>Ga0075530_1001511_pt1 | contig 11038 bp, 10 predicted proteins | sample NGEPerD_2_FD_75101 | JGI IMG/M metagenome (GOLD analysis project Ga0075530, IMG submission 75101) | Arctic peat soil microbial communities from the Barrow Environmental Observatory site, Barrow, Alaska, USA - NGEE PermafrostL1-D | ecosystem: Environmental > Terrestrial > Soil > Wetlands > Peat ...
ACTTGACCGGCATGCATGACGCATTGCCGTATCTCATTTCCAACATCGACCGCCTGCTAGAGATTAAGCGCGACGGTCACGCATCCATCAACATGCGGGATCAAAGAGGGTCGTGCTTGGCGGCGGCGATACCGCCATGGACTGCAACCGCACGGCCATACGGCAGGGCGCGGCATCGGTGAGCTGTATTTATCGACGCGACGAAATGAACATGCCGGGCTCTCGACGCGAAGTGGGCAGCGCCAGGGAAGAAGAGGTGAGAATCCTGTTTAATCGGCAACCGGTCGAGATCGTAGGCAGCCGGCGCGTGGAAGGCGTTAAAGTCGTAACCCGCTGGTCCGGCGCGCCGGACCAGCGCGGGCGGCGCAGGCCGGAGCCGGTAACCGGGTCCGATGAGATAATCCCGGCCGATCGCGTTATCATCGCGTTTGGTCTCCGCCCGCGCCCCGCGCCCTGGTTTGATGAACACAGAATTGCCCTCGACGCAGGCGGTCGAGTGCTCGCGCCGGCGTCGCAACGCTATAAATTTTCAAACGAATAACCCGTGGATTTTCGCGGGGGCGATATGGTGCGCGGCTCCGATCTGGTCGTGACGGCCGTATTCGAAGGCCGGGAGGAGACTGAAGGCATTCTGGCTTATCTCGATGTCTGGCCTTGCCACGGCCTCATCGGTAGCCTTTAACGCGCGCTAGCGGCAGGTTTCATGTGAATACGCGAAAGAGCCCGCCATCATCAACGATGTGCATGCAGTGACCGCAACAGCTGAACTTAAAAACGACCGTCTGTTACGCGCCCTGCGGCGCGAGCCGGTGGACGCTACGCCGATCTGGATCATGCGCCAGGCGGGACGGTATCTGCCGGAATACCGCGCGACGCGCGCGCGCGCGGGGAGTTTTCTGAACTTGTGCAAGACCCCCGAGCTGGCGTGCGAAGTGACACTGCAACCGCTCGCGCGATTCGACCTCGATGCGGCAATTATCTTCTCCGATATATTAACCATTCCCGATGCGATGGGTCTGGGCCTTAATTTTGTTGAGGGTGAAGGGCCGCGGCTAGAACGGCCGTTGCGAGATGTGGCGGCCATCCGGCGGCTACGGGTGCCGGACGCCGAACAGGAACTGGATTATGTCATGGCGGCGCTGCGCATGACGCGGCGCGAACTCGCTGGCAAAGTGCCGTTGATCGGGTTTAGCGGCAGCCCGTGGACGCTCGCCACCTATATGGTGGAAGGCGGCGGCAGCAAGACATTCTCAAACGTGAAAGCGCTGCTCTACGATCAGCCCGAAGCGTTGCAGCATCTGCTGGATGTCACCGCGGACAGCGTCGCGGGTTATCTTAACGCGCAGATTCGCGCGGGCGCACAAGCCGTCATGATATTCGACACCTGGGGCGGCGTGCTGTCCACAGAGGCCTATCACGCATTCTCGCTCGCGCCCATGCAGCGAATCGTTGACCAGCTTCACCGTCAATACCAGGGTCAGCATGTGCCGGTCACACTGTTTACCAAAGGCGGCGGCGCCTGGCTGGAGGCGATGGCAAATACGGGATGCGACGCCCTCGGGCTGGACTGGACGGTGGAAATAGGCACGGCGCGCCGGCAGGTGGGCGATCGAGTCGCGCTACAGGGCAATCTCGACCCGTGCGCGCTTTACGCGAAACCCGAACGTATCGAGGCGCAAGCGGCCAAAATTCTGGCCGGTTTCGGCCGTGGTCCGGGGCACATTTTTAATCTGGGTCATGGTATCCATCCGGACGTCAACCCCGACCACGTCAAGGTGCTGATTGACTCGGTGCATGACCTAAGCCGCCCTTATCACGCCGGATGACCTTGCAACCCCGCGCCTTTTTGATCCGAATCTGAAGTCTCTTCGATCAACGCTTCAACCTGCCGGATACTCGCCCGCCGCATCGGCTTGCCGTCGATGGGGCTTGACGGTGGGCGCTTCAACGCATCGTAAGGCAGCACCACGGCCTCGACCCGATAATCGCTGATTGCAAAACGCACACCGGGATAGTGATCAACGTCGCGGCCATGCCGCAGACGCCGCTCGAAGCCATCGTATGGCACACTAGCATCCATTAGTACGAACAACACCTCTTCCACGGCATCGGCGAATACGTGCAGGTCAATGTCCGAATGCTTGCCCGCCGTGCCGCTGAGCACCGCGCCCGTCAACCGGGGCTCGAAGCGATCGAGCAGGCGCATGGCGGAAATCGCCACGCGCCTGAGCGACGATACGTCATTTTGATATCCTCGCGTGTAGAACAGACGTTGATGCTCGTGCACCGCCTGTTCGATCTCACGATTCGCCGGCAAGGGATGCCCGTTCGCGACGTTCAGCCGCTCCGCGGCCTTGAGTTTTGCGAACTGGTAATCTTCGACGCCCTCATCCAGCAGGATACGCGCGGCTTCTTGTGCGATGCAGGCGCGCAGACGGCTTTCACGGGAATCATGCATGGCGTTATGCGGTCAAGTACTGATTGGGTGTGCAAGCTTGTTCAGTTCGCTCCATGTGGCTTGCCCCGATAACGATCAGTCGGGTTACGCGATCAAAACAATTGCTCGGGCACCTCAAAGGGCTGCTGGTCAGACCGGCCGTAAACCGGCTGTGGCGCCATTGCGCCGCGCCTGGGCACCTGGTCGGAACGAAAAGTCTCAAAAATACCGTCGTCGCTGGCCGAACTTGCCAGCAGCCCGGTTTGCGGATCAATGCGCACTGTCACCATGCCGGCTGGCTGCGGCATGTTGCTTTCGGGAATGTCCCGCAACGCGACCCGCATATAATCAATCCAGACCGGCAACGCAGCGGCCCCTCCCACCTCGGCGTCACCCATTGGGCGCGGACTGTCGAAACCCAGCCATACCGTGGTCACCAGCCGGGTGTTATAACCACTAAACCACGCGTCATGCTGATCATTGGTGGTGCCGGTCTTGCCCGCCAGGTCGGTACGATTTAACGCCATTGCCCTGGCGCCCGTGCCAGTGCTGATCACATCCTTCATCATGCTGACCATTTGATATGCATTGGCGGCCGGCAACGCTCTTGGCGCGAAGTCTCGCGGGTAAATGACCGTCTTGCGTCGCTCGTCTGCCCGTTGCACCGCGACCGCCGCTGAATCGGTCGCAGTTTCGGCCGGGCTGTTTACGGCGAGCGTGCCGTCGTCAGCGCGCAAGGGTGAGGAGGCGCCCGGCTGACACGCGGCACTCTCGCACAGAGCCGGAGGATTCGCCCGTAATACCGTTTTACCTCCCACGGTCTTTATGCTTTCGATCAGATAGGGTGCGATGCGAAAACCGCCATTGGCGAAAACGGCATACCCCGCCGCGAGTTCGAGTGGCGTTACCGAACCACTGCCCAAAGCGAGCGATAAATCCATGGGCAGCCGGCTGAGATCGAAACCAAACTGTGAGATGTGATCCATCGCGGCGCTCAGGCCCATGCTGCTCAGCAACCGAATCGACACCATATTACGGGACTGCGCCAGCGCGACACGCATGCGCGTGGGACCGTAAAACGTGCCGCCGTAGTTTTCAGGGCGCCACATGTTTTCCAGACCCGAGGCATCGAATACGACCGGCGCGTCGTTGATGGTGCTCGCCGGCGTGAAGCCATGCTCCAGCGCCGCGGAATAGATGAACGGCTTGAACGCTGAACCGGGCTGGCGGAACGCCTGTGTGCCCCGGTTGAAGTTACTCTGGTTGAAATCAAGACCGCCGACCAGCGCCACGATCGCGCCGTCACGAGGATCGAGCGACACCAGTGCGCCAGATACATCCGGCAGCTGAGTCAGCCGCCACCCGCCGCCCTTTTCGTTTTGCACGATGCGTACAATGTCGCCCCGCGCCAGCACATCGGCAGCGGTGCCCGGTGTACTGCCTTGCGCATTCTGATTGATGTAGGGCCGCGCCCACGACAGGTCTTCCCAGCCCAGCGTAACCAGTTTCCGGTCACCGGCATAAACCTTTGCTGACTTTTCGCCGACGTTGACTACCAGTCCGGCACGCAACCCTGCAACTGGCGGGTAATCCGCGAGCACGCTTCTCCAGGCACGCCTGTCCGCCAGCACATCCGGCCCAATACGCTGCTCCGCGCCCCTGTACCCGTGCCGCTTGTCGTATGCTTCCAGACCCGCACGCAACGCCTCTGCCGCCGCGCGTTGCTTGTCGGCGCTGACCGTAGTCTTGACCTTGTAGCCCCCGGTGTAAGCGTCGAGGCCAAACCGCGAAATCATTTCCATGCGAGCCATTTCCGCGACGTATGGCGCTTTCACAGCCACAGCTGGATCATGCAAACGCGCCGTCCCGGACGCACGGAGCGCGATCTGATAATCCTTGTCGTCAATAAAACGCAGTTCGTGCATGCGTTGCAGCACATAATTACGACGCTCGATGGCGTGCGCGGCATCCGCGATGGGGTTGTAGATGGACGGCGCCTTGGGCAGGCCGGCGATCATCGCGATCTGGCTCAAATTCAGTTCGCCCGCCTCAAGGCCGTAATAAACCTCGGCGGCCGCGCCCACTCCGTAGGCGCGATTCCCCAAATAGATCTTGTTGAGATAGAGCTCCAGGATTTCGTGCTTGGACAGCGCCCGCTCGACCTTCAGCGCCAGAAAGACTTCCCGCAATTTGCGCTCATACGTACGCTCGCTGGTCAGGAAGAAATTTCGCGCCAACTGCATGGTGATGGTGCTGCCGCCCTGTTGCTTTTCGCCTGTGCGCAGCAATTGCCACGCCGCTCGGAGCAAACCGTGATAGTCCACGCCGGGGTGCGCATAGAAGCGATCGTCTTCGGCGGCCAGGAATGCGCGCTGCATGAGCATTGGCACTTGCTGGAGCGACAACGGCTTGCGCCGCTTTTCGCCGAACACCGCCATGAGTTCGCCTTTCCGCGTGTAGACCCGCAATGGCGTCTGCAACTGAATATCTTTAAGGGATGCGACGGAGGGCAACCCGGACGCCATATAAAGATACGCCCCAAGCATGGCAGCGACGCCAAAGGTGGCGAAGCCCGCCGCCAGAACCACACCAAAACGCAGAAACATCAGCAATATGCGCATGCGGGATTAAAACAAGTTGTCGAAAATTTATCGTGCACGGCAGGATGAACGGTATAAATCTCCTCGCATATGGTGAACACAAGTTACGGAATTAACGGTAGTATTTTTCAGGTGAAAGGTTACGACTCCGACTCACATTCCGCCGAATAGGTTTGCTACCGTCGCCGCGTACAAGGATATTGTGTGTCTCTTTTCAAACGTAAGCAATCCTCCGTGCTGGGCATCGACATCAGCTCCACGTCGGTCAAGCTGTTGGAGTTAAGCCGCTCGGCCAGGGGTTTCACGGTCGAACATCATGCAGTGGAACCGCTGCCGCCCAATACCATCGTGGAGAAGGCTATTTCCGATGTCGCGGCGGTCGGCGAGACTATTCGCCAGGCGATTAAGCGCGCGGGCGCCAAAACCAAAAACTGTGCGCTGGCCGTCAGCGGTTCGGCAGCCATAACGAAAGTGATCACCATGCCCGCTGGCTTGACGGACGATGATATGGAGTCGCAGCTCCAGATCGAGGCGGATCAGTACATTCCCTTCGCACTGGAAGAAGTCAATCTAGACTTCGAAGTGCTGGGCCCCACCGAGAATAACGCCGATACAGTGGACGTGCTGCTCGCGGCTTCCCGCAAAGAGAATATCGAATTGCGCGTGGCCGCCGCCGAGGCGGCGGGGCTTACGCCAAAGGTCATGGACGTTGAGGCCTATGCGGTTGAGAACGCATTTTCACTGCTTCTGGACCAGGTACCCAACGAAGGCCGGGACAAGAGCGTCGCGCTGATCGACATCGGCGCGACCATGACCTGCCTCAGCGTGATGCACAACCGGAAGCTCATTTACACGCGTGAGCAGCCTTTCGGTGGCCGGCAACTCACCGAGGAAATCATGCATCGCTATGGCCTGACATACGACCAGGCCGGGATGGCCAAGAAACAGGGCGGGCTGCCTGACGACTATGTGAGCGACGTGCTTGAGCCGTTCAAACAAATCCTCGCACAACAGGCGAGCCGGTTTTTACAATTCTTTTACTCTGCCAGCCAGTACACAACCGTGGATTACATTGTCCTAGCGGGTGGCTGCGCATCTATTCCGGCGATTGACGAAACCATTGAGCAGCTGTTGGCCATTACCACGGTCATTGCGAACCCGTTCAGCGGCATGTCCCTCGCTTCCCGCTTGAGTCCCAAGAGCCTGGCTAAAGACGCGCCGTCGCTGATGGTCGCGTGCGGATTGGCTTTAAGAAGCTTCGACTGATGATTGCCTGCGAGATCTAACCGCAATGGCACACATTAATCTATTGCCCTGGCGTCAGTTACGGCGCAAGGAACAGCAACGCGAGTTCATTTCCATCGTCACGTGTTCCGCTGTGCTAACGGGCATTCTGGTGCTCTATGCGCATATTCACGTCAACGGGATGATTGAGTTCCAGGAGCGTCGAAACGAGTATCTGGCAAATGAAATCAAGATCCTGGATGAACGGATCGCCGACATTAAAAAGCTGGAGTCGACGAAGAAGGCGCTGCTGGATCGCATGAATGTGATCGACAGCCTGCAGGCCACACGTCCCAGCGTAGTGCATCTGTTTGATGAGCTCGCACGCACGTTGCCGGATGGCACCTATCTGACCTCCGTCAAGCAAAACGATAATGAGTTGGCAATCACGGGTAAAGCGGAATCGAACGCGCGCGTATCGGCGTATATGCGAAAAATCGACGCCTCCGGCTGGCTAGCCGATGCCCGGCTGGAAGTGATCGAAGCCAGTCAGGATGAAATGTCGCGGATTAGCGATTTCACCCTGCAGGCCAATCAGTCCTCGCCGCAAGCCAAGCAGGATGGCGCACAAAATGTGGGGCAGGAGCCGGGGTTATGAAGTTCCCTGCTATCAACAGTATCGACCTGAAGACTCTGGCCAGGGCGCCCGCGCCGGTTAAGGCCGGTGCAATTGCTCTGCTATGCGCCGCACTCGCGGGTAGTGGCTATTATTTCGATACGCATAAGCAGCTTCAACTAATGAAGCAAACCGAAGCGGCCGAGCTCGAGTTGCGGCAGACATTTGAAGTCAAACAGAAAATGGCCGCCAATCTTGAATTGTACAAAGGTCAGCTCGAAGACATGCGCCGCTCTTTTGGCGCCATGCTTCGCCAGTTGCCCAGCAAGACAGAAGTTCCCAGCCTTATCGTCGATATATCGCAGACAGGTTTGGCCAGCGGACTGGAAATCGATTTATTCAAGCCCGGCTCGGAACTTAGAAAGGACTTTTACGCGGAAAAACCCATTCAGCTACGCGTACGTGGGGAGTATCACGAATTCGGCAAGTTTGCGAGTGGCATCGCGGCCTTGCCGCGCATCGTAACGCTGCACAACATCGCGCTATCGCCAGGCAAAGACGGCGCACTCATGACCATGGAAGCGACGGCCAAGACCTACCGCTATCTGGAAGACGGAGAGTGACATGAACTCAACGACCTCTCGACGCCCCCGCGCAGCAGCCCTCGGTGCGACAGTGCTTGTCGGTCTGCTGCTTGGCGGGTGCGGCGGTGATATGCAGGATCTGCAAGCGTATGTAGCGGAGGTCAAGCTACGCAAACCCGCCGGCATCGAAGCATTACCCGAAATCAAGCCCTACGAAAAATTTGACTATCGTGCAGAGGGGCTGCGTGATCCGTTCGATGCGAGCGTTATCGCGCGCCAGCCTGATTACGCCGGCGCGCAGACCACACAGAATGGTCTCTCACCAGACCCCAATCGTCCGACAGAGTTTTTAGAAAGCTTTCCGCTGGATACGCTCAGGATGGTCGGCACGCTGGAACAAAGTGGCCAGTTATGGGCGCTTATCAAAACCCCGGACACGACCGTCCAGCGCGTGATGGAAGGTCATTACGTCGGCCAGAACAGCGGTCAGGTTACGAATATCACCGACGGGAACATCAAGATCATGGAGATCATACCTGATGGCTTCGGAGGCTGGCGGGAACGCGAAAGTATGGTTGCACTTAGCGAATAAACCGCGCGCGATCATTTCACCAGACGAACCATGTGCGTGACGGCAAAATTGAATAAGAAAGCATCAAATCAAACGGCTATGAGGTCTTAGAAATGCGTACCCCCACCCTTTGCCGCTCGATGCAGGCGTTTGGCTATAAGGCAGTGACCGAATTTACGATGGCATCGTGGGCGCGCAAGCTGTTGATGGGCGCGACGCTAAGTGTCGGGGCGTTGTCCTGCCTGGCGGCTGCGTTGCCTGCCCTTGCCGCCGGCAACATGCTGGAGTCCGTCTCCTTCTCTTCCTTGGGCGGCGAACAAATCCAGCTTTCCCTGCGCTTTAGCGGCACGCCGTCGAAACCTTCAACGTTTTCCACGGACAACCCGGCCCGCATTGCACTGGACTTTCTCGACACCACCGCGCAGGTTAACGAGCGGTCCAGTGATATCAACATCGGCGTAGCCAGAAGCGTTCACACCGTTACCGCGAACGATCGCACGCGCGTCGTCATTGAGCTCGCGAAATTAGTAAATTATCGCACCGAGGTCGTCGGAAACGAGGTGCTGGTAACCCTCGGCGGTGGTGCGACTATTGCCACGGCTGCCACACAGCCGACACCGGATGCCGCTAAGTCTCAGATTCAGCCAGTGGCGGGTAACGGCGTCACCAACGTCGACTTTCGCCGTGACGAGGCTGGCGCGGGGCGCATACTCATCGGGCTCACGCAGCCCGACATTCTGATCGACTTGCGTGCACAGGCCGGCAAGATTCTGATCGATTTCGCGGACACCACATTGCCCGACGAACTGCGGCGGCGGCTGGACGTCGTCGACTTCGCCACACCCGTGCAGTGGATTGACGCATTCCAATCCGGTAACAATGTGCGCATGGTTATCGACGCCGCACCGAAATCCGAACACATGGCGTACCAGTCTGGCAATCTCTATACTGTGGAGGTGCGGCCGATCGTTGAAGGCGAGCAGGATGTGCGCGGCCCCGACGAGTACACGGGCGAACGCCTCTCGTTGAATTTCCAGGATATTGAGATTCGTTCCGTGCTGCAACTGATCGCGGATTTTACCGGCCTGAATATCGTTGTAAGCGATGGCGTGGCGGGCAATCTCACCTTACGGCTCAAGAACGTGCCGTGGGATCAGGCGCTGGACATCATACTCAAAACCAAGGGTTTGGATGTGCGCCGCACCGGTAATGTCATGCTCGTCGCGCCCGCAGAGGAGATTGCGGCCCGGGAAAAACTCGAGCTCGAGGCGCAGCAACAGGTAAGCGAACTGGCGCCGGTCAGCTCAGAATTCGTACAGATCAATTATGCGCGCGCCGCGGATATCGCGGCGTTGCTGAAGGCGCCTGAAAACTCGCTGCTTTCCGAGCGTGGCAATGTCAGTGTCGATACGCGCACCAACGCATTACTCGTGCAGGACACCGCGGACAAGCTCGGCGAGGTTCGTCGCCTGGTGGACCGGCTGGATATTCCCGTGCGGCAGGTGTTGATTGAATCGCGCATCGTCATTGCCTCGGACAATTTCAGCAAGGAACTGGGGGTACGCTTCGGCGCATCCAGTCTGGACGATGACGGCGACACCAGTACCGCGGTCTCCGGGAGTCTCAGTGGCGCCTCGCAGTTGATTAACGACGGCGACCTGCAGTTAAGTGACCGGCTGAACGTCAATCTGCCAGTCGCCAACCCTGCCGGCAGCATCGGCATTGCCCTGGCGAAACTGCCGTTCGGCACCTTGCTCGAACTGGAACTCTCGGCGGCGCAGGCCGAAAGTCGCGCGGAGATTGTCTCTACGCCCAAGATCATCACCTCGAATCAGAACACCGCCCGTATTGAACAAGGTGTGGAGATTCCATATCAGACAGGGGGAGGCGTTGGTACCGCGCCGCAAACAGAGTTCAAAAAGGCCGTGCTGAGCCTGAATGTGACTCCTCAGATCACCCCCGATGATCGAATCATTATGGACCTGGCGGTCAGCAACGATACAGTCGGCCAATTAGTCCCATCAGGTCTGGGAGGCACTCAGCCCTCCATAGACACCAGAAGCGTTGAAACTCAGGTACTGGTCGATAACGGCCAGACCGTGGTGCTGGGGGGCGTTTACGAACAAAGAACGACGAGAAGCGCCAGCCGCGTTCCATTCTTATCAGACATCCCTTTGCTGGGCCGGCTGTTCCGTACCGATCGAAACAGCAGCGATAAGGCCGAGTTATTGATCTTCGTGACCCCCAGGGTTATCAGTGACAGTCTCTGGCTCGCCCGGTAAGGGCGGGGCCGGCAACGCTGTCGATCGCATCGCCAACGCAACTTGAGTAGCGCTCGGCAGCGTTTACACTCAGCCCCGTGGATTCAACCTGTGTCGCCCGTTCCGCGGGTTCACTCAAGCCCCATGTTGGCATATGCTCTGCCGTACTTAGCAGACGCTTGCCAATGCATGTCAAAGACAGACAACATATTCCTGATTGGGCCGATGGGGGCGGGCAAGTCCTCGATCGGGCGCAAACTGTCGTTGCGGCTGGCGCGTCCGTTCTGGGACAGCGACAAGGTGCTGGAGCAACGTACCGGCGTCGATATCGCGACCATTTTCGAGTTTGAAGGCGAGGCCGGATTTCGCGAGCGAGAGAGCCGCGTTATCGACGAGCTTTCCCGGCAATCGGGGATCGTGCTCGCTACCGGCGGCGGTGCTGTGTTGCTGACACACAATCGCGACTGGTTACAGATACGGGGCCTGGTTGTCTATCTGTGCGCCACTGTGAATACGCAACTACGACGCACCGCGAGAAATCGCAACCGACCGCTGCTGCACGACACCGACCCACGGGTAAAATTGTCGCGACTGTTTGATCAGCGCGATCCTTTATATCGCCAGATCGCCGATATTATTGTCAACACCGACAACCTCAGTATTCCGATTGTCACCGACACATTGCTGCGACAGCTGGAGTCTCCGGGCGCATGCCGGAAAAACATTTGCCGACTTGAGTCCTAGG
>Ga0075530_1001513_pt1 | contig 11026 bp, 6 predicted proteins | sample NGEPerD_2_FD_75101 | JGI IMG/M metagenome (GOLD analysis project Ga0075530, IMG submission 75101) | Arctic peat soil microbial communities from the Barrow Environmental Observatory site, Barrow, Alaska, USA - NGEE PermafrostL1-D | ecosystem: Environmental > Terrestrial > Soil > Wetlands > Peat ...
AATCTGATCTCCTCCGGGGGCAAGGGATTGTGATATAACTCCGTCGCCGTTCACGTCTTTGTAAATGATATCGCCAATTCCGGCACTGGAACTTAAACGTACAGGATACTTATCCAAATCGGCCTGGGTACGATACAGACCCGGTGAATCCAACCCTCTAAGGGTGTTTATAGAATACCCCTCTTGCCAAACCGTAAAACCATCGTCGAAGTAAGGCCCTGCACCCTTCAAATCTTCAATCTTGTTGATTACATCGGAAAAGTTAACACCTATTGAGTAATTGAAGCCATTGTCGGGTTTATAATCACTGCTGAAATTTAGACTAAGTTCGTAACCGTTATTTGACACTGCTGCCGCATTTTGAACAGGTGGATTTACGCCAATAGTGCTCGAAATGGGCAAGTCTAATAAGATATCATCGGTATACTTCCAAAAGTACTCAGCCACAAACGATATTCGGTCATTCATAAAAGAAGCATCGAGCCCAATATTTGTAATTGTTGCCGTTTCCCAGGTAATATTTGGATTTCCAGCCTGGATTACAGCTGACCCAGAAACGGGGTTCCCACCAAATTGATAGTTTTGGTTCAGGTTGTAGGTGCTTCTAAACTTATTGAGCCCAATATTCTGGTTCCCCAATTGCCCCCAAGACGCCCTTAATTTAAGGTTGCTGAGGACTGCACGATCCAAAAAGTTTTCCATAAAAGACTCATTGGTTATATTCCACCCAGCAGAAACCGAAGGGAAAAACCCATATTTATTACCGTTCCCAAACCTGGATGATCCATCAATTCTCATATTGGCTTGAAGCAAATATCTGTCATCAAACGAATAATTAAGCCTACCAAAAAAGGAACGAAGACGCCATTCTTCCCGATAACCACTTATCTGTTGATTATCTGATCCTCCGGCATTCAAATCTCTAAGATCATTGTTAAAGAAACCTTCCCTAGAAGCCGAAACGATTTTGTTATTGTAATGTATTTCCTCGTACCCCAGTAGCGCTCCAAAATCATGGGAACCAAAAGTCTTGGTATAATCCAGATATAATCTTTGGCTTAATTCCTTTTCAGTAAAGGTTGCCTCGGTCAACTTATTTGTCGCAAACCACCCCGATACGGTTACGGGCTCACCAGTAACGTAATTTTTCATACCTGCTAAACTATTCATAAAGGTATCGGTACCCTGATTATTCGATTTGTAGGTAACATTTCCTCTAAGCGTAAGTGCATCATTGAATGCATAGTCAAATCCTCCCTGTGCCACAACATCATTCGAAATCCTATTCGTTTCCCCCTCACTCGCCATGGCATCAGCATTCCACTGTCCTGAAATCAAATCATACGTACCATCAGGGTATTCCATTACTACATTTCTATTCATATGAAGAAGAGCCTGAACAATCTGTTGTCCCGCTATTCCATCACTATTTAGGGCATGTCCTGGCCCGCTAAAATTCCCGTTTCGGTACATGAGACCTACCTTAAAAGTCAGTTTATCGTTAGCATACAAGTCCGCATTGACAAGCACGGTAGTTCTTTTATTATTAAAGTTCTTTATGACACCATCTGTATCACTATAATTTACGGATGTAAAAATTTTTCCGATTTCACTACCGCCCGATATTGAAAAACTGTGTTGGTTTATCAGAGCACCATTTCTGAAGATTCCCTCTTCCCAATTGGCAAATGGGAATTCTAAGGGCTTGGTGCCGGCAAGTACATTCGAAATATACTCCTCGGAATAGGTGGGACTGCCACCAGCATTTACCTGTGCGGTATTTTCCAGCCTCATCCAGGACTCGTTATCTGCTTTTTCCGGAAAAAAACTAGGGTGCTGAAAACCAAATAAAGTGTTATATGACAACTTTACCCCAGTTGAAGCTCCGCGTTTTGTAGTCACAAGAATAACTCCGTTTGCAGCTCTGGATCCGTATATAGCGGCGGAAGCGGCATCTTTCAAAACTGAAATTGATTCTATATTCTGAGGTTCAACGGTACCAAGAGACTGCTCGATACCATCTACCAAAACTAAAGGATTGGAATCGTTAAGGGTACCAACCCCTCTAATCCGTATTTTAACGTCTTCGACTCCCGGTGCTCCTCCCGAATTAAAGACTGTTAAACCAGGAACTTCGCCCTGCAAGGCATTTGCGGTGTTGGTTACTGGTCTTTGCGCAAGTTGGTCGGTTGGAACTGTACTAATTGCCCCCGTAACCTTTGCCCGGCTCTGTGTTCCATATCCGACAACGATAACCTCGTCCAGACCGGCGGCATTTTCGTCCATACTTATCGAGATATTCGATTGTCCGTCCACGTTCACCTCCTTAGTGGCAAAACCGATATAGGAAACCACCAACACGGCATCTTCGCCCACTTCAAGTGAAAAATTACCGTCAAAATCGGTCTGGGTACCGTTAGTGGTTCCTTTTTCTAAAATGTTAGCGCCCGCCAATGGTACACCTTGGAAATCGATAACGGTTCCCGACACCTGCTGTTGAAGTTCGGTATTCGTACCATACGCATTGGCCTGTACTTGAAATAGCGAAAAAATGAGGAAAAAGACCGTCAATTTCATTGTAAGGACAATCTTTAGGAGCTGCCGTGGCGGACTTTCATTTTTGTAGTGTTTCTTCATAATTTTAAAGTTATTGGATGATTTCGATTATTTAATTCCCTTATTGTTGGTAGTGGAATTCACCAATTATTATCGGTCAACCTTACTGATGTAGTGGTTAAAATTATGTAAAATTTTTGATAAAGTACTATGTTTAAGAAATCTTTGTTCCTGTTCCATATTTAATAAATCAAACACCTAATTCTTATGTATTTAAAGTGAGACCCCCACCTTTTCTTTTAAATAATAAAATTGAAGGTTGGTTAAAAAAAATACCCCGACACAATACCCATATTTTAAGAGAATGAAAAATCAACGTTAAACCCATCGATGGAACACCCTTTTCGGATATTTGGTTTACCGGATTACCAAATTCTGAGCCGCATACCAAATTTCGGATGAAGACGGGTTTGCTTGGTCAAGTTTGAGGAAGAACCTTTAAATCAGAAGCGATAGCTATTACAAATTATGGGATGCTTCCGGGGCTGACAAAGTTTTAGTTGGCCTTTTGTGCCAATAGGATGCCAAAATAGATCCCGTAACGTTCATCAACGGCCCGAAAACCGCCGGTGCAAGGCCCATGGTGGCAATCTTCCCTAAGGAATTCGCAATGCCCGAGGCAAGTCCGCCGTTTTGCATACCTACCTCGATGGCGATGGTGCGGGCATCCTGTTCGGGCATTTTGAAAAGACGGGCGAACCAATACCCCAGGGTATAGCCGAATACATTGTGTATCAGGACCAATAGCATCAAGATCCCCCCGATCTCCAGAAGACTGTCCCTGCCGGCGGCCGTGATAATGGTAATTATGATGCCGATGGCCAACATAGAAACCACGGGCATGGCCTTGTCGAGCCAGTTGGTCTTAAAGAGCCGGTTGAACAACAATCCCGCCCCGATGGGAATGATGATCATCTTAGTTATGCTCCACATCATATCGAACACATCGATTTCCACGAATTCCCCGGCCAATAGTTTCATCAATAGGGGGGTCAGGAAGGGCGCCAATAGGGTGGCAATGGAAGTTATGGTAATAGAGAGCGCCAAATTCGCGTTGGCCAGATAAGCCATTACGTTCGAGGCGACCCCGCTGGGCGAACATCCGATCAATACGATGCCAGCAGCTATCTCGGGCGGAAAATTACTCATCTTGGCCAACGCAAAACCGACAAGGGGCATGATCAGCAACTGTGCGGCAACACCGATCACGACGCCCCTCGGGGTCTTGAAGACCGCGGCGAAATCCTTTAGACCCATTTGGGTGCCCATGCCGAACATGATAATCTGGATCAGCGGAATGATCAAAATGGTCAGCTTAAAATCCCCGATATAGGTGAATAGTTCGGGATAGTACAAGGCAGCCGATACCCCGGCAAAGATCATGGTGGTAAATACCAGACCGTTCAAGGATTTGTATCCGCTAAAGCCGAGGGCCAATACGGCAAAAAATACCAAGATAAATGGACCGGCACTAGCAATATTTCCCATAAAGACCATACCCAGTATAACGAGTAGCATTAAAGTTGCAAGACCTAGGCTCACGGAATACAGGTTGATCTTCTTCATGTTTTGTATTTATCGATTAAAATCGGAAAAGTTTATGGGAAGGTAATTCTTTCATGCCAAAACCGTCTCTTAATCCAAAGAGGCTATACAGTCCATTTCCACCAAAGAATCTCCCGGTACGCCTCCATAGGTCGCAACCGTTGTCCTAACGGGAGGGTTTTTACCAAAACGGCCCCTAAATACCTCGTTCATTCCCTTATAATCGCCCAAATCGGCCAGGTAGACATTGACCTTCAATACTTTTTCCATTGAGGAGCCGTGTTTTTCGAGCTCCTTTTGAAGTTCCTGCAGTACGATTTCGGTATGTGCCTTGATCTCAAAAGGCTCTACATGGGCCCCTTTTCCGGCGATGTATAAGGTATTGCCGTGTTTGACACCTCCAGAAAATAAAGGTATCTCTTGATCCATAACAATATCTCCGACCACTTCTTTTTTTGCTCTGACCGGTTTTTTGCCCATCGCATTGACGGTACCTACGCCAAAAATAGCCGCAAGTCCCATTCCCATTTTTTTAAACGATGCCCTTCTAGTTGTCTTGTTTTCCATTTTTATTGCTGTTTTGATTACCTAATTCCTTTATTCAAATTATAACATTTTGTTTTATAAGCTATAAATGTAAGTAACTCTTGCCTTTTGGCCATGATGACCGATCCGTTTTCTGGTTTTAGTTGTACCCTTGGAGAACGTAGATCGTGAGTTGGATTTTTGGCGCCGTTGAATAGTACAGCTTTTTATCTTACCACGATGGGGTCTGCAATCCCGTTGAGGTCGTACACAATCTTTCCATCACGTATGGTGAGTTCGCATTCCAATTTCTTATTCCCCTCCATTTTATAACCAGTGTAATCAAAGAAACCGAAGTTGCCTTCCATTACCTCTAGCAAGATTACATCTGCAGGGGCACCTACGGAAAGATTCCCTAGATTTTCCCTTTTGATGGCTTTTGCGGGATGCCAGGTGCTGGCCGCGATGACCTCTGTGAGATCCATGCCCATCAACATAAATTTGGACATGACGTTCAGCATGTCCTTCATGGCGTTGTTCATGCTGCCCGTATGCAGGTCCGTGCTGATGGTATTGGGATAAAAACCGTCTTTCAGTGCGGGAATGGCCTGTGAATAGGCAAAACTGATGCCTCCATAGCCCACATCGAAAATAATGCCTCTTTTTTGCGCCTCTAATACGAAGGGTTTAACTTTTTTGGTTTTCAGGTCCACAATAGCCTCCCTACTGTCCAGCTGCCCAAAAGCATGTGTATAGATATCCCCTGGCCGAAGGTGTTTCATGTAAAGCTCTTCTATCGACAGCGGGGGATTGCTTCCGCCAAAATCGATGATTACCGGAAGATCGGCCATATTACCGGCCTCTACCGCCCTGTCCACCGGCGTCCATTCAGGGCCGTTATAATGGGCCACTTTGAAACCTACGATATCTTGCGGATATTGCCTGGCTACATTAGCGCTCAATTTTGAATCCATATCATGGGTATCCTGCTCATAGGTCCCGCCGCGCATTCCTTCACCTACTATGTTGAGAAAGGCGAGCACCCGGGTCTCGGACCTGTCGACGATATTCTCCTTGAAGGTGGGAAACGATTTCCAACCGGAACCGCCACAGTCCACTATCGTAGTCACCCCTACACGAAAGGTAAAACCGTCGGGTGGAAGGGCATTAAAGCCGTTGCTGTAGGCATGGCGCGGCTCGGTACCGGCAAAAACATGACCGTGGATATCGATAAGGCCGGGAGTCACATATAATCCCTTGGCATCGACCATTTGAACGGCCTTTTTTGCATCGATGTTCTTTGCCACTTCGGCAATCTTGCCGTCCTTGATGGCCACGTCCATTACGGAATCAATATTGTTTTTGGCATCGATGACATGGCCTCCCTTGATAACGATGTTGTATTCTTGTGCGATTACAGAATGCCCAAGGGAGGATAAAATCAACGCAAAAAGTATACAGTAACTTTTCATGGTCTTGAAATTAATTTAGTTATGTCGGCAACAATAGTTTAATGGACTACTATGGGATCGGCAATTCCATTAAGATCGTATACAATTTTTCCGTCTCTTATGGTCATTTCGCATTCGAACCTTTGATTCCCTATCAGCTTTTTGCCCTTTCTATCCCAAAAGCCAAAGTCGCCCTGTCGTAAATTGAAAACGGCCACATCCGCTGGGGAACCTTCTGAGAGATTGCCCAATTCTTCGCGCTTAATCGCTTTTGCGGGTGCCCAAGTACTTGCCTTGACCACTTCGGGAAGCTGCATGCCCAAGGTTAGAAAAGTGGACATTAGATTTGGCATATCCTTCATCGCACTGTTCATACTGCCGGTATGGAGGTCGGTACTAATAGTAGTGGGATAAAGCCCCGCTTTCGTTGCAGGTATCGCCTGTCCGTAATCAAAACTTGCACCACCATATCCTACATCAAAAATAATCCCTCTTTCCCTGGCCTTTTTCACAAAGGGCTTTAACTGTCGGCTCTTCGTATCGACTATCGGGTCTCTTCTGTCGAGTTCGGTATAGACATGTGTATAGATATCGCCGGGCCGAAGATGATCAAAAAAAAGTTTTTCTATGGATAAGGGAGGATGGCTATCATCTCCCCCAAAATCAACGATTACAGGAATTCCCCCTGCCAGTTCCCCTGCCTCTACAGCACGGTCGACCGGAATCCAACTCGCTTCTTCATAATGGGCCACCTTGAACCCTACAATATACTCCTTAAAACGATTGGCTGCATTGGCACTTAGTTTAGCATCCATATCACTGGTGTCCTGTTCATAGGCACCGCCCCGCATACCCTCTCCGACAATATTTAAAAAGGAAAGCACCCTGGTCTTCGACCTATCGATTATGTTTTCCTTGAATGTAGGAAAGGTTTTCCATCCGGCATCGCCACAGTCCACCACCGTGGTTACGCCTACCCGAAACGTAAACCCGTCAGCAGGCAGTGCACTAAAACTATTCGCAAGATAATGGTCGGGAACCGTTCCGGCAAAAACGTGTGCATGAATATCTATAATGCCAGGGGTTACGTAAAATCCTTGGGCATCGACCACCTGTACCGCCTGTTTCGTTTCTATAGTCTTTGCCACTTTGGCGATTTTGCCGTCCTTGATCGCCACATCCATTACCGCATCGATGTTGTTCTTGGCGTCTATGACATGGCCTCCCTTGATAACGATATTGTACTCTTGGGCTGCAAGGTGGTTTCCAAAAATTAATACAATCAGAACAAATAGGTAATAACTTTTCATGGTTTGAATATTTTATTTTTAGAAAATGATGGTACGCTTTGACATCAGTTTTTGAAGTACGGACGCAAAAAACGAAAAAGTCATACCGCCTCCTGTAAAATTGCCTTGACCCGATCGGCCACAATGGTAACCTGCTCCGGCCTCAGCAATACCACACCAACGCTCAGAAACTCTTCACGATCCTTTTTTCCCACACTGCAAACGATACTAGGCGTTCCATTTTTCAAGGCCTCATAGACTTTCTCGGGAGTGGTCTTGACCTTCTTTTGGTCCCAGGTCACATGTAGACTCGGAACGACATTGGCCGGTCCCGAGGGGACATTTGTCTTGCCCATTACGCTCGGGATTGTCTTTAAACGCGAAAGGATCTGGTCAGTGCGATCGAGCCAATCTTGCCATTCTTTTTTATGATCTCTTTCCAGATATGATTTGAGCGCAGCATACATACCGAACATTTCCTCCTTATTCACTTTCATCGGGCGGCCTATAGGGGCCTCATGGGGACTGCTGTGCAGTTTGGCGGCCTCTATAAGATCTTTTCGGCCGAAAAGTAATCCCGCACTCTGGGGGCCACGGATCATCTTGCCACCGGAAAAAGTAACGAGGTCAAAGCCCATTTTTTGATATTTAAAGAGGTTTTCCACCGGTGGAACATCCGCTGCGGCATCTATAAACGAAGGTATTTTGTGCCGCTTACAGATGGTGACGAACGATTCATGGTCTATAGAATCCTCAATACCATACCATGATACAGCGGCATTGAAGAAAAGGGCCATTACCGTATTCTTGTTGATGGCCTGTTCCATTTCCCTTGGATTTTCTACCTCGATTATCTTTGCACCCGTAGTAGTTATGGCCTGATCGAACACGTAGCGATGACTTTTTTGCATGATGACTTCGGGGCGGGCCCCGGGAAGGTTTGGCAATTGTTTCCTCTTATCGGCATCGGTGCCGGTAATGACGGCGGCCGTGCCCAATACCAGTGCACAGGCTGCCCCCGAGGTGACCATAGCGGCCTCGCAATGCAGCATTTCGGCTATCTTGGCCCCGACCTTGTCCTGTAGTTCATACATATCGGCAAAGTCGTGCGCCGTTGCATTAATAGCCGCAATTACTTCGGGCATCATCAAAGATCCGGATAAAAACGTCATGGTTGCGGCTGCGTTTATTACACGGGTGACGCCCAATTCCTTAAAATAATCGATTTTTGGCTTGAAAGAAGTGGACTCTTTCTCCATAGTTCTGTTCTTAGCCAAAGCTATCGGGCCAAAACCTGCCAAAACAGTTGTCGAGGCCAATATTTTTTTGATTGCCAATCTTCTTTCGGTTTTCATCGGTTGTATTATTTTGTTCTGGTTCCTTAAATCAAGATTACTTGGAATTGCCGGTCGCATTCCTGACTTTGGCCACTTCTTCGGCGTCTATGCTATTCGAACGATTGCCAAAATTCTGCCTAATGTAGGTTAGGATCAATGCAATGTCTTCGTCTTTAAGGTGGTCTTGCTTAGGCATCACATTGTTGTAAGATTTGCCATGGACCATTATCTCGCCTTCAAGTCCGTTTAACACCACATCTATCAATCTCTCCGTGTCGCCACTGACCCAATCGGAATAGTTTAACGGTGGAAAGCGGTCGTTACCCCGTCCGTTTTTCTGATGGCAGAGTGCGCAGTGGGTATTGTATAGTCTCGCGCCTTCCGCCATATTTCCGGTTTTTGGAAAAAAACCGTCATCTTCGGTAGCCACAATATCCTTTACCTCATCGGGTGTTTTTATGTTCGTGGCATGTTTTTTTCTTTCCGCCATTTTCGCCAATTGTGCTTCGCCGAACTTTTTGGCATCCCCTTTATATAGTACGCGCCATATCTTTCCCTTCTCCGAATCGGATACATATATCGAGCCATCCGGGCCCATGGCAAGGCCCATCGGCCGATATTTGGCATCACTGGTGTTGATTATGGTATCGACTCCGGCAAAACCGTCGGCAAAGACTTCCCAAGACCCTGATGGCACTCCGTTTTCCATGGGCACGAAGCCAATAAAATAGCCCGTTTGCGGATAGGGAGCACTGCTCGTAGAGCCGTGAAACGCCATGAAAGCACCGTTTTTATAATGTTCGGGAAATTGATCTCCCGTATAGAACAAAAGATCATTTGGCGCAAAATGCCCTGGAAACCCGACCAGCGGTTTAACCAATGAATCTACGTTTTCGCCTTGTTTTTTACCGTCGCCGCCGTACTCGGGACTGAGAAAATAATCTTCTTTTATCTGATTATAATAATGGTACGGCCAGCCCGCATCGGAACCATCCTCTAGCTTTAAAAAAACCTCGGAAGGCAGCACGGCGCCTTCCCACACCGTAAACGTTTCCGGCCAGGTATTGTAGAGATAATCCCTGCCATGGGCAAGGGTAAACAAATTATCATCCTGGTCGTTCCATTCCAAGGCTACGATACTTCGAAGGCCCGTGGCGAATTTCTGGCCATCTTTCTGAAACTGCCCTTTTTTATTGGCATCGAACTTCCAGACGCCCGCTCTGTGTTCGAGGATGGGACAGGGATCCATGCCGGGGGACATAAAGACTCTGTCATCTTCTTGACAGGCATCGGAGGGCGCGCCGAAGGGCGTATATAGATTCCCCTTTTTATCGAACGCTATCGGTTTGGCGTCATGTTGCATGGGTGGCTGGGTGTCGGTCAAGATCAGTTCCATTTCGGAGTCCGGCACCAGCTCATCGGTCAATTTTTGACGGAATATGCGGGTTACGGAACTAAAATAGAGATACCCATCATGTATGCGCATAGCCGTTCCGTAGCTGCTTTTGTCGAGATAATCGTCGAAAGTCTTAATGATGTCGGCCTTACCGTCGTTATCGGTATCGCGTAGGGCCGCATTTCCCCCAACGGAATCGGGAAACCGCAACTTTACATAGATATCGCCATTATCTTTTACGGCCAAATGCCTGGCACGGCCCTTGAGGCTATCGACCACGACCAAGGCTTCAAAACCTTCCGGCAAAAAAAGTCCGCCATTGTCCCCATCGCCGACGGGCAATTTTTGGGAACATTGACAAAAGATGAGACAAATTACAAAAGGAAAAATAAATGCAAACCGGTTTTTGCCCGATATGGATGTTTTCAAAGAAGGATTCGATACGGGTTTCATTTAGTGTTTAAATCTCTTTTTTGAAATCGTTGTATTACATCCAATAATTTAGTCTTAACAAAACACTAGTACAGTTGAAACTTATGCCCTGAACAATTTAGGAAGAATTCTTTACTCATGAGAGTCTGAAAAACAGAACTTTTTTATAAAGCACGCATCAGGAAGATGCACTTGAAAGTTCTTCAAAAATTCGTTTTCCCACAATTTTTTCCTGCCCCGGCTTTAACATAAAGACCGTAAGGTCGATGCTGCTTTCATCGTCACCCCAAGCAATTATCTCGATAGAAGGATTTCCTTGACGCAATCTATCCCCTAGTTCGCTACGGGATACTTTTGTTTGTTTCCGGTCCCACTTAATATTCATCTTCGGGGTGTGATTGGCGATGGGCGGCACGGTAACGGCGACCTCGACGC
>Ga0075530_1001514_pt1 | contig 11023 bp, 8 predicted proteins | sample NGEPerD_2_FD_75101 | JGI IMG/M metagenome (GOLD analysis project Ga0075530, IMG submission 75101) | Arctic peat soil microbial communities from the Barrow Environmental Observatory site, Barrow, Alaska, USA - NGEE PermafrostL1-D | ecosystem: Environmental > Terrestrial > Soil > Wetlands > Peat ...
CGCCGATGATGGCGTAGATGAAGTCGTTGTGGGCCTCGGGGAGCCACGACCACTTCTCCTTGCTGGCGCCCAGCCCCAGGCCCCACCAGCCGCCGGACGCCAGGGCCCACTCCCCGTGGGTCGACTGCCAGCACGCCCCGTGGAAGTCGGTGCAGTCCCCGGCCAGCCAGGTGCTCACCCGGCTCATCCGGTTGGCGCTGCTGGTCACGAGCAGCACCGCGACGGCGGTGGCGGCCGCGCCGGCCAGCGCGAACATCCGCAGCGGCACGCCGGCCACGAACAGCGCACCGACGACGATGCCCATCAGCACCAGCGCGGTCCCGAGGTCGTGCCCGACCAGCACGAGCCCGATGACGAGCCCGGCGAACGGTCCGACCGGCACCAGCACGTGCGCCCAGCGGTCGAGCAGCGGCTGCTTGCGGGCCAGCACCGTGGCGCACCAGACGACGAGCGCGAGCTTTGCCGCCTCGGACGGCTGTGCACGCACCCCCGCGACCTCGATCCAGTTCGTGTTGCCTCCGACCCCGACCCCCAGCGGGGTGAGCACGAGCAGCTGCCCCATCACCGCGAACATCAGCACCGGCCACGCCAGGTTCTTCCACGCCTTCACCGGCAGCCGTGAGGCGACCCACATCAGGGGCACGCCGATCACGGCGAAGAGGGCCTGCCGGCCGAAGACGGCGTAGGCCGACTGCCCTCGGGCGATCGACTCCACGCTCGAGCTCGACAGCACCATCACCAGGCCGATCGTCACCAGCAGGGTGGTGGCGCCGAGCAGCAGGTAGTAGCTGGTGGCGGGCGTCTCCCAGCGGGTGAGCCGGTCGACGAGGTGTGCCCGTGTCGTCCCCGCGGGCGCGTCGATGGCGACCACGGCTCAGCCCGCCCCGGACGACACGTGCGCGCGCACGGCGTCGGCGAAGGCGTCGCCGCGCGTCGCGTACGACGTGAACTGGTCCATCGACGCGCAGGCCGGCGCGAGCAACACGGTGTCTCCGGGGCGCGCCAACTCGGCGGCCGCCCCGACGGCGGCGCTCATCACCGCACCAGTGTCGGGCGGCGAGACCTCCACCACGGGTACATCCGGCGCGTGTCGCGCCAGCGCGTCGCGCAGCGGCGACCGGTCGACCCCGACGAGGACGACGGCCCGCAGCCGTCCGGCGTGCGTCGCGACCAGGTCGTCGAACCTCGCGCCCTTCGCCAGCCCGCCCGCGACCCACACCACGGCCTCGAACGCGGCCAGCGACGCCGAGGCAGCGTGGGGGTTCGTCGCCTTCGAGTCGTCGATCCACGTCACGCCGCCGTGGTCGGCCACGCGCGTGATCCGGTGCGGTTCGGGCACGACGCCCCGAAGGCCGTCGCGCACCGCCACCGGGGGGACGCCGTGGGCGCGGGCGAGTGCGGCAGCCGCGAGCGCGTTGGCCACGGTGTGCGCGGCGACCGTGCCCCCGGCTGCCGCTTCGAGGTCGGCGAGGGTCGCCAGCTCGGCGGCCGACGTCGTCCGCTCGGCGACGAACGCGCGGTCGCAGAGCACGTCGTCCACCACGCCGAGCATCGACAGGTCGGGCACGCCGAGGGTGAAGCCGATCGCGCGGCAGCCGTCCACGACGTCGGCCTCGCGCACCATCTGCTCGGTCGCGGGGTCCTCGACGTTGTAGACGCAGGCCACCTCGGTGCCGGTGTACACGCGAGCCTTCGCGGCGGCGTAGGCCCCGAGGGACCCGTGCCAGTCGACGTGGTCGGGCGCCACGTTCAGGCAGGCGCTCGCACGCGGGGCGATCGAGGTCGACCAGTGCAGCTGGAAGCTCGACAGCTCGACCGCCAGGACGTCGTGCGGCACCGGGTCGACGATCGCGTGCAGCAGCGGGGTGCCGACGTTGCCGACGGCGGCGGTGCGCAGCCCGGCCGCCGCGAGCATCGCGGCCAGCATCCGCACCGCGGTGGTCTTGCCGTTGGTGCCGGTCAGGGTCAGCCACGGTGTCGCGCCGGTGGGCGGTCGCAGCCGCCAGGCGAGCTCGACCTCGCCCCAGACGTCGATGCCCGACGACAGCGCACCCGCCAGGAGCGGGGCGTCCGGCCGCCACCCCGGGGAGGTGACGACGACGTCGGGTGGCGAGCCCTCGACGTCCGGCAGGGACGTCGTCGCGTCGGCGCCCAGGCGCACGTCGGCGTCGAGCACGCGCAGGACGTCGGCCTTCTCCTGTTCTGCGGCGCCCTCGCGCGCGTCGAGGGCGACCACCCTTGCGCCGCGCTGCACCAGCGCGTCGGCGGCCGCGAACCCGCTGAGGCCGAGACCCGCGACGACGACGCGCAGGCCCTCCCAGTCGGCGTCGGAGTGGGTCAGTGCCTTGGTCCGGGCCGCCGTCCCACCACCGGTCACAGGTTCACCACCCACTCGGCGTAGAACACGCCGAGGCCCAGGGCCACGAACAGGCCGGCGATGATCCAGAACCGGATCACGATGGTCACCTCGGCCCAGCCGGCGAGCTCGAAGTGGTGCTGCAGCGGTGCCATCCTGAACACGCGTCTTCGGAACAGGCGGAACGAACCGACCTGGATGATCACCGAGAGGGTGATGAGGACGAAGAGCCCCGCGAGGAACAGCAGCAGCAGCTCGGTGCGGCTCGTGATCGCCAGACCAGCGAAGGCGCCGCCGAGGGCCAACGAACCGGTGTCACCCATGAAGATCTTCGCCGGCGACGCGTTCCACCAGAGGAACCCGAAGCACGCTCCCATCACGGCGGCCGCCACCACCGCCAGGTCGCGGGGGTCTCGGACCTCGTAGCAGCGCGGCCCCGCCTGGTCGACGAACTGGCAGCTCTGGTTCGACTGCCAGATCCCGATCAGCACGTACGCCGCGGCCACCATGGTGCTGACGCCGGTGGCCAGGCCGTCCAGCCCGTCGGTCAGGTTCACGCCGTTGCTGGCGGCGGCGATCATCAGCTGTGCCCACGCGACGAAGAGGATCAACCCGATCGCGGCGCCCGCGAACGCGAGGTCGAGGTGCGTGTCGCGGATGAAGGAGACCTGCGTCGAGGCCGGCGTCCGGTAGTTCTCGTTGGGGAACTGCAGCGCCAGGACGGCGAACACGACCGCGACACCGCACTGGCCGACGAGCTTGGGGACGGTGCGCAGGCCGAGGCTGCGCTGCTTGGTGATCTTGATGAAGTCGTCGAGGAAGCCGACGAGCCCGAGGCCGCCCATCAGGAACAGCACCAGCACGGCCGACATGGTCGGCGGGGTCAGCGTCAGGACGTGCGCCGCGACGTAGGCGGTCACCGTCGCCCCGATGATGATGGCTCCGCCCATCGTCGGGGTGCCGCGCTTGGTGTGGTGCGACGTCGGCCCGTCGTCGCGGATGAACTGGCCGTACCCCCGCTTGACGAGGAACCGGATGTACAGGGGCGTGCCGAACAGCGAGAGCAGCAGCGACAGGGCCGCGGCCGCGAGGACCGCCCTCACGAGGGGCCACCCTCCGCCGCGACGCGCTCGCCGAGCCACCGGAGGCCGGAGTCGCGGGACGACTTGAAGAGCACGACGTCGCCGGGGCGCAGCTCGGCGGCGAGCAGTGCGTGCGCGGAGTCGACGTCCGGCACGTACACGTGGGCGGGGCCACGTCCCTCGCCGCGGGTGGCGCCGGTGTGCACCGGCCTGGCCCCCGGGCCGACCGCGACCAGTCGCGAGATGCCGAGCTCGGTCGCGAGCGTGCCGATCGCTGCGTGCTCGGCGGCCGACTCCTCGCCCAGCTCGAGCATCTCCCCCAGCACCGCCCAGGTCCGTCGCCGGCGTCCCATCGACGCCAGGGCCTTCAGCGCGGCCCGCACCGAGTCGGGATTGGCGTTGTACGCGTCGTTGACGACACGGACGCCGTCGCCCCGCTCGACGACCTCCATCCGCCAGCGGCTCGCGGGCACGGCGCGCGACAGCGACGACGCGACGGCGTCGCACGGCATCCCGAGCCGCAGCGCCACCGCAGCCACCGCCAACGCGTTGCCCACGTGGTGCTCGCCGTGCAGGGCGAGCGACACGTCGGCAGACCCCTGCGGCGCATGCAGCACGAACGACGGCCGCCCCTCGTCGTCCACCGAGATCCGCTCGGCGCGCACGTCGGCATCGGCCGCCGTGCCCACCAGCACCACGGCCGCACGGGTGCGGGACGCCATCCGCCGGACCCTCTCGTCGTCGGCGTTGAGGACAGCGGTCCCGTTGTCTCCCAAGGCCTCGACGAGCTCACCCTTGGCCTGCTCAACCGCGTCCTGACTCCCGAACTCGCCCACGTGCGCGTGACCGACGTTGAGGACGACCGCCACGTCGGGTGGCGCGATCCGGGTCAGGTAGCTGAGGTGACCGATGCCACGGGCACCCATCTCCAGCACGAGGTAGCGGGACGTCGGCTCCAGCCGCAGCACGGTCAACGGCACCCCGACCTCGCCGTTGTAGGACTCCCGTGCGGCGACCGTCGGACCGAGCTCGCCCAGCACCGTCGCCAGCAGGTCCTTGGTGCCCGTCTTGCCGCTGGACCCGGTGACGGCCACGACGGTCACGTGGTCGCGCTGCCGCGTCAGGACGTGGCGGGCGAGGTCGCCGAGGGCAGCATCGGTGTCGCCGACGACAACCTGCCACGAGCCCGCCGCCGCCGAGCGGTCGAGCTCGCGCGACGTGATCGAGGCCACGGCCCCGGCAGCGACGGCCCCCGGGACGAAGTCGTGGCCGTCCGCGGTCTCGCCCACACGTGCCACGTAGAGCGACCCCATCGTCGCCTCGCGCGAGTCGGTCACCACCGGGCCGACCACGGTGGGTGCGAAGGCGGCGGTCGACGGCGGCACCAGGCGGCCTCCGACGGCCTCGGCCACCTCGGTCAGCGGCACGGGGATCACAGGCCGACCTCGTCGCGCTCGGAGGCCACCGTGGCGAGCGCCTCGCGCAGCACCTCTCGGTCGTCGAACGGCAGGACCCGGTCGTCGAGCTCCTGGCCCTGTTCGTGGCCCTTGCCTGCCACGAGGACCGTGTCACCGCGCGCCGGTGCGGCGCGGACGGCGGACAGCACGGCGTCGCGACGTCCGGCCACCTCGACGATCTCGACCGCCCCGCCCGCCGCGAGGGCCGAGCGCGCGCCCGTGAGCAGCGCGGCGCGGATCACCTCCGGCGACTCGCTGCGCGGGTTGTCGTCGGTGACGATCACCAGGTCGGCGACGCTGGCCGCCGCCACGCCCATCGCCTCGCGCTTGCTCGGGTCCCGGTCGCCGCCGGCGCCGAGGACGACCACGAGGCGGCCGGGTGTGGCCGGGCGCAGCGCGGCGAGCGCGGCGGTGACGGCGTCCGGAGTGTGCGCGTAGTCCACGACCGCGAGCGGCCCCTCGTCCCCGAGCGTGTGGACCTGCTCCATCCGGCCGGGGACGACGGGCCGGTCGACGAGCCCCTCCGCGGCACGGTCGGGGTCGAGCCCCGCCACGGCGAGGACGACGAGCGCGAGGGCCGTGTTGGCGACGTTGAAGTCGCCGGGGAGCGGGGACGTGGCGGCCACCGTGCGACCATCCGGTCCGGAGAGCACGAACCGGGTCAGGCCGTCCGCGTCGACCTCCACCGCGGTGGCCCGCCAGTCGGCGTCGACGTCGCCGGCCGTCGTCACGGTGGTGACCGGCACGGTCGCCTCACGGGCCAGCCGCCGTCCCCAGTCGTCGTCCACGCAGACCACCCCGCGCTCCGAGCGCAGCGGCGTGAACAAGGACGCCTTCGTGGCGAAGTAGCTCTCCAGGTCGCCGTGGAAGTCCAGGTGCTCCGACGACAGGTTGGTGAACGCCGCGACGTCGAAGACCAGGCCGTCGACCCGGTGCAGCGCCAGGGCGTGGCTGGATACCTCCATCGAGCAGGCCTGCACGCCCCGCTCCGTCATCACCGCGAGCAGGGCGTGCACGTCCGGCGACTCGGGGGTGGTCCGGACGCTGGGCACCGCCTCGCCGTCCACGCGCGTCTCGATCGTCCCCACCAGGCCGGTGCGGCGGCCCATCGCGGCCAGGGCCGCGTCGAGCAGGTAGGTCGTCGTGGTCTTGCCGTTGGTGCCGGTGAGCCCCAGCAGGAGCAACGCCTCACCCGGGTCGCCGTAGATGCACGCGGCGGCCCGTCCGAGCACGGCCCGGGGGTCGGGCGCCACCAGCACCGGCAGGCGGGTCGCCTGCGCCCGCGCGGCGCCCGCGCCGTCCGTCAGCACCGCGCGTGCCCCGGCCTCGGCGGCATCGACGGCGAAGTCGGCACCGTGCGTGTTGGCCCCGGGCAGCGCGGCATAGAGGTCACCGTCACGGACCTGGCGGGAGTCCAGCGTCACACCGGTCACCCGCACGTCGCCGGCAGATCCCTCGGGCGCCGCCAGACCGAGCACGTCGGCGAGCTCGGACACGCCGACACCTCGGCCAGGCTGCGGGCGCAGCGACGCCGGAGCCCCGCTCCGGCCGGCAGGGGTCGGCACGGCAGCGAGGCTACCCGGCACCGTGTCGGCGCTGGCTGCGGCCACGGTGGCTGGTGCGGTGACCGGCAAGCCGTGCCCGCTCGGCGATCCGGTGACGCCATGGCGGTTCAGTGGCACGTTCCGACACACCCGGACGTTCAGTGGCACGTTCCGGCCCAGATTTCGGTCGATTTCGTGCTCGAACGTGCCACTGAACGCGGCCGACCGTGCGCAACGTGCCACTGAGTACTGCGGGGACCGCCGGTGCGGCAGGCGATCTCGCCGGCGAGGCAACGGTTCCCTGTCACGGCGCTAGTACTCGAGCGGGTACAGGTCCGCGGGCTCGCCGGACGGCGGGATCTTGCGCGCCTGCAGGGCGTAGGACATCACGTCCTGGAACACCGGGGCAGCGACCGTCCCGCCGTAGTAGCCGTTCGTCGGACGCTGGACGATCACCGCGACCACCAGCTTGGGGTCCTCGGCAGGTGCCATCCCGATGAACGAGCCCGTGTACCCGCTGTAGCCGCCCCGAGGGCTCGGCGCCTCGGCGGTGCCGGTCTTGCCGGCGACGCGGTAGCCCGGGATCTGCGCGTTCTCCCCGGTGCCCTGCTCGCTGACCGCCCCTTCGAGCATCGTCCGGACCTGTTGGGCGGTCTCGGTGCTGACGACCCGCGCCTGCTCCCCCGTCGGCTCGGCGACCCAGGCGCCGTCGGGCGTCGTCGTCCCCTCGACCAGTCGCGGGGTCATCCGGACCCCGTCGTTGGCGATGGTCGCGAACACCTGGGCGCTCTGCAGCGCGTTGACCGCGACACCCTGGCCGAACAGCACCGTGGACTGCTGCCGGCCGTCCCAGTCCTCCGCAGCGGCGAGGATCCCGTTGGTCTCGCCGGGGAACCCGAGCCCGGTCGGCTGACCGAAGCCGAAACGCGACAGGTAGTCGTGGCGGGTCTCGGGCGACATCTGGGACCCGACCATCACGGTGCCGGTGTTCGAGGACTTACCGAGGATGCCGGCGAAGGTGAGCTGTTCGTCGGGGTGCGAGTGGGAGTCCTTGAACGCCTGCCCGTTGTCCGTCGTGTAACGGTCGGGCACCTCGAACCGGTCCAGCGGCGTGACCAGCCCCTCCTCCAGGGCAGCCGCGGCCGTGACGACCTTCGCCGTCGATCCCGGCTCGATCACCTCCGAGAGCGCGCGCGAACCGCGGTCGGCGGCGTCGGCTGCGCCCGGGTCGTTGGGGTCGACCGTCGGCGACTCCGCCAGGGCGAGGATGCGACCGGTCTCCACCTCGATCACGAGGGCCTGGCCCCACTCGGCCTTCGACTTCGCCACCTGGGCCGCGATCGCCTGCTGCGCGTACCACTGCAGGTCCCGGTCCAGGGTCAGCCGGACGTCTCCGCCGGGGATCGGTGCCACGTCGGCCCGGTCCCCGGTCGGGATCATCTGCCCGTCGCCACCGCGCTCGTAGCGTCGCGTCCCGTCGGTACCGGCGAGGACGCCGTCCCGGGTCATCTCGAGGCCGGCCAGCGGCCTGCCGTCGGCGCTGATGAAACCGAGGAGGTTGCCGGCCACCGGTCCGGCCGGGTAGATCCGCTCGCTGGTGTGCTCGGACAGGACTCCGGGGATGTCGAGCTCGGCGACCTGCCGCCAGACCTCGGGGGTCACGTTCTTGGCGACGTAGGCGAACTTCTCCCGCCCGCGCAGGGCCTCGGTGAGGTCGGCCTCGCTCATACCCAGCAGTGGGGCCAGGTCCTTGGCGGCACCGGCGACGCCGACCGTCCGCACCTCGCCGTCGGACTCGACCGCGTAGTCCGGGACCAGTCGCTGGTCGACGGTGATGTCCCGGCGCTCGACGGTGTGCGCCAGCACGACGCCGTCGGCGTCGACGATGTCGCCCCGCAGGGCGGGCAGCCGGGTCTTGACCAGGCGGTTGCCCAGCGCGTCCTCGGCCAGGGCGGAGGCGTCGAGCCCCTGCAGCTGCACGAGCCGGCCGACGAACAGGCTCATCACGAACAGCACCACCACCAGGGCCGCGCGCAGCCTCCGGTTCGGGCTGGCGGTGCGCGACAGACTCCGGGGACCGGGCGGCTCGGGAGTCACGCGGCGAGCCCGCGGAGGTGCCGGCCGTGGCGCCGATCGTCCCGCCGGCGCCTGCCCGCTTCCCCCGTGATCATGGCCCGATGAACCACCCGCGCGGTTCCCGTGGTGCTTTCGGCCATGATCACGGCGCGAGGGGGCGGTGCCGGTGCGTCGCGGTGTCACGCGCCTCCTCCCCTCGCCCTCGCCTGGTCGTTCAGTCCGTGACTGTTGTGACTGGTGGTGCTGTTGGTGCCAATGGTGTCGTCACGATAGGCGTGGGCGGGGCCTCGGCAGGCTGCGGCACGCCGAGGATCGCCCCGTCCGCGAGGCGGATGAAGGCCGGGTTCGTGCTGGGGACCATGCCCAGGGCGATCGCCCGCGCCGACAGGGCCTGGGGGGAGGCCTCGGCCGCGAGCCGCTCGGTCAGCGCCTGCTCGCGCTCGGAGAGCAGCGCGGCCTCCCGCCGGAGGCTGTCCACGTCGTAGGCGCCGCGAGTGAGGGCGATGTTGAGCAGCAGCAGGCCCACCAGGCACAGCGCCAGGATGCCGGCGCACGCTGCCGCGAACGGCAGGCGACGGCGCGTGGACCGCGGCGGCGCGACGACACGCAGCCGCGGGGTGGGGACGTGCGGTCGCCGGGCGCGGCCCGGCTGGGGCGCGATCGGCGCGGTGAGGCTCACGCGGCACGTCCTTGCGGTCGCGGGACAGGTGGACGGACCCGTTCGGCCGCGCGCAGGCGCACCGACGCGGCCCGGGGGTTGGCGGCGATCTCGGGGTCGGAGGCCTTCTCGGCACCTCGCGTCAGCAGGCGCAGCCGGGGTGCGTGCTCGGGCAGCTCGACCGGCAGCCCCTCCGGCGCCGTGCTGCGTGCGCCGCCGGACAGCACGGCCTTGGCCAGCCGGTCCTCCAGGGAGTGGTAGGCGAGGACGGCGATCCGCCCGCCGACGGCGAGCGTCTCGACCGCGGCGGGCAAGGCAGCCTCGAGCGCGTCCAGCTCGCCGTTGACCTCGATCCGCAGCGCCTGGAACGTGCGCTTGGCGGGGTTGCCCCCGGTGCGGCGGGCCGGCGCGGGCACGCACTCCCGGACCAGGTCGACCAGGCGCGCGCTGGTGGTGAAGGGCTCGGCGGCCCGGTCACGGACGACCCTGGCGGCGATCCGTCGCGCGAAGCGCTCCTCGCCGTAGACCCGCAGCACGCGCGTCAGGGCCCTGGCGTCGTACGTGTTCAGCACGTCGGCCGCCGTCAGGCCGGCGGTGGGGTCCATCCGCATGTCGAGGGGCGCGTCGCGGGCGTACGAGAAGCCGCGGTCCGCCTCGTCGAGCTGCAGGGAGGAGACGCCGAGGTCGAGCAGGACCCCCTGGACGCGTCGCAGGCCGAGGTCCGCCAGCACCTCGCCGATCCGGTCGTAGACCGCGTGCACGAGCGTGACGCGGTCGGCGAAGGGGGCCAGCCGTCGTCCGGCCAGCTCGATGGCCTGCGGGTCGCGGTCGATGCCGACCAGGCGCGCGGCCGGGCACCGCTCGAGCAGGGCCTCGCTGTGCCCGCCCAGGCCGAGGGTGGCATCGACGACCACGGCCCCGTCGTCCGCGAGCGCCGGCGCCAGCAGCGCGACGCAACGCTCGAGCAGCACGGGGGTGTGCCGCCTCGCCGCCTCGTCCATCTCGACCCTTCGCGTCCGGTGCTGTGGTCATTCCGCCGCCGGCCCAGGTCTCCATCCGCATCGGCCTGACACCGGGGAAGGTGCGTCAGGAAGAGCGGCTGGAGACCTCGGCGTGCGGTGGCCTGCTGCTGGTCAGATCGAGCTCAGAACGAGCTCAGAACAAGCCCGGTATCACCTCCTCCGCCGTGGAGGCGAAGGCCGGTTCCTGCTCGGCCAGGTACGTCGACCAGGCCCCGGCGTCCCAGATCTCGACCCGCGAGCCGGCGCCGATCACGGCGCAGTCCCGCTCCAGACCCGCGTACACCCGCAACGCGGGTGGCAACGTGATCCGGCCCTGCTTGTCCGGCAGCTCGTCGGAGGCGCCGGAGAGCAGCACGCGCAGGTAGTCCCGGGCCTCCTTGCTGGTGACCGGTGCCTGGCGCAGCTGCTCACCGAACTCCTCGAAGTACCGGAGGGCGAACACGTACAGGCAGCGCTCCTGGCCGCGCGTGACCACCAGCCCGCCGGCCAGCTGCTCACGGAACTTCGCGGGCAGGATCAGCCGCCCCTTGTCGTCGAGGCGGGGATGGTGCGTGCCGAGGAACATGCGCCCGCCTCCCCTCCTGGACGGCCGGCTCCACCCACGCCGCTCCGTTGCCATCCACATTACTCCACTTCACCCCACGGTCAAGCAGAAACGACCTCTCAGGGGTCGGCCGAATGGATGAACCTGCTGGTCAGGGGGGTGGAGTGCCGTGGAGGGCCATCGCGACCCCTCTGCCGTCCAGCCCACCTCTCCACGGTGATCAAGGACTTCATGCACGCGGGGTGGGCATGAAGTCCTAATCCGAAAATGGATGGTGAGTGGGC
>Ga0075530_1001516_pt1 | contig 11019 bp, 5 predicted proteins | sample NGEPerD_2_FD_75101 | JGI IMG/M metagenome (GOLD analysis project Ga0075530, IMG submission 75101) | Arctic peat soil microbial communities from the Barrow Environmental Observatory site, Barrow, Alaska, USA - NGEE PermafrostL1-D | ecosystem: Environmental > Terrestrial > Soil > Wetlands > Peat ...
CACGGCGACGAGGCCGCCCTTCATGTCGCAGGAGCCGCGGCCGAAGAGCGCCTCCCGCCCGTCCGGGGCCGCGTCGACGCGCGGGACGAAGGCGGGTGAGGTCCACAGCAGGTCGTCGCCCGGGGGGACGACGTCCGTGTGCGCGTTGAGGATCACGGTCGGCCCGTCGGAGCCGCCGGCGGGTGACGTCAGCTCCCCGACCAGCCCCAAGCCCGTCTCCCGCGGGACCTCCATGCCGGGAAAGCGTGGGTCGGCGGTCAGCATCGCCATGTCGAGCGCCCACAGGTCTACCTCGCAGCCGAGACCTTGCAGCCGCTCGGCGAGCCGGTGCTGCACGATCTGCTCGCCCATCGACCCGCTCACGCTCGCCAGGGCCACGAGGCCCTCGAGCTCGGTCACCAACTCGTCGCGTCGCACGGACGGCACGCTAGCGGTCAGGAACCTCGTTCCTCGGCAGGCCCAGGGCCTCGGCGAGGGCGGCCTCGACGCTGTAGGCAGATCCGTGTTGCACGTTCGCGTCCCAGGCGGCGGCGGTGGGACGAGACCGCACCGTGTCCAGCGACCGGGCGAAGGCCGCCGCGTCGGGCGCGGCCATCGGCAGCTCCGCCTTCTGCCGCAGCGACTCCACGGCGCCCAGCAGGCGGGCAGCGCCCTCGGGCTCGCCGCGTTCGGCGGAGACGGCGCAGAACAGTCCGAGCACGTCGGCGGTGAGCTCGGGGTCCCCGAGGGCGACCGCGGCCGACGCGTGTCTGCACAGGTACGCGCTCGCGTCCTCCACGTGGCCGGCGCGCAGCATCAGCCCGGCGAGGTTCACGTGGTCGACACCCAACCCCCATGCGTCACCACGCGCCTCGTCGAGTGCGAGGGCCTCGTGCAGCAGGTCGATGGCCCGGTCGTGGTTGCCGGCGTCGCTCTCGACGGTCGACAGGTTCGTCAGCGCGCTGGCCAGCCGTTCGGCGTCGCCCGCGTCCCGTGCTACCGCGATGCTCTCGGAGAGCAGCGCCCGCGCCGGATCTGGCTCCCCCAGCGACCGGTGCGCCACACCGAGACTGTTCAGCTCACGGGCGAGCTTGGCCAGGTCGCCGTCTGCCCGCCAGAACTCGAGGCAGGTCGTCAGCGCGTCCCGTGCCTGTTCGGCCTCGCCGTGCTGGAGCACCAGCACGGCGAGGCCGTGCAGCGTGGTCATCAGCTCGCGGCTCTCCCGGCCCGCGGCCGCGTCCACGGCCAGCCCCATCCACCGCCGTCCCTCGGCCTGGTAGCCGCACGCGTACCAGAACCAGCTCAGGCTCTCGCAGAGCCGAAGACCGATCCCGAGCTCGTCCGGCGTCGGCGAGCGGTCGTCGTCCGGGGCCAGCGACCACGCGAGGGCCGCGCGCAGGTTGTCCAGGTCGACCTCGAGGCGGTCGCGGGCGCCGAGGTAGTCCTCGCCCCGCAGCCGCGGCTGCTCGGTCGCGGCGAGCGCCAGGTAGTGCTCGGCGTGCCGGCGCGCAGCCCCACCGATCTCGGAGGCGGCGACCACCTGGTCCCGCGCGTAGGCCGAGATGGTCTGCAGCAGACGCACCCGGGGCTCGCCGTCCGGGCCGTCGAACACCTGGGCCAGGCTGACGTCGACGAGCTCGGCGACGTGGGTCAACGGGTCGACGCCGTCGGACACCACCGACTCGACGGCCGACAGGGCGAAGTCCCCGCTGAAGGCGCCGAGCTGCCGGAACGCGTACTGCTGCGGGGCCGGCAACAGCGCGTAGCTCCACTCGATCGCCGCCCGCAGCGTGCGCTGGCGCCCCGGTTGGCCGAGGTGCGGGGCGGTCATCTCCAGGCTCTGGTCGAGGCGCGTCCGCAGTGCGCGGGTGCCCAGCAGCTTCACCCGCGCGGCTGCCAGCTCGACGGCCAGCGGCAGGCCGTCGAGTCGCCAGCAGATCTCGGCGACGTCGTCGGCGTTCTCGGCGGTCAGGGCGAAGTCCGGCCGCACCATCCGTGCCCGCTGGACGAACAGCTGCACCGCCCCCGACGCACCCATGGCCTCGACCGCGTCCTCGCGAGCCGGCAGCGTCAGCGGGGGCACCGCGTGCTCGAACTCGCCGTCGCAGTGAAGCGGACGGCGGGACGTCGTCAGCAGCCGGATGCCGGGGGCCGCCGCCAGCAGCTCGGCGACGACCGCGGCCGCGTCGGCAAGCTGTTCCAGGTTGTCCAGCACGAGCAGGACCTCGCGCGCCGCCACGTACTCGATGAAGGTCGGTGGCGCACGGTCGTCGCCGGTCACGCCGAGCACCTCCGCGATCGTCGTCCACATCGCCTCGGTCGACGTCACCGACTCCAGCGGCACGAAGTACACGCCGTCCGTGAAACCATTACCCAGCAACGCTGCGAGAGCGATCACCAGGCGTGTCTTGCCGCTGCCGCCCGGACCGGTCAGCGTCAGCAGGCGGACGCCGTGGTCCGCCACCAGGTCGTGCAGCTCCTTCAGCTCTCCGTCGCGACCGACCAGGGACGTCAACGCGACCGGCAGGTTCGTCCCGGCCCCCAGGGTCCGCAACGGCGGGAAGCCGCTCGGCAGGTCCCGGGCGGCGAGCTGGTAGAGGTGCTCGGCGCCGGGCACGTCCTTGAGCCGGTGCACCCCCAGGTCGACGAAGGACAGGCCGTCGAGGCCCTGGTGACCGGCGATGCGCTGCGTGGCCTCGGAGACGACCACCTGGCCTCCGTGGGCGCTGCCGGCGATGCGCGCCGCCCGGTGCACGTCCATGCCGACGTAGCCGTCCTCGTACGGCGCGGGCTCGCCGGTGTGCAGGCCCATCCGCACCCCGACGGTGACGCCGTCCGGCCAGTCGGCCTGCGCCAGCGCCCGCTGGGACTCGGCGGTCGCGCCGACGGCGTCGGTCACGGAGTCGAACACGACGAAGAAGCTGTCCCCCTCGGTACCCATCTCGCGCCCGCGCCACGTCGCGAACGCGCTGCGCAGGACCGAGCGCTGGGTGGCCAGGACCTCGATGTAACGCTCTCCCAGGCGGTTCAGCAGGTTCGTCGACCCCTCGATGTCTGTGAAGAGCATCGTGACCGTCTGCATCAGGCGGTTCCGTCCTCACGCCGGTGCGTCTCGGCCAGAGTGCGCAGCCTGTCCAGGTCGATCGCGTCGGCGCGCGCGACGGCGAGGCGGGCCGGCGTGGAGGCCACGAGCGTCGAGGTGCGCCGGCCACCCTCGATGAGCGCGCGTTCGCCGAGGACTGCGCCCGGCCCCACCTCCGCGACCGTCTCGCCGGCAACATCCACTCGCAGCACGCCGTCGAGGAGCAGGAAGAGCTCGTCGCCGATCTCTCCCTCGCGGGTGACCACCGTCCCCGCCGGCACCCGCCGGACCTCCGGCGTCCGCCCCCCGCGCATGATCTCGACCGCCATCTGCCGCTCGAGCTCGCTCTCGGCGACGACGACGAGGGCCGCCGAGTCGGCGTCCCCCCAAGGGGTCCGCGCCCCGAACGAGTGGGCCACCCAGGTGCTCTGGTCGGTGACGCCGCTCTTGAGGGCCAGGGCGCCGTCAGGTCCGTAGACCCAGTGCCGCGGGAAGGCACTGGCCCCCGCAAGGGCGACCTCGGCGCGGCCGTCGACGTGCAGGGTGAGGGTCACCGTCGTCCAGACGATCGGGGCCTGCCACTGCACGAACGGCGCGTGCGGCACCGGGCGCGGCAGCGGCAGACCGGTGCGGCAGCCGACGGTCTGGGTGAAGGACATGCGATCGGCGGCGGCACCCGGGGCGCTCTGGATGACCGGCATCGAGTACCCGCGGAAGGTCGCGCCCAGCCGGGCCAGTCGCACCGTGGTGGAGCCAGTCACCAGTCCCGACTCCTCGGACCAGCCGGACGACGTCACGCCACCGTCGTCCACCTCGATCCAGGCGCTGACCACGTTGGCGAACCGCAGCCGGTCCTCGGCGCGCAGGCCGTGGACGTCGCGTGGGGTGACGCGGTCCGGCGGCGGGTCGTCGTAGTGCGTCACGCCGACGTCGAAGCCGCCACGCAGCAATCCGGACACGGACTCGGACGGGATCCAGGACACCGACACCGCAGCAGACCCGATACGCACAAGTCCCTCCCCGAGTAGCCCGCACTCGGAAGCAGCATAAGGACGCAATCGCGTCCGGGGCGAGGAGTTCGCGCCTATCGTGTGCCGACGACGAACGAGAGGACGTGAGGGCAGTGCAGGTGACCTTCGACTCGGACGAGCCCATCGAGCGCGTGATTGAGGTGCTGAAGGCGCTCTACGGCGTCGACATCCACGTCCAGCACCCGACCGGAAAGATGAAGCACGACTAGCCGCACCAGCTGCTGCCCCTGTTGGCGGGGGATCGCCTGTTATCGGCACTGCTTTGACGATGCGTTGACGGCGCTGGGCCACGCTCCCGCTTCTACCTGAGAAAGCTTGCCCGATGTCTCAGGAAGCGTTTCTCGAGGCGGTGCGCATGGGCGTCCAGCGGTCCAGGTCCACGGTGCCAGGCCACGTCGAGCCTGACCCACCTCGTCGGCGCGTCGTCGCACGATCGGTGCGACCGACCCCGGACAAGCAGCAGTCCCGGCAGGGAGGTCTCCAGCGATGATGCGGTGGGTCGTAGGTTCGAGCCTGAGGTTCCGGCGCCTGGTCGTGGCCGTGGCGGCGGGCGTACTGATCGTCGGAATCGCCCAGGCCGCCCAAACGCCGCGGGACGTGCTGCCGGAGTTCGGCCCGCCCACCGTCGAGGTGCAGACCGAGGCGCTGGGGCTGTCGGCCGAAGAGGTCGAGCAGCTGATCACCGTCCCGCTCGAGCAGGACCTCCTGGTCGGTGTCGCCTTCCTGGAGGAGATCGAGTCGGTGTCCCTCCCCGGACTCTCCTCGGTCGTGATGACCTTCGAGGAGGGGACCGACCTGCTCGAGGCGCGGCAGGTCGTCCAGGAGCGGCTGACGCAGGCGGCCGGCATCGCGGGGCTGCCGGCGGTGGCCAAGCTGCCGCAGATGATCCAGCCCCTGTCGTCGCAGAGCCGGGTCTCGATGATCAAGCTGTCGTCCGCCGAGCTGACGCCGATCGAGGTGTCCGTGCTGTCCCGCTGGGTCATCGCCCCGCGGCTGATGGGGGTGCAAGGCGTCGCCAACGTGGCGATCTGGGGCAACCGGGACCTGCAGCTGCAGGTGCAGGTCGACCCGGAGCGGCTGCAGGCGAACGGAGTCACGCTGGCGCAGGTCGTGAGCACCGCCGGCAACGCGCTCGAGGTCTCACCGCTCTCGTTCCTCGAGGCCTCCACGCCGGGGACCGGCGGGTTCCTCGACACGCCCAACCAGCGGCTCAACATCTTCCACGAGCAGGCGATCACGACGGCGGACGAGCTCGCGCAGGTCCCGCTCGAGGGGCCGGACGGCGGGGCGGTGACCAGCGGCGCGACGCCGGTCACGCTTGGCGACGTGACGCAGGTGGTCGAGGACCACCAGCCGCTGATCGGCGACGCCGTCTGCTCCGGCGACGACGACTGCCTTCTGCTGGTCGTCGAGAAGTTCCCCGGCGCCAACACGGTCGAGGTCACCCAGAACGTCGAGGAGGCGCTGGAGGCGCTGAGGCCGGGCCTGGCCGACATGCAGATGGACTCCTCGATCTACCGACCCGCGTCGTTCGTCGACTCGGCGTTCGGCTCGCTCGCCTGGGCGTTGCTGATCGGCGGGCTGCTCCTGCTGCTCGTGATCGGCGCCTGCTTCTGGGACTGGCGCAGGTCGCTGATCAGCGTCGCGGCGATCGCCATGTCGCTCGCGGCCGCGATGCTGGTGCTCTTCCTCCGCGGCATCACGATCAACCTGATGGTGGCCGCGGGGCTCGTGCTCGGCCTGACGGCCGTGATCCCGGACGCCGTCACGGACGTGCACGGTCTCGCCCGCCGGCTGCGGGCGCACCCGCCTGCCGTCCCGCACCAGGGCGCCACCGGCGCTGGTCACGCCCCGCTGTCGGGGGCGGAGCAGGCGGAACAGCGCGAGGCCGTGCGGGCCCGGGCGTGGCGGACCGTTCTGACCGTGTCCGCGCAGACCCGTCGCTCCGTCGCCTACGGAGTGCTGATCGTGGCGGCGGCGACGCTGCCCGTGTTCGTGCTGCGGGGTGATGGCGAGGCCTTCCTACCGCCGATCGCCCTCTCGTACCTGCTGGCCGTCGCCGTCTCGATGGTCGTGGCCTTCACCGTGACACCCGTGCTCGCCCTGATGCTGCTGTCGAACCACCACCCCCACCGCCAGGACTCCCCCGTGACTCAGCGGATGCGCAGCGGTTACGGGCGAGTCGCGTCAAGTCTGGTGTCCCGGACCGGAGCCGCCGTCGTCGTCTGCGCCGTCGTCGCCCTGCTCGGAATCGCGGCGGTGCCGTTCCTGGACATGTCCTTGCGGCCGTCGCTGAAGGAACGGGACGTCCTGGTCCACGTCGAGACGGCCCCGGGCACGTCTCTCACGAGGATGATCGAGGTCACGGAGCAGCTGGTCTCCGAGCTCGGGTCCGTGCCGGGCGTCATCAGCGTGGGGGGCCATGTCGGACGCGCCGTGCTGTCGGACGAGGTCGTGGACGTCAACTCCGGCGAGATCTGGGTTCGGGTCGACGAGGCCGCCGACTACGACGTGACGCTCGGAGCCATCGACGAGGCCCTCGACGGCGTCGCCGACGTCTCGACCGACGTCCTGACGTACTCGGAGGAGCGGGTCACCGAGGTCCTCGCGGATTCCGACGACGACGTCGTCGTGCGCATCTACGGCGAGAACCCGGAGGTCCTGAGCGACAAGGCGGACGAGGTGCAGGCCCTGGTTGCCGGAGTGGACGGCGTGACCGGCGCCGACGTCGAGAGAGCGCCCGTCCAGGACACCATGGTGGTCGAGGTCGACATCGAGCGCGCCCAGGCGTTCGGGGTCAAGCCGGGGGACGTCCGCCGCGCCGCGGCCAGCCTGCTCGGCGGGATCACGGTCGGCAACCTGTTCCAGGAGCAGAAGGTCTTCGACGTGGTCGTGTGGGGTGCCCCGCAGATCCGCGAGAGCCAGGCCGACGTCGAACAGCTCCTGATCGACACCCCGGGCGGCGGCCACGTCCGCCTCGGCGACGTCGCCGAGGTGCGCAACGCCCCGACGCCGACGGTGATCCGTCACGAGTCCGTCTCCACCTATCTCGACGTGACCGCCGACGTGACCGGTCGCGACGTCGGTGCCGTGATGGGGGAGATCGAGGGCGTCGTCCAGCAGGTGGAGTTTCCGCTGGAGCACCACGCAGAGGTGCTCGGTGGCTTCGCACAGGCCCAGGCCGACCGGGACCAGCTGGTCGCGATGACAGCGGCTGCCGCGATCGCCATCCTCCTGCTGCTTCAGGCGGCGTTCAGGAGCTGGCGCCTGGCCGTGCTGGCGTTCGTGCTGCTGCCGGTCACGCTCGCCGGGGGAGCGGTCGCGGCGCTGCTGGCCGGCGGGACCCTGACGCTCGGTTCGATCGCCGGCCTCCTCGCGGTGCTCGGGATCGCCGCGCGGGGTCTCGTCCTCCTGATCCAGCAGTACCAGCGCCTCGTCGAGAAGGAGGGCGTCGCGTTCGGACCCGATCTCGTCGTCCGCGGAACCTGGGACTGCGTCGCACCGATCCTGATCGCCGCGCTGGCGACCGCGGTCGCCCTGGCCCCGATGGCCGTGATGGGAGGGGTTCCCGGGCTGGAGATCGTGCAGCCGATGGCGGTCGTCGTCCTCGGTGGCCTGGTCACCGCCACGCTCGTCAACTTGTTCGTGGTCCCGGTGCTCTACCTGCGCTTCGGGTTCGTGTCGGATCCCGACGCGTGGGCCGACGAGCTGCTGGCCCCCGCGCCCGAGCTGTACCCGGTCCGGGGCTAGGGGGAGCAGTTATGCGACGGATCTCCCTCGGGGTAGCGGCGACCGCGCTCGTCCCCGCGCTGCTGGTCACGTCCTGCGGCGGGGCGGTGGAGGCGGCACACGTGGTCGAGAACCCTCCGTCCAGCCTCGAGACGATCGAGGGAGGTGACCTCGTCCGCGTCATCCTCACCGAGCGGGCCGCTGAGCGGATCGACCTCCAGACGACGTCGGTGGGGCGGGCACCGGGCGGCCTCGTGGTCCCGTCGACGGCCGTGTTCGTCGACACCGAAGGCGTCTGGTGGGTGTACACGAGGCCCGAGCCGCTGGTCTTCGTCCGGCACGAGATCGGCCTCGTGACCCAGGACGGCGGCCACGCCTTCCTCTCCAGCGGTCCGCCGGTGGGGACCGAGGTCGTCACGGTCGGGGTGGCCGAGCTGTCCGGCGCCGAAGCCGACATCAGCCACTGACATGACAGAGAAGCCGTGACGTGACGGGGAAGAGGGTCTGGCCATGATGCGGTGGATCGTCGGATCGAGCCTGAAGTTCCGGTTCATCGTCGTCGCCGTTGCCGCGGCCACGATGTTCTTCGGGGTCCAGCAGGCCAACGACGCGGCGCTCGACGTCTTCCCGGAGTTCGCGCCGCCCAAGGTCGAGGTCCACACGATCGCCATCGGCCTCGCCCCGACCGAGGTCGAGCAGCTCATCACGGTCCCGCTGGAGCAGGCGCTCAACGGGGTTCCCGGCGTCAACACGATCCGCTCCAGGTCGGTCGAGCAGCTGTCGCAGATCGTGCTGCTCTTCGACCAGGGAACCGACCTGCTGGAGGCGCGGCAGCTCGTGGGGGAGCGGATCGCCTCGGTGACGCCGACCTTGCCGACCTGGGCCGCCCCACCCGTGATGCTCCAGCCGTTGTCGGCCACCAGCCGGGTGCTGAAGATCGGGCTGACCGCGACCGACCCCGAGCTGGACCTGATGGACCTGTCGATGACGGCCTACTGGAAGATCCGGTCGCGGCTGCTGCGGGTTCCCGGCGTGGCCAACATCCCCATCTGGGGCGAGCGTCTGGAGATGCTGCAGGTTCAGGCCGATCCCGAGCGGCTGGCAGAGCAGAACGTGACCCTCGACCAGGTCCTGAACGTGACCGCCGACACCCTGGACGCCGGCCTGGTCCAGTACTCCGCAGGGCACTTCATCGGGCGTGGCGGGTTCGTCGAAGGAGCCACCGAGCGGGTCGGGATCCAGCACGTGCAGGCGGTCGTGCAGCCCAGCGACCTGGCCAACGTGCCGATCACCACGGCCGACGGCCGGCAGATCCACCTGAGCGACGTGGCCGACCTCGAGCGGGATCACCAGCCGCTGATCGGCGACGCCGTCATCAACGACGGCGACGGCCTGATGCTGATCGTCGAGAAGCTGCCCTGGGCCAACACGATGGACGTCACCCAGGGGATCGAGGCGGCGCTCGCCGAGATGGAGCCCGGACTCCAGGGAATTGCCGTCGACTCCGCGATCTTCCGGCCCGCGACGTTCATCGAGGACTCGATCAACAACCTGTCGCGGGCGATGATCTTCGGCGCGTTGCTGATGATCTTCCTGCTCGCGCTCTTCCTGTACTCGTGGCGGACCGCGCTGATCAGCGTCATCGCGATCCCGCTGTCACTCCTCATCGCCGTCATCGTCCTGGACGCGCGCGGAGCCACGATCAACACGATGATCCTCGCCGGGTTCGTGATAGCCCTGGGAGACATCGTCGACGACGCGATCGTCGACATCGAGAACGTCGTCAGACGGCTGCGACAGCATCGCGCCGAGGGCGGCACCCGGTCGACCGCCAAGGTGATCCTGGACGCGTCGATGGAAGTGCGGGCCGCCATCGTCTACGCGACACTGATCGAAGTCGTGGCCATCCTCCCGATCTTCATGCTCGGTGGTCTCTCCGGGTCGTTCTTCCAGCCGCTGGCGCTGGCTTATGCGATCGCGCTCCTCGCGTCCATGGTGGTGGCGCTGACCGTCACGCCGGCGCTCAGCCTGATCTTCTTCCGGAGCCCCAAGTCGTTGGAGCACCGGGAGTCTCCGATCGTCCCGCCCATGAAGCGCGCCTACGAGCGGTGGCTGGCCGGCATCGTGGCACGGCCCCGGCGCGCCTACGCCGCGGTCGGCGTGGTCACGGTGATGGGTATCGCGGTGCTGCCGGTGCTCGGGCAGTCCCTCCTCCCGGACTTCAAGGAGCGGGACTTCCTGATGCACTGGCTGGCCAAGCCCGACACCTCGCTGCAGGAGGAGGTCAGGACCACCAAGGCGGTCAATGCCGAGCTGCTGGAGATCCCCGGCGTCCAGAATGCGGGGTCGCACATCGGGAACGCGCTGATGGGCGATGAGCCCCACGGTGTCTGGTTCGGGGAGAACTGGGTCAGCATCGACCGGTCGGTGGACTACGACGAGACGTTCGCCGCCGTCCAGGAGACCGTGGACGGCTACCCAGGGATCTTCCGGGACGTGCAGACGTACCTGAAGGAGCGGATCAGGGAGGTCCTGACGGGATCCAGCGAACCCATCACCATCCGTATCTCCGGGCAGGACCTGGATCTCCTCCGGGAGAAGGCCGAGGAGATCAACGCGCTGGTCGGCGAGGTCCCGGGCGTCACCGAGAACTCCGTGGAGTTTCAGGACAACATCCCGCAGCTGAAGGTCGAGGTCGACCTCGACGCGGCCAAGCAGTACGGCGTCAAGCCCGGGGACGTCCGGCGGGCGGCGTCGAGGCTGGTCGCCGGCGAGGAGGCCGGAGACCTCTACGTCGGCGGTCAGGCCCACGACGTCCAGCTCTGGAGCCCGCCGGAGGACCGCGACAGCGTGAGCGACCTGCGGACCCTGATGATCGACACCCCGGTGAGCGGTCAGGTGGCCTTGGCGGACGTCGCCGACATCACCATCGAGGCCGTCCCGAACGTCATTCACCACGAGGGGTTGTTCCGCAGCATCGACGTGGGCGCCAACCTCGACGGGAGCCGCGACCTGGGCTCGGTGGTGGGTGACATCGAGCAGGCGATCGCCGGCGTGGAGATGCCCCTGGAGTTCCGGGCGGAGATGCTCGGGGAGTACCAGGAGCGTCAGGCCGCCCAGAACCAGCTGCTGCTGTTCTCCGGCGGTGCGGCGATCCTGATCCTGCTGCTGCTGCAGGCCTCGTTCCGGAGCTGGCGG
>Ga0075530_1001517_pt1 | contig 11019 bp, 10 predicted proteins | sample NGEPerD_2_FD_75101 | JGI IMG/M metagenome (GOLD analysis project Ga0075530, IMG submission 75101) | Arctic peat soil microbial communities from the Barrow Environmental Observatory site, Barrow, Alaska, USA - NGEE PermafrostL1-D | ecosystem: Environmental > Terrestrial > Soil > Wetlands > Peat ...
CCACGGCCCCCACGGCCCCCACCAGCGTCACCCACTCTTCGGTGGTGGTCGAAGGGGTCACGTACGCATACCCGGGCGCGGCCACAGACGTCCTGGGCAACCTGCATCTGGAGCTCTCGATCGGGCTCACCGTCGTTACTGGTCCCTCCGGTGCCGGCAAGTCGACGCTCCTGGAGCTGCTGGCCGGGCTTCGCCACCCGGACGCAGGCACCGTCTCGGCGCCTCGTTCACACCTGGTCACCCAACGGCCGTTCCTCGCGCCCGGGACTGTGAGAGACAACCTCACCCTCGGTAACGACAGCACCGATGACGAGCTCTGGGACATGCTGCACGAGGTCGGGCTCGAGAGCATGGTGACTGCCCTTGAGCGGGGCCTTGACACGCGGCTGGGCGATGACGGGTTTGGCCTGTCCGCCGGTCAGCGCGCCCGCCTCACCCTGGCCAGGGCTGCACTCTCGAGCGCCCCGCTGGTCCTGCTCGATGAGCCAACGGCTCACCTCGATAGAGAATCGGCAGCGCTGGCGCACCACATGATCCAGCGCTTGGCCGCGTTGCGCATGGTCGTCGCCGTGACCCATCGACCCGAGCTGCTGACTGTCGCGGACCAACACGTCCAGCTGGCTCTGCGTCCGACCATGACCCTCACCGAGGTCCGCTCATGACGACATCGGGAACCCGAGGCATCCGGGCGGCTGTGGGCGCTGGGCTGCTTGGCGGTGTCGCGACCGCGTCGGGCATCGCCCTGACCGCCACCTCCGGCTGGTTGATCGTCCGGGCCAGCGAACGCCCGGTCATCCTCACGCTGCTGACGGCGATCGTGGCGGTGCGTACCTTCGGCATGGCCCGGCCGGTCTTTCGCTACTGGGAGCGGCTGCGCTCCCATGACGTGGCCCTGACCGACCTCGCCGAAAGACGCACCGCGGCATACGCACGGCTGATCCCACTCACCCCGGCACGTCTTGGCCGCCGTGGCCGGGCCGACCTGCTGACCGGGGTCGTCGACGACCTGAGCGACGTCGTCGACGCGCAGGTCAGGGTCACGGTGCCGATTCTTTCGACGCTCATTGCGAGCGTCCTGGCCGTGATCGTCGCCGCACTGCTCTCGCCGTCGGCCGGTCTGGTGATCGCTTCCATGTTGACCGTCACGGTGGCCGTCTTCGTGCTCGGCTGGCGGCTGGAGACTCGCTCGCATCAGATCCTGCTGGCAGCGCGTGCCGAGGTCGCCCGGGTCACCGCCCTGGTGGCCGGCAACGCCAGCGAGCTCCAGGCGGTAGGAGCTCAGGGCCAGGCGCAGTCCTGGTTGGTCACGGCTCATGCGGATCTGCGACGAGCAGCGGGGCGTCAGAGTCATGGCCGTGCCGCAGCCGCGGGGCTCCTGCTCCTGCTGACAGCCGCCGGCACGATCGCGATGACCGCCGCGATCCTGCCGGGCGTCGGCACGACGATCTCGGCGCCGATCGCAGCGCTCCTGGTCCTGATGCCGATCGCGCTCGGCGACGCCTTCTCGACCCTGCCCGATGCGATGCGGGCACTCGCCCGGTCCCGGGCCAGCGCCGCGCGGTTGACAGCGATGCTCGACCAGCAACCGGCGGTGCGGGCCACCGGGATCCTCCCGTTCGACACGCGACCCGACGCCGCATCCGGTATGTCGGCACGAATCTCGGTGACCGAGCTCACCGCTGCGTGGGCCGGGAGCGTGCCACAGGTCGGCCCGCTGGACCTGCAGGTGCAGCCCGGCCAACGGCTCGCCATCACCGGCTCCAACGGGTGCGGAAAGTCCACCCTCCTTGCCGTGCTGGCCCGGCACCTCGACCCCACCGGCGGGGGCTACCGCCTGGGCGACCACGACGCCTTGCAGCTCGAGCTCGCGCAGGCGCGCCAGGTGTTCGCCGTCCTCGACGACGAGCCGCATCTGTTCGCCTCGACGCTGCGGGCAAACCTCCAGCTGGCGCGTCCGGGGGCCGAAGATCAGGATCTTGCCGAAGCACTGGGTCGTGCCGGTCTGGGCCAGTGGTTCGCCGATCTCGCCCAAGGACTCGACACCGTCATCGGCGCCGGCGGACGCGGTGTCTCAGGTGGAGAACGCGCACGGCTCGGGCTGGCCCGGTGCCTGGTCTCCCAACGACCGGTGCTGGTGCTTGACGAGCCGGTGGCCCACCTCGACCACACCACGGCGGAAGCAGTCCTGGGCGACCTCACCCGCTCGACGACGGGGCGGTCGCTGATCATGGTCAGCCATCGCCCCGACGGTCTTGCCGGTTTCGACCGGGTCATCGACCTCTCGCGCCCGTAGGCGTCAGGTCTTGGAAAGCGCAGCCAACCGACGTTCGAGGAAGGTCCGCTCGACATCGTTCTCAACCAGCGCCAGGGCCTGACGGTATGACGCCGCGGCCGCCTCCACACGGCCCAGCCTGCGCAGGAAGTCGGCTCGCGTCGCGGGTAGGTAGTGGTAGAGCGACAGCACGCGCCCCGCCTCGGATTCGAGCTCGTCGAGCGCCGACAGACCCGCAGCGGGGCCAGAGCGGAACCCAACTGCCACAACGCGATTGAGTGCTACAACAGGCGACGGCCAGGTTGCCAGGAGCAGGTCGTAGAGCTCAACGGCTTGCTCCCAGTCGGTTTCGGCGAAGGTTGGGGCCTCAGCATGAATGGCTGCGATCGCGGCCTGGATGACGAATCTGCCGGGGCGTCCGCCTCGCAACGCGTCGAACACCATCGACCGACCGCGCTCGATCGACGCATGATCCCAACATGACCGGTCCTGATCTTCGAGAAGCACCAGGCGGCCCTCGTGGTCCACCCGCGTGGCCCTCCGTGCGTCCGTGATCAACATCAGCGCCAACAGCCCGCGAACCTCACGTTCATCAGGCATCAGGTCGGACAGGACGCGGCAGAGCTCGATCGCCCGGTCGACGAGATCTGGGCGCACAAGCGCACCTCCTGTCGGTGCGGTGTGGCCGGTGGTGAACACAAGATGCACGGTTGTCAACGCGGCATCGAGGCGCTCTGGCAGCTCGTGCGCCTCAGGGACCCGATAGGGGATACGCGCGCCCGAGATCTTCTTCTTCGCACGGGTAACCCGCGCCGCCATCGTAGGCTCGCTGACCAGGAACGAGTGCGCGATCTGCTCGGTGGTCAGGCCGCAGACCAGCCGCAGTGTCAGCGCCACCTGCGCCTCCCTCGCAAGAGCTGGGTGGCAACAGGTGAACACGAGGCGGAGACGGTCGTCCGGGATCTCGTCCATCTCAGTGAGCTGTGCTTCAGCAGAAGGCGACCCGTCGACATACCCGCGCAGCTGGGAGGTGCCCGACGGCTCGATGAGCAACGGGAGCCTGGCCCGCAGTGCGGCCGCACGTCGATGAGAGTCCAGGGCCTTCCGACGGGCGGCGATCGTCAGCCAGGCGCCAGGGTTGCGCGGTATTCCGTCACGCCGCCACGTCTCGAGCGCGGCCAGGTACGCGTCCTGCGCGCATTCCTGAGCGAGGTCGAGATCGCCGGCCACGCGCACCGTCGCGGCAAGCACACGGGCCCACTCGTGACGGTGCGCGTCGGCGAGGGCGCGATTGATGTCGTCCGCGGTGGTCACGCGACTGTTAGGTCTCCGGGAAGACCGCGACCGGACGCACCTCGACTCCACCGAACTGCGCGGGGACCATACCGGCAATCTTGATCGCCTGGTCGAGGTCGTCGGCCTCGATCAGGTAGAAGCCGCCGAGCGCCTCCTTGGTCTCGACGAACGGGCCGTCGGTGACGACGTCGCCGCGGATGGAGGTCGCGGTCTCGGTGCCCTTCAAGGCGTTGCCTCCCGCGATCTTGCCCCCGCGCGCGACGACCTCTTCGGCGAACCGGTTGTGGGCGTCCATAACTTTGCCGTAGCCCTCGGGGGAGAGGGCCGCGTAATCGGACTCGTTTTCGTAGATCAGGACGACGTACTGAGGCATGGTGTACTCCTGTGGTTGAGGGGTTCTTACATTCTGACGACGAACCGGCATCGCCACAATCGACACCTCTGTCCGGTCATTTCAGTTCTCGGCGGTCATTTTGGGTAGGCGGCACGTGATGGAGTTCGAGGAGTTCTACCCCACCACGACCGCCCAGGAAGCCGTCGAGCTGGCCGAGGGTGACCCCATGGTCAAAGCTGGGCGGCTGCGCGTCGAGCGGATGCAGTTCTGGACCAAGCCCGGGTCGATCGCCACACCGGGCAACCCCCTGACCGTTGATTGATCCTCGGCCCACGTCGACTGAGCCCTCGGCGCCGCCGTGGGCTTCACCGTTGACCGACCCCGCACGATTTCGTCGCCCGCCCATGAGCCAGCATGAACCGGTGCACTGGTACCCGAATGAGTGAGTTCGCGCCCGTCATCGTCGTGACCGGCACCGGCCCGTCAGTCGGCAAGAGCGTGGCCATGGCCGCGATGGTCGTCGGGCTGCACGCTCAGGGTCTGCGCGTGGTGGTTACCAAACTGGCACAGGCCGGTCTGCTGTCGGGCGAGCCGGGGGATATGCAGGACGTATGCCGGCTGGCCGGCGAGGTCGAGACGTACGAGTCCGTCAGGTGGCCAGACCCGCTCGCTCCCGATGCCACCGGTCGTATGGCGGGCGTCGTCATTCCCAACGCCGCCGACCTCGGTGCCAAGCTGGCCGGCATCGCGGGTCGCGACGACGTCGACGTGGTGCTCGTCGAGGGGGCTGGCGGGCTGCTCGCGCGGATGGATGGTGAGGGTTCCACGATCGCCGACGTTGGCTCCGAGCTCACGGCCCGAGGCGTCAACGTGGGCTACGTCGTCGTCGCCCTCGCCGGTCGTGGCACCTTGAACCACAGCGCGCTCACGGCGGAGGCGCTGCGGACCCGGGGGCTCGGCTGTCTCGGCTTCGTCATCGGGTCCTGGCCGCAGGACCCGGACCTGGAGATGCGATCCAACGCGCACCATCTGGCCTCGGTCACCGGCGCGCGGCTTCTTGGGCGCGTCCCCGCCGGCGCAGGGCAGTGGGGTCCGGTCGACTTCCAGGCCGAGGCAGGGGGCTGGATCTCCATCTGAACAAACCTGGGCCCGCGACCGTGCGGTTCAATGGGCGCATGGTTCCCCCGACCTACCGCATCTGCGTCATCTGCTCCGGCAACATCTGCCGGTCGCCGATGGGCGAGGTCATCCTGCGGTCGATGATTCTGTCCGCGGGCCTTGGTGACCGCGTGGTCGTTGACTCCGCAGGCACCGGTGCTTGGCACGAGGGTGACGGCGCTGACCCGCGCACTGTGCAGGCTCTCCGGGACCACGGGTATGACGGCACTCACCACCGCGCGCGGGAGTTCCGACGCGAGTGGTTCAGCGACAGGGACTTGATCGTGGTGGCCGACGAGGGACACCTGGAGGACCTTCGTGACTGGGCCCCCGATGACCACGCCTCGGCGAAGGTCCGGCTGCTGCGCGAGTTCGACCCCACGGCGGTCGACTCCGGCACGCTCGAGGTGGACGACCCCTACTTCGGCGACGCAGCGGGGTTCGACCACTGTTTGACCGTGGTCGAACGTGCTTGCCGAGGCGTCGTCAACTCACTTGGCGCTGCGCTGCCTCATCCGACCGAACTGTCCGAGCCTGCCGACAGCAGCGCATGACAAGGCCCTCGCGGGCCTCGAGCGGAATGCTGCTGGCCCTTGGAGCGGCCGTGCTCTTCGCCCTCAACGGCAACGTCAGCAAGGTCGCTCTGCTGAACGGCGTCTCCTCACTCGAGCTCGTCTCCGTGCGCAGCGCCGGAACAGCGATGATCCTGTTCGGCCTCACCGCCCTCAGGAACCCAGCCGCCCTCCGTGTCGGGAGGCGCGAGCTGGGCTTCCTCGCGCTCTACGGAGTCACCGGCATCGCGATGGTCCAGTGGCTCTACTTCGTGGCGATCCAGCGCATGCCCGTCGGCATCGCCCTGCTGTTCGAGTACACCGCGCCGCTGATGGTGGCGCTGTGGGTGCGGTTCGTGCAGAAGCAGCCGGTGAGGTCCCGGCTGTGGCTCGGCCTGGCCTTCGCGCTGTCAGGTCTGGCCATGGTGGCCCAGTTCTGGAAGGGCATGACGCTGGACCCGATCGGCCTGATCTCGGCGGTCGGCGCCGGTGCAGCGTTGGCCTCCTACTACCTGATGGGCGAGCACGGACAGCGGGCCCGCGACCCGATCTCATTGATGGCCTTCAGCTTTGGCTTCTCGGCCATCCTCTGGGCGATCGTCTCGCCATGGTGGGCGTTCCCGTTCTCACGGCTCGTCCATGAGGTCGACCTGCCCGGCGCGCTTCCTGGGCAAGCACCGCTGTGGCTGATGGTTCTGTGGATCATCGTGCTGGGCACCGTCGCACCGTTCTTGTTGGTACTGCTCGCTGTTGTGCGCCTCGGCCCGGCCCGGGTCGGCCTGATCGGCATGCTCGAGCCGGTGGGCGCCGGCATCATCGCCTGGGTCCTGCTCGGGGAGTCCCTCAACGCCGCCCAGATCCTCGGTTCACTGATCGTCCTCGTGGGGATCGCGCTCGCCGAAACGTCCCGGCAGGTCGCGTGGCCCCTACCCCCGCTGCCGGAGGTGGCCGAGGCGCCTCAGGCCAGCACCCGGCATACGGAGGGAACATCTCCCTTGCCGGAGGGCATGGCGCCCTAACGGCTGGTGGGGACCCAGAACCGCAGGCGGTTCTCGCGCTGGTCCTCCAGAACCCCGCCGTTGGACTCGATCACCCGACGAGATCCGGTGGTAGCGGGTCTCTGAAGGCTGGCGAGGGCAGGGGCCATCACCCTTGGCGGGTTGGACGGTTGGCAGATTCTGGAAGGATGGCCGGCATGGTCTCGTTTGCTGACGCGTTTCCGCCCATCGCCCTTGGCGCCCTTGACGGCCGCTACCGTGCCGCCGTCGCCCCGCTGGTCGATCACCTCTCCGAGGCTGCCCTCAACCGCGAGCGCGTGCGCGTCGAGATCGAGTGGCTGATCCATCTCACCAGCAACGGGGTCGTTCCAGGCGTCCGAGCCCTCACCCCTGACGAACAGGCCCGCCTGCGCGCGATCGTCGATGACTTCGGGCAGGACAGCATCGTCGAGCTCGCCGAGATCGAGCGCGAGACGGCCCATGACGTCAAGGCAGTCGAGTACTACCTGAAGCGTCGACTCCTTGGGATCATCGGCGAACCCGCATCCGGCCTGACCGGGATGTCAGAGCTGATCCACTTCGCCTGTACCAGCGAAGACATCAACAACCTCTCGTACGCGCTCACGATCAAGGGCGCCGTCGAACAGGTTTGGCTGCCCAGAGCCACGGCCCTGGTCGAAGACATCAGCACGATGGCTCGCGACCTGCGCGATGTGCCACTCCTGGCCCATACGCACGGTCAGCCTGCGACCCCGACGACCATGGGCAAAGAGCTCGCGGTGCTGGCCTTCCGGCTGAAGCGACAGCTTGCCCGGGTGGGCCGCGCGGACTACCTCGGCAAGTTCAACGGGGCGACCGGCACGTATGGCGCGCACGCCGCCGCCCTGCCCGACGCGAACTGGCCGGGGATCAGCAAGGCGTTCGTGGAATCCCTTGACCTGCAATGGAATCCGCTGACCACACAGATCGAGAGCCATGACTGGCAGGCCGAGCTCTACAGCGACATGGCCCGCTTCAACCGCATCCTGCACAACCTGTGCACTGACGTCTGGACCTACATCTCGATGGGCTACTTCGCCCAGGTCCGAGGCCAGGGCACCGTCGGCTCGTCGACGATGCCGCACAAGGTCAACCCGATCCGCTTCGAGAACGCCGAGGCCAACCTCGAGGTGTCCAACGCCCTGCTCGACGTGCTCGCCGCGACGCTGGTGCAGTCCCGGATGCAGCGGGACCTCACCGACTCGAGCATGCAGCGCAACATCGGCACGGCGTTCGGCCACTCACTGCTCGCCATCGACAACGCCGGACGTGGTCTGGCCGGGCTCGACGCGGTGCCCGCCGCCATGTCCGCTGAACTCGACTCCAACTGGGAAGTGCTCGGCGAGCCGATCCAGTCCGCGATGCGCGCGCTCGGCGCCCAGGGCGTGCCGGGCATGGAGAACCCCTACGAGCGGCTCAAGGAGCTCACCCGCGGTCGTCGCATCACCGGGGACGATCTTCGCGAGTTCGTCCGCGGCCTTGGGCTGCCTGCCGACGTCGAGGCACGCTTCCTCGCGATGACCCCGCAGAGCTACGTCGGGCTCGCCCCACTGCTCGTGGACTACCTCGGCTGACGGATCGAGGTGGCGTCGGCGTTGGGGTGACCAGCGTCTCCGTTCAGGACGGGGGCGCGTAGGTGAAACTGCCACCCATGACGTCACGGATCGGATACAAGGCTTCGGCCGAGCAGTTCAACCCGCGAGAGTTCGCCGTACAGGCAGAGCAGGTCGGCCTGGACAGCGTGATGATCTCCGACCACTTCCAGCCCTGGCGACATAAACGCGCCAACCTGGTCGACCTAGTGCACGAGAGCTGACGTTCGTGGACGGTGCACCCTGGATCCGACTTGGCCGGATACGGCTAGCCCTGCTGGACGTTCTCTTTCGGGTATGCCGTGCAGCATGGAGCCACCCGGCTACGCCGCGGGCAGGAGCGGGAGCAGGAGCTTGGCGATCGTCGGCGCAATCTCCCGGGCGAACGTCGCTGTCATGTGGTGGACGTCGCGGAACAAGACCGTCCCGGTGTGGCTCAGCACCGAGCAGGGGTCCGACGTGCAGATCGCGTCCGTCATGTCGATGTAGCGCACGAGGTTCCCCGGCGGGAGGACGGTCTTCTCGACGTCGAAGATCTTCTGGTCAACGTGGACGGCCTTCGCACGTGCAAAGTCGCAGGCGCTCGGGTTGGTGGGCTCGCGCGAGAGGCACGTGGGCACATTCTGCCCTGGACGAGGCACGTCCAGCATGATCACGACCCGATTGGTGAGCGTGCTGAGCCGCGTGAAGGACCTGTCCACTCCCTGCTTCCAGATCGCGAAGCCCGCGGCACCCCTGGGCACCTGATCGGAGTCGTCCATCACGCTGTCGGCGTAGGACAGGTTGCGTCCTACCACGATCATGTCGATGCGAGGCATGGTTTCGAGCTGGGCGTAGACGGACTTGCGCCACTGCGCGCACTCGGTGAACTCGCGGTTGAACGCAGTCGTGAACTGCCGCACGTCAGCGAAGGCGCAGGCCGGCTTCGCCCAGAAGTAGAGCTTCCACCCGTAGCGGGTCGCGATGCGCCTGACGGCCGGGAACCATTGGGCTGCGTTGGAGTCGCCGAAGAGCACGACGACCTTGCTGCCGTGGGGATCGCCGAACACGCACGCCGGGTCGACGGTCGTCGACGGGAAGTCGATAAAGCAGTTGGCCGGTGAGCCGTTGTCACTGCGCGCCTGCGCCGGGGTCATGGAGGCCGTCCGCGCCGGCGCCTGCCCTTTCGGAGCGACGTACAAGAGCTGCGCGGACCCAGCGGCATCACCCGACGGGGCCGAAGGGCTCGCCCCCGGGATCGGGAGACCGGCCCAGTCCGTGGAATCGTCTTGGACGGCCGCGGCCGCGACCGCGGGGACCGACCCGCCCGAGCCCAGCAGCACTGCGGGAACACTGACGGCTACGACCAGCAGGGCCGCACCGAACGACAGCGTCCTCGCCCGCGAGACCACCAGGACCCGCGACCGCCGGACCGGCGCCTCGACCACCCGGTAGGTCAGCGACGCCAACAGGAACGACACCACGACCGCACCCAGCACCGGCCACAGCCCCAGGCTCCGTGCCGAGGACGCCACCAGGTCCGGGTCATCGACCGCCGGCGCCCAGATCACCCCAGCGAGCACCAGGCACGGCCAGTGCCACAGGTACCAGCCGTAGGAGATCCGACCCACATACATGAACGGGCCGGTGCCCAACAACCGGCCCGCACCGTCCTGCGTGCGCTCGCCCGCAGCCAGGACCAGCACCGCGCCCGCCACCGGGAGCGCCGCAGCCCACCCCGGGAACGGCGTCGAACGCGAGAACGCCAGTGCGGACACCACGATCATGGCCAGACCGACGAGGCCGAAGACCACGCCCGCACGACGGGTCAACTGCCGCAACGCCGGAGCCAGCAACGCCAGCAACCCGCCCGCCGCCAGCTCCCACGCCCGGGTGTGCAGACCGAAGTACGCCCACGGCCCCGAGTCCCCCGTGCTCAGCACCGACCACGTGAACGAGACCACCAGCACCAACGACAGCGCGAGCACCAACCGGTTGCGCAGAACCGACCACTGAGTATGCCGCCTCGCCCTGGAGAGCCCGGCCACGAGCAGGATCAACAACGGCCAGAGGACGTAGAACTGCTCCTCCACGCTCAACGACCAGTAGTGCAGCATCGGACTCTTGTCCACGTCGGCCATGTACTGCGTCGACCCCGCCGCGAAGTGCCAGTTCGCGAACCACAACGCCGACGCCCGCACATCACCCGCCAGACCCGGACGGTTGATCACCGGAACGATGAACAACGCCGCTGTAGCCACCGACACCAGCACCACCGTCGACAACGGCAACAACCGACGGACACGACGCGCATAGAAGCCCGTCAACGACACGGAACCCGAACGGTGAAGCTCTTTGGCCAGCAACCCCGTGATCAGGAACCCCGAGATCACGAAGAAGACATCAACCCCGACGAACCCCCCACCCACCAGCGGCACACCCGCATGAAAGGCCACCACGAGCCCGACCGCGACCGCGCGCAACCCCTCGACATCAGGCCGAAACCCCGACGCCACCACAGCCGGAGCCTCAACCCCGACCACAGCTTCCCGAGTTTGCGACACGACGTCCCTTCCAAGCCGGCGGATTCAGCCCCTCGGGCCAACACCGGGCGGTTTGGCGATTCTGAGATTGGGTCACGGAGAGACGAGATTCGGCCCAATTAGCCTAACCCAGTATTTATGGGGGTATTCCGCTGCGCTGACCAGCGACGGACGAGCAGGCGGCCGGACAGCCGTTCCGCGTGATGGACCGCGATAGGTGAAACTGTCACGCATGACACCACGGATCGGATACAAGG
>Ga0075530_1001518_pt1 | contig 11018 bp, 10 predicted proteins | sample NGEPerD_2_FD_75101 | JGI IMG/M metagenome (GOLD analysis project Ga0075530, IMG submission 75101) | Arctic peat soil microbial communities from the Barrow Environmental Observatory site, Barrow, Alaska, USA - NGEE PermafrostL1-D | ecosystem: Environmental > Terrestrial > Soil > Wetlands > Peat ...
CCTTAAGCGTCCGGCTCGAGCGCCACCAGCGGTCGGGGCTCGCGCTCGCCGAATGGCTGGCCGCGCGGCCCGAGGTCGTGCGCGTGCTGCATCCGGCCCTCGCGACAGATCCCGGCCATAGGCTGTGGCAGCGCGACTTCACCGGCGCGTCGGGTCTGTTCTCGATCGTGTTGAAGCCCTGCCGCCACGAGGCGCTTGCAGCCATGCTCGACGGGCTCGCGTTGTTCGGCATGGGCTATTCGTGGGGCGGCTATGAGAGCCTGATTTTGCCCTTCAACCCCAGCACTTACCGCTCTGCGACAACGTGGCAGGGAGAAGGTCCGGGTTTGCGTCTCCATATCGGGTTGGAAGACATCGAAGATCTGAAGGCGGATCTCGAGGCCGGTTTCAAGAGGCTCGGAGCCGCTTAGGCTTCGCCTCCATCGCAGACGAGGCATTCCATGGATCTGAGGCTCGACGGCAAGCGCGCGCTTGTCACTGGATCGACGGCGGGGATCGGCTTTGCCATCGCTGAGGGTCTTGCGCGCGAGGGCGCAGAGGTCATCGTCAATGGCCGGGGCGAAGAGCGGGTGGCAAAGGCGGTTCAGGCCATCGCACAGGACGGCCGGCGCGCCGTTGGCATCGCCGCCGACCTCGGCACTGCCGAAGGCGCCGCATCCTTGGTCAAGGAAGCCGGCCAGGTCGACATACTCGTCAACAATGTGGGCATCTTCACACCGGTTCCGTTCGTCGAGATCACCGACGCGGAATGGCAGGAAATCTTCGACGTGAACGTCATGAGCGGCGTGCGGCTCAGCCGGGCGCTGGTGCCCGGCATGATCGCGCGCAACTGGGGACGTATCATCTTCATCTCCAGCGAGTCGGGTGTGCAGACCCCACCGGAGATGGTCCACTACGGCGTGACCAAGACGGCGCAGCTTGCGCTGTCCCGGGGCATCGCCGAGAGCGTTGCCGGCACGGGCGTAACGGTCAACGCCGTTTTGCCAGGACCGACACGGTCGGAAGGCGTCGTCGAGTTCGTCGAGAAGCTGGCGGCCGATCAGAACGTCGAACACGCCGCGTTCGAAAAGGACTTCGTCAAGACCATGCGACCGTCCTCGCTCATCGGCCGCTTTGCCGAGATCGAGGAAGTCGCCAACCTCGTCGTGTTTCTGTGCGGCGAAGGGTCGTCGGCCATTACCGGCGCGTCGTTGCGCGTCGACGGCGGTGTCGTGCGGAGCATCCTGTAGGTCTCAGCTGAAGTGGTAGAACACCACGAGCGTCATCGCGTAGACGGCGAGCACCAAGGCTGAGTCGATGCCCATCCCAAGAATCTTGCGACGTGAGCGGATCAGCAGACCCGCGAGATAGATCGCCGTGACGAGGACACCCGAGACGAGGGCAAATGCGGTCGCTTGATCGATGGCGCCGAGGATCGGGGCGCCGCTATAGGCGAGGTCCGCGGGGAGCACGAGCGCGACCATCAGGAGATTGCTGCCGAAGATGTTGGAGATCGCCATGCTCGGGGCGCCGATACGCACGGCGGCCAGCGTCGCGCTTACCTCCGGCAGTGAGGTGGCGCTGGCAAGAAGCGTCACGCCGATGAAGCTGGAGGCCAAACCCGTCTGCTCGGCGATGGCGGCAGCACTTGCCGTCAGCCCCAGGCCGCAGACGAGAATCACCAAACTCAATAATGCAAAGCCCCAGACCAGCGACGGAAACGGCGCACGGTCGAGTTCTTTCGGCGCCACGTCGCCGATCAAAGGCTCCTCGGTCTCAGGAACCTCGACCGGGACCCAGGTATCGTTCTTGCCGTATTCGCGCAGCATCATCACGATGCCCACATAGGCAATGCCGAGAAGCAGCGTGCCGAGCCCGACGCCGAAAGGTAGAGAGAACTCGCCCACGGCGTGAAGCCCCAACAACATGGCCAGCAGAGCGATGAGCAAGGTCGCTTCGAGCGCCGAGCCGGGCCCGCGCGGATAAGACGTCAGCGCCACGGCGGCGAACGAGATGTCGGCCACGGCGAGGATCGCGGTCTGCATGGTGATGCCGCCGAACATATTGCCGAGCACGAGTTGGGCTTCGCCGGCAAGCGCGCCGTAAATCGTCGTCACCATTTCCGGCAGCGAGGTCGCGGCGGCGACAAACACGAGCCCCATGAAGGCCTGCCCGATGCGTTTCCGGTCGGCGATGGCGTCGGCATAAATCGCGAGCCGGCTGCCTGCGAACCATACGCCCATGGCCGCGGCCACGAAGAGCGCGAGGGTGACGGGAATGGGCAGTTGCGCGAGAGCCGTGATCAAGTCGGCAATCCTGTCATATGCACCGGAAGCGCTCCTGCCGACTGAACGAAAACAGTGGAATTGCGTTGCGAGGCCGGACTTGGCCCCGGCTTAGACTTGGCCCCGGCTAGACTTGGCCCCGGCTTATATGGCGGCTAGTCGCGTCTCGCCAAGGGCGTAGAGCGCCGCAGCCAATAGGGCTCTCTTATTTGGTCTTCTTCTTCGTCTGGGGAGCTGGCTCGCTCAGACGGTAGGCGGCCAGGGTATTGTCCAGCATCATTGGGATCAGGACCGTATTCGTCTCCGGAAAATAGGTCAGGTCGGCGCTTCCCTGATTGAGATTGATCAACTGGTCCGCCTTGCCTTTGGAGTCGATGCGATAGAGGGCGCCGCCTGCCCAATCGGTGACGAGGTAGACGCCGGGCGCGAGCGGCTCAAGCCCATCGAGATTGCCCACAGGCTCGCCCTTGCCGACCGGCTCGATTGTCTGGTCCTCCAGCGACACGGCAAGCAGGCCCGCAAGTTCTTGCTTCTGCCCCTCGCCCGGCATCCTGCCGAAAGACGCGACGATGAGCTTGTCGCCTTGGACGAGAAGACCGTTCGGCCCGTTCAGATCGTCGTTGGCGAGCCACGGCTCGAACGTCCCGTCTTTCAGCCGCCAGATCGTGTTCATGGGCGTGTCGGAGGCGTAGACCGTCCCGTCCTCCGCGACGGCCACGTCGTTGAGAAAAATGGCGCCCTTTGCCTTGTGGCGCTTAGAGATGCTTCCCGAGGCGGCGTCGATCTCGACGAGCTCGTCGACGTCGGCGACATAGAGCGTGCGGTCGCGTAACGCGAGGCCGGTCGGGGAGTTCAGGCCCTTGACCCATTGCCGCTCCAGGATAGTCCCATCGGGTTTGAGCCGGGCAATGAAGCCGTTGCCATCCTTCTGCATGATGGCGCCATTGATGTTGCTGACATAAAGGACGTCGGTGGCCGGGTCGTGCACAACCGATTCCGGCTGTGACAAACCCTTGACCTCCCAGACGAGCTTGGGCTCAGCGGCGGCGGCGGTGGCACTGCTGAGAATGACCGCTAAGACGAGGCCGAGAATCAAACGCATGGGTCCTCCGACTTGATTGGCGCAAGCTCCCTAGAGCGAGATGGCGATCCCGGCAGGATTCGAACCTGCAACCCTCTGCTTAGAAGGCAGATGCTCTATCCCTTGAGCTACGGGATCACACTGTTCTTGCCCGGCAGTATAACCCGAAACGGTGACTGTCAGTGTGTCCAGCGATCCGGACGGCCGAACTTGAAGTTCTCGGAGTAGGACTTTGGCCGGAACTTCGTCGGGTTCGGCTCCTCGAGGCGGAAGGCGATGCCGTTACCGGTGGCGAAAGCGATCGCTTCCTCTTTGGTGGCGAAGCTGATGCGGACCTGCCGTCTCGTGTCGCCCGAGCTCGTCCAGCCCATCAACGGTTCGATCACACGCGGCTGATCGGGAACGTATTCCAGCACCCACTCGCGCGAGGCGGCTTTGCCTTGCTGCATCACGTTCTGAGCGGGCTTGTAGATGCGGGCCGCCATGAGCTTCCTTCTTCGTTCGACTTCGCTCGGCCAAGCCGCGAGTGGTCGGGGCAGCAAGATTCGAACTTGCGACCCCCTGCTCCCAAAGCAGGTGCGCTACCAAACTGCGCTATGCCCCGAATCAATCGCTGGCCATGGCTGAGGCAAATGGGCAGACCCGGACAGCCCATGCAAAGACCTTCATAAGTGTCCTTGCGGCCTCAGGCTAGTGCCAAGGCGTTAAAGCCGCATGAGCCTTTAAGGCGCGGCGGCATCGGGCCGGGGATAGATCACCTTGTCTCCCGGCTTGAGCCCGATCTTGTCAGCCTGGCCGGCATTCAGCTCCAGCACGCCGGCCACCGGGCCGCCCGACGAGATCACGTCGGTGGAGAAGGGCTCGGTGTTGACCTCGATGCGGTGCACAAGCCCGTCAGGCGAAATGAAGACCATGTCGAGGGGAATGTAGGTGTTCCTCATCCACATGCCCACCGGTTGGGGCGTATCGTAGAGAAACAGCATGCCGCTTGTCTCGGGCAGCGACCGGCGGAACATGAGACCCAACGCCCGGTCGCCGTCGGTTGTCGCCACTTCCACGTCGTAGCTGTGCTCGCCGCTGTCGGTCTCCAGTACGACCGTGCCAGTGCCGGCGGCCATGCCACTCGCAAGCGGCATTAGCGTCGCAAGCGCGACGAGGCAAGCGGCGGCGATGTGGCTTAGCGAGGCGCGCCTTGTCAGTGGGAGGACGGCCCGTTCGCACCGTCCGGCTTCAGCTCGGCCGCCATCAGCCCTTTCGAGCCCCGGCCATAGCGGACCAGCAGTGACTGCCCCGGCCTGAGCTCGGTGAAGCCGCAGCGTCGAATCGTCTCCATGTGGACGAAGATGTCGAGCGTCGACGGGCCGCGCGTCAGGAAGCCGAAGCCGCGCAGGCGGTTGAACCACTTCACCATGGCCCGCTCCCAGTCGCTTTCCGGGATCACGACAACGTGAGTCCGCTGCGGCAACTGCGAGGGATGAATCGCGGTGGTGTCGTCCATCTCGACGATGCGAAACGCCTGCAACCCCTTCGGGCGGCGGAGCACCTCGCAGACGACCCGCGAGCCTTCGTAGGCGGTCTGATGACCGTCGCGTCGAAGGCAAGTCACATGCAGGAGAACGTCGGGAAGATCTTCGTCCGGTACAATAAAGCCATAACCCTTTGACGCATCGAACCACTTGATCGACCCCGAGACCTCGAACACATCGACCGTGGCATCCTCGTCGCGTTGATTATGTTCCTCTAGATGTGGCGATTCGTTCGCCCCCATGCCGCATTCCCCCGCTTAACTTCCATCAACCGATCCGACGCCTCACTAACGAATCGATTGGGACACTCTTTTTTAACCATAGCATTGCCGCTTAACGTGGCTAGTTGATTTTTCCCACGCGCAATTGCTTCTCCACAGTCCGTGGTCAAGTTCGTCACGCCTGCGCAAAGACGCTCACAACTGCCTGATCGGCAAGCGAAACTGGCCACGTTTGCGAGCCGTACCGGGCGCGCCGATGATGGCCGCGGAATCTCGATGACGACGGTGCAAACGTTTCTGGTAGCGAGTAAATTTTCGCTCGGCGTTGCTCGCAGGCAACGCTGTGTGCGCTGTGTAACAATCGCGCATCATTCTGCAATTTAATGCGGTGGCCCAATGCGGCGCGACACGCTTGCCACCCCCGCGCGCTCCGCATTAGGGTCGGGCCAACGTCTAGGCAACACCTCGCGAGGACAGGACCCGATGAAGTATCTGCACACCATGGTGCGCGTGGCCGACATCGACAAATCGCTCGATTTCTACTGCAACAAGCTAGGGCTGAAAGAGGTCCGCCGGATGGAGAGCGAACAGGGGCGCTTCACCCTGATCTATCTTGCCGCGCCGGGAGATGATCACGCTGAGGTCGAGCTTACCTATAACTGGGATCCGGAAGCCTATGGCGAGGGCCGCAATTTCGGCCACCTCGCCTTCGAGGTGGAGGACATCTACGCCACTTGCGAGCACCTGATGAAGGGCGGGGTCACCATCAACCGGCCGCCGCGGGACGGCTACATGGCCTTCGTCCGCTCCCCGGACAACATCTCGATCGAGCTGTTGCAGAAGGGCGGGCCGAAGCCCAAGCAAGAGCCCTGGGCGTCCATGGAGAACACGGGGAAGTGGTAGGCGCTTGGCGGGCCTGGCTCGTGGTACCCCCTAGGGGAATTGAACCCCTGTTTCCAGGTTGAAAACCTGGCGTCCTAACCATTAGACGAAGGGGGCGTACCGCTTGAGCTCCGTCATATAGAAAGGTTTGACGGCGCTCGCAAGAATGAGACTTCAGCCATCGGCGCTGCCCGGCTCGGCCGCATCCTCGATCATCAGTTCCACGCTCGTGCGCCCCTGCCAGACCGAGCGGTGCAAGTGCCCGGCCACATGGAGCGTCATCCCCTCCCCTTTGGCGAAGAGATCGCCGAGCGGCGTGCCCGTCACGCGGAAGGCGCACGCCTCGATACGCCCGCCGTCGGGTGCGAGCAGCGTGCAGCGGAGATGCGCTTGGGCTTGGCCCATGCTGCGGAGGCGGGTCACGCGATGGGCCGGAAACACGAAGCGCGGCTTTGGGTAGCCCGACCCGTATGGTCCGGCGCGCTCGAGCAGATCGATCAGCTCCAGCGTCGCGCCACGGGCCGACAGCGCCCCGTCGATGGCAAGCTGACGGCCCGCGGAGGCTTGCGCCACGCCTTGCGCCAACCGGTCTTGCAGAAAGCCGCGCGCAGCGTCGTAGTTTGACCGGTCGAGCGTGAAGCCCGCCGCCATGGCGTGCCCGCCGCCCTTGAGGAAGAGTCCCTCCTGGACGGCCATCCGCACGACGGCGCCGAGATCCACCGATGGCAGCGAACGCGCCGATCCGGTCGCGGTGCTACCGGGCTCGAACGCCATAACGAAGGCCGGCAGATGGAAGCGGTCGGCGATACGGCCGGCAACCAGGCCGATGAGCCCTTTGTGCCAGCCGTCAGCCCCGAGAAAGATCAGAGGCAGGTCGGGCTCAGCCTCGAGGCTTGCCTCAGCGCGGGCGAAGGCGTCCTCCAACATGTGCTCCTCGATGGCTTTGCGCTCGACATTGAGGGTCTCCAGCTTCGCGGCAATGGCGCGCGCTTCGACCTCGTCGTCGCAGGCAAGCAACTTCGCGCCAAGGCCCGATGCGCCCACCCTGCCGCCGGCATTGATGCGCGGGCCGAGGATGAAGCCGAGGCTGTAAGAGGTCGGCGCCTCGTCGAGACGGGCCGTGTCGGCAAGAGCGCGCAGGCCGGCATTGTGCCTGAGCCGAAGCACTTTGAGCCCCTGGGTGACGAAGGCGCGGTTGACGCCTTGGAGGGGCACCACGTCGCACACCGTGGCGAGCGCCACGAGATCGAGCAGACCGAGGAGATCGGGCTCCGGCGTGCCGCCATAGAAGCCCTCGCGCCGCAGCACGCCGACCGTGGCCACGAGAAACAAGAACACGACGCCGGCCGCGGCGAGATGGCCCTGGCCTGACAGATCGTCCTGCCTATTGGGGTTGATCACGGCGAAGGCCTCGGGCAGCGCCTCGTCGGCCTGGTGGTGGTCGATGACGATGACCTCCACGCCGGCCGCATTCGCCGCGGCGATGGCCGCTTCGGCGGTGGTGCCGCAATCGACCGTGAGGATGAGACGGGCCCCCTCCTCCGCCAACCCCGTCAAGGCCATAGGCGTCGGGCCGTAGCCCTCGGTGAGGCGATCGGGGATATAGGTCGCGCAAGGCCGGCCATGGGCCCGCAGGAAGCGTTCGACCAGGGCGACGGAGGCCGCGCCATCGACGTCGTAGTCGCCGAATACGGCGATGGCTTCGCTCGCGCGGATCGCGCCTGCGAAACGCTCGGCCGCCCGCTCCATGTCTTGCAGGCGCGCCGGATCGGGCAGCAAGGTGCGCAGCGAGGGATCGAGATAGCGGTCGGCGGTTTGGAGCTCGGCGCCGCGGGCGGCGAGCACGCGCCCAAGCAGCTCAGGCAGCCCATGGGCTTGTGAAATGGCCGTGGCAACCATCGTCCGCCCAGGATCGAGACGCTCGACCCAACGGCGGCCGCGCGCAGACCGCTCCACGCCGAGCAGCGCGGGGCTTGCGTCCGTTACGTCGTATTTCAACGCTGCTGTCACGCCATCCCACTCGCGTTCATCGTACGGAAACGGCAAGTGTAGCCGATTCGTCCAGGCCGCCCCGTCAGTCGAACTTGTCAGTCGAACTTGCCGACGTCGGGATGCTCGGTCTTAATCCAGCGCACGGTGCGGGTTGAGGCACGCATCACCACGCTTTGGGTGAAAATCGCGTCTTTGGTGAAAAGCACCCCTTCCAGGAGCGACCCGTCGGTCACGCCGGTGGCGGCGAAGCTGAGATCGCCCGACACCATATCCTTGATGCCGTATTTGCGCTTGAGGTCCGAGATGCCCGCTGCGCGGGCGCGGGCGCGATGCTCCTCGTTCGGCGCGATCAGCCGTCCTTGCATCTGCCCGCCGATGCAAGCAAGCGCCGCGGCCGCAAGCACCCCTTCCGGTGCCCCACCGATGCCCATATACACGTCGATGCCGGTCTCATGCGGATCGGTGACGTGGATCACCCCGGCAATGTCGCCGTCGCCGATCAGCCTGAGGGCCGCGCCCGTCGCGCGAACATCCTCGAGCAGCTTGCCGTGGCGCGGACGGTCCAGAATGCAAACGGTGAGCTCGCTGACGGCGACGCCCTTGGCATTGGCGAGCGCCTTGAGATTGTCGGCGGGCGAAGCGTCAAGATCGACCACCCCTTCGGGGAAGCCAGGCCCAATGGCGATCTTGTCCATATAGATAGCGGGCATCTTCAGAAGGCTGCCCCGCTCGGCAATCGCAAACACCGACAGCGCGTTCGGCAGGGCCTTGGCGCAGAGCGTCGTGCCTTCGATCGGGTCAACGGCAAGGTCAAGGTTCACGCCTGAGGGCGAGCCGGCGCCGATGGTCTCGCCAATGTAGAGGATTGGCGTCTCGTTCTCCTCCCCCTCACCGACCACCACGACGCCCTGGATGGGCAGACGGGCAATCTCCCGGTACATGGCGGCGGCGGCGGCCTCGTCGGCGGCGGCCTCGTCACCACGGCCTCGCCAACGGGCGGCGGCCACACCGGTCGCTTCGGTGACACGAACGATATCAAGCGCGAGCGCGCGGTCGAGCTCGGTCCTGGCCGCTGCCTCTGACACGTCCGATCCTCCCTAACACCCGCGCGGATGAGCCCCACGTCGTACCTTTACAGCACCCCTATCACAGTTTTTCGATGCGAATCATCTGGGGCTTCGTATCGACATGGCCGTCGCGCTCGATGGCGGCCAGCGCCTTGCGGACCGCGGCTTCCGTCGTCTGATGGGTGACCATGACCACGGCCGCCGGTGCGCCGCCGTCCCGGCGCCCACGACCGGCCAGTTCCGTCCGAGGCCGCCGCTGGACGATGCTTTCAAGCGAGATTCCCTTCTCGGCCATGCGCTGGGCGATTGCGGCGAAGGCGCCGGTCCGGTCGTGGACGGACAGCCGGATGTAGTAGCCGCCCTCATGCGCCTGCATTTGCGCCTTCTTGTAAGGTTCTAGGTCCTTCGCCTTGATGCCGAAGGGTGGCAGGACATGCCCGCGGGCGATGTCGATGATGTCGCTCATCACCGCCGACGCGGTCGGACCGCCGCCGGCGCCGGGACCGATCAGCATGACGTCGCCGACGAAATCGCCGTCAATGGCGACGCAATTGGAGACCCCATCGACTTCGGCGATGGCCGTGTTTTTCGGCACCATGGTCGGATGCACGCGCTGCTCAATGCCGCTTTCGGTGCGCAGCGCCACGCCGAGCAACTTGATGCGGTAGCCGAGGTCGTCGGCGGCCTCGATGTCGGCGGGCGTGATGGTTTCGATGCCTTCGACATAAACGGCATCGAAGTTCGTGCGCGTGCCGAAGGCGAGGCTCGTGAGCAATGCGAGTTTGTGGGCGGTGTCGAAGCCGCCGATGTCAAAGGTTGGATCGGCCTCGGCATAGCCTTGGTCTTGCGCCTCTTTGAGCACGTCGGCAAAGCTTCTCCCCTCACGCTCCATCAGCGTGAGGATGTAATTGCAGGTGCCGTTGAGGATGCCGTAGAGGCGTGAAATGTCGTTGCCTTGAAGGCCTTCGCGAATGACCTTGACCACGGGAATGCCGCCGGCGACGGCACCCTCGAAATCGAGCGAGACGCCGTTCTTCTCGGCAAGGGCGGCTAGGCTCGGGCCGTGGTGCGCGAGCAGCGCCTTGTTGGCGGTGACCACGTGCTTGCCGGCGCGAAGCGCTGCCTCGACCGCCTCTTTGGCCACCCCCGTTTCACCGCCGATCAGCTCGACGAAGACGTCGATGCCGGGATCGGTTGCAAGCGCGACCGGGTCTGACACGAAACGGAAGCCTGAAAGATCGAGCCCACGCTTCTTGCGCTTGTTTCGCGCCGAAACGGCGACGATTTCGATGGGTCTGCCGGCGCGCGCGGAGAGCGATCCGCCACGCGCCGCAATGAGCCGCAGCAGGCCGCCGCCGACAGTGCCGATACCGGCCAGTCCAAGCTTCAATGAATCAGCCATGGGAAGAAATTAGAAGGTGCGAGACGCCTTGGAGGCAATGGGAATGACGTTATGCAGCGAACTCGCTGACTCGGAGAGAAATTTTCGGATGTTGCGGGCGGCCTGGCGAATGCGTTGCTCGTTCTCAACGAGCGCGATGCGCACATAGCCCTCGCCATATTCGCCGAAGCCGACGCCCGGCGATACCGCGACGCCAGCCTTCTCTAGAAGCAGCTTCGAGAACTCGAGCGAGCCGATATGGGCGAACATATCGGGGATCGGCGCCCAGGCGAACATGGTCGCGGGCGGCGACGGGATCGGCCAGCCGGCCCGCGACAGCGCATCGACAAGGCAATCGCGGCGCCGGCGATAGACGCCGCGGATGTCATCGATGCAGTCCTGCGGGCCGTTGAGGGCCGCGGTCGCGGCGACCTGGATCGGCGTGAAGGCGCCGTAGTCGAGGTAAGACTTCACCCGTGTCAGGGCCTGGATGAGCCGCTCATTGCCCACGGCAAAGCCCATGCGCCAGCCGGGCATGGAATAGGTCTTGGACAGCGACGTGAACTCGACGGCGAGATCCATGGCGCCCGGAATTTCCAGAATC
>Ga0075530_1001519_pt1 | contig 11017 bp, 9 predicted proteins | sample NGEPerD_2_FD_75101 | JGI IMG/M metagenome (GOLD analysis project Ga0075530, IMG submission 75101) | Arctic peat soil microbial communities from the Barrow Environmental Observatory site, Barrow, Alaska, USA - NGEE PermafrostL1-D | ecosystem: Environmental > Terrestrial > Soil > Wetlands > Peat ...
GGGCGGTGGTGACGGTCGTGGAGAGCGGCTTCCGTGACGATTCCGTGGGCGGCGTGACGCGGCGGGTGTCCCTCGCACGCGAGGGCGCCTACTGGCGGGTCACCGGCGAGGAGACCGTGTGGCAGTGCGCGCGCGGCCCGGAGCGGAACCTCGTCGAGCCGCGGCGCTGCCCCTGAGACCGGCTCGAGAGCCAGCGACCTAGGGCAGCGAGCACAACGCGGCCGAACCGTGGCGGGCCGCTCAGACGCGGTGCTCGATGATCACCGCCGTCAAGCCGCCGGTGCAGCGCACGTTCACGACGTCAGATACCGCGACGTTCGACATCCCAAGGCCCGTGCCGAAGTCGAGCCTGGTGTCGGTAAGTTTGAAGCGCAGGCCCTCACTACTCAGCACGGCGCCGTCGCGCAGGGCGAGCAGGCTCACCGTCGTGCCTGGCGTGAGCGTGAGCGTGACCGGTTGACGCGGCGTGCACAGCCACGCTTCGTGGGCGCCGCCGTGCAGCGAGAGATCGAACCCGGCCTCGACCCAGCGCGCCCCGATCAGCAGCGCCGCGAGCGAGTGGTCGAAGCGGCCGCCGAAGGCGCCGAGCACCCGGAACGCCGCCGCCCCGAGCTCACGAGCGGCACTCAGCGCCAGCTCGAGGTCGAGCTCGTCCTTGTCGACGCGGTGGCGCTGCACGGGCGTCTCGCGGTAGCGCTCGAGCAGGGCGGGGTCGCCGCTGTCGAGGTCGCCCACGATCAGGCGCGGTGTAAGGCCCAGCGCCGCGGCGTGCGCCAGGCCGCCGTCGGCGGCCACAACCAAGTCGATGTCTTCGATAAGGCGCGGCAGTAGCTCGCTCGCGGGAAGGTCGCCCGCAGCCAGCACCGCTGCTCGGGGTCGCGGACCGGTCGGCGCGAGACCGGCAAAGCCTTGCTCGGGACGCTCCGCCGCGGTCATACAACGCCCTCAGCGATGACGCGCCAGGCAGTAGGCGGCGCGAACAGGCGGTAAGCGGCGCCCTTGGTCGGTAGCGCCGCGCTGTGCGAGCCGCTGGCAGGCGCTCGCCGCAACAGCTCTCGCGTGTGGCCGCGCCATTCGATGGCGGTGCCAAGGGTCGGTGCGTCGAGCGTGAGATGCCAGGTGAGGCCCTCGCGCTCCGCCCGCGTGAGCGTGACGTCGATGGCGCCCGCAGCGCCTGCGGTGGTCGATTCGCGACCCGGCGGCTCGGCCGTCGCCGGGGCCAGGTCGACGAGGTCGGCGCGAAGCAGCAACGCCTCGCCCGGCCGCAGCTTGGGCGGAGCGGCTACCCTCGTGGCGAGCGCGGTCGTCACCCTTCTGGCGGCCTCGCCGGTCCAGACGTTGTCGTGCCCAAGGAAGCGGGCGGTCCAGGCGTCGGCTGGCTGCTCGAGAAGCCGCTCACGGTCGCCGAGCTGGACGATGCGCCCCTCGCGCATCACGGCGACCTTGTCGGCCACGGCGAACGCCTCGGCCTGATCGTGGGTGACGTAGACAGCCTCGATGCTCAACTCGTCGAGCAGTCGCACGATCTCCTGCTTGAGCTCGTTGCGCAAAGCCTCGTCGAGGTTCGAAAGCGGCTCGTCGAGCAGGAGGACGCGCGGCCGCGGGGCCACCGCCCGGGCCAGCGCCACGCGCTGCTGCTGCCCACCGGAGAGCTGATGGACCTTTCGCCCCTGAAAGCCGCTCAAGCCCACCAACCGCAGCAACTCGGCGACGCGCGCCTCGCGTTTGACGCGTGACAATCCCTGCTCGACGAGGCCGAAGGCGATGTTGCCGGCGACGTCGAGATGGGGGAAGAGCGCGAAGTCTTGGAACACGACGCCGAAGCGGCGTTGCTGGGGCGGCTCGGACGTGACGTCGCGGTCGCCGAGCGACACGCGCCCGCGATCGGGCGGTTCGAGGCCGGCGATGAGACGAAGCAACGTGCTCTTGCCGCATCCGCTCGGGCCGAGCAGCGCTAGCGTCTCGCCGTCGCCGACGGCGAGGCTCACGCCCGCGACGGCCTCGGTCGAGCCGTAACGCTTGTGAAGGTTTGAGAGCGAGAGGCTCATCGGTCGGCGGCGATCATAACGGGGCGCCCTTCGACCCGAGCCTTAGAACTCGCTCTTGGCGCGCCGCTGTAGGCCGACCATGACGATTGCGGTGACGAGCATCAGCACGCTGGCGAGGGCCAAAGCCGAGCCGTAGTTGATGGCGCCGGGCCGTCCCAAGCGGTCGAAGATGGCCACTGGCAGCGTGGCGTACTCGGGACGAGCGAGCAGCAGCGTCGCTCCGAACTCGCCCATCGAGATCGCGAACGCGAACGCCGCGGCGACCAGCAGTGACGGCGCGAGCTGCGGCAGCTCCACGCGCTGGAGGGTACGCCACGGCCCCGCGCCCAAAGTAGCGGCGGCACCCGCCTGGCTCGCCGGCAGCGCCCGCAGGGCCGGCAGGAGGGTGCGGGTGACGAACGGGAACGCGACAAGCGCGTGAGCGAGCGGCACGCCCCAGACCGAGGTTACCAGCAGCGGGTAGGTGAGCAGGAAGCCGAACGCCAGGGTGATGGGGCTGGTCGCCAGCGGCAGCAGGCTTAGCTGATCGAGGGCGCGCCAACCGCCGCGCACCACGGCGTAGGCGAAAGCCAGTCCGACGACGAGGGCGAGCGACGCGCTCGCCAGCGCGAAGCCGAGCGAGTTGCGAAGCGCCTGCCCAAGCGTGGCGAAGCCGATCGAGCGGGGCGCGTCGAGCAGGCCGGTGAAGTTCGCCAGCGTGGGGAAGGCCCCTCCCGGGCCGCTGAGCGAACGAACGAGCAGCGCCACCAGCGGCGCGAGCACGAGCACGGCGATCACGGCGAGGTTGGCCCCGAGCAGGAGACGACCCGCTTTGCTCGGCTTGCGCTCGACTGCGCCGCCGGCGCTGACCCACGGCGTCGCCAGTCGTGACTGCAGCCGGGTGTACAGCCAGCCCACGAGGCCGATGACCACCAGTTGGACGAGCGCGAGGACGGCGGCGGCGTCGAGTTGCAGGAGCCGGGCGGTAAGCCGGTAGATCTCGACCTCCAGCGTCGCGAAGCGAGCCGAGGGGGCGAGGATGAGGACCACGCCGAAGCTGGTGAAGCAGAAGATGAAGACCAAGGCCGCCGCCGCGAACGTCGCCGGCAGGGCCAGCGGCAAGGTCACCCGCCACAGCGAGCGCCAGGGGCCGGCACCGAGGGTCGCCGCTGCCTGCTCGAGCCTTGGCGCCACCCCCTCGAGGAAGCCTCCCACCAGCCGGGCTACGATCGCGAAGTTGTAGAACACGTGAGCGAGCAGGATCACGGCAAGCGTGTTGCGCAGGTCGACGCCAAGCACCCCGTTGGGCCCGACCAGGGCGAGGAAACCCATGCCGGCGACCACCGTCGGCATCACGAACGGCACGGTGAACGCCGCGGTGAGCGCGCGGCGACCGAGGAAGCGGTAACGGGCGAGCAGCACCGCCGCTGGCAGGCCGATGAGCACGGTGAGCAGGGTCGACAACAGGGCCTGGCCGGCAGTGAAAGCGATGCGCCCGAGGTAGTAGCGGTCGGTAAGCAGCGCCAGGGGGCTGCTTGAACCGATGGCCTCAGACTCGCCGGCCGCGAAACTGCGCACCAGGATCACCGCAAGCGGCACCAGCACCATGGCGGCAAGCACGGCGCTGGAGAACAGCCCCGCCGCGGTACTGAGCCATGAGCGCCGCACGCTAGCGCGCAGCGCGGCGCGGGTTCATCATTCGATCAGGTGGCGATGGCGCGGAAGCACGACGTCAGCCTCCGCGGGGTGCTCGCGCAGGTACGTGACCACGAAGGGGCAGACCGGCTTGACGTTGGCGCCCAGGTCACGGACATGCTTGAGGGCGCCGCGCACCAGTGCGGAGCCGATCCCTTGGCCGCGGAAGCTCGCGGGCACCTCGGTGTGAACCAGGCTCCAGATGTTGGTGCCGGGGACCACGTCGATGTACGCGACATCGGGCGAGCCGGCGACGTGCGCCTCGAAACGTCGCGCGGGCTCGTTGAAACTCACGTCGACGCCGCTGTCTTCAGTTTCTTGCATGGCATTCACTCTACACAGCCGCGGCGCGGCAGCCCCGCACAAGCGTATTGACTTTCCGCCATACGCTCCGCTAGAGTCAGCGAGCTTATGGCAGATCACCGTTACATTCCCCTCGCGAACGGTCTCGTCAACTACGGTGGCGACGCCCCGATGGGAGAGGTCTGCCTAGACGTCGGATAGTCGAAAAGCTTCTCGAGCACGACGCGACCGTGGGCAGCCATCCCGAGCAGCCCACGGTTTTTTCGTGGCTCTAGACAGCGAACTCTCGAACCAGGCGCAAACGAGGCAGTAGCACCAGCCAAGACCCAAAGCGAGGCGACATGACGACGCAAGCAGCGAACCCTTCAACTAGCCAAGGCACAAGTCGCCACGGACCCACGATGACCGGCCTGCTGGGCCGCTACCTGCTGCCGCAACGCGGGCTCGCGGGGCTCATGGCTGTCCTCCTCGTGGCGGCGGTCGGCCTCCAGCTGCTGGTGCCGCAGCTCCTGCGCCGCTTCATCGACGGCGCGCTTGGCGGCGTCGACCCCTCACGGCTGACGACGCTCGCCATCCTCTTCCTTATCGCGGCTGTCATCACTCAGGTCTTGAACGCCGCCGCGACGTACGTGGCCGCGGCCGTCGGCTGGACCTCGACGAACCTGCTAAGGCGGGACCTCACCGAGCACACCCTCGACCTCGACATGAGCTTCCACAACGCGCGCACCGCGGGCGAGATGATCGAACGCATCGACGGTGACATCACCAGCCTGTCGAACTTCCTCTCGCAGTTCTCGGTGAGGGTCTTCGGCGGCCTGCTGCTGCTCGTCGGCATCCTCGTCGCGCTGTGGCTCGAGAACTCGCTTATGGGCACGGCCCTCAGCGCCTTCGTGGTGTTGGAGCTGGTCACCTTGACGCTCACCCGCCGTGTCGGGGTACCGGCCACCAGGCTCGAGCGCGAGGCCAACGCGCGCGAGTTCGGTTTCATCGAAGAGCGGCTGCAAGGGCTCGACGACCTGCGCGCCAACGGCGCCGGGGAGTACAGCTTGCACCGCTTCGAAGGTGTGATGCGGGGCGTCTACCACGACACGCGGCGGGCCTGGATGCTGCGTTCGGTGGTCTGGCTCTCGAGCTACGGCCTGTTCGTCATCGGCCTCGCCGTGACCATCGGTGCCTCCATCTACCTCGTGCGCTCGGGCGAGTTGACCATCGGCGCGGCCTACATGGTCTTCCAGTACCTGTTCATGCTGCAGAACCCGATCGAGCAGATAACCCAGCAACTGCAGGAGCTGCAGAAGGCCGCCGCCGGGGCGTCGCGGGTGTCCGAACTGCTCGCGATTCACACGGCGCTGCCACCAGGTCGGGGCGAACCGCTGCCGGTCGGCCCTCTTTCGGTGAGCTTCGAGGACGTCACCTTCCACTACCTCGACGCCAACGAAGACCAGCTCACCCTTCGCGGCGTGTCGCTCGACCTCGCCGCGGGGCGCCGGCTCGGCCTGCTCGGGCGCACTGGCTCGGGCAAGACCACGCTCACGCGGCTAGTCTTCCGCCTCTACGACCCCACCAGCGGCAGCGTGAAGCTCGGCGGCGTCGACGCGGCGACGGCCGACCTCGACACCTTGCGCAGCCGCGTCGGCCTGGTGACGCAGGACGTCCAGCTGTTCCGCGGCACGTTGCGCGACAACCTCACGTTCTTCGATTCCAATGTCGACGACCGCCTGATCCTCAACGTGCTCGACGAGTTGGGGCTCGGCCAGTGGCTGGCCGGCCAGGAGAACGGGCTCGACAACGAGCTCGACTCGGGTGGCCGCAACCTCTCGGCCGGGGAGGCGCAACTAATCGCTTTCGCCCGCGTGTTCCTCAAGGACCCGGGCGTGGTCATCCTCGACGAGCCGTCCTCCCGCCTCGATCCGGTAACCGAGCAGCACCTGCAACGCGCGCTCGAGCGGCTGCTACGCGGTCGCACGGCGATAATCATCGCTCATCGCCTGGAGACGGTTGAGACCGTTGACGAGATCATGATCATGGATCGCGGTCAGATCATCGAGGCCGGCGAGCGCGCTTCTCTCGCTGCGGACGAGGACTCGCGCTACGCCCGCCTGCGCAAGGCCGCGTTGTCGCTCGACCTGAACCTGGGGGCGGCTCGCGTCGCGGCCGGCCTCACCGCGGAAGAGGCCGAACTGCTGGAGGACCTGGCATGACCTACCACACCAACCCCTTGCGGTTGACGATGCTGCTGGTACGGCAGAGACGCCTGTTGTTCGTCGGCGCCTGCCTGCTGTGGTTCGTCATCCACATCCTGCCGGTGATCACCGGACTCCTCATGAAGGGCGTGTTCGACGCCTTGGCGGGCTCGGAGGCGGCCGGCTACGGCCCCTGGACGTACCTCGCCCTCGCGCTCGCGCTCGACGTCGGCCGCATCTTCCTGTTCATCGGCGCGATACGCGCCTGGGTGAGCTACTGGGCGGAGGTGACACTGCACCTGCGAAGCAACATCCTGCGCCACCTGTTCACCGCGGCCGGCAGCCGCCGCCTTCCTGATTCGCCGGGCGAGGCCGTTACGCGCTTCCGTGACGATGTCAACGACATCGGTGAGTACGTCGAGATGTGGGTCGACTCCTGGGGCTTCGTCGGCTACGCGCTTGTGGCCCTCGTGATCATGGCCTTCATCGACCCGGTGATGACCCTGCTGGCGTGCATTCCCTTGTCGCTCACGGTCGTGCTCACCAACCTGTTGCGCCCGCGGATACGCTCGGCGCGGCGCCTCTCGCGGGAAGCGACGAGCCGCGTCACGGGCTTTCTCGGCGAGACCTTCGGCAGCGTCCTTGCCGTAAAGGCGTCGGGCCGCGAGAAGAGCGTGATGAGGCGCTTCGTCGGCCTCAACGACGCCCGCCGCGAGCGCGCGCTCAAGGACACCGTGCTCACCGAGCTGTTCCGCACGGTGACCGACAACATGGTCAACATCGCCATGGGCGTGATCCTGCTGGTCGGCGCGGCCGGCCTGCGCGACGGCAGCTTCTCCGTCGGTGACTTCGCCCTCTTCGTCACCTACCTGCCGCGGCTCACGTTCGTGATGACGTTCCTCGGCCTCATGGTCGTGCAGCACAAGCGCACCGGCGTCGCTTACGAGCGGCTCGGCCGGCTCATGGTCGACGCGCCTGCTGCCGCGCTGGTGACGCCGCGGGAGTACGACCTCGAGCACTCGCAGCGTCCGTTCGCGGCCTCGGTCGGCGAGCTAGAGCCGCTTCGCGAGCTGAAGGTCGAAGGCTTGAGCTACCACCACTCCGGCACCACCGAAGGGATCGCCGACGTCTCGTTCACCATCAACCGCGGAGAGTTCGTGGTAGTTACTGGGCGCGTCGGCTCCGGCAAGACCACGCTGGTAAGGGTGCTGCTCGGCCTGTTGCCGAAGAGCGCCGGGTCCATCTACTGGAACGGCGCCGCGGTGGCCGACCCCGCCACCTACTTCGTGCCGCCGAGGACCGCCTACACCGGTCAGGTGCCCCGGCTGTTCTCCGACTCGCTGCGCGAGAACATCATGCTCGGTGGCCGGCTCTCAGGCGGCGAGATCGACCGGGCCATCGACCTCGCCGTGCTCGGCGAGGACGTCGCCAGCCTCCACCACGGCCTTGACACCGAGGTCGGCACGAGGGGCGTGCGGCTCTCCGGCGGTCAGGTCCAGCGGGCGGCGGCCGCGCGGATGTTCCTTCGCGACGCCGAGCTACTGGTCTTCGACGACCTCTCAAGCGCGCTCGACGTCGAGACCGAGCGCCGCCTATGGGACGGTCTGTTCGCCAGCCGCGACGCGACCTACCTGGTGGTGTCGCACCGCCGGGCCGCGCTGGAGCGTGCCGACAGGGTGATAGTCATGGAGGCAGGAAGGGTGCAGGCGCAGGGCAGCCTCGAGGACGTCACGCGCGTCGCGCCCAGCCTGCGCCTGCTGCTAAGCGGCGACGGGTTGGCTGGCGGGCTCGCCGGCGCCCCAGACGGCGCCCCAGACGGCGCCGGCGGCGACGAGCAAGACGGGCTCAGCGAACGCTTGCCGGCTCGCGTCCCTGCCTGACGACCGCGGTCCACTGGGCCAGCCAGCGGCGCTGGTTGGCCTGGACGACCGCCGAGGAAAGCGGCTTCGCGACCACGCCGGGCTCGAGCACGGCGAAGTGCTCGAACTCCTCGGGCACGCCGGCGTCGGTGACCACCGGCGCCACGAACATCGCCAGCGGGATGGCCTCCTGCACCTCTTCGCTCAACATGAAGTCGACGAACGCCCTTGCGGCCTCGGGCTCGTCGGTCCCCTTCAGGATACCGATGCCCTCGATCTGGCGGTAGGCACAGCCCTGGCACTGCAGATTCGCCGTCGGTGACGACTCCAGCGGCTCCTCGGCGAAGATTACCTCGGCGGCCGGGCTCGAGGCGTAACTGACCACGATGGGCCGGTCGCCGCCGTAGTGGCTGAACACCGTGTAGTAGGCCTCGGTCCAACCGTCGCTCACCGCCACGCCGTTGTCGCGTAGGGCCGCCCAGAAGTCGAGCCAGTCCTCGAAGCGGGGCTCGGCGCCGTCAGCGGCCGCCGAGCCCTCGATGCCGGCGGCCGGGTCACCGAAGCGCGCGATCGTCGCCAGCAGGAACGCCAGGCCGGGGCTCGATGAAGCGGGGTTAAGGGCCACAAGCAGCTCGGCGTGGCGCTCGTCGGCGAGGTCGGCCATGGTCAGCTCGGCAAGGGCCGGATCGCCGTGCGGGCCATGTTCCGCGAACCAGGCGACGTCGTAGTTGGGCACCACGTAACCGACGTCGACCGGCGTCACCAGGCCGGCGGGGTCGAGCCACAGCTCCTCGGGTACACGCGCCAGCTCAGGGCTGAGGTAAGGCTCGAATATCCCTTCGGCGCGGGCGCGCTCGAGCAGGCTGTCGTCGACCCCGAACAGCAGGTCGGCTAGCGGCCTGGCCTTGGTGAGGATGGCGCGGTTTACTACCTCGCCGGCGTCGCCGCCCGCCAGGAAGTCGACCTCGATGCCGGTGGCTGCGCTGAACTGTTCGACCAGCTCGAGCGGCAGTGAGAACGAGTCGTGGGTGAGCACCGTCAAGGACCGCGTGCCCTCCTGGGCCGCGGCCAGCCCGCCGGCCAGTGTCGCCACGAGGCCGAGTACCAGCGCGAGCCGACGAAGCTCGCTCCTGAGCGGGCCGACCGCCTTCAACCGCCGAAGCGGAAAGGGCGAGAGACGTGAGTGGAAGAAAGCCATGAGGCGTCCTCTCCGTCACCTATCGTCACGCATCGTGTCTGGTGCTGATTACCGTCAGGGCGGTTTGCCCGATGCGCCACACTCCCTCCGCCCGCATTACCGGGGTCAGGTTCTAGGGTGTGTTCTCAGCCCCGCGCGTTCTTCACAGACGGGACACCCCTGGTGACGCCTCAAACTTACTGGTGAACGCTGGGCGTGTCAACGGGCCGGGCGACGGTCGCCTAGGTTCGCGACGGGGTCGCCTGAGAGTCGACGTCAGCCAGCAGCTTCTCCTCAGGCGGCAGTCGCCACGACGCCAGCGCCGCGGTGACGCCGAAGAGCAGGGCGGTGACCACGAAGATGCCGCGGTAGTTAGCGGCGCCCGGAGCGCTCGAAAGCGTGATTATCACGCCGGCCAGCAGCGGAGCGAGCGCGCGCGAGGCCGCGCCGACCGAGTTGTCGAGGCCGTAGACCGAGCCCGCCTGCGCCGGGTCAGTGAAGCGTGCCAGCATCGCGCTTACCGCCGGCAGCACACCGCCGACGGCGAACCCGACGAGGACGTTGAGCGCGATGAGTTGCCACACCTGCGTGACGAAGGCCATGGGCACGTAGAAGATCGCCGTGGCGATGGCCGACGCGACCAGCACCCGCTTGTGGCCGATCCGGTCGCCGAGGCGGCCGAGGGCGACGCCGCTGAAGGTGCCTGCTAACGATGCCGCGCCGATCGCGACGCCGGTGTAGATGCCCGAGAGCTCGTCGCTCAGCATGAGACTAGCGATGAACAGCGGCAGATAGGGCATGATCATCGTGCGGCCGAGCCAGGCCGTGAACCTCAGCAGGTAGGTGAGTGGCACGCTCTTCGAGCGCAGCACGGTGCCCCACGAGCCGAACATCGAGCCGAGGAAAGGCTTTGGCTGCTTGGGTGGCACGAAGCTCTCGTTGACCATGAACACCACCAGGACGCCGCCGATCGACAACAGCACGCCGGTGACGATGAACGACATGCGGATGCCGACTAAGTACTCGAGGAAGCCGCCGATTATCGGCCCGACCGAGATGCCGGCCCACTGCCCAGTTTGCATCAAGCCCATGGCGTAGCCAAGCCGCTCGCGCGGCGCCACTGCCGCAACCATCGACGAAGCCGCCGACACGACCCCGGTAACCAGCCCCTGCACGAAGCGAAGCAACACGAGCTCCTCGGCGCTGCGGGCGAAGCCCATGAGCACGACGATCCCGGCCCCGCCGAGCAGGGCCCGCACCACCATCAGTTTGCGCCCGTAGCGATCGGCGACAGCGCCCCAGATCGGCGAGGCGATCATCATCGCCACGCCCTGGACGCTGAAGACGGCCGCGACCCAGAACACCGTCGAGCCGCCGCTGCGGGAGCCGAGTTCGTCGACGTACTGCGGGAGGAACGGGAAGATCGTCGAGAACCCGAGGGAAGCGAGGAGTTGAGCAAGGAACATCACCGTCACGGTGCGTCGCCAGCCCGACTTCAATGTCCTCGCCTCCTAAGGTCAAGCGCCCGCTTGGCAGCAAACGAACGCGGTGCGCCAGCCGCGCAATGTTGGCCATGGTACTCCTGGCGTCCGCGGCCGCGGCCGCGCCAACTCGGACGCGCGCCGGTTACCGTAGCCCCAGATGGAGCCATCGAACATCGACGTGCTGGTACGTTGCCCGCTGCTTACCGGCTTGGCCGATGACGATCTGATGGCGTTGGCGGACGCCGCGCGCCGACGCGTTTACCAGCCGGGAGAGACGCTGTTCCTCGAC
>Ga0075530_1001521_pt1 | contig 11012 bp, 8 predicted proteins | sample NGEPerD_2_FD_75101 | JGI IMG/M metagenome (GOLD analysis project Ga0075530, IMG submission 75101) | Arctic peat soil microbial communities from the Barrow Environmental Observatory site, Barrow, Alaska, USA - NGEE PermafrostL1-D | ecosystem: Environmental > Terrestrial > Soil > Wetlands > Peat ...
GTGCTCGCCAAGGGCGGCTCGAGTCACGACATGTACGAAGAGCGCACCGAGAACTGGCACGCGCTTGCGTAGGCGCGCGTGCCAGTTCTCGGTGCGCTCTTCGTACATGTCGTGACTCGAGCCGCCCTTGGCGAGCACCGTCGGCGAGCCGGTCTCGGCCTTGGCCGACTCGCGCCAGTAGGTCTCGTCCCAGTCCTGCTCGGCGGCGGGGAGCTCGGTGATGTCGCCCGGTTCCATGACGAAGCGGCGGATGCGGTCCTCGCTTAGCTGCAACACCAGGCTCGGCCGGCGGCGCAGCAAGGTAAGCCGCATGGGCGCGAGGAAAGGCTTACCGACGCGGGCCATGGCGCCGTCGTGGGCCCCGACGGACGCCATCGCGTGCTCGATGAGCAGGGTCTCGAACGGCTCGTCGTCGCTGACGTGAGCGAAGACGGCAAGCGTCTTGGCGTCGGGGGCACCCGGCGCCGAGCGCAAGCGTTCGGCGATGCGCCGCGCCGCGCCGTTGGGAAGGCCGAGCTCGTCCATCGCGGCCCGCGCCCGTAAGGACCAGGCTTTGCGGGCGTTGTCATGTGAGGCTGGGTTTACGTCGAGGTAGACCGAGACGATCTCGCTGCCGTAGGGGGCCAGCCGGTCGCCTAGCGCGCTGATCTGGTCGGGGTTGAGCATGTAGACCTCCTCGTGGCGCCTGCTTACGTGACGTTGTCGTCACGGTAAGCAGCCACGAAGCGGCCCGCCGCCGCGCGAGCTACATTGACCGCCGCGCGCGCCTCAGGCTCGCCTACACGCCGGAGAGCTTGAAGTTCTTCTCGATGTACGACTCCCACTCGACCGGCACGTCGATCTCGGGGAAGATCGCGTCGACCGGGCAGGCCGGCACGCAGGCACCACAGTCGATGCACTCCTCGGGGTGGATGTAGAACTGATCGTCCGCTTCGTAGATGCACTCGACGGGGCAGACGTCCACGCAAGAGGCGTCCTTGGTGCCGATGCACGGCTCGGTGATGATGTACGCCATACGTTCCTCTCAGGGCCCGGGCCGCGGGGTTATTCGCGCGGCTTCACTTCAACCGGGTCCCTAGGAAGAGTTTTACAGCTTACGCACGGGGCAAGCAAGTAGTTATGCGCCATAGCCGGTGCTTTGTAGGCGTGGCGCTCGAGCGGAAGGAGAGGCCCGACAGCGAACAACCCCGGCCGCCTTTTCCTGCTCTGTCGGTTTCCCAAGCGCCGTTTGTTCAAATATCTCGTCGCGGAAGGGATTACTCGGTCGAGCCTCTAGTGGGACTGGGGTTGCTCCACGTAGAAGTGGTCTTTTGGCTCTATAGCTAGACCTCCTTCACCCCGGATGCTACTCTCGAGCTGCTATCCGCTGTATGGCTGTGGGTCCTAGTGTTCACCGGGCCGCGGCGCTATAGTGAAAAATTGGGTGCCGGCCAGGGTGATGGCCGGCACGTTTCGTGATGCTAGAGAAGCCCCAAGCCCGTCTAAGGGCGTGAGGCCGGAGCGAACCTCAAAGCAGCCAGCCACCGACGCCGGCGATGAGCCCGGCGAATATCAGCGCCACGGTGTTGATGACCTTGACGAGCGGGTTTATCGACGGGCCGGCGGTGTCCTTGTAAGGGTCACCGACGGTGTCGCCGACCACGCTGGCCGCGTGGGCGTCAGAGCCCTTGCCGCCGTGGTTGCCGTCTTCGATGTACTTCTTGGCGTTGTCCCAGGCGCCGCCGCCGTTTGACATCATCAAGGCCATCATCAGGCCCGACGCGATGACGCCGATCAGCAGGCCGCCAAGTGCGATCGGGCCGAAGAGGAAGCCGACGATCAACGGGGCGACCACGGCGAGGATGCCGGGAAGGGCCATCTCCCGTAGCGCCGCTGCCGTGACGATGTCGACGGCGCGGCCGTAGTCGGGCTGGGCGGTGCCTTCCATGATGCCCTTGATCTCGCGGAACTGCCTGCGCACCTCTTCGATCACCGCGCCGGCGGCCTTGCCAACGGACTCCATGAGCAAGGCGCTGAACAAGAACGGCAGCATGGCGCCGATGAGCAGGCCGATGAGGACGATAGGGTCGTTGAGGCGGAACGCGCCCTCGGCGAAGCGGATCGGGTCGACGAGCTTGAGGCGTTCGGCGAAGTCGGCGAAGAGCACCAGCGCAGCCAGCGCGGCCGAGCCGATGGCATAGCCCTTGGTGACCGCCTTGGTGGTGTTACCGACGGCGTCGAGCGCGTCGGTGTTGGCGCGAACTGACTCGTCGAGGTCCGCCATCTCGGCGATGCCACCAGCGTTGTCGGTGATGGGCCCGTAGGTGTCCATGGCCACGACCATGCCGGTAACCGAGAGCATCGCGACCGCGGCCACGGCGATGCCGTAGAGGCCGGCAAGCATGAAGGCCACGAAGATCGCCATCACCAGCACCAGCACCGGTAGGGCGGTCGACTGCATGCCGACGGCGAGCCCGGAGATGATGTTGGTGGCCGAACCGGTCTCCGAGGCCCGCGCGATGCGGCGCACCGGCTCGAAGCGCGTGCTCGTGTAGTACTCGGTGATGTACATGATCAGCACGACGACGACGATGCCGATGAGGCTGGCGATGAAGATCGACAGCCAGCCCATGTCGCGGCCGAGCAGCGTGACGAAGTCGAAGTTGCGGAACATCGCCCAGGTCGCTATGGCGAACCCGACGACGCTGATGCCGGCACTGACGAACACGCCCTGGTAAAGCGCCCCCATGATGTTGTTGTTCGCCGGCAGACGCACGAACTGGGTGCCGACGATGCTGGCCAGGATCGCGATCGCACCGAGCAGCAAGGGGTACGTCACCAGGCTAGTGATGGCCCCGGTGCCGGGCAGTAGGTAGCCAAGGAAGACCGCCCCGATCGCGGTGACGGCGTAGGTCTCGAACAGGTCGGCGCCCATGCCCGCGCAGTCGCCAACGTTGTCGCCAACGTTGTCGGCGATGACCGCGGGGTTGCGGGGATCGTCCTCAGGGATGCCGGCCTCGAGCTTGCCGACGAGGTCGGCACCGACGTCGGCGGCCTTGGTGTAGATGCCGCCGCCGACACGCGCGAACAGCGAGATGAGCGAGGCCCCGAAGGCGAAGCCGATCAGCGGCTCGACCGGGTTGGAGAGGTCGAGCACGACGGCGAACAGCCAGAAGAAGCCGGCCACGCCGAGCAACGCCAGACCGGCGACGGCCAGTCCGGCCACCGCGCCCCCGTTGAAGGCTATGCGCAACGCGCCGCCGAGGCCGGTCCTGGCCGCCTGAGCCACGCGCACATTGGCCCTCACCGCGACGTTCATGCCGATGAAACCGCTGACGCCAGAGAACAGCGCACCGACCAGGAAGCCGACTGTCGTCCACCACCACAAGGTGCGATCGTTAGCGCTGCCGGCGGTGAGCGCGACGACGGCGAACACCGCGGCGATGAGCACGGCGACGATCGCGATGGTGCGGTACTGGCGGTTCATGTACGCGGCCGCGCCCTGCTTGACGGCGTCCGAGATCGCGACCATGCGTTCGTTGCCGGTGGGCGCCGCCATGATGCCGCGCGCCAACAGCCACGCCGCCACCAAGGCTGCGATCGCTGCCAGCGGGATGAAGGTTACCAACAGGTCCATCGTTCCTCCAACTTTGTGCCTGTGATTCCAAGCTAGTCGACCCGGCACTCATGACTAGCCGGCCGCAGGTCTAACGGCCCGCGGCCGTGCAGGGTCTTCAGCGCCGGGGTCTGAAGAGCAGCCAGAAGTCTACCACCTGACCAGCGTGGGCAAGCGCCTAATGCCCATCATGGAGGGGAGTGTAAGGTGGTCGGTAGGCTCATCCGGCAGGAACCGTCGGCAGTCTCGTAGAGGAACCTGTGAAGGAACCTGCGGAGGAACCGGTGGAGGAACCGGTGGGAAGAACATGAGCGTGCATCCCATGGCCGGGCAGAGAGCGCCTCGCTCGGCTCTCGTCAACGTGCCGCAGCTGGTGTCTGCCTACTACGTCCTACACCCCGACGCCGGGAACCGTGCCGAGGGTGTCTCCTTCGGCACCTCGGGACATCGCGGCAGCAGCCTCGAGCGCACCTTCAACGAGGATCACGTCGCGGCCATCTGCCAAGCGGTCGCCGATTACCGCAGCGTCAACGGCGTGCGCGGACCGCTGTTCCTCGGCGCCGACACGCACGCACTGTCGACGCCCGCGCTCATCACCGCGCTCGAGGTCCTGTGCGCCAACGGTGTGAAGGTCGTGGTGGCGACGGGCACCGCGGGCGAAGGCGCCGGCTTCGCTCCCCAGCCGGTCCCGACGCCGGTTATCTCCCACGCCATAGTCAGCTACAATGCCGGCGCTGGGGCTGGCAGCGCCAGCAGCGCCGGCCGCGCGGACGGCATCGTGATAACCCCCTCGCACAACCCACCAGCGGACGGCGGCCTCAAGTACAACCCGCCCCACGGTGGCCCGGCCGGTTCCGAGGTCACCGAGGCCATCCAGGCCGCCGCCAACGCCTTCCTGGCCGGCGGTCTCAAGGGCGTGAAGCGCATCTCCCTGAGGCGCGCCCTTGCCGGCGGCCTGGTCGAGCGCCGCGACCTGGTGATGCCCTACGTCGACGACCTCGGCGCGGTACTCGACCTGCGGGCCGTCGCCGCTGCCGGCCTAAGGATCGGCGCCGACCCCCTCGGCGGCGCCGCGTTGCCATACCTCGAGCCGCTGGCCGAGCGCTGGAACCTCGCGCTAACGGTGATCTACGACGTCGTCGATCCCACCTTCTCGTTCATGCCGCTCGACCACGACGGCAAGATCCGCATGGACTGTTCATCGCCATATGCGATGGCCGGGTTGCTCGCCGCCCAAGACCGCTTCGATGTCGCCTTCGGCAACGACCCCGACGCCGACCGCCACGGCATCGTCACGCCCGCTGGCGGGCTGCTCAACCCCAACCACTACCTGGCCGTGGCCATCGACTACCTCTTCGGGCGGCGTCCCGACTGGTCTCCAGACGCCGGCGTCGGCAAGACGCTGGTGTCGAGCTCCCTCATCGACCGCGTGGCGACGGCGCACGGCCGCAGGTTGGTCGAGGTGCCCGTCGGCTTCAAGTGGTTCGTGCCCGGCCTGTCGAGCGGGGAGCTCGGCTTCGGCGGCGAGGAGAGCGCCGGCGCGAGCTTCCTTCGCCGCGACGGCACTACCTGGACCACCGACAAGGACGGCCTGCTGCTCGGCCTACTCGCCGCCGAGATCCTGGCCGTCACCGGGACCGACCCGGCCGACGCCTACCGGGATCTCACCGAGCGCTTCGGCAGCCCCGTATACGCCAGGGCCGACATGCCTGCGAACGCCGCGCAGAAGGCAGCGCTCGCCAAGTTGAGCCCCGACGACGTGAGCGCCACCAGCCTCGCCGGTGAGCCGATCGAGGCGGTGCTCGACAAGGCTCCGGGGAACGGTGCGCCGATTGGCGGCATCAAGGTGGTGACGGCTAACGGTTGGTTCGCCGCAAGACCGTCTGGCACCGAGGACATCTACAAGATCTACGCCGAGAGCTTCAAGGGCGACGAGCACCTCGCGGCCGTGCAGTCGCAGGCCGCCGAGCTCGTCGCCACGGCGTTCGAGGCGGCCGGAGTGGCCACTAAGGCCGCGACCAGCGCGGTGAGCGCGAGAGGAAAGGGTGGGAGATGATGGCGTCTCGGAACCGAAGCTGGGTCGCGGCGCTCATGGTCGCGGTTGGCATGCTGTTCCTCATCGACCGCTTCGCCTGGGCGGCCGGGATCTCCAATCTGTTGTGGTCGCTGGTGTTCTTCGCCGCCGCGGCCGCGCTCGTCTGGCTCTACGTTGGCGACACCTCGCGGTGGTGGGCGCTGTTCCCTGGCTTCGCCGCGCTCGCCGTGGCGCTGGCGATCCTGGCGGGCAGCACCGGCGGACTAGTCCTGCTGGCGCTCTCCGGCGCGATCTTTCTAACCCTCTACGTCACCGACCGCGGGCGCCGCTGGGCGCTGCTGGTGGGCGGCGCACTCATGAGCCTGGCGCTGATGGCGTTCTTCGAGACCGTGTTCACGCCGGCCGACAACGGTTGGTGGCTGTTCTTTGGCCTCGCGCTCACCTTCCTCGCGCTCTACCTGCGCCGGCCGGCCGGCGCAGGTTCCTGGAACCTCTTCGCCGCGATCGCGCTCGGCGCTATGGCGCTGCTCGCCCTGTTCACCGGTCGCATCGTCGAGACCCTGATCGCGCTCATGCTGCTTGCGGGCGGGGCGTTCATGTTGTGGCGCGAAGCGTCACACGGCGCTGCCGCACGGAGTTACGCCGAGCCGACGCTCCCAAACCCACTAACCACGCCGCCTGCTGGCGACGAGTTCGGACCCGCAGCGCCCGAGGCGGGCGCGCAGCCAGCTAACTCTCGGGCGCGGGCACGCTCAAGATCGGGACCTCGCTCGAGCGGATGAGCGCGTCGACACGGCTGCCGAGGAGCAGCCCCACCGCCCCGCGCTGACGCTTCAGGCCGATTATCGCGAGGTCGGCGCCCACCTCCTTCGCCACCCGCGGCAGCACCATGGCCGGGTCGCCGTCGCGGATGACGTGGCGCTCGTAACCGCCGTCGTCGATGAGCGCGAGGGAGTCGGTGACGGTGTTGATGTAGCCGGGGTCATCCTTGAAGCGAGCGTCGTCGATGACGTGGCAAAGCACCCGCTTCACGCCTTTGGCGGCGAACTTCGCCGCCATCGCGACGGCGGCGGCCGACGCGTCGCTGAAGTCGGTGGCCACCAGCACGCGTTCGACCGGCTGCGCTTCGCTCTCCTCGCGCACAGTAATAACCGGCACCTGGCTGCGCCTCACGAAGCGCCCCGCGACACCACCGAGGAAGAAGTTGTCGAGGCGGTTGCTGCCGTGCGCGCCCATCACGACGAGGTCGTAGTCGGCTTGCATGTCGAGCAGCTCGCGGATGGGTTCGCCCCAGCGGAGCTCGGTAGTGGCGTCGGGGCTGGCGAGGTGGGTGAGCATCTCACGCAAGCGCCGGGTCTCGTGGGCCCGCTCCGCCTCTAGCGTGCGGTCGAGCTGGGGATTGACGCTGTCGAGTTGGGGGCGCAGCCGCAGGCCACTTAGGCCCTCTTGATAGCGCGACTGGACGTGCACGACGTGGAGCGTCCCGCCGAAGCGGTGCTTGAGGTCACGGGCGATGGCGAGCGCCTTGCCCGCGGGGCGGGTGAAGTCGGTCGGGTGCAAGATTCTCATGTTTTCGAACCTCCGTGCGTATGCATATGCGCATGCGTATGCGCGAGAAACGTGCCGACGACTACGATTGTCGCACCATGGGCAATGATAGCGGCGGGGCGCCAGCCCCACCGCGAGGACTTACCATGACCTCGAGAGGAGCATGAGCATGTACGACAAGATCCTCATCCCCACCGACGGCAGCCCGACCTCGGAGTTGGCCATCACCCACGGCCTTGAACTCGCCCGGGCGATGTCGTCGAACGTCACCTTCCTGCACGTGCTCGAGAACCCGCTCACCACTGGCTACGCCACGCCCGCGACGCTGCCCTACTCGGCCCAGTTCTACCAGGACCTGAAGGCCAGCGCCGCCGCCGTCCTCGAGCAGGCGGAGAACAAGGCACGCAGCCTCGGGGTGTCGGCGAGTTCGACCTTGATCGAGAACCGCGACCCGGCCCAGGCCATCGCCGACGCCAGCGAGGACCACGACCTCGTCGTGATGGGTACCCACGGCCGCAGCGGCTTCAACCGCTGGATGTTCGGCTCCGTGGCCGAGGGCGCCCTGCGACGCGCCAATAAGCCGTTCCTCCTTATCCGCGACGAGGGCGAGGAGGGTTAACCGGCCTTCGCGCCACCAGCGCCGGGCGCGGTTAGGCACCGCTTGGCCGCGGCGCTCAGCCGCGGCGGATGCGGCCCATTATCATCTCGCCGCGCCCGTGTAGGCCCTCGATGCGGACCTCCAGCCCGGCGTCTGACAGGCGTCTCTCGGCGTCGTATAGCAGCATCAGCGCCGAGAAGTCGATGCGCCCGAGGCGCGTGGTGTCGAGCACGACGCGCTCGATGCCGTCGAGCCCCTCCTCGAGCCGCTGTAGCGCCCGCTCGAGCGATTGCAGCGAGCCGAACCACAACACGCCGTCGAAAGTCATGGTGACCGTCTCGTGTTCACGAGCGACAGTGACGCCGAGCTGCGCCTCGCGGTAGAGGTGCGTGAACAGCGCGAGCATGATGCCGAGGACGATGGCGTAGTCGACCCGCGGCGCCAACACCAGCGTGAACACGAACGTTACTAGCGCCGTTGTCGCCTGCATCTTGGCGTAGCGCCAGAGGCGGAAGAGCGCTCCGAGCTGCAGCAGCGAAAGCGAAGAGGTGATGACGATGGCGGCGAGCACCGCCCTTGGCATGCCGGCCAGCAGCCCGGCGAAGGGGAAGAAGGCGAGCACCACCAGCCCCGCTACGGCGCCGCTGAGGCGGGTGCGCGCGCCCGCCTGACGTGCCAGGGACGAGCGAGCGAAGCTGCCACCTACGGGCATACCGAGCATGACCCCCGAGGCGAGGTTGGCGGCGCCTTGCGCGAGCAGCTCCCGGTCGGCGTTCCACGGCCGGCTGCGGTCAGCGAAGGTCCTGGCGATGGCGGCCGGCTCGGCGAAGCCGATAAGCGCGATGACCACGGCGCCGAGAGCCAACGTGCCGGCGTGGCCCCAGGGCAGCGCCAGGGTAGGCACCGGCAACGTCGCGGGCAGCGGACCGATGACGGGCACCAGCCTGCCAAGGAGCGCGGTGACGAGGAGGCCGGCAACAGCGGCGATGAGGACGCCGGGGATCAGCGCTGAGATGCGCCGCGAGCCCCTGATCATTACGAAGGTGGCGACCGCGAGGCCGACCGCGATGAGATTGATGGAGGTCGGGGTCGAAAGCGCCCGCCAGGCGGCCCGCCACACGCCGAGCCCCTCGGAGCCGCGACCGAACACCGCCGGTAGCTGAGAGGCGACGATGAGGACCGCCGCGCCGCTGGTGAAGCCCCGCATCACCGGCAGGCTCATGAAGTACGCGACCGACCCGAAGCGCAGCAGGCCAAGGATCACGCGCACGACGCCGACGAGCACGGCGAGCAGGGCGGCGGCATCGAGGTACCCGGGGCTGCCAGGCACGAAGCTGCCGGCCAGCACGCCGAGGGTGAGCAGCGAGGTGAGCGCGGTCGGACCGGTCTGCAGGAACGGGCTCGATCCGAACAGGGCAGCGGCAAGGGGCGGGAAGATCGCCGCCATGAGCCCGGCCGACGGCGGGAGGCCGGCCAGGGTGGCGTAGGCCAACGACTGGGGGATGAGCACCAGCGCCACGGTGAGCCCAGCCACGAGGTCATCGAACGGAGGTCTGAAGGCCCGCAGCCGTGTCACACGGGGCGCCGCAGACCTCTCCGCCTGGGCGGACGTGGTGGAGGCCATCGCCATACCGTACCCCTGCCGACGAGATGCCATGGCGCGCTTGTAGGTGATACCTTGCCCGGCATGGACTTCATCTGCCTGGCTGCTGGCCACGGCACACGCCTTGGGCGCCTCGGCCGCTACCTACAGAAGTGCCTCTACCCCGTCGGCTTGCGTCCGTTCCTCGAGCACACGATGGTGCAACTGCTGTCGAGCGGAGCCGTCGACACGACCACCGACCGCCTGGCGCTGGTAATCGGTCATCATGCCGAGCAGGTGAGGGCGTACTTCGGCGAAAGTTTCGAGGGCCTGCCGATAACCTACGTCGAACAGGCTCAGAGGCTCGGCACCGGCCATGCGCTCAAGCTCGCGCACGACGCCCTCCAGCCGCTGCAGAGCAGCGTCGGCTGGCAGGCGGACCTGTTCGTGACCGCGGAGATGTTCCGCGCGGTCGTAAGGCATAGTGCGCACAACGTCGTCACCCTCGGACCGGGCGATCCAGGAGAGTCGCCGGTGCTGCGCGCCACGGTGTCGGGTCCTCACGCCACCAAGGTATGGGAGGGCGCGGGCCCGCTCTACGATGTCGGCCTGTGGAAGCTCAGCCAAGAGGTGCTGGCGCGAGTGGCCGACGTGCGGGCCTCTACCGGCGAGATCCGCATGCTCATCAACCTGCAGCGCTGCATCGACGCCGGCATGGAGTTCGGCTTCACCGTCACCGACGACTGGATCCACCTCGGCGGCACCCTGCCGACGCCCGAGCTCAACGTGCGGCGGGTGGTCGACAAGGTGCTGGCCATCGACCGGGCCCTGGAGGAGACGAAGGTCACTTGATCCGGGTTCGCACGCCGCTGCGCCTCCCGTTCGCCGGCGGACTCACCGACATCAAGCAGTACGCCGCCCGGCACGGCGGCGTCACGGTCAGCTCGACCATCGACTTAGGCGTAGAGGTGAGCTTCGAGCCGCGCGCTGCGCGCGGTTTCACGGTTCGCGCCGCCGGCAGCAGCGAGACCGCCGGGCGCCCCGAGGAGCTGGCGAACGACCTGGTGAGGGCGGCGCTGGCCCGGGTCGGCTACGTTGGTGCCGGCTTGGACATCGAGGTCGCCGTCGAGGTCCAAGACCACAGCGGGCTCGGCGCCTCGGGTGCGATAACCGTCGCGCTGGTGCACGCGCTGCGCCTGCTGCGCGGCGAGCAGCCGAGCCCCGAGCGGCTCGCCGACGACGCGACGTTCATCGAAGTCGACATTCTCGGCGGCGCTTCGGGCTATCACGACGCCAACGTCTGCGCTCGTGGCGGGCTGTTGCGGATCGACTACGACGGTCCGCGTGCGACCGCCACGCCGCTGAGCACGCCGGCCGGGTTCCTCGAGGCGTTCCAGGACTCCATACTGCTGTTCGCGACCGGCCGGCGGGCGAGCACCAAGGCCTCGCTTGGCTTGTTGAGCGCCGGGCTCGACAGCGCGCTAGACGTCCTGCACGACATGAAGGCGCTCGCCGCCGACACTGCAGCGGCGTTCGAGGCCGGCGAGTTGCACCGCCTGCTGTTGCCCGTCGGGGCAGCACACGAGCACGTAGCCGCCGATCTTGCCGCCCGGGAACTGCGCGCTCGCGCCCGTCGCCCGAACCTTCGAACCAA
>Ga0075530_1001522_pt1 | contig 11010 bp, 7 predicted proteins | sample NGEPerD_2_FD_75101 | JGI IMG/M metagenome (GOLD analysis project Ga0075530, IMG submission 75101) | Arctic peat soil microbial communities from the Barrow Environmental Observatory site, Barrow, Alaska, USA - NGEE PermafrostL1-D | ecosystem: Environmental > Terrestrial > Soil > Wetlands > Peat ...
GAGCCAGCGGTTGTACTTGTAGCTGCCCATGAGTATCAGGTCACAGTCGAAACGCTCGGCCGTGCTCAAGATGGCGGCGTCGACCGCGCCCCGCTCCCTTATCAACTCCGCCTCGAGACCGAGCGCCCCAAGGTAGGCGCCGGCCGTGTCGAGTGCCCCCGTATCGCCACCGACGAGCTCGGGCACCGTTACTACGCGCGGCTTCAGCCCGCGCGAGAGGCACAGGTAGGCCAGCCAGAACAGCGCCTGCCTGGCGCGCTCGCCGCCGTCGTAGGCAAGCAGCGGGCGACTGAAGCCGGCCTTCTCGCTCCTTACGACCAGCAACGGCTTCTCGCAACGGTGGATGAGCGACCGGAGCCACGATTGGCGCCGCGTCAAGGTCCGCAGTAGCGTCGCGGCTATCTGACCCTGTCCGCGGGCGCCCGGCAGGAGCGCGCGGCCGGCCCCCGCCGGTCGCGGGGCTCCGACGACCACCAGGTCGACGTAGGCCGCGCGAGCCAGCACGGCGCTGACCTTGTTGCCCTCGGCGTAAGCCAGTTGCCCTCTCACGCCGCGGTCTGCGCAGAGGCGCTCGAAGCGCTCCTTGGTGGCCAGCTCCTCGCCTGGCGAGGCCGGGGTCCCCAGCCGAAGCCCCAGCAAGGTGGCTCGCTCGACGGCGGCGACGTGAAGGCCGTGCGCGGTGGCGCTCTCCTCCACGCCGCCATCGGATATCACCAGGACGGCGTCGATGAGTCCGGCCATGGCCTGTTGCACCGGCGTGCCGGCCTCGGCAGCGGCCCGTAACTGGGCTGAGCGCGCCGCCTCGTCGAAGCGCGCGCTGGCACTGAGGCCTTCGGCAAGTTGAAAGCCTTCCAGGCTCCAGCCGAACCTCTTCTCGAGATCCCCGCGGTGTTGCGAGAGGAAGAGGTAGAGGTCGGCCTCAGTCCGGTCAGGGAAGCGGGCGAGCAGGTCATGCTTGCGTATTGCCGCGGCCACCGGCAGGTAGACGGTGTCATACCAGTGCGCGACCGCTTCCTCCCACGGCACCGGCCCGCGTCGATCGATGCCCATGAAGTACCGATGGACACCGATGTGCTCGGCAAGACGCGGATACTGGCCGGCTTCGGTGACACGCAGGTCGGCGTCGGGACGCAGTTCGTCGATGCCGGTCCGCTCCAGGAACGCGGCGTACTCGGTGGCGAGGATGAGCGCCTCGTAGTCGGGGTCTGAGCCCAGCGGCACCCGGCTGCGGACGGGCGTCACGTAGGCGTTGATGGTGCGGGCGCCGAGCTGCCGCGCCACCGACACGCGGTGGTTGCCGTCCTTTACAAAGTACGCCTCGCCGATGCGGTACAGCTCCACCGGCGGCACACCCTCCAGGCCGGTCATCGCCAGCCTTACCCCGACCCAGCGATCGATGTCCTCGTCGACGAGCGGCAGGAACTCGCGGGTGAAGTCCTGATAGCGCCCCACGCTGCCGACGATGGCCGCGATCGGCACGTCCTCAAGAGTGTGCTCGGCGCCCTCGACGGCCCTCAAGCGGCGCCGGACATCCTCGTACGAAAGCAACCTGGCGTCTTCGCCGCGCAGTTGCGCCATCACCGAACGTAGACCCGCTCGACGCCTTGCCCGCTGGAAGTCGAAGGACGCCGAGGCGGGGGAGTCGCTCTCGGCCATGCCGGCATTGTGTCAGAAACGTAGCCTGACGAGGACGGACCCAAGCCGGCGCGGAGCGCCTGCGACGCCAGCGCTAGGAAGCTGGCAGGCAGACAAGGGACGTAGCCGGCCGAGAGCGCCAGCCGGCCGAGTGGCGGTAACCTCGTTCGAGCCCGTACGGCGCTAGACGCGCGGCGCGGTGCTTAAAGGAGTCACATGAAGATCGAGATCTGGTCCGACATAGCCTGCCCATGGTGTTACATAGGCAAGGTGCGCTTCGAGAAGGCGCTGTCGGCTTACGAACACGCGGACGACGTCGCGGTGGAGTGGCGCTCGTTCCAGCTCCAACCCGACGCGCCCCGTGACAACCCCGTCCTCACCGCCGCGCATCTGGCCGAGAAGTACGGCGTCGGCCTTTCGCAGGCTCACGAGATGATGTCGCGCGTTACTCAGGTGGCTGCGGAAGAGGGCCTGGAGTTCCGCCTCGACAAGGCCGTGGCGGCGAACACCTTCGACGCCCACCGGCTGGTCCATCACGCCGCGAGCAAGACCATGGCGAGCCACGGCACGGTGGCCAGCCCGGCGGAACCAGCGACAGCGGCGGCCAGCGCGGCCGAACCTGCCCCGACGGCGGCCGGCGCAGACGACCTCGGCGTCGCTCTGATGTGGCGGCTCATGCACGCTTACCAGGCCGAAGGCGCCAACGTCGCCGACCATGAGACCCTCCTGCGGCTCGCCGCGGAGGTGGGCCTCGAGCGCGGGGAGGCGGCCTCGGTGCTTACCGGCGACGCCCATGCCGCCGACGTGCGCGCCGACCTGGCGCGAGGACGAGGCTTCGGCGTCAACGGCGTGCCGTTCTTCGTCATCGACGAGCAGCACGGCATATCCGGCGCTCAGCCCAGTGAGTTCTTCCTGCGGGCCCTGCGCCAGCTCGGCCCCAAGCAGCAGCAGCTCACCATGCTGGGCAGCGACGGGGACGCCGGGAACGCCGGGGACGCCGGGGACGCCGGGGACGCCGCGGCGGTCTGCGACGACGACGGCTGCGCGGTACCACGCTAGCCACCCGATCTTGCGCCGCGTTCGAGGTAGTGAACCCGCGCCAGCCGGTTCTGAGTGAACTCTCGCCTCGGGTGAACCTCGCATGCGCAGGCGCCGAAGCGGTCTATACTCATAAGCCACATGGCGCAACGAATGATGCACTTGAGCCCTGTCACTGACTGAGCCTGCGGGCTTCGGTCAAAGCGGGGCGCCGTGTATCTTCGACCGGCGCCTTTCCTTTTGCCGTCAATAACTGATAACGCGACCCGCCGCAGCGGGCCGCCAGCGACCGGAGGAAGCTGACGATGGACGAAGGCAACGCCCGCAACCGCTTGGTGGTCGAGCTCGGCACCGCCGAGGAAGTAGCTGTAGAGGCTGGACCGGAGTCGGACTTCAGCCAGCCCGGGGCCGAGGTCGAGCCGCGAGCAGAGGCGCGCGGCCGCGGCACGTTCTACGCCACGACGCCGATCTTCTACGTAAACGCGGCGCCGCACATGGGCCACGCTTACACCACCATCCTGGTGGACGTCGTCACCAGGTTCCACCGTCTCAACGGCGACGACACCTTCTTCCTCACCGGCACCGACGAACACGGCGAGAACATCCAGAAGGCCGCCGACGCCCACGGCAAGACCCCGCAGGCCTACGCGAACGACGTCTCTGGTCAGTTCCGCTCGACCTGGGACCGCCTCGGCATTCGTTACGACGACTTCATCCGCACCACCGAGGAACGTCATAAGAAGGTAGTCCGCGAGGTACTCCAACGCGTCTACGACGCAGGCGACATCGTCTACGGCGAGTACGCCGGCCTGTACTGCGTGAAGTGCGAGCGCTACTACACCGAGAAGGAGCTCGTCGACGGCAAGTGCCCGCAACACGAGATCGCTCCCGAATACCGCACCGAGGCCAACTACTTCTTCCGCATGGAGAAGTACCGCACCTGGCTGCACGACCTGCTGCACGAGCAGCCCGACCTCATCAGGCCCGAGCGTTACCGCAACGAGGTGCTCGCCATGTTGCGCGAGCCCATCGGCGACCTCTCGATAAGCCGCCCGCGCGAGCGCGTGCCCTGGGGCATCCCGCTGCCGTGGGACGAGGAGCACGTCACCTACGTCTGGTTCGATGCCCTCATCAACTACTACTCGGCGCTGGTCGACCGCGGCGCCGTCGAGCGCTACTGGCCGCACGTCGAGCACTTCATCGCCAAGGACATCCTCAAGCCGCACGGGCTGTTCTGGCCGATAATGCTGAAGGCGGCGGGCATCCCGGTCTACCAGCATCTCAACGTCCACGGCTACTGGCTCTACGACGAGCGCAAGATGAGCAAGTCGCTCGGTAACGTGGTCAGGCCGCTCGACCTGATGAAGAAGTACGGCAACGACGCCTTCCGCTACTTCCTGGTTAGGGACATGAACTACGGGCTCGACGCCGGCTTCACCGAGCCGGCCATCGCCGAGCGCATCAACGCGGACCTCGCCAACGACCTCGGCAACCTGCTCAACCGCACACTCGGCATGCTCGGCCGCTACCGCAACGGCGTGGTACCTGCTCCTGTCGACATGGAGCCGATCGACGTCGAGCTACGTCAGGCGTTCACCGAGCTGCCACCGCGCTTCACGCGGCTCTTCGACGAGCTGCAGTACGACCGCGCGCTGGAGAGCGTGATGGAGGCCGTGCGGCGCGCCAACAAGTACATCACCGACACCAAGCCGTGGGAGTTGGCGAAAGACGAGGCGTCGGCCGCCCGTCTCGACACGGTGCTCAACACGCTGCTGGAGGCGCTGCGCTGCGCGAGCATCCTGCTCGACCCGGTTATCCCAAGCAAGGCTCACGAGCTGCGCAAACAGCTGGGCATTCGTAACGCCCCGTTCGAGCTGGCCCACGCCGGCCAGTGGGGGCTCATCCCGCCCGGCACGAGGACCTCACCGGGCGAACCGTTGTTCCCGCGCATCGACCTCGATGCGCTCGCCCAGGAGATCGCGGCGCCAGCCGCTGCGGCCGAGCCGGAGCCTGAACCCGAGCCTGAGCCCGAACCAGTACCCGAACTGGAGCTCGAGCACAAGGCCGAGATCACCATCAACGACTTCGGGCGCCTCGAGCTGCGGGTCGTGACGGTGGAGGCCGCCGAGCAGCACCCCAACGCCGACAAGCTCCTGGTATTGACCGTGCGCATGGGTCCTGAGACCCGCACGGTGGTCTCAGGCATCAAGGCCCATTACCAGCCCGACGACCTGGTTGGCAAGCGCCTGGTGCTCGTCACCAACCTGCAATCGGTGAAGCTGCGCGGCGTCGAGAGCCATGGCATGATCCTGGCGGCCGAGGACGACGCGGGGCAGCTAAGCCTGATCACGCTCGACCGCGACCTCGACGACGGCAGCGAGGTGCGTTAGCTAACCGCGCAAGGGCGCTCGAACTCGGACTACGCGTGAACCTACGCGCGGACCATCGGTCAGGCGGCCACGAAGCCGGTGATCACCCGCTCGACCTCGGCGACGGTCATCGCTTTCGGGTCGATATCGTCGGCAACCACTCGGCCACGCCGCAGCACGACGATGCGGTCGACCACCTGCATGACGTGGTGGATGTTGTGGGCGATGAAGATGCTCGAGTGGCCGCTGTCTCGCGCCTCGCGAACGAACCGCAGGACCCCCTGTGTCTCCTCCACGCCCAGGTTGTTCGTGGGTTCGTCGAGGATGATCAGCTCGCTGTCGAAATGCAGGGCGCGCGCGATCGATACCGCCTGACGCTCGCCGCCCGAGAGGTGTCGAACCGGGGTGGTGGCCGGAATATCCTTGGAGATGCCGACGCGCTTGAGCAACTTGTCGGCAACCTCGTTCATGCGCTCCTTGTCCATACGCTGCAGTGGGCCAGTCCAACCGGCCCGCATTAGGCTGCTGAAGAACGAGTCCCAATCGATGCTGCCCAGTCCCGGGATCTTCGGCACGTGCCAACCAAGCCCGTTGACGCCGCGCCGGTAGAGAAGGTCGTCATCGATCCGCTCGTCCTTGAGGTGTACGTGGACCAGTCGGTCGGCGAACTCACGCAAGGCCCGATCGATGTCTATTTGCTGCCAGACGAGGTGGCTGGGGTCGAAGTTGAGGCCGAAGCTCCTACTCGGGATGCGCTCGAACATCTCCTCCCAGATCTCGGGGGAGAAGGCGAGGTTCTTGCCGCCCGGCCACTCGTCGCTGCTGAACAGCATCGGGCAGTTCTCTATGCCTATACGCACGCCCTGCTGCTCGGCGAGTTCGACCAGGGGATTCCAGACCTCCTCGAAGTCGCCCCATTGCTCCTCGACCATCCTCTTCGGATCGCGCCCGACGAACGTGTTGACCACGCCCACGCCCAACCGGGCGGAGGCCTCTATCAGCTTGCGGATGTGCCCGACGTAGGTCCGGCGTTCGTCCGCGTCGGCCGTCAGCGGGTTGGGGTAGTAACCGAGCCCGGAGATCTCGACGCCGTACTGCTTGCTCAGCCGCCTGACCTCCTCTGCCTCCTCGGCGCCGAAGTGGTTGACGTCGATGTGGGTCACGCCGGCGTAGCGCCGTTTGTCGCTGGCGTCGGTGGGCCAGCACATCACCTCGACGCACTCGAAGCCCTCCTCCGCGGCGAAACGCAGCGCCTCTTCAAGCGAGAGGTCGGGCAGTATCGCCGTCATGAACCCAAGTTTCACGTCGTGGTCCCTTCCGCGGTGCTCACCCAGCGCCGCTCCTGATGGCTCCGCAGAATCGCTTCGCAGAGCAGCGCCTCGTGATGTCCGTCCTCGAAGGTAGGGAAACTCCTTGGGGCGGAGTAGTCGCCGGCCTCGATGTAGCCGTAGATGTCGCGGTAGAGCTGCTTGAAGGTGTCCGGGAAGCCTTCGGCGTGTCCGCCAGGGTAGTCGGCGTGGGCGGCGGCCACTGGAGACAGTAGCGAGGGATCCTTGATGAGGATCTCGTTGGGCCGCCCGCGGTGGCCGATCCACAGCTCGTTCGGTCGCTCGCCATCCCAGGCGACGCTCCCGTTTGAGCAGGCGATCTCGAAGCCGAGCCTGTTCTTGCGGCCGGCGTTCACCTGCGAGACGTGGAAGGTCCCGGTGACGCCCGACTCGAACTCGAGCAAGGCGGCGGCGTAGTCCTCGGTATCGACTTCGGTCCACTCTCCCGAGGGTTCATTCCCTGTGTTCGCGAAGGTCCCCGCGCTCTGGCTCGGCTTGCGGCGCTTCTCCAGGAAGGTCGCGAGGTGGGCGACGAGCGCGGTGACCTTGAGACCGGTGATCCACTGGAGCAGGTCAAGCCAGTGTGTGCCTATGTCGCCTACCGCCCGCAGCGCCCCGCCGGCGCCGGCTTCGACCCGCCAGCTCCAGTCGTTCTCGAACAAGAGCCAATCCTGAAGGTAGGAGCCGTTAACGTGGTACGGGGTGCCCAGTTCGCCGCTGCGGACGAGGTGGCGAGCGTGCAGCGCCATCGGGTAGTAGCGGATATTGTAGTTGACGGCGGTGACCAGGTTGGCGTGCTGGCGGGCCAGCCGCACCAGTTCCGCGGTCTCCTCACTGTTCATCGCCAGCGGCTTCTCGCAGACGACGTGCTTGCCCGCCCCCAGCGCTCTTCTGGCGTAATCGAAGTGGGTGTTGTTGGGGGAGGCGAGGTGGACTACGTCGACAGCCTGGTCAGACAGGATCTCGTCGTAATCGCGGTAAGCGACCGTGAGGCCGAGTGCGCTCGCCGCCGCTTGACCCTTCTCGGCGTTCGAACCGAGAATTCCCCGCACCTCGACCGATAGGCGCCGGAGCGCCTCGGCGTGCACGGGGCCGATGAAGCCCGTACCGACTACAGCTACAGCCATGTCTGATCACCCTTTTTCGGGGCCACGGCCAGGGGGCGCTTACGGCGTGGATGGTGAAACGCTATCACGGCCCGTGAGCGGCGGACAACGAGGGGCGGGCGTGTTGCACCCGAGCTCGCCGTCGCCGTCGGGACCACTACCGGGCCGGTGATATGATCCCGTCACGACCAGAGATTCACTCGTGCGAAGGAGAGACATGAAACGGACGCTGCTAATCCTCACCACCGTCCTCGGTGGCTTCGCCATGGCGCAAGACGACACGCTCAAGATCGGACTGCTGTTGCCCTTCACCGGGCAGTACGACTGGGTCGGCGCCAACGTGCAGCCCGTAGCGCAGATGATCGCCGACGAGGTGAACGCCTCGGGCGGCATCGACGGCGCGGAGATACGCTTGCTCCAAGGCGACACCGAAGGCACCGTCGATACCGGCTTCACCGCCGCTCAGAAGCTCATCAACGCCGACGGCGTGCTCGGACTCATCGGGCCGACGTCGCTGTCGATCTCCGGCTCCCAGCAGCTCATCGTCGACTCCGGCGTGCCCATCGTCACGCCCACGGCGGGCACCACCGCACTCGACGAGTTCAACACCGAGTACATCTTCCGCACCGTGCCGTCGGACTCGCTCGGTGGGCGCGCCATCGCGCGTGCCGCCACCGACAGCGAGTACCTAGGCACCGGCAGCGCCTTCAGCCGGCCTGTGCTGATGGTCGCCAGGGCCCCCGCCATGGTGTCGTTCGAGGAGCCGGTTCAGACCTCGTTCGCCGACTTCGGTACGCCGGTCGTGGCCAGCCTCCAGTTCACGCCCGACAAGCCGACCTACCGCTCCGAGGCGATGGAAGCGCTCTCCCACGACCCTGACGTAATCGTCTTGGTGGCCAGCCCTGAAGACTCCGCGCGCATCATGCAGGCGGCTTTCCAGGCGGGCTACGAGGGCACCTGGTTCGTCACCCAGGACCAGACAACCGACGACTACATCGACCTCGCCACGTCCGCGCTCGTCGAAGGCATCTACGGCCTCGAAGAGGTCGCGGCGCCGGAGAGCGCCGAGCTCAACGCCACCTTCGCCGAACGCCTCAAGGCCTACAACGGCCAGGACGCGCAGATCTTCGGGACCAACACCTACGACGCCATGAACGTCATGGCGCTCGCGATGGCCCGCGCCGCGCGTGACGACGGCGAGGTGACCCGCGCCACGATCACGGCCAACATCCGCCCCGTCACCGACCCAGGTGCCGACAAGGTAGTCGTGCACGACTTCACCAGCGGCAAGGAGGCGCTCGAGGCCGGCAACGAGATCGACTACCAGGGCCTCGTCGGCCCGGTCGACTTCGACGAATACGGCAACATCACCGCCCCGTTCGCGATAAAGAGGGTCGTCGACGGTGCGTGGACGACCGTCACCATCCTTCCCGCCGACGCGCTCCAGTAACGTAACGATCTCGCGCCCGTGACAGGGCTGTTGCAGACCATCATCTTCGGCCTCGCGACGGGCGCGGTCATTAGCCTCAGTGCGGTGGGCCTGTCGCTGTCGTACGGCGTCACGCGCTTCATCAACTTCTCCTACGGCGAGCTGCTCACCCTTGGCGCCTACCTTACGGTGGTCGCCGTGTCGTTCGGCTGGCCGCTCCCGTTGGCGGCGCTGGCGGTGATGGTGGTCGTCGGCATCGTCGGCGTGCTGCTCGCCCGGCAGTTCTTCGACCCCATCCTGGAGCGCGGCTTCCTGCCGCTGCTCGTCACCAGCGTCGGTCTCGCGTTCATGCTGCAGAACCTGGTGCGTATGACCTTCGGCTCGAGCCCGATCCGCTTCCCGCTCCCACTGCTGAGGCCGTGGCGCGCGGGCGAGCTGTTCCTCCCCAAGGTCCCCGTGCTCGTCGTCGTCATCGCCATCATCGCGATGTTGGCCGTGCACCTGATGCTCCGCTACAGCCGCATGGGCAAGATGATGCGCGCCACCAGCGACAACCCCACGCTCGCGCGCGCCTCTGGCATCGCCACCGCGCGCGTCCTGGCCACGACCTGGTTCCTCAGCGCCGCCATCGCCGCGCTCGGCGGCGTGCTGCTCGGCATGACGCAGATCGCGTTGCAGCCGATAATGGGCTGGAGCTTCCTGCTCGTGGTGTTCGCCGCCGTGCTGCTCGGCGGCATCGGCAATCCCTACGGCGCCATGCTCGGCGCGCTCATCGTCGGGCTCGGCATCGAGCTCGGCGCCACCTACATCGCCCCCGACTACGGCCACGCCTTCGCCTTCGCGCTGCTCGTCGTCGTGCTGCTCATCCGGCCCCGGGGCCTGTTGCGAGGTAGCTTCTGATGGCCCTCTCGGCCTACCTCGTCGGGCTGCTCACGCTCGCGCTCATCTACGGGGTTATGACCCTCGGCCTGCACCTGCAGTTCGGCCTGGCGGGCATGCTCAACTTCGGGCATGTCGCCTTCTTCGCGGTAGGGGCCTTCACCAGCGCCCTGTTGTCGCTGCCGCCGAAGGGCAGCGAGGCCTACCTCGCGGCCGGCGGGCAGTACCAGCTGGGCGTCGGGCTGCCCGTGCCTCTCGCCTTCGTGGCGGCGGGTGTCGCCGCCGGGCTCCTGGCGCTGCTCATCGGCGCGACCAGTGTGCGCCTGTCGTCGCACTACCTGGCGGTGGCCACCTTCGCCATGGCCGAGATCGTCCGCAGCGTCCTCACCAACGAGGACTGGCTAACGCGCGGCCAGTTCGGGATCTATAACGTGCCGCAACCGGGGCGGGGCGGTCCGATCCCTATCGACCTCTACCCTTACGCCTACCTGCTTCTCACCGTCGTAGTGGTCGGAATACTACTGGCGGTGACCGTGCGGCTTACGGCCTCGCCCTTCGGGCGGGCGCTGAGGGCTGTTCGCGACGACGAGGTGGCGGCCCTAGCGCTCGGCAAGCCTGCGGCCGGGCTCAAGCTCCGCGCCTTCGCGCTCGGCGGCGCGCTAGCGGGCTTGGCGGGCGCCCTCTGGACCCACTCACTCGGCATCGTGCACGTCGGCCAGTTTGTGCCCATCATCACCTTCCAGGTGTGGCTGGCGCTGCTCCTCGGCGGCCGCGGCAACCCAGTAGGTGCGGTCCTTGGGGCCATCGTTCTCATGGCCATCACCGAGGCCACCCGCTTCCTCGGCAACGTCCCCTTCTTCGAGCCGCTCACCAGGCTCAATCCCAGCTTCGTGCCATCGCTGCGGTTCGTGATCATCGGCCTGATGCTGATCGCCGTGGTGCGCTACTTCCCGCGCGGAATCATGCCGGAACGGCTGCGGCCGCCACCGCCCGGCAAGCTGACCTCACCCGAGCAAGACGCGGCGTGATGGCGGCAACAGATCTTCAGGCCACGCCGCTACTGCAGGTGGAGGACGTAGGTAGGTCGTTCGGCGGGCTCAAAGCGGTCGACGGCGTTAGCTTCGACGTGCGAGGTGGCAGCGTCACGGGGCTGATTGGGCCCAACGGCGCCGGCAAATCGACGCTCTTCGACCTCATCACCGGCGTCACCAGGGCCGACAGCGGCA
>Ga0075530_1001523_pt1 | contig 11003 bp, 7 predicted proteins | sample NGEPerD_2_FD_75101 | JGI IMG/M metagenome (GOLD analysis project Ga0075530, IMG submission 75101) | Arctic peat soil microbial communities from the Barrow Environmental Observatory site, Barrow, Alaska, USA - NGEE PermafrostL1-D | ecosystem: Environmental > Terrestrial > Soil > Wetlands > Peat ...
CCGGCCAAGGCCTACAACCCGCTGTTCGTCTACGGCGACTCCGGGCTGGGCAAGACCCACCTGCTGCACGCGATCGGCGGCTACGCCCAGCACCTCTACCCCGGCGTCCGCGTGCGGTACGTGAACTCCGAGGAGTTCACCAACGACTTCATCAACTCGATCCGTGACGACAAGGCGGGTGCCTTCCAGCGGCGCTACCGGGACGTCGACGTGCTGCTCATCGACGACATCCAGTTCCTGCAGGGCAAGGTGCAGACGCAGGAGGAGTTCTTCCACACGTTCAACACGCTGCACAACTCCAACAAGCAGGTCGTGATCACGTCCGACCTGCCGCCGAAGCAGCTGGCCGGCTTCGAGGAGCGGATGCGCTCACGGTTCGAGTGGGGCCTGATCACCGACGTCCAGCCACCGGACCTGGAGACGCGGATCGCGATCCTCCGCAAGAAGGCCGTCGGTGAGAACCTGCAGGCCCCCGACGACGTGCTGGAGTTCATCGGCAGCAAGATCTCGACGAACATCCGCGAGCTGGAGGGGGCCCTGATCCGGGTCACCGCGTTCGCCAACCTCAACCGGCAGGCCGTCGACATGCCGCTGGCGGAGGTCGTGCTCAAGGACCTGATCACCGACGACGAGACCCGTGAGATCACCGTCGCCACGATCATGGCCCAGACGGCCGACTACTTCGGGCTGACGATGGAGGACCTGACCGGCTCCTCCCGCTCGCGGGTGCTGGTGACCGCGCGGCAGATCGCGATGTACCTCTGCCGGGAGCTGACCGACTTGTCGCTGCCGAAGATCGGCCAGGCCTTCGGGAACCGGGACCACACCACGGTGATGCACGCCAACCGCAAGGTGCGCGAGCTGATGACCGAGCGTCGCTCGATCTACAACCAGGTCACCGAGCTGACGAACCGCATCAAGCAGCAGCGCCGCAGCTGAGCGCCGCCGTCACGCTGTGCATGCCCGGATCCCGTGAAAACGGACAGACCATCGCGGACCGGACGCCGGAGGTCACGGTCGGTCATCTCGCACACAACCTGTGGACAACCCTGTGGATGCCCGCTCCCGCCGGGGGACACGTGGTGGACGACGAGCACCGCGAGCGCCCGGCGAGGTGGTTGTCCACCGGCCGTCCCCGGGACGTCGTCCGTCGTCCACCGCCCGTCCACAGGCCGGCCGGCGCCTGACCTGCCGATTCGCCCGTCGTCCCCAGAGTGCACAGCACCGATGACGATGACTGACTGTTCCTTCCCTGGGATGAACCCCACCCACCTCCACACCGCCCACCCGGCCCGGTTTCCCGGCCCGGTTCACGCCGCCGCACCGTCTGCCGTACTGTCTGCTCCCTCATACGTGGGAGCTGATCGGTCCGAGGGGGCCATTCGGGCGGTCCGGACGGGCCGGGAGAGGGTCGGTGGCCGGTGAAGTTCCGGGTTGAGCGCGACGTGCTCGCGGAGGCCGTCACCTGGACGGCGAGGTCCCTGCCGAGCCGACCTCCGGTGCCGGTTCTCGCCGGCCTGCTGGTCGAGGCCGACGCCGCCGGGACGCTGGTGCTGTCCGGCTTCGACTACGAGGTCTCCGCCCGCGTCGAGGTGCCCGCGGACGTGTCCGAGCCCGGGCGCGTGCTGGTCTCCGGCCGCCTGCTCGCCGACATCTCCCGCAGCCTGCCGAACCAGACCGTCGAGGTCGTCCGCGACGGGACCAAGGTCGGCGTCACGTGCGGCGCCAGCCGGTTCTCGCTGCTGACGATGCCGGTCGAGGAGTACCCGGCCCTGCCGTCGATGCCGGACGTCGCCGGCACCATCGCCGGCGACGAGTTCTCGTCGGCCGTGGCCCAGGTCACGGTCGCGGCCAGCCGCGACGAGACGCTGCCGATCCTGACCGGCGTCCGGATGGAGATCGAGGACGAGCGCGTCACCCTGCTGGCGACCGACCGGTACCGCCTCGCCATGCGCGAGCTGCCGTGGCGGGCCGCCACTCCAGGCACCTCGGCGGTGGCCCTGGTGCGGGCCCGGACCCTGTCGGAGGTCGCGAAGGCCCTCGGCACCGGTGGCGAGGTCGCGCTGGCGCTGTCGACGGGCAACGCGCACAACGAGCTGATCGGGTTCGAGGCCGCCGGCCGCCGGACGACGTCCCTGCTGGTGGACGGCGACTACCCGAAGGTGCGCTCCCTGTTCCCGGCCGAGTCACAGGTGCACGCGGTGGTGGCCACCGCGCCGCTGAGCGAGGCGGTGCGGCGCGTGGCCCTGGTGGCCGAGCGCAACACCCCGGTGCGGCTGTCGTTCACCGACGGCCAGGTGACGCTGGAGGCGGGGCAGGGCGACGACGCCCAGGCGTCCGAGGCCCTGGAGGCCCGGCTGCACGGCGACGACATCTCGATCGCGTTCAACCCCGCGTTCCTGCTGGACGGGCTCGGGGCGCTCGAGACCGAGTTCGTCCGGCTGTCGTTCACCCAGGCCACCAAGCCGGCCGTGCTCACCGGGCAGGCCGCGCTGGAGTCCTCGGACGACGTCGGCTACCGCTACCTGCTGATGCCGGTGCGGATGGCCGGCTGACCGGTGGCACCCGTGCACGTCGGACTGGTCGGTCTGGGGAAGATGGGCGCCAACATGCGCGAGCGCCTGCGCCGCGCCGGGCTCGAGGTCACCGGCTACGACCGCAACCCCGAGGTCAGCGACAGCGACAGCCTCGCCGCGATGGTCTCGGCGCTGCCCGCCCCCCGCACGGTCTGGGTGATGGTTCCCTCCGGGGACGTGACCCGCGGCGTCATCGACGAGCTCGGGGAGCTGCTCGACGACGGCGACCTGGTGATCGAGGGCGGCAACTCACGCTTCACCGACGACGAGGTCCATGCCGCGGCCCTGGCCGAGCACGGCGTGGGCTACCTCGACTGCGGCGTCTCGGGCGGCGTCTGGGGGCTCGACAACGGCTACGGGCTGATGTGCGGCGGGGACGCCGAGCTGGTCGCGCGGGCGATGCCGGTGTTCGACGCCCTGCGCCCGGAGGGCCCGCGCGACGAGGGGTTCGTGCACGCCGGCGCGGTCGGCGCGGGGCACTACGCGAAGATGGTGCACAACGGCATCGAGTACGGGCTGATGCAGGCGTACGCCGAGGGCTTCGAGCTGCTCACCGCCAAGGACGTCGTCACCGACGTCCAGGGGTGCTTCAAGGCCTGGACGCGCGGCACCGTCGTCCGGTCGTGGCTGCTCGACCTGCTGGTGGCCGCCCTCGACGAGGACCCGGGGCTCGGTGACATCCGCGGGTACGTGCCCGACTCGGGCGAAGGCCGCTGGACCGTCGAGGAGGCCATCGCCAACGCGGTGCCGATGCCGGTGATCTCCGCGGCGCTGTTCGCCCGGTTCGCCTCCCGGCAGGACGACTCGCCGGCGATGAAGGCGGTGGCGGCGCTGCGGCACCAGTTCGGCGGCCACGGCGTCACGGCCGCCGGCCCGACGTCAGGGACGGACGAGGTGCAGCAGGAGACCGAGGCCCCGGCGGCCGGTCCGTCCTCAGGCAGCGGCGACGCGCGGTAGTGGCACGTTTCGCACGCGGGCAGATGGTGAGTGGCACGTTCTGCACGCGACACGCCGATGGAGCGTGCGGAAAGGTGCCACTGAACGAGGGTCGGCGTGCAGAACGTGCCACTCCTCGGAGTACCCACTAGTGCACGTCGCGCACCTCTCCCTGACCGACTTCCGCAGCTATCCCGCCGTCGAGCTGGGGCTCGAGCCGGGCGTGACGGCGTTCGTCGGGCCGAACGGGCAGGGCAAGACCAACCTCGTCGAGGCGATCGGCTACGTCGCCACGATGACCAGCCACCGGGTCGCCGCCGACGCGCCGCTGGTCCGCGCCGGGGCCGACCGTGCCGTCGTCCGGGCCTCGGTGGTGCGCGACGGCCGGCCCACGCTGGTCGAGATCGAGATCACGCCCGGCCGGGCGAACCGTGCGCGCCTCAACTCCTCGCCGCTGCCCCGCGCCCGGGACGTGCTGGGGTCGTTGCGGACCGTGCTGTTCGCGCCCGAGGACCTGGCCCTCGTCAAGGGCGACCCCGACGGGCGCCGACGCTTCCTCGACGACCTGCTGGTGCTGCTCGCGCCCCGGTACGCCGGCGTCCGGGCCGACCACGACAAGGTGCTCCGGCAGCGCAACACGCTGCTCAAGCGGCTCGGTCCCCGGGCGCACGCACCCCGCGACGACGAGGCGTCGACCCTCGACGTCTGGGACTCCCAGCTGGCGGCGCTCGGCGCGGAGCTGTTGGCCGCCCGGCTGTTCCTGGTGCGACGGCTCGCTCCGCACGTCGCCGCCGCGTACACGCAGGTGGCGACGGGGGCCGCCGAGAGCGGCGCGGCCGCGGTGCTGGGGTACCGCAGCTCGCTGGGCGACGACCTCGGGGCGCTGGTGGGGACGGATGCCAGCTTGCCCACCCGCGCCGAGCTCGCGTCGGCGATGCTGGAGGCGATGGGTTTATTGCGGCAGCGGGAGATCGAGCGCGGGCAGTCCCTGGTGGGACCGCATCGCGACGACCTCGTGCTGGACCTCGGGGCCCTGCCGGCGCGCGGGTACGCGAGCCACGGCGAGTCGTGGTCGCTCGCGCTGGCCCTGCGGCTCGGATCGTACGAGCTGCTGCGCACCGAGGGGTCCGGCGACGGCGAGCCCGTCCTCGTGCTCGACGACGTGTTCGCCGAGCTCGACTCCGGCCGCCGCGCGCGGCTGGCGGCGCTGGTCGGCGGCGCGGAGCAGGTGCTGCTGACGGCGGCCGTGCCCGAGGACGTGCCGGCCGAGCTGGCCGGCGTCCGGGTCGAGGTCCGCTCCGGGGAGGTCGCGCGTGCCTGACACGGACGACGGCGGGGCGGACGCCGTTCGCTCGGCCCTGGGTCGCGCGCGGGCGGCCGCGAAGGCGAAGGGCCTGCGGCCCGGACGGCGGCCGGTCGCGCCAGGTGCCTCGCGCCGTCGGGTGGCCGGCACGGCTCGCTCGGGTGCCGGCCCGGACGCGCGCGATCCGCAGCCGTTCGGCGCGAGCATCGCCCGCCTGGTCACCGAGCGAAGCTGGCAGACGCCGGTCGCGGTCGGGGGCGCGATCGGGCGCTGGGACCAGGTGGTCGGCGCCGACGTCGCCGCCCACTGCGCGCCGGAGTCCTTCGACGAGGCCGTGCTCGTCGTCCGCGCGGACTCCACGGCCTGGGCGACGCAGATGCGCCTGCTGGCACCGACCGTGCTGGCCCGTCTCGCGGAGGAGCTCGGGGCGGGCGTCGTCGAGCGCCTCGTTGTCCGCGGTCCGAGCGGGCCGTCGTGGAAGCGCGGTCCGCGGCGTGCGGCCGGCGGTCGCGGCCCTCGCGACACCTACGGCTGAGACCCCCTCCGCTCCCCCGACTTCTGCTGCGTGTCCCACGTCAAATGGGCCGTGCACAGGTGGGACACGCAGCAGAAGTCGGAGGGGGTCAAGGGAGTAGACTGACACCCAGTTCGACGGTCGCTCGAGGGGTCTCCCCGGCGGCCGTTGTCATGCCGGGCGCTGACGGTGCCCGGGACGTCAGACAGCAGGGAGCCCACCGCTCGTGGCCGACGAGAACCAGCAGGAACCAGACGGTGTCAAGGTCACCCAGGAGACCGAGCTCGACAGCACGACCGCCCCCGAGCAGGCGGCCTCCCTCGCCGACGTGGTCGAGGTCGAGTCGGACGGCGGGACGAGCTCGTACGACGCCAGCGCCATCACGGTGCTCGAGGGTCTGGACGCCGTCCGCAAGCGGCCCGGCATGTACATCGGGTCGACCGGGCCGCGCGGCCTGCACCACCTGGTCGCCGAGGTGGTCGACAACTCCGTCGACGAGGCGCTGGCCGGCCACTGCACCCAGATCTCCATCGACCTGCTGGCGGACGGCGGCGTCCGCGTGCAGGACGACGGCCGCGGGATCCCGGTCGACGTCGTCGAGAGCGAGGGCCGGCCGGCCGTCGAGGTCGTGCTCACGGTGCTGCACGCGGGCGGCAAGTTCGGCGGCACCGGCTACGCGGTGTCCGGCGGCCTGCACGGCGTCGGGGTCTCGGTCGTCAACGCCCTCTCCAGCCGGCTCGAGGTCGAGGTGCGCCGGCAGGGGCACGTGTGGCGCCAGACCTACCTGATGGGCGTCCCCCAGGCGTCGCTCGAGCGGGGCGAGACCACCGACGAGACCGGCACCACGGTGACGTTCTGGCCCAACGACGACATCTTCGAGACCACCGACTACGACTTCGAGACCCTCCGCACCCGCATCCAGCAGATGGCGTTCCTCAACAAGGGACTGACGCTCACCCTGAACGACCGCCGGCCCGAGCACGTGGTCGGCGAGGACGACGAGGTCGACGGCGAGGGCAGGCCCCGCACCGTCTCCTTCCGCTACGACGGCGGCCTGGTCGACTACGTCACCCACCTGAACGCGTCGAAGAAGGTGGAGCCGGTCCACCCCGACGTGCTCTCGTTCGAGGCCGAGGACGTCGACCGCCGGATCTCGGCCGAGATCGCGCTGCAGTGGACCTCGGCGTACTCCGAGAGCGTGCACACCTACGCCAACACGATCAACACGCACGAGGGCGGCACCCACGAGGAGGGCTTCCGGGCCGCGATGACCGGACTGGTCAACCGCTATGCGCGGGAGAAGGGCCTGCTCAAGGAGAAGGACGAGAACCTCACCGGCGACGACATCCGCGAGGGACTGACCGCCGTCATCTCGGTGAAGCTGGGCGAGCCGCAGTTCGAGGGCCAGACCAAGACGAAGCTCGGCAACACCGAGGCCAAGGCGTTCGTCCAGCGCGTCGTCAACGACCAGCTCGGCGACTGGCTGGAGCGCAACCCGAACGAGGCGAGGGACGTCGTCCGCAAGTCCATCCAGGCGTCCGCGGCCCGGATGGCGGCCCGCAAGGCGCGTGAGGCGACCCGTCGCAAGGGCCTGCTCGAGTCCGGCGGCATGCCGGGCAAGCTGCGCGACTGCCAGAGCAACGACCCGTCGCGCTGCGAGGTCTACGTCGTCGAGGGCGACTCGGCCGGTGGGTCCGCCGTCCGCGGACGCAACCCCGAGACACAGGCGATCCTGCCGATCCGCGGCAAGATCCTCAACGTCGAGAAGGCCCGCATCGACAAGGCCCTCGGCAACAACGAGGTCCAGGCGCTGATCACCGCGTTCGGCACCGGCATCGGTGAGGACTTCGACCTGGAGAAGCTGCGCTACCACAAGATCGTGCTGATGGCCGACGCCGATGTCGACGGCCAGCACATCGCCACTTTGCTGCTGACGCTGCTGTTCCGGTACATGAAGCCCCTGATCGAGAACGGCCACGTGTACCTCGCCCAACCGCCGCTGTACCGCGTCAAGTGGTCGAACGCGCCGCACGACTACGTCTACTCCGACCGCGAGCGCGACGCGGTGATCAAGGCCGGCCAGGCCAACGGCCAGAGGATTCCCAAGGACAACGGGATCCAGCGCTACAAGGGCCTCGGCGAGATGGACTACACCGAGCTGTGGGACACGACGATGGACCCCGACCACCGCACGCTTCGCCAGGTCACCATCGACGACGCCGCGGCCGCCGACGAGATCTTCGCCATCCTGATGGGTGAGGACGTCGAGTCGCGCCGCGGCTTCATCCAACGCAACGCCAAGGACGTGCGGTTCCTGGACATCTAGAGGACATCTGGCCCTGTGAACGCATTCGCCTTGCACGCCAACGCATCGAGCCCGAAGGACTGATCAGTGACGGAGCAGCCGCCCGAGGCCCCGGAGTACGACCGGATCGAGCAGGTTGACCTGCAGCTGGAGATGCAGCGCTCCTACCTCGACTACGCGATGAGCGTGATCGTGGGCCGGGCGCTGCCCGACGTCCGCGACGGGCTCAAGCCGGTGCACCGGCGCGTGCTCTACGCGATGTACGACGGCGGGTACCGGCCGGACCGGGGGTTCTCCAAGTGCAGCCGTGTCGTCGGCGACGTGATGGGTCAGTACCACCCGCACGGTGACACCGCGATCTACGACGCCCTCGTGCGGCTGGTCCAGGACTGGAGCCTGCGCTACCCGCTGATCTCGGGGCAGGGCAACTTCGGGTCGCCGGGCAACGACCCCGCGGCCGCCCCGCGGTACACCGAGTGCAAGCTGGCGCCGCTGGCGATGGAGATGGTCCGGGACATCGACGAGGAGACCGTCGACTTCTTCCCGAACTACGACGGCCGGACGGCGGAGCCGCTGCCGCTGCCGAGCCGCTTCCCGAACCTGCTGGTCAACGGCTCGGCGGGCATCGCCGTCGGGATGGCGACGAACATCCCGCCCCACAACCTGCGTGAGGTCGCCGCGGGCGCCGCCTGGTTCCTCGACCACCCGGGCGCGGCGAAGGAGGAGCTGCTCGAGGCCCTGATGGCCAGGGTGACCGGCCCCGACTTCCCCACCGGCGCGCTGATCATGGGCCGGAGCGGCATCGAGGACGCCTACCGGACCGGCCGTGGCTCGATCACGATGCGGTCGGTGGTCGAGGTCGAGGAGATCCAGAACCGCACCTGCCTCGTCATCACCGAGCTGCCCTACCAGGTCAACCCCGACACCCTGGCCTCGTCGATCGCCGACCAGGTGCGCGACGGGCGGCTGGCGGGCATCGCCGACATCCGCGCCGAGACGTCGGGCCGCACCGGCCAGCGCCTGGTGATCGTGCTCAAGCGCGACGCGATCGCGAAGGTGGTGCTGAACAACCTCTACAAGCACACCCAGCTGCAGACCACGTTCGGCGCCAACATGCTCGCCCTGGTCGATGGCGTCCCGCGAACGCTGAGCCTCGACTCCTTCATCCGGCACTGGGTCGACCACCAGATCGACGTCATCGTCCGGCGGACGCGGTACCGGTTGCGGGAGGCGGAGGCACGCGCCCACATCGTCCGCGCGCTGCTGAAGGCGCTCGACGCGCTGGACGAGGTGATCGCCCTGATCCGCGGCAGCGCCACCGTGGACGACGCGCGCGACGGCCTGATGCAGCTGCTCGACATCGACGAGCTGCAGGCGCGGGCGATCCTCGACATGCAGCTGCGCCGGCTCGCCGCCCTGGAGCGGCAGAAGCTGATCGACGAGAACGCCGCGCTCACCGAGCGGATCGCCGAGTTCGAGGCGATCCTCGCGTCGCCGGAGCGCCAGCGCGCCATCATCCGCGACGAGCTCGCCGAGATCGTCGAGAAGTACGGCGACGACCGCCGCACCCGGATCGTGCCCTTCGACGGCGACATGTCGATGGAGGACCTGATCCCCGAGGAGGACGTGGTCGTCACGATCACCCGTGGCGGGTACGCGAAGCGCACGCGGCAGGACATGTACCGGTCCCAGCGCCGGGGCGGCAAGGGGGTGCGCGGCGCGCAGCTGCGCCTGGACGACGTCGTGGACCACTTCTTCGTCACGTCGACCCACCACTGGCTGCTGTTCTTCACCAACCTCGGCCGCGTCTACCGAGCGAAGGCCTACGAGCTGCCCGAGGGCGGTCGCGACGCCAAGGGCCAGCACGTCGCCAACCTGCTGGCCTTCCAGCCCGGCGAGCAGATCGCCCAGGTGCTCGACCTGCGCGACTACGAGCAGTCGCCGTACCTGGTGCTCGCGACCCGGCGCGGGCTGGTCAAGAAGACGCGCCTCACCGAGTACGACTCCCCTCGCAGCGGTGGCCTGATCGCGGTCAACCTTCGCCGCACCGAGGGCGAGAACGGCGCGGACGGCGTCAGCGACGAGCTCGTCTCGGCCCGGCTGGCGGACGCCACCGACCACCTGCTCCTGGTCTCCCGCAAGGGTCAGTCGCTGCGGTTCGCCGCGACCGACGCGGCGCTGCGGCCGATGGGCCGGGCCACGTCCGGCGTCACCGGGATGAAGTTCCGGGACGGCGACGAGCTGCTGGCGATGGACGTCGTCAGCCCCGAGGGCGGCGGCGAGGTGTTCGTGGTGTTCGAGAACGGCATCGCCAAGCGGACACTGGTCGACGCCTACCGGGTGCAGGGCCGGGGCGGCCTGGGCATCAAGGTCGCCAAGGTCTCCGAACGTGGTGGCGACCTGGTCGGCGCGCTGATCGTCGGCCCGGACGACGAGGTGCTCGTCGTGATGGAGAAGGGCAAGATCGTCCGCTCGCGGGTCGGTGAGGTGCGGATGACCGGCCGTCACACCAGCGGCGTGAAGTTCGCGGACCCGGAGGACGGCGACTCGATCATCGCGGTGGCCAGGGGCGTCGAGCGTGCCGTTGAGGCGGAGGTCGCCGATGATGGCGTACCGTCGTCTGAGTCCGACACCGGAGGTGAGGCGTGAGCTCGTCCGAGCAGACGAAGGGCGCGCCCGGCGCGCCCTTCGCGGCCCGCACGGCCACGCGGCCGGCGTCCGAGCGTCCCCCCGGCGACGCGCCGCGCCCCGCGCCGACACGGACCGGTGCCGGGGCCACGGCTCCACGCCGTCCGTCGTCCGACCCCTCGTCCGGACCGCGGCCGGGTGCCGCGCGGCGGGTGCGCCTGACCGTCGCCCGGGTCGACCCGTGGTCGGTGATGAAGCTCTCGTTCCTGCTGTCGGTGGCGCTCGGCATCGCGCTCGTGGTCGCGGCCGGGGTGCTGTGGACGATCCTCGACGGGATGGGTGTCTACGCCGACATCAACCGGGTGACCAGCGAGATCCTGGCGCAGCCGTTCGACATCCTCGACTACGTGGGCTTCGGCAAGGTGCTGTCGCTCGCGACGGTGATCGCCGTGGTCGACGTCGTGCTGATCACGGCCCTGGCGACCCTGGGCGCCTTCCTCTACAACATGGCGTCCTCGCTCGTCGGCGGCCTGCACATCACCCTCTCCGACGACTGACCCTCCCCGTGATCAAGCACCTCGTTCCCGTTTCTTCGGACCAGCCGCGCTGAGGTACCCTCGACGTCGCCCGCGGATGCGGGCTCCGGGCCTATAGCTCAGTCGGTTAGAGCGCTTCCCTGATAAGGAAGAGGTCAGAGGTTCAAGTCCTCTTAGGCCCACGTGAAGAAGCTCCTCGTACTCG
>Ga0075530_1001524_pt1 | contig 10998 bp, 11 predicted proteins | sample NGEPerD_2_FD_75101 | JGI IMG/M metagenome (GOLD analysis project Ga0075530, IMG submission 75101) | Arctic peat soil microbial communities from the Barrow Environmental Observatory site, Barrow, Alaska, USA - NGEE PermafrostL1-D | ecosystem: Environmental > Terrestrial > Soil > Wetlands > Peat ...
CCTACGTTCCTGGCCACGGCGAACCGGTCGGACGCGTGGGCGTGGAGACGCTGCGCGAGCACGTGCACGCCGTTAAAGCCGAGGCTAGTCGCCTGGCGGCAGCAGGTGTAGACCTGGACTCCCTCGACGACGCTTTGCCCACCGACGACAGTCGCTCGTGGGACTTCGCGTTCCCGTTCTACGCGGCGAACCTGCAGTTCTTGATGGAGCGGCTAGGGACATAGAACGTGTTGACTCCGTGAGCGCGACTAACCGTCACCTTCTCGCGACCTAGCGTCGGCCAATGCCAATTCCAGCCGCAGTCCAGGCACGCGGCCGAAATGTCTCACTAGGCCTCTGCGAGACGTTTTATCGCCGCCTCGAGGTCATCTAGTTCCTCGGCGACTGTTACCTCCATCAACGCGAGTGCGGTGTCGAAATAGGCGTGAGCCAAGCGATCTCGCATTCCAGCGATGCGTCGCCATGGGATGGACGCCTCCTTCGATACGGTCTCCGCGCGTAGAGCTTTCACGGCTTCGCCGATCTCGATGAACCGCATCCGAACTGCATCGAAAACGACCGGCATGGTCAGGTCGCCGTCTTGCAGATATCGTCGGATCGCCGCGAGGGCCTCCAGGATGTCTTGAAGCCGTTCTTCTTCCCGACGACTCACAGAGGTACGGCGTCCTGTAACAGCCTTTGGCTTTCGTCGGACCTGAGGGCAAAGGTCGGAACTATCTCGACATGCCGTCCGATGATGTCGCTGAAGGCGTTCTCGATACGCGCCAAGCCGATAAGGCCAACGGGTTTCAGCAGATCTACCAAGATGTCTACGTCGCTTTCGGGCCCATCCTCACCTCGCGCCACGCTGCCGAAGACGCGGATGTTTGACACCCCGAAGGCCTCGCCCGTCGACCGAAGTTGGCTGCGTCGTTCGCGGATGACAGCTAGGGTCGACAGCTGCTGTGGACCCAGCCGGGATGGCTGGGAGAGCTCGATTCCCAAATCATGTCCGGTCGCCTGTACAAGCGCCTGAAGCGTCTCCACATTGGGGACATGGCGCTCACGTTCGTAAGCGCTGATCGACGACTGGGGGATTCCACTGAGTTCAGCAAGTTCAGCTTGGGTGAGCCCGGCAGACAGTCGAGCTTGTTTCAAGATTCCAGAGCTAACCGACATGGCGTATTTTAGCAGGATTTGCGATATGGCGGACCTTTGCCGACTACCGTTTGACGACCTATGCTGTTGAAGAGTGAACCACCCGCGGCCCTCACAACCTCCCAACCGAATATTCCTGGTCTAGGACGCGCCGAAGCTCGCCGACATCGTCGCTAACCACCTCGGCCGCTACGGTTACGAGGTGATGACAGCGCGGCGCTTCGACGAGGTGGCGAGATGGACTAGGTGATGGCGATCGAGAACGGTGGCGACGACTACATCGTCAAACCGTTCAGCCCCGAGGTCGTCACCGCGAAGGTCAAAGGGGCGTTGCGCCGAGCCCACGGCGAGCACGCTGGCCAAAATGAACCCGTCCGCGGCAGCCAGCACGCTGGCCTGTCTGCCCTTCGCAATCGGCGGGCTGCACGCCATGGTGGCACTCAACTCGTTAGGCAGCGTGCTGCTGGTTAACGTGGTCGGCTACAGTGTGGTGGTCGTGGCGCTGTTCGCGCTGATCCAGTTCGGTTTCTTCGCCTTGACTAGCTGGACGTACCTGAGGGCGTTGGTGGTGCGGCAGTGAGATGAGGCCCTAGCCCGTAAGATGCCCGTTGACGCTAGATTGCAAGTGGAGGACTACCAATAGGGCACTTATGAGCATCGCTCGCGAAAACATGGTCACTGGCGACGGATCGTCGGTGATGGAGTTGCGGCAACGCATCGCGGTTCTCGAGCGAGAGGCCGCAAGGTGCGAGGAGGATCTCCGGCGGAGCATCCGCCTCTTCAGCCAGGTCTTCGAGGCGATGCCGATCGCCGCTTGCCTCGCGACCGTCGACGATGGCCGGTTGCTGCGGACCAACCAGCGGTATACCGAACTCACCGGCTACGAACAAGCCGAGGTCTTGGGTCGGACTACCGGGGAACTCGGCATGTGGTCGGGCAGGCGCGACCGCGAGAAGTTCGCGGCGGCCATCGACGACGGCGGTGCTTTCCGCGATCTGCCACTGAAGCTACGCGCCAAAGATGGCGTGGTCTTGGACATTAGTGCCTCTGGCGACCGCATTGAGCTGGACGACCGACAGGTGTGGCTCAGCATGTTCACCGACACGACAGCACGCCTCCGGTACCAGGAGGAGTTGATGAGGGCCATAGCAGAAGTCATGTCGGACACCACCTGGTTCAGCCGATCCGTTGTCGAGCGACTCGCGAAGGTAAGGTCTGGTGGGGAGCTTCCCCAGGGAGCAATAGAGTTGACCAAACGAGAGGAACAGGTCCTGTCGAGGATGGCCAAGGGGTTGCACAACGATGCGATCGCCGAGGAGTTCGGCATCGCCCCGAAGACGGTGACCAACCACGTGACCAACATCTACCAGAAGCTCGGCGTGAGCTCCAGATCCGAGGCCGTGATCTGGGCCCGCGATCACGGCGTCGTGGCATGAGTGACGACCCGCTGTTCGTCGTGGGGCTCGGCGCGTCCGCCGGGGGTCTCGAGGTGCTGCAGGCCTTCTTCGACCGGATGCCGGCTGACAGCGGCATGGCGTTCGTGGTGATCATGCACCTCTCCCCCGACCACGAAAGCCGCTTGCCTGAAATCCTGCAATCACACACCGCCATGGTCGTCGACAGGGTGACCGACTCCGTCGCCATGCAGGCCGACCACGTCTACGTGATCGCTCCCAACCTGAAGCTCACCGCCTCGGATTCCAACTTGAACGTCTCGGAGGTCGAGAAGGAGCGTAACAACCGCGCCCCAGTCGATCACTTCTTCAGGACGCTCGCCGAGGCGCACGGCGATCACGCGGCCGCGATAATCCTGTCTGGCACCGGCAGCAACGGGTCCCTCGGCATTCGCCACGTCAAGGAGCGCGGTGGGTTCGTCCTGGTCCAAGCGCCCGATCAGGCGAACTACGACGGCATGCCGCTCAGCGCGATCGCGACGGGAGCCGTCGACCTTGTCCTCCCAATCGAGGAGATGCCCGAGAGGCTGATCGCCTACCGAGATGGCGCGCCGCTCGGGCCGCTTGTCGAAGACGCGGCCGAGGACGACTCGGCGGTGATGGAGCAGATCCTCGAGTACGTCAGGCTCCGTACCGGTCAGCCGTTCAACCGGTACAAGCGCGCGACCATCTTCCGCCGATTGCAGCGGCGGATGGTGCTCAACGGAGTGTCGACGATGTCCGATTATCTCGAGAACATCCGCGAAGACGAAGCGGAGCTGCAGGCGTTGCGTAGGGACATGTTGATAACCGTTACCAGCTTCTTCCGTGATCCGACCGCTTTCGACTACCTGGAGAGAAATGTCGTACCCAAGCTGTTCGAAGGCAAAGACGCGACCGAACAGGTGCGCGTCTGGTCGGTCGGCTGCGCCACAGGGGAAGAGGCGTACAGCCTCGCGATGCTGCTGTTGGAACACAAGGGCAGACAGGCCGGGCCGAGAGTGCAGGTGTTCGCCAGCGACATCGCCCAAGACGCCATCGCCCGGGGTCGCGAAGGCCACTTTCACAAAGCCATCGCCAACGACATCAGCCCGGAGCGGCTCGCCCGCTTCTTCACCCAGGACGGGGACGGATACCGGGTCAAGCCGGAACTTCGGGAGAGCGTGTTGTTCGCTCCCCACAACGTGCTCCTCCACCCTCCGTTCTCGAGGCTCGACCTGATCAGCTCCCGTAACCTTCTCATCTACCTCGAGCGAGACGTTCAAACCGACGTTGCCGACCTGTTCCACTACGCCCTGAACCCGAGCGGCTACCTCTTCCTCAGCCCCGCTGAGTCCCCCAACGGCGCGGACCTCTTTCGCACCGTTGCCAGGAAGCACGGCCTCTACCAGCGGCAGAACGTCGGTGCCCAGAGAAATCGGACCTACAACTTGCCGTATCGGGACACCGTGGCGCTCATCACCTCCCCGCTTGACAAGAAGCGACCAACGGCCAGTTTCGGCGCTCTGCACCATCTGTTGCTAGCGCAGCTGGCCCCGCCCAGCGTGCTCATCAACAAGGATCACGACATCGTCTACATTTCCGACTCGGCCGGGCGGTTCCTCACAACCCCCGGCGGCGAGCCGACCGACAACCTGTTCGAGCGCGTGCGTGAGGAGTTCCGCGTGGCACTGCGCCCACTGCTGTTCAAAGCGTTCGAGACGGGCGAGAGTGTGAACTCCCTGCCGCTGAAACAGCGGCACGGTGACGAGAAGCACACCGTGATCGTGCGTGCTCAGCCGGCCGAGGAGCCCAACGAGGACTTCGTCCTGGTGCTCTTCGACGAGGTCGTTGAACAGTCTCCCGCTCGCCACGACGAGGAGGCGAGCGACGGCGGGGATGACCAAGGGATCAGCCTCGAGACGGAACTTAGTGCCACCAAGGAACAGATGCGGGGGACGGTCGAGAACTACGAGGCGACTCAAGAGGAGATGCGCGCCGCCTTCGAGGAGCTCCAGTCGATCAATGAGGAGTTGCAGTCGACCACCGAAGAGCTGCAGACCGGCAAGGAAGAGCTCCAGTCGGTGAACGAGGAGCTAACGGCACTGGGCCAGGAGAACCAAAACAAGGTCGAAGAACTCAATCGCTTGAACAGCGATCTACAGAACCTCCTGTCGGTCACCGACATCCCCACACTGTTCATAGACAAGGACCTAGGCATTAGACGCTTCACGGCGGCTACCCGCGAGCTCTTCAACATCCAGGAGACCGACAAGGGGCGCTCGCTGGTCGACTTCACGAACAAGCTCGACTACGTCGACCTGATCGGGGACGTCCGTACCGTCATCCGGACGCTCACGCCCATCGAGCGGGAACTCAGGGGGGAGAGCGGCGCCTGGTACCTCGCCAGGATCCTGCCGTACCGTTCCATCGACGACCGAATCGAGGGGGCCGTAGCGACCTTCGTTGACATCAGCCTGCAGAAGGGCGAGGAGGGTCGACTCCAACAGTCCAACGTCGACCTGGAGGAAAACGTGACCGCGCGGAATGCCGACGTGAGGTCGCTCATCGCGGCTCTGACGCTGGCGGAACAGCGCGAACGAAGCCGGATCGCGAAGGTGTTGCACGACGACGTACAACAGATGCTGCACGCCTTACGCATGCGTGCGGCATTACTCGTGCGGGAGATACCCGAGATCCCAGAGGCGCTCAACGAGTCGATTGCCGAACTCCAGGAGCTGTTCACCCAAGCGCTCGGGACGATACGCGCCCTCACCAGCCGGCTAAGCCCGTCCGTGCTCAAGCAGGGGAACCTGGCCGAGTCATTGCACTGGCTCGTCAGCAACGAGAAAGACGTACATGGACTCGAAGTCGACCTGGCAGTAACTAACGACATCAACGAGCGGCTGAGCGAGGATGAGCATGTGCTCGTCTTCGAGGTGGTGCGCGAACTGCTGTTCAACGTGATCAAACACGCCGAAGTCATGAACGCCAACATTGCGGTCGGCGGAGACCACGAAACCCTGATAATCCGAGTCGATGACATGGGCGTGGGCTTCTCGGTCACCGACCAGACTCTGCCGTCCGAAGAACACTTCGGCCTCGCCAGCGTCAGGGAGCGCCTCCAGTTCTACGGCGGCTCGCTGGCGATCAAGTCCGGGTCTGGGGAGGGGACGTCCGTCACGATGTCCCTCCCCTTGAGTCCTGAGCAGCCCGAACCGGAGGCGCCGAGTGAGACGTGACGGCGGCCGGCCATGACTTCGAGCGTCTACCTGGTCGAAGATCATCCCGTCATCCAGCGGGCGCTTAACGCCTTGCTCGAAGCCGAGTCCGACCTCACGGTATCCGGCATAGCGGGCACTGCAGAAGAGGCGCTGGAACTTATACCGCTCGGGTCCACCGACATCGTGCTCATCGACGTGTCGTTGCCCGGGATGAGCGGCCTAGCGCTAGCCGCCCGCTTGATGGGAAGCAAACCTACGTTCAGGACACTGATGGTGACGGGCCACAACGACGTCCACTACGCTCGGGCCGCGCTGGCGGCCGGCGCCAACGGCTACGTCTTGAAGGACGACCCCAACGAGATCATCGTGGCCGTTCGAGCGGTGCTGGCCGGCGGCATCTACCTGAGCATGAAGATCCGTGACCAGGTCGAGCGGTGACACGGGATGACTGTCAAAGCTAGCTCAGCTACTCACTGCAAGTGCCGCCTACGCAGAAGGCGTGATGACACGGCATTTCAGGCCGTTAGCTCGACTTAGTCGAACATCGACAGTGAGGAGTGGGGCACCTGCTTCCTCCGCAAGTGCCACGTACCAGGCATCGTAGGCCGTGACGTTCTCACGTAGCGACCACACCCTCTTGGCGGAGGGGGCTAAGGAGAACAACTGAAGAGGCAATGCCAAGAGATCGTCGTGTGCCAAGGTCGCGGAATCGCTCGGGACTGTGCCTGCCCGGACTGACCGTCTCAGTACGGCGGTAGCTTCAACAGGCAACAACTCTGGTGCCAGCAATACGGCTGACCGCATGTGCAGGCGTGCCCAGTCACCGTCCCGCCCCCCATCAATCAGGGCGGCCACGGCGGCCGACGCGTCGACGACAACATTCAATGTCGCTCGTCAGTGAGATGGTCGACGATCTCTCAACTCCGCTCTCAGATACGACTGGAGTGACCGCCCAGACTTTGCAGCACGAGTAGCAAGCTCGTCGCGAACCTTATCCGGCACATCCCGGATGGTGATCGAAGTTGCCGATGGGGCTCACGAGGCTCCTCGTGTGGGCACCAGGAAGACCTCCATGGCGTCGCGCACACCGCGCCACTCCTGGCGCTTGCGCTCGAGGGCGCCGCGGCCGTCGTCGCTAGGCGCGTAGTACTTGCGTGGCGCGCCGCCGACGGCGCTATCCTGCCAGCTGGTCGTCACCCAGCCTTGCTTTAGCCGGCGCTGCAGCGCCGGGTAGATGCTTCCCTCCTTGAGCGTGAGCGCGCCGCCGGTGGCCAGCTGTACGGCCTCGACGATCTCCAAGCCGTAACGGTCGTGGTGCGCGAGCGTCGCCAGGATGGCGAGGCCGACGGTGCCTCGCTTGGCGTCCGGAATTGGTGATCTCACTGGCTTGGTAGCTCCTAACCGCAAGATGCCTTACGTACCTATATAGGACGACAAGGTTCGTGCCCCCTCGGCTTGGGAGCACGAAGAGAGATGAGTGCCGCTGGTGCGCCCCTCGCGGTCGTTGGATTGTGCCTAGCGATCTGAGGTGTGCCGCATGGTGTCGAGGACGCTCTCCGGATGCCTGGCGGCGACGCGCAACAGGGTAAGTGCCGGGCCGCTAGGGCGACGACGGCGCTGTTCCCAGCCTTCGACGGTTCTTTCGCTTACGCCAATGAGCGCAGCGAACTGGCCGCGGGACAGGCGCAGTTGATTACGGATCACGCGGGCGTCTGGGTCTTCCAAATCCGTCCCGCCCACGGTGTCGAGGTGGGTAACGCGCGCCGGCTCGCGCTCGCCGCGTAGAATGGCGCCCGCCTCCCCGACACTGGCCATCAGTTCATCGAAGAGTTACTTGTCCATCACTTCAACTCCTTCTTCACTAGCGCCCGTAGTTGTGCCGTCTGCTCATGACTCATGTCATCCTGCCGCCCCTTGGCGTAGATGACCAGGAGCAAGGTGACAGCGCGTCCGTCGTGGTGATAGTAGATGGCTCTAACACCTCCGCTCTTGCCTTTGTTGCCGGCCCCGAAGCGGACTTTACGGGCGGCGCGAGAGAAGAAGCTGGTTTCGAAGAACTCCACCGCCTCCATCTTTACCACGTCAATGTAGTATCGTCAGCGTCAGTGTCGTACCCGTGGCTCGCCGGCACCTTAGATGGCACCGCAGCGGGTGCGCGCGAATGGTCGTTACGATGGTGGCGCAATCGTCACGCCTGTGGAACAGTGCCATGAATGACGGCAGACAGCTCGCAACCCCCAGCACCGCCCCCGCGCCTCAGCGTCAACGCGCTCGAGCGCCGCGTCAAGCGCTGGCTGGCGAGCGGACCGTTCGACTGCTTCGTGCAGGTGGCACCCGGCCTAGTAGAGATCCTCGCCGACGAACTGCTCGATCTCGGTCTCGCCTCTGGTCGCCAGGGCCTTCACGTGGCGCGCGGCGGTATCGGCCTTGAACTCGACCACGAGGGCATCATGCGCGCCAACCTCCAGTTGCGGACGGCCGGCCGGGTCATGTTGCGCCTCGGAAACTTTCCGGCCAGCAGCCGCGAGATGCTCTACGACCGGGCCAGGAAGCTCCCCTGGGAGGTGCAGCTCGGCTTCGCGGCCGGCTATCGGCTGCGGGTGACGGCTAAGAACTCGAAGCTGCAAGCGGGGGACGAGGTGACTAACACCGTTGCCAGCACGGTCTCGCGCAGCATGCGCGAGGTCGGCCTGTACCCGAAGCCGAGCGAGGACGCTCCGCTCGAGTTCCATATTCGCCTTCTCGACGATCGCTGCACGATCAGCCTAAACACCTCGGGCGAGCACCTACACAGGCGCGGCGTGCGCACGCACGTCCACACCGCGCCGGTGCGCGAGACGCTGGCGGCCGCAGTGGCGTTGACCGGCCTCGCCGCCCTGCCGGAGCCACCGGATCTAGTCGTCGATCCGTTCTGCGGCAGCGGCACCATCCTCATCGAGGCCGCGGATCTGACCTCGGCGCTACCGCCCGGACGCCATCGCGGCTTCGCCTTTCAGCACGCAGCCTGGTTCCGTGAAGGTCGCTGGCGCGAGGTGCAAAGGCAAGCGGTGGCTGCAACTGGCGCACACGACGCAGGTCCCCCGCCGCTACTGGGCATCGACAGTGACCCCAAGGCACTAGACGTCGCCCGGGCGAACCTGGCGACGAGCGGCCACATTGGAACAGGTGGGAACCCGGCAACGAGCAGCCACCACGAGGTCGAACTCGTACATGCCGACAGCACGAACTTCGCTTACGAGGGCTTGAGCGTCCAGAGGGGACTCGTGCTAAGCAACCTACCGTACGGTCTCAGGTTGGGCGACCAACGCGAGGCTGCCAACGTGGCGCGGCGATTCCTCGATCGCCTGGCGGCGAGTCGGGTCGGTTGGCAACTCGTGTTGCTGGTGCACGACCCCGCCACTGTGACGGGTCACGAGGCGTTCGAGACCTCGTCGACCACGGCCACGAGCAACGGCGGCGTGCCGGTAGTGATGGTCGCAGGGCGCGTCCGGAAGTGACAGAATCGGCCATCGACGCACACGAAGGAGGCAAGATGACCACTCCAACGACCAGCACGCTCGAAGTACCGAGTGCGGTCCTCACCTATGACGTAAGACGCAGCGAGGCCAGCGGCGAGCCCGTCCTGCTGCTCATCGGGTCGCCGATGGGCGCTTCCGGCTTCGGCACCCTGGCCAGCCACTTCCCCGACCGCACGGTCGTCACGTACGACCCCCGCGGGGTCGAGCGCAGCCGGCTCACCGATGGTGCCGCCGAAAGCACCCCCGACGAACACGCCGACGACCTGAGCCATCTCATCACGGAGGTAGGCGGTGGCCGGGCGGACGTCTTCGCGAGCAGCGGCGGCGCCGTGAACGCCTTGGCCCTGGTGGCGAAACATCCCGCCCAGGTGCGCACGTTGGTCGCTCACGAGCCGCCTGCGGCGCTGGTGCTTCCCGACCGTGAACAGGTGCTGGCCGTAATTCGCGACATCCACGAGACCTACCAGCGCTCCGGGCTCGGCCCGGGGATGGCCAAGTTCATCGCGTTCGTTAGCTTCGCGGGCGAGGTACCCGACGACTACACCGACCGGCCCGCGCCCGACCCCGCCATGTTCGGCCTCCCGACCGAGGACGACGGCTCGCGGAACGATGCGCTGCTCGGCCAGAACCTGATCTCGTGCGCGCACTACCGCTTGGATTTCGAAGCCTTGCGTGGCGCCCGTACGAACATCGTCCTAGCCGCTGGCGCAGAATCAACCGGCACGATGGCCAACCGCGGCGCGCTCGCCGTCGCCGAGAGGCTGGGGACGAGCGCCGTCATCTTTCCGAGCGGCCACGGCGGCTTCCTGGGCGGCGAGTACGGCCAGCGGGGCGAACCAGAGGCGTTCGCGGCCAAGTTGCGGGAGGTCCTCGAGGGCGCCGGCTAGGGCAGGTTCGCCCTTGGCTCCACGGCCCTACTCACCACACTGCTCACCACACTGCTCACCACCAGGCTCACCACCCAGTGGTGCATGCCGATCTGCGCAGCGAAGGCGCATCCCAGGTGAAGGCGTCGAGTGGCCTGACCGTGAAGGTGGGCATCGCTGGATCTTACTGGCTCAGGGCCAACGGTTGGTCAGCCGACGCGGTCAGGAGGGCGCAGGTCGCGGTAGGCGCGGAGCGTGTCGGCAGCCGGCCTCACCCCCAGCTCCGCCAGCAGCTGAGCTTCGAGCTCCTGGTAACGCCGTTCGACGGCGGCGAGGTCGCCGCGCGCCGCGAGCGCGCGCATCTCCAGGACGCAGGCGCGCTCGGAGTAGGGGTCGAGGGTGGACAGTCGCCGCGCCGTGAGGGCGGCCTCGGCCGGTTGACCGTGCCGTAACTGCAGGTCGCCGAGCACGGCCAGGGACTCGGCGTGGGCAGCCGCTACCCGCCGGCGCTCGCCCTCCAGCCACGGGTAGTCGAGCCCGGCGAGGTACTCGCCGCGCACCAGCGCGTCCGCCTCAGCCAGCAGCCCAACGGCCGTGGCGGGCTCGGCCTGCCTGGCCTGCGCCAACAGCGCATCGAAGCGGTCGATATCAAAGGCCAGGCGGGCCACGTCGAGGCGGTACTTGCGGCCGTCGACCAGGACGAACTTGGTGTCGTCGGCGGGGCCGCGGCGCAACGCTCCGCGCAGCCGATAGAGGGCGGTGTGGAAGGCGGTCTTGGCGCGCTCGGGCTCCTCGGGCCACAGGGCTTGCAGGGCCTGGTCGACACGCACGCTCTCCGAAC
>Ga0075530_1001525_pt1 | contig 10997 bp, 9 predicted proteins | sample NGEPerD_2_FD_75101 | JGI IMG/M metagenome (GOLD analysis project Ga0075530, IMG submission 75101) | Arctic peat soil microbial communities from the Barrow Environmental Observatory site, Barrow, Alaska, USA - NGEE PermafrostL1-D | ecosystem: Environmental > Terrestrial > Soil > Wetlands > Peat ...
CACCAGTGACGCGGATCTTCGTGTATCACTTGGTGCCCCCACTGTCGGGCCGGTGAGCTGCCCCGGGAGTGCGGGATGATGGATGACGTGAACCGTCTTGGCGCGGCAACAAGCCCGTATCTCCTTCAGCACAAGGACAACCCGGTCGAATGGTGGGAGTGGTCACCGGAGGCGTTCGCGGAAGCCCGTCGGCGAGACGTCCCGATCCTGCTGAGCGTCGGGTACGCGGCTTGTCATTGGTGCCACGTGATGGCGCACGAGTCGTTCGAGGACGAGGCCACCGCTGGCTTCATCAACGAGAACTTCGTCAGCGTCAAGGTGGACCGCGAGGAGCGACCGGACGTGGACGCGGTCTACATGCAGGCCACGACCGCGATGACCGGTCAGGGTGGGTGGCCGATGACCGTGGTGATGAACGCGGAGGGTGAGCCGTTCTTCGCGGGGACGTACTTCCCCGACAAGCCTCGGCACGGGCAGCCCGCGTTCCGGCAGGTCCTCGAGTCACTCCTCACGGCGTGGCGGGACCGCCGCGAGGAGGTCACCACCGTCGCGGGGGATATCCGCGAGCACCTTCGTCGCCAGGTCGCCATCGCAGGGGAGCGCGACATCGACGAACCGGTGCTGGCCGGTGCCGTCAAAGTATTGGCGGGTGAGTTCGACCCGGTCTCCGCCGGTTTCGGCTCCGGCAACTCCTGGGCCCCCAAGTTCCCGCCCTCGATGGTGCTCGAGTTCCTCCTCCGGCATGCCGCCCGGATCGGTTCGTCGGTGGCCGGTGAGATGGTCGACGCGACCTGCCAGGCGATGGCTCGCGGAGGGATGTACGACCAGATTGGAGGCGGGTTCGCGCGCTACAGCGTGGACCGGAGCTGGGTGGTTCCGCACTTCGAGAAGATGCTCTACGACAACGTCCAGCTGCTCGGGCTGTACGCCCGTTGGTGGCGGCAGACCGGTGACGCGCTGGGCGCCCGCGTCGCCCGCGAGACCGCTGACTTCATGCTGGAGGAGCTCCGCACGGCCGAGGGCGGGTTCGCCTCCGCGCTGGACGCGGATAGCGAGGGGGTGGAGGGCAAGTTCTACGCGTGGACACCCCGGGAGCTGGTCAACGCGCTCGGCGAAGACGACGGGCGATGGGCGGCGTCGACGTTCGAGGTGACCCAGGAAGGCACCTTCGAGAACCACTCCTCGACGTTGCAGCTGCACACAGATCCCACCGACACCGAGCGCTGGGAGGTGGTCCGCGGGCGGTTGGTCGCCGCGCGCTCCGAACGTGTCCGCCCCGCCCGGGACGACAAGGTCGTCGCCGCCTGGAATGGTCTGGCGATCACCTCGCTCGTCGAGACCGGCCTCCTTCTCGACGAGCAGAGGTACGTCGACGCCGCGACCGCGGCCGGTCGGCTCCTGGTCGACCTGCACCTGCGAGGCCGCGAGCTGCTCCGGGTCTCCCGGGACGGCGTCGCAGGTCGCCACGTCGGGGTGCTCGAGGACTACGCCTGTGTTGCCAGCGGGTTCCTGGCCCTGTTGTCAGCCACCGGCGACGTCACCTGGCTGGACCACGCGAGGACGCTGCTCGACGAGGCGCTGGCGATGTTCCCCGCAGGAGACGGCGGCTTCTACGACACCGGCGAGAACGCCGAGGCGCTGGTGGCGCGTCCGCGCGACCCCAGCGACAACGCGAGTCCCTCCGGTCAGTCCGCGCTGGTGCATGCCCTCCTCGGCTACGCGGCGGTGACGGGGTCGGGTCGGCACCGCGACGCGGCGGAGGCTGCGCTGCGATGCGTGCGAACGTTGGCCGAGCGGGTCCCTCGTTTCGCCGGCTGGTCGCTGGCCGCCGCCGAGGCCGCAATGGCCGGCCCGTTGGAGGTGGCGGTCGTCGGAGAGGAGGGCGACCCCTTGCGTGCCGACCTGGAACGGGTCGCACGGTCCTCGAACAGCCCGGGAACGGTCGTGCTCGTCGGATCGCCGGACCAGTCCGGTGCGGACGGATCCGGCGACGAGCAGACCGTCGTACCTCTGCTCGCCGACCGTGGCCTCGTCGAAGGGAAGGCAGCGGCCTACGTGTGCCGGGCAATGGTCTGCGACCGCCCCGTGACAACCGTGGAGGAACTCCGCCCACTGGTCGGGCGCTGAGGGGGCGACTCCCTTGCCAGGGAGTCGGCCCGCCAGCTCAGCCCAGGGAGTCAACCCAGGGAGTCAACCCAGGGAGTCAACCCAGGGAGTCAGCACCCCACGGCCGTGCGGGCCTGCAGTGGCAGAGCGAAGATTCGGTGCCGGTCCCTCAGCCTCGTTGGCCACAGTTTCATCAAGGTATGCGGGCGAACCTGCACGTCCCACGACGAGTTCGTGTTGGGGAGTGCAGGTCTGTCGTGGGAAGTCGTCCGCGTCAGCAACCCGTCGCCGGCGGCGCGCGATGATCCCGTCATTTGTGGGGGCTCCTTGGTCGGACTACGCCTCAACTCGGGTCGCATCGCGGCACGTGCGCACGTCGTTGAATAACGTCATCCCACCCGCGCGCACCAGCGACCGGAACGTATGACGTCCGACGGATGCCGTTGCGCGGTACCTGTGGCAAAGGAGCATCCAGGCCCTGCCACGAAAGGGAATCTTCGACCCAGCCGAGCGAGTCAGGCGCGGGGGAACAGCCGATGAACTCAGCGCAGGGAGTAGGTCGCCATGCTGACGCCGATGTAGTGGGTGATGAACGCGGCGATCGTCAACGCGTGGAAGATCTCGTGAAACCCGAACCAGGTGGGGTTGGGGTTCGGACGCTTGAGGCCGTACACAACTCCGCCGACCGTGTAGAGCAAACCGCCGACCACCAGCAGGGCGAAGACCGAGGTGCTTCCGGTCGCCATGAAATCGGGAAAGAAGAAGACAGCTGCCCAGCCCAGGGCGAAGTAGATAAGTGTGTAGAGCCACCGCGGCGCGCTGTCCCAGAAGACCCGGAACACGATCCCGAGGGCGGCACCCCCCCAAGCCACGGTCAGCAGGGTATTACGCGTAGCACCTTCGAGCAGCAGCAGAGCGAACGGTGTGTAGCTGCCCGCGATGAGCAAGAAGATGCTGGCGTGGTCGAGGCGCCGAAGGAACAGGTTGGCGCGGGGGGCCCAACGACCCCGGTGCATAGTCGCGGACACCGTGAACAGGACCAGGGCGGACATGGCGAAGACCGCCGAACCGAGGCGAGTGGCCGGAGTCGGTGAGAGTGTGATCAGCACGACTCCGGCGACCAGGGAAAGCGGAGCAATAGCGGCGTGCAACCAGCCGCGCAGCTTCGGCTTGACCTCATCGAGTACTTCGAGCACGTGCTCGACGAGGTGCTCGGCCGTTTCTGCAGTGGCTTCCACCGGACGGGCGACCGATCCGGCGACCGATCCGGCGACCGATTCGGCGACCGGGTCGGTCGCCGGGTTGATGCTTGCTGTCACAAACCCACAATACCGGGATTAAAGGTGGAAACAACGTGGAATAGACCGAAAGACCGCACTTACCAACGGTAATGTCTATACCGTGCCTGACTGGAAGAGCGGCCTGAAGAACGGCATCCGCCGAGTGCTGTACCCAGCCTACGAGGCCCGTCTTGCCCGTCGCCTACCGGCCGATCGGTTGCCGAAGCACGTCGGCCTGATGCTCGACGGGAACCGGCGCTGGGCCCGGGCCGCCGGCGCGGACGCCGCCCACGGCCACCGCGCCGGTGCGGCCAACATCTCACCGTTGCTCGAGTGGTGCGAGGAGGTGGGGGTCGAGGTGGTCACGCTCTGGCTGCTGTCGACCGACAACCTGCACCGGCCCGCCGGAGAGCTCAACGAGCTGATGACGATCATCGAGGACGTGGTCACGGATCTGGGCACCGACGGAAGATGGCGGGTCAACCCCGTGGGAGCTCTTGACCTTGTGCCAGCAGCGACGTCTCGCCGGCTCAAGGAGGTGGCCGAGGAGACCCGCGACGTCGAGGGAGTCATCGTCAACATCGCAGTGGGGTACGGCGGGCGCCGGGAGATCGCCGACGCGGTTCGCTCCCTGTTGAACGAGCACGCGTCTCGGGGGACATCGATCGAACAGCTCGCCGAGATTCTCGATGTCGAGCACATCGCCGAGCATCTGTACACCAAGGGGCAGCCCGACCCGGACCTGGTGATCCGCACGTCTGGGGAGCAGCGCCTCGGTGGTTTCCTGCTCTGGCAGAGCGCACACAGCGAGTTCTACTTCTGCGAGGCCTTCTGGCCCGACTTCCGGCGTGTGGACTTCCTGCGCGCGTTGCGCGCCTACGCTGAGCGCGAGCGCCGCTTCGGATCCTGACCACCCCAAGTGGCCACCTGGCGGTCTGGCGTGTCGGACGAGATCTCGGTCAGCCGGGGAATACCTTCGTGGCAACGGCGAGCGGGGAAGCTGGCCGTTTCGGGAGGCCCGATCGTGACTGCTCACGACCAGCTGCATGAGCGCACTGGATCAAGCCAGAGGCGCCTCCGGAGGTCTGCATTCGGACTTTCGGGCCCGCTCCCGGTCCAACGGAACCAGCGAGGGCCGGGGCGCCGAGTGCGCGCGCTGACCCGTGAGAGGGACGAACCGTGGCTGCAACCAAGAGCGGCGCAGAAGACACGACTGGGACCACAGGCGCAGGCTCCGTGCGGACATACGTGCTGGACACCAGCGTCCTGCTGGCCGACCCCGGCGCGCTGCGCAGGTTCGACGAGCACGAGGTGGTCATCCCCGTCGTGGTGGTCACCGAGCTCGAGGGCAAGCGTCACCACCCCGAGCTCGGCTACTTCGCGCGCTCGGCGCTGCGGATGCTCGACGAGCTGCGGGTGCAGCACGGACGACTCGACGAGCCGATACGCATCGAAGAGACGGGCGGCACCATCCGGGTCGAGCTGAACCACACCGATCCCGCGTCCCTACCGTCGGGCTTCCGCCTCGGTGACAACGACACCCGGATACTCGCGGTCGCCCTCAACCTCGCCAACGAGGGCCGTCGCGTCACGCTGGTGTCCAAGGACCTGCCGATGCGGGTCAAGGCATCCGCGGTCGCGCTCGACGCCGAGGAGTACCTCGCCGAGCTCCCGGTCGAGTCCGGCTGGACCGGGATGGCCGAGATCGAGGTCGCGGGAGTCGAGATCGACCTGCTGTACGACGAGGGGGTGCTCGACCTCGAGGCCGAACGCGAGCTGCCCTGCCACACCGGCCTGGTGATGATCTCCGAACGAGGCAGCGCCCTCGGCCGCGTGAAGGCCGACAAGCGCATCCACCTCGTCCGCGGTGACCGGGAGGTGTTCGGGCTCCACGGCCGCTCGGCCGAGCAACGCGTCGCTCTGGAGCTGCTGCTCGATCCCGAGGTGGGGATCGTCTCCCTGGGTGGAAGGGCAGGAACCGGGAAGTCCGCGCTGGCCCTGTGCGCGGGTCTCGAAGCGGTGATGGAGCGAAGGCGGCACAAGAAGGTGGTGGTGTTCCGTCCGCTGTTCGCCGTGGGTGGCCAGGACCTCGGCTACCTACCCGGCAGCGAGTCCGAGAAGATGTCGCCCTGGGCGCAGGCGGTGTTCGACACCCTGGGTGCCCTCACCTCGCCGGACGTGATCGACGAGGTGCTGGACCGTGGGATGCTCGAGGTTCTGCCGCTGACCCATATCCGCGGCCGCTCCCTGCACGACGCCTACGTGATCGTCGACGAGGCGCAGTCGCTCGAGCGCAACGTCCTGCTCACCGTGCTGTCCCGGATCGGCGCCAACTCCAAGGTGGTCCTCACCCACGACGTGGCCCAGCGCGACAACCTCCGGGTCGGCAGGCACGACGGTGTCGTCGCAGTCGTCGAGCGGCTCAAGGGGCACCCCGTGTTCGCACACGTGACACTCACCCGTTCGGAGCGTTCGCCGATCGCCGCGCTGGTCACCGAGATGCTGGAGAACGTGACGATCGGATAACAACACCCGATCAATTGGCCCACAACGGGTTGAGTCGCCGGGGGCGACCGTAGACACCGTGAGGGACCAGTAGTAGAAATGCTGCTACTCGTGTGGCGGTAGTCACTCGTGTTGCTGATGACCGGACTCACATCTGCATCGAGGAGAAACCATGAAACGCAGAGAGAACCGGGCGCTCGCACTCGGCGCCATGTGCACGACCGTTGTGCTGGCGACCGCCGGTTGCCTCTCCGGTGGTGACGAGGGCGAGAGCGACGGCAGCAGCGGCGGAGGAAGCGGCGGCGATGGTGTCGTCGAGATCATCGGTGCATTCGGTGGGGTGGAGAAGGACTCCTTCGAGAAGGAGATCAAGTCCTTCGAGGAAGATAGCGGCATCGACATCCAGTACACCGGAACCCAGGACTTCCAAACCATCATCACGAGCAGGGTGCGCTCCGGTGACACACCTGACATCGGCATCTTCCCGCAGCCGGGGACGTTGGCCGCCCTCGGTGAGGACGGCGACGTCGCGCCGATCGAGGACTACCAGGACGTCGCAGCCCTGGAGGAGACGCTGATCCCGGGGCTGCTCGACGCTGGCGCCGACCAGGACGGAGTGGCGTACGGCGTGCCCATGCGGGTGGCGGTGAAGAGCCTGGTGTTCGTGCCGTCGGGGGCCTACACGGAGGAGGGCGGCTACTCAACGGAGCCGGCCTCGGTGCAGGAGCTCCAGGAGATTGCTGAGGAGATCAAGGCTGCGGGGACGGCGCCATGGTGCATCGCCTACGGCTCCGACGCGGCGACCGGCTGGGTCGGCACGGACTGGATCGAGGAGTTCATGCTCAGGCTGCACGGTCCGGAGGTCTACGACCAGTGGGTGAACCACGAGATCCCGTTCGATGACCCGATGGTGCAGGAAGCGTTCGACGCCTACGGCGAAATCGTGCTGACCGAGGGGAACATCCGTGGCGGTTCGCAGACCGTGATCAACACGCCGTTCGCCGAGGCGGGCAACCCGGCCTTCGAGGACCCGCCGGGGTGCATGATGCAGCGTCAGGGCAACTTCATCACCGGCTTCTTCCCAGACGATATCCAGGAGAACCTTGACGACGAGGTAGACGTCTTCTACTTCCCGCCAGTCGATGGTGGTTACGACGGCAACCCGGTGGGGGGTGGTGGTGACCTCGCCGCGTCGTTCAACGCCGACGACGAGGAGACCACCCAGGTGATGGAGATGCTCGCCTCTGAGGACTTTGGCGAATCCTGGGCCGGGGACGGCGGGTGGCTCTCGCCGCACACCACCTTCGACCCGTCGCTGTACCCGGACGAGACCACCCGGAAGATCGGTGAGATCGCCGCGGAGGCCGACGTCTTCCGTTTCGACGCCTCCGACCTGATGCCGACCGAGGTGGGTGGGGGCACGTTCTGGACCGGCATGGTCGAGTGGACCAGCGGTGATAAGACCACAGCAGAGGTCACCGAGGAGATCGAGCAGTCCTGGCCGTCCTCCTGATCGTCGAGGTGGTGGGATCCGCAGGGATCCCACCACCTCGCTACCACGAAGTCGAGGCAGCCGCCCCCCTCGAAGCGGCCCTGGCAGGGAAAGGTCTTGAGGCGAGTGTCCTCCACGGAATCTGACACCGGCACTGTTGAAGAGCCAACGGGGTCGTCCCCGCCCGGCGGGCGAGGCCCGATGTCGTGGGAAGAGATGCAGGTCGTCGAGCGCAAGCAACGCCTTGTGAAGCTAGCGGTCGGCATCGTTGGGCTGGTCGTCACCATCGCCGTGGTCGGGACCACGTTCCAGGCGCTCGCCCGCTTCGGCGCCGACATTCCCAGCCTGCTCCAAGGCGTGATCGCCGTGCTCGCCGGAGTGCTCGGCGCTGCTGTCCTCTTCTACTTCATCAACATGGTCGTTGAGGGGCTTCCGAAGAGGCTCTCGCAGGGCGTCATCCCGTACGCCTTCCTGTTGCCAGCACTGCTCCTGATCGGCGTGATATTGGTCTACCCGACGGTGCAGACGATCAACTTCAGCTTCGCCGATGCCGACAGCGAGGTGTACGTCGGCTTCCAGAACTACGTGGACGTCTTCGGCGACCCCGACTTCCGCGAGTCGATCTTCAATAACCTGTTGTGGTTGCTGATCGTGCCCGCGCTCACCGTGTTGTTCGGCGTGGTGGTGGCGGTACTCGCCGACAAGCTCTCGACGAACGGTGAGAAAGTCTCCAAGGCGTTCATCTTCGTCCCTATGGCGATCTCGTTCGTCGGTGCTGCGGCGATCTTTAGCTTCGTCTACGCCTACAACCCACCCGGAGACACCCAGATCGGGTTACTGAACGCGATCTGGACCGGCATCCGCGAGCTTTTCGGCGCGGCACCCTAGCCGGTGGCATGGTTGAGCGTCGCGACGTTCAGCCTGAACGACCTTCTGCTGATGGTCATCGTGGTGTGGATGCAGGTCGGCTTCGCCATGATCCTGCTTTCCTCCGCGATCAAGGGCGTCCCGGAGGAGACGATCGAGGCGGCACGCATCGATGGCGCGAACGAATGGCAGATCTTCAACCAGGTCGTCATCCCGCAGATCCGCGGCACCATGATCACAGTCTTCGTCACCGTGTTGATCATCGTGCTGAAGATCTTCGACATCATCTACGTCACGACCAACGGTCGGGACGGCACCAATGTCATCGCCAACCTGTTCTTCCAGGAGCTCTTCCTGACAGGGGATAACGGCGTCTCCGCCGCGATCGTGGTGATCCTGCTGGTCGCGGTGACGCCGGTACTCGTCTACCAAGTCAGGCACTTCCGTCGCGAGGAGGCAGAACGATGAGCGCGAACACCGAGAGCCGGAAGTCCCGAGCCTGGTTCTCCTGGGTCACGATGATCTTCCTCTGCGTGCTGTGGTCGATCCCCACCCTTGGTCTCCTGGTCAGCTCGTTCCGGCCCCGGATCGATCTCGAGCGCAGTGGCTGGTGGAGCGCACTGTTCAACCCGTTCGGCGCCGAGTGGACGATCGCTAACTACGACACGGTGCTCTTCGAGGAGGAGATGGCCGCGTCGTTCGTCAACAGCATCGTGGTCGCGATCCCCGCCACCGTTCTCCCGATCATGTTCGCGGCGTTTGCGGCCTACGCCTTCACCTTCATGAGCTTCCGCGGTAAGGACATCATCTTCGTGCTGATCGTCGCGCTGATGGTGGTCCCGATCCAGGCGACCTTCGTGCCGCTGCTGACGCTGCTGGGGCCGGATGGGATCAGTATCAGCGGGCAGTACCTCGCGGTGTGGCTCCTGCACACCGGTTTCGGAATGCCGTTGGCCATCTACACGATTCGCAACTACATGAGCACGCTGCCACGGACCATCATCGAGTCGGCAAAGATCGACGGGGCGACCCACTTCCAGACCTTTTGGAAGTTGATCGTGCCGATGTCGGTCCCGGTGCTCGCTGCGTTCGCGATTCTGCAGTTCGTGTGGGTCTGGAACGACCTGCTGATCGCCCTCCTGTTCCTGGGATCCGGCGAGAAGTCCACAGTGATTGTGCAGCTTGCCAGCCTGCTCGGCACGCAGGGCCAAGGAGCAGAACTGCTGACTGCGGGCGCCTTCATCTCGATTCTGTTGCCGTTGGCGGTGTTCTTCGGGCTGCAGCGCTACTTCGTCCGCGGACTGACCGCCGGTGCGGTCAAGGGGTGAGGCAGGCGATCGACCCGTTCTACCAGCGAGCGGCAGGGACCAGCCTGCTGCTCGCTGTCTGTGCGAACGGATCGGGTGCCGACGTACCCGTTCTCGTGCACTGGGGGGCAGACCTGGGCGAGCTCGACGATGAGGATATCGCTGAGTTCGTCATCGCGCGATCACCGAGCGTCCCGCACAGCGCCCTGGACGAGCCCCGTCTCCTCGCGGTTGTGCCGGACACCGCGAGCGGCTTCACCGGCACGCCGGCAGTCGAGGGTTTCCGGGTCGACCAGCAAGGGGCAGCCTGGGCGCCGAAGTTCAACACCTGGCTCGCTGGCGGGCAAGATCCCTCCGCCCGGCGGCCGAGGATTCGCCCAGCCAGATCGGGCCGAGAGGCGGGAACGGGATAGAGCTGGTCGCGGAGGACGTCGAGGCGGGCCTCGCGGTCAACTGCTTCCTCGCTCTTTCCGAGGAGGGGATGCTGCACACGCGGACCGTGCTGACGAACACCGGGACCTCGGACTTCGTGCTCACCGCAGTGCGCTCGGCGCTCCCTGTCGGAGCGGAGGCCGGCGAGATCCTCGATCTCACCGGTCGCTGGTGCCGCGAACGATCACCCCAGCGCCGCGCCTTCACTCAGGGCACATGGCAGCGCGCAGGCCGGCACGGTAGGACCGGGCACGACGCCACGCTGATGATGGTCGCCGGCACGCCCAGCTTCGGCTTCCGCAACGGCACCGTGTGGGGGATCCACCTGGCATGGAGTGGTGACCACCTGCACTACGCGGAACGTACGCCGGAAGGGGAGTCACTGCTGGGTGGAGGTGAGCTGCTGGGGCCGGGTGAGGTGGTCCTGGCCCCTCGTGAGAGTTACCAGACACCATGGTTGATGGGAGCCTGGTCAGACAAGGGGATGGACGGTCTCAGCGAGCGGTTCCACCGGTGGGTTCGCGACGCCACCCCTCGCTCACGCGCACCCCGGCCAGTCGTCGTCAACACCTGGGAGGCGGTCTACTTCGACCACGACCTCGCCAGGCTTACGGCGCTGGCCGACGCCGCCGCCGAGGTGGGGGCAGAACGCTTCGTCCTCGACGACGGATGGTTCGCGGGTCGTCGCAGCGACAGTTCCGGCCTCGGAGACTGGACGGTGGACGCGGCCCTGTGGCCACAGGGGCTGCATCCGATCGTCGACCACGTGCGCGGCCTCGGGATGGACTTCGGCCTCTGGGTGGAACCGGAGATGGTCAACGCCGACTCGGACCTCGCCCGAGAGCATCCGGACTGGGTGCTCAAGGGGCGTACGGCGCTGCCCGACGACTGGCGCCACCAGCAGGTGCTCGACCTGCAGAACGAGGACGCGTTCCGACACCTCCACCGCGCGCTCCTGGCCCTGCTCGACGAGTACGACATCTCATTCCTGAAGTGGGACCACAACCG
>Ga0075530_1001526_pt1 | contig 10990 bp, 10 predicted proteins | sample NGEPerD_2_FD_75101 | JGI IMG/M metagenome (GOLD analysis project Ga0075530, IMG submission 75101) | Arctic peat soil microbial communities from the Barrow Environmental Observatory site, Barrow, Alaska, USA - NGEE PermafrostL1-D | ecosystem: Environmental > Terrestrial > Soil > Wetlands > Peat ...
CGACACGCTCGACCTCGTCGCCTCGCTTCCCGGCATCCGGCTCGGGCTCCCCGCGCACGGTCATCCCTTCGACGACGTGCCGGGACGGGTCGACTCGATCAAGCGGCATCACGCCGAGCGCGAGGAGCTGCTCCGTGAGGCGTCGGTCGCGCTCGGACCGGCCACCGTCGAGGCGCTGTCGCACGAGATCTTCCCCAAGCGCTACTGGGGCGTCATGGCCGAGAGCGAGACGTTCGCTCATCTCGAGCACATGGTGCAGCTCGGCGGCACCGAGCGCCTCGAGGACGACGGCCCGTTCCGGTACGTCGATCGATAGAGCGGAGGATGATGGGCGACGTCACGGCCGAAGCCACCGATCTCCTCCAATCGCTCATCCGCAACCAGTGTGTGAACGACGGGTCGGTGGCCTCAGGCGAGGAGATCCGCAGCGTCGACCTCCTCGCCCAGTACCTCGGGTCGACCGGCCTCGACCTCGAGCGCTACGAACCGCAGGAGGGCCGCCAGAGCGTGGTGGCCCGCATCGAGGGCAGCGATCCCGACGCGCCGAGCCTCCTGCTCATGGGGCATCTCGATGTCGTCCCCGTCAACCCCGACGGGTGGAGCCGCGACCCGTTCGGCGGCGAGCTCGTCGACGGCTTCGTGTGGGGTCGCGGCGCGGTCGACATGCTCAACCTCACCGCCACCCAAGCGGTCGCGTTCCGCCGGCTCGCCGAGTCCGGGTTCCGGCCCAAGGGCACCTTGATCTACCTGGGCGTGGCCGACGAGGAGGCGCTCGGTACGTGGGGAGCGAAGTGGCTCGTCGAGCACGAGCGCGACGCCGTCTACGCCGACTACGTGCTCACCGAATCGGGCGGGTTCCAGATGCCGGGTGGCGACGGCCGCCCTCGCCTCCCGGTGCTGACCGAGGAGAAGGGCACCTACTGGTCGAAGGTCGTCGTGCACGGCACCCCAGGTCACGGCTCGGCGCCGCTGCGAACCGACAACGCGTTGGTCACCGCCGCCGAGGTGGTGCGCCGCATCGCGGCGTTTCGCCCCGAGAGCCGGATCCACGAGACATGGCGCCGGTTCGTCGAGGGCATGGCCTACCCGCCGGAGGTCGCCGAGCCGCTCCTCGATTCCGCCCGCCTCGACGAGTTCCTCGAAGGTTTGCCGACCGCGATGGCGCGCCAGATCTACTCGTGTACCCACACCACGTTCGCACCGACCGTCGCCCACGGCGGCACCAAGACCAACGTCATCCCCGACCGGGTGGAGCTCGACATCGACGTGCGTACGTTGCCCGGCGTCGAGGGCGCCGACGCCCGGGCGCTGCTCGAGGAGGCGATCGGCGACGACCTGCTCGACAAGGTCGACATCACCTCCAACGACGACCCCGCTACCGCGTCACCGGTTGACACGCCGCTCTGGGACGTGCTCGAGCGAGTCGCCTCGAAGCTGGTACCCGACTCCGCTCTGGTGCCGTTCGTGATGACCGGAGGGACCGACAACCGCTTCTTTCGCCGCGCCGGCTCGGTGGGCTACGGCTTCGGGCTGTTCAGCCGACGCCTCACGTTCGAGCAGTACGGCACGATGTTCCACGGCAACGACGAGCGTGTCGACCAGGAATCGCTCGAGCTGTCGACGCAGATGTTCGAGGCGGTCGCCCGGGAGCTGCTCACCTGAAATCTCGATGCGTCCCCAACAGGATGCGTGCATGACGAGCGATACCTCGCGCCTGGGAACGCATGTACCGATGGGGTCTAGGAGTCGGGTTGATCGCGCAGGAAGCGTTCCACCTCGGCGGCGAGATCGTCGCCGGTCGGGAGCGGCGTCTCCTCGACCCGTTCCTCCAGCTCGCGGACATAGTTGGCCGCGTTTTCGTCGTCGGCGATCGCCGCGTCCACCCGGGTTCGCCATTGGTCGCCGCGACGACGGACGTCGTCGAGGTCGAGATGCACGTCGACGACCTGGCCGAGACGCTCGAGGAGCGCGGCGGTGGCCATCGGATGCGGTGGGCCGGCCAGGTAGTGCGGGACGGGTGCCCACAGCGACACGCCGGCAACGCCCCGCGTCCGGGCGGTGTCTTGGAGCACCCCCACGATGCCGGTCGGGCCCTCGTAGCGTGAGCGCACCAGGCCGGCGTCGTCGACCAGGGCCGGGTCCGATGCGGTCCCGCTGATCGCGACCGGCCGCGTGTGCGGAACGTTGGCCAGTAGTGCTCCGAGGGACACGACCATCGAGCACCCGGTGTCGGTCGCCACCGTGAGAAGTCCTCGGCAGAACGACCGCCATCTGTAGTTCGGCTCGACGCCCACGACCACAACGAGATCGCGCGCTGCTTCGGGAAGGCGAACGGCGAAGCACTCGGTTGCCGGCCAGTCGAGCTTGCGCGTGACGCCGTCGACCAGCTCCACGTGTGGGCGAGTCGACTGGAAATCCACATGCTCCTCGGGGTCGATCCACGCGCAGCGCCGCCCGCCGGTCGTGCGCACCAACCACGACGCCGCCTCGCTGGCCGCCTCGCCGGCGTCGTTCCAACCCTTGAACGCGGCGACCAACGCCGGTCGGCGAAGGTCGGGGTGCTCGTCCCAGACCAGACTGTCCATCACTCCCCGCTCTCGGCGCGTGCTACAACACCGTTCCGCTCGCTCATCGTCCCCTAGGAGTCCTGGTGGAGGGCGCTCGGGTCGATCGGGTAGCCATCGCCGGAGAGCACGGCCGCGGTCATCGGCTCGAGCAGCGCGAAGAGCTCGGGGGCATCGCCGCCGAGCCGCTCGATGACGTGGCGAACCGAGCGATCGGTGCGCTCCTCGATCTCGCGTCTCAGGGCCCTGCCCCGCTCGGTGATGGCTCCGTCGCTCACGAGCCCGCGCTCGCCCAGGCGCGCGTACGCGGCGTCGACGTCGGAATCGGCGTAGCCCCGCGTGAACACGTAGGTCCGAGGCGGAAGCCCCCACGCGAGCTCCGACAACACCGTGATCTCGCACGAGTCGAGCTCGGGCGTCCACGACGCGACGTGCCCGTCGCCGCGGTGCTCGCGCACGCGGTCCGCGGCCCGCCAGAACCGCCCCCAGGCCGTCTCCGGCACGGGGAGCGCGGTGAGGCCCGCATACAAGGCCCGCCCCGAAGGGTCGACGCCGTCGACCGCGCGTTCGAGCAACGCCGTCGCGCGCTCCAACGATGAGGGCGGATCGCCGACGAGGCGCCGGAGTGACTCGGTGGCACCGGCGAGTCGAGCCTCGAGCATCGGCTCCGGATCGGTCTTTTCCCAACCGCCGGCGACTGCGCGCTCGACCACCGCCGGCTTGAAGACGGCGAACGCGGCCGTGATCACCGCCGCCGGAGCTTTGCCGAGGCACGCCCCACGCGAGCAGAAATAGCCCTCGAAGTAGTTGCAGCCGAGCGCCTGATACCGGTCGATCGCCTCCGGAGCGAAGTACACGTTGGCCGCCAGCGGCTCGACGAGGTCGCGTAGGCGTCGAGCGGTCGGGTGGAGATCGGCCATGACCGGAGCGTATCGGCCTGCTCGGGGAATCACCCCCTGCGGCGCCCGACGTTGCGGAGCCGCGAGATCGACCGCGCCCCGTCGACCAGCGCCTTGACCCGTCCATCGATGCTCGCCAACCGCACGGCCGCAAGCCTCTCCTCGGTCGAGTGCCGAAGGCAAGCTGTCGCAGCCGTCGCTCCAGTGCCGTTGCGCCGCGGCCCGCTCTAGGCTCCGAGCGTGGCGCTGCTGACCCCCGACGAGTACCGCGAGTCACTGCGTGACGGCCGGGCCCTGTGGTACCGGGGTCGTGCGGTCCCCGACGTCCTCGCCGAACCCGAGCTGCGCGTGGCAGTCGATCACGCCGCGATCGACTACGAGGTGGGCCACGACCCCACGTATCGCGACCTCGCGGTCGCCAAAGATCCGGAGAGCGGCGAGGAGTACAGCGCCTACTACCGCGTGCCGCGCTCGACCCAAGACCTGCTCGAACGCTCGAAGCTCATCGAGACCGTCACCGGTCTCGGTGGGACCATGGTCACGCTCATCAAGGAGATCGGGTCTGACGCGCTGTTCGCCCTCGAGCGAGTGCTGGAAGGCGAGGCGCTCGAGCGAGCGCGCCGATTCGCGAAGCACTGTCGCGAGGGCGACCTCGCGGTCGCGGTCGCGCAGACCGATGTGAAAGGTGACCGGTCACTGCCCCCGCACCAACAGGCCGACCCCGACCTCTACGTACGGGTGGTCGAGGAGCGCGACGGCGGCATCGTGGTACGAGGTGCAAAATGCCACACGTCGATCTCGGCCAACGCCCACGAGATCGTCGTGCTCCCCACGCGCGCCATGGGGCCCGACGACTCCGACTACGCGGTGGCCTTCGCGGTACCGGTCGCCACGCCCGGCGTGAAGCTCTATATCTCGTCGTACGGCGCCGGGGAGCGCAACCAGTTCGAGTTCCCACTGTCGTCGCGCCACAAGATGCTCGAGACACTGACCGTCTTCGACGACGTGTTCGTGCCGTGGGAGCGAGTGTTCCTGTGCCGAGAGCCCGACAAGGCGGGCGCGCTCGCCCTCACCTTCGTCGAATACCATCGCTTCACCGCAGTGTCGTACAAGCTCCCGCTGGTCGATGCGCTCGTCGGATCGGCCGCGCTTGCTGCCGAGATGAACGGCGTCACCAAGGCCGGCCACATCCGCGAGAAGCTCACCCAGCTCGTGATCTACGCGGAGACGGTCCGTGCGCTCATCCAGCTGGCGGCGATTCGGGCCCGGATCGGGAGCCACGGGATCGCGTACCCAGACCCGATGACCACCAACATGGCCAAGTACACCTTCGCCACCCGGTACCACGAGGCCATCGAGCTCGTGCAGGACGTGTCCGGCGGCCTGCTCGTCACCGGTCCGGGAGGCGAGGACTGGGCGTCGCCCGAGATCAGGCCGGTGCTCGAGAAGTACTTCCGGGCCAAGGCCCCGGCCGAGGACCGCCTCCGCCTCCTCCACCTCGTGGCCGACCTCACGGCCCGCGACTTCGGCGGGTACCACGCAGTCCTCGCGGTGCATGCCGAGGGCTCGATCGAGGCCGAGAAGATGCAGATCCTTCGCGCCTACGACTCGGGTCCGGCGCTCGACTACGCACGGCGGCTGGCGCGCCTCGACGGCGCCTGAGCCGTTCGCTTCGGCCCGGTCAGCCGCGGAGCGCCGGGATGTCGGAGCGGTTGGCGCGGTCGAGGGCGCCGTCGACGATTCCGTCGACCAGCGCACCCATGGTGTCGAAGCCCTCGCCGACGGTCTTGCCCATCTGGAAGCGGGCGTTGATGCCCTCGACGATGATCGCGAGCTTGTACGCGGCCAGCGCCACGTAGAAGTCGAGCTGGCCGACATCACGGCCGGTCGCGGCGGCGTAGCGGTCGACGACCTCGTCGGCGTCGAGGAACCCGGGCTGCGAAGCCACCGCCTGGCCAGTGGCGATCACGCGCTCGTCGGCCTGCCCCCAATAGAGGAGGAACAGCCCGAGGTCGGCGAGCGGGTCGCCGAGCGTCGCCATCTCCCAGTCGAGGACCGCCACGATCGTTCCCGGATCCCCAGGGGCGAGCATCGTGTTGTCGAGTCGGTAGTCGCCGTGCACGATCGTCGGCGAGCCCGAGTCGGGCAACGCCGCTCGCAAGCGGCGGGCGAGGTCGTCGATCCCGGCCAGCTCACGCGTCTTCGACCGTTTCCACTGCTCGCCCCATCGGCGCACTTGGCGCTCGAGGTACCCGTCGGGCCGACCGAAGTCGGAGAGGCCGACCCCGTCGTAGTCGACCGAGTGGAGGCGAGCGAGCACGTCGACGAGCTGTTCCGAGCACGCCCGCGCCTCGTCGCTTGTGAGCTTTGCCGTGGCCTCTGCATCGCGCAGGATGACGCCCTCGACGTTCTCCATCACGTAGAAGGGCGCGCCGATCAGCTCGACGTCGTCGCAGAACGCATGCACGCGCGGGACCGGCACGTCGGTCGCACCGAGCGCGTCGAGGACGCGGTACTCACGCTGCATGTCGTGTGCGGTCGGCAAGACGTGGCCCAACGGGGGTCGGCGCAGCACCCATCGCTCGTCACCACGCCGGATCAGATAGGTGAGGTTCGAGCGGCCTCCGGCGATGACCTCGGCGGTCAGCTCTCCGTCGCTGCCGAGGTGATCGGCGAAGTAACGCGCCAGCACGTCGAGATCGACGCCCGGGGGGGCGCCGGCGCCGGGACTTTTGGTGTCGTGGGGATCGACCGGGCTGTCCACCGGGCTCCTCTCGCAGCGCGCGGAGCCTATCGACGCGAGATACTCCGTCGCTCAGGTGATGCTCAGGCGCGCGACAAGTCGCGAGTACCGTCGCCCTCCGTGCAGCCGCACCGCCTGGGGGCAATGTTCGTTGCTCTCGTCGCCGTGGCGATGCTGGCGCCCGTGTTGGCTGCCGGACGCGCGATTGCCGACGATTGGATCCCGATCGGTGACAACGGTGCGATCGCCGTGGACACCCAAGACGTGTTTTCGAGCGATACGCCTCTGCTCGGCGTGCGCACGACGCTCGGCGGCGACGAGTACGACGGCCGGGTTCGCCATCTCGGACCGCTCGAGTTCTGGACGTTGGCGATTCCGTCAGGGCTCGCCGGGGGCGCGGCGTGGGGGATCCTCGGCGGTGTGGCGCTGGTCGGAATCGCGTCGCTCGTCGCGGTGGGCTGGGCATCAGGGCGCATGACCGGCGCGTCCGGCGCCACGTGCGCGCTGGGCCTGACCGTTCTCGTCTGCTGGTCGCTGGGGCGATACGTGCTCGCCGATCCTTGGAACCCACACGTCGCGGTCTTGCCGCTCGTCGCTGCCCTTTTCCTCGCGTGGGCGGTCGTGGCGGGCGACGGGTGGGCACTTGCACCGCTTGCGTTCGCGGTGAGCTTCGCCGCGCAGGCGCATTTCTTGTACGTGCCGCTGGCTCTGGCGTTGCTCGTTGGTGCGGCCGCGGCCGTGGCGCGGCGTGCGACGCGGCGCCAGCTCGTGACCTCTGTCGCGGTGCTGGCGATCGTCTGGCTGTTTCCGGTTTGGGAGCAGATCACCAACCGGCCGGGGAACTTCGTCGAGGTATCGCGCGCCTTGCGTGGTGACGAGCAGGTGGCGGTGTCGTGGCAGTACGCGTTCCGCGCCGTCGCGCGGGCGGTCGGGCTCGTGCCGCTGTTCGGGAGGCCGGCACGCGGCTTCGAGTACTTCGGCTCTCCACTCTCGATCGTCACCCTGTCGAGTGCGATCGCTGTGGTCGCCGGCTTGGCGGTGTTGACGGTGGCGGCAGCGCGTCGTCGCGACCGGCTCGCTTGGAGCGCCGGTGCAGTGGCGCTCGCCGCGCTCGCAGTGACCACGGCGACGATCGCGCAGGTTCCGCACGCATACGGAGATGTGGCCTTCTACCACATGCTCGCGCTGTGGCCGGTCGGGTGCTTCACGTGGTTCGCGCTCGGGCTCCTCGTGGTGCGCACGTTCTCGCTGCCTGTGCTCGCGCGGCGTATCGGCATCGGCGCAGCGGCCGCGCTGCTCGTCGTCGGCGCACCAGCGGTGGCGTTCACCGAGGGGCCGGGTGGCTGGGATGAGGCGAACATGCAAGCGGTGCGTGCGCTCATGCGTCAGGTCGAGCCGAAACTCGAGGATCTCGGCGCGGTGCGCATCGAGACCATCGGTCAGGTCTACACACCTGTCCTCTACGGGATGGTGTACCAGCTGCGCCGACGGGGAATCGACGCGCGGGTCGCGGCCGATGATTTGTACCTCGGTTCCCAGCACGCGGCGCCACCCGACGCGCCGGCGCTCGTCGTGGTGGCGGGCGAGGCGGACGCGCGACTGGGGCCCGACGCGCCGCGCATCGCGTCGTACCGCACCTGGTCCGAGGCAGACCTGGTCGAGCTCCGGGAGCTCGACCGACAACTGAGGACCTTGCTCGACGCGAGCGGTATCGATCGGCTACGCGGCGCGGATCCCTACGAGCTGTACCAGGACGGGACGTTGCTGCGTCTCGAGATCGCGGGCGACCTCATGTTCAGCGACGAGGACCGCGCCCTGCTGAAGCGTTACGTCGACCTGCGCTTCGAGATCGAGGAGCTCGTTTTCGTTGCGTATCTGGTTCCCGGTCGCTGAGGAGAGAGGCTCAGGCGACGCGAGGGGCGCGGGGGTTCACGGGCCTGCCCTTGCCCTTCGGGTAGCGGGCGACGCGTCCGACCGGCATGTCGACCCGGAAGCCGGCCGCGGCCCGCTCCTCCTCCGACTCGGCTCCCCAGAAGCCGTACTCGCGGTGCTCTCGAGCCCAGTCGCGACAGGGGTGGAGCGCCGGGCACTGCACGCAGATCGCGCGCGCCTCGTCCTCACGGACGGCTCGAGCCTCGGGGCGCTCGCCGGCGGGGGCGAAGAAGAGCTCGGTCTGGCCGCGACACGCGGCCTTGCCGGTCCAGGTGAGGGGACCGGTGAAGATCAGATTCGAGATCGAGATCGCCTCGATGGCCACCGCCGATACCTCCGCTCCGAGCGCTCCGAGAGGGTGCGTGCGAGAAGAGAGTCGGGAAGCCGGCGGGGGGAACCGGCCTCCCCGACTCGAACTCGCTGTACCCGTCCATGGTGGCAGTCGACCCCCCAATCTGTCCAACAGGTAGAATTGATCGTATCCATCGGCAATAGTGATGTCCGTTGCCCGGGAGGACCGGCCCATGGAGCTCCGCCACCTCGACACCCTGCTCGCGATCGACGAGGCCGGTTCCTTCACCGGAGCCGCCGACGCGCTCGCCACCGTCCAGTCGAACGTCTCCGAGCACGTCCGACGGCTCGAGGAGGAGCTGGGAGCCCCGTTGCTCCTTCGCGGGCGACGCGGGGCGCAGCCCACCGAGTTCGGCGTCGTCGTCCTCGAACGGGCGCGGCGAGTTCGCCGCGAGCTGGAAGCGATGAAGGCCGACCTCTCGATGCTCCAAGGGCTGGAGACGGGCTACGCCAGCTTCGGCATCGTCGGCACCGCGAGCCGGTGGATGGTGCCGGCGCTGGTCGCAGACCTTCGAGCGCGCGCGCCGGGGGTACACCTCAGGATCACCGAAGGGGCGTCGGAACGCCTCGCGACGAAGCTGCTCGACCGGGAGCTGGCGCAGGCTGTCGTGACCGAGCCGATGACCGATCCGCGTCTCGTGGTCGAGCATCTGCTCGAGGAGACCATGGTCGGCGTCGTCGACCGTGATGTCGACCTCGGGCCCGAACCGGTCGAGCTCGCGCGCCTGGCCGGCATCCCCATGATCCTTCCTCCACCGGCCAATCCGTTACGGGCGGAGATCGAGGCCGCCGCGCGCGCCGCCGGCGTCGAGCTCTCGGTGCCGCTCGAGGTCGAGGGCATCCGGCTGATCGCCGACCTCGTCGCCGCGGGGGCGGGAGCGTCGGTGCTCCCCGAGACGGCGGTCCCGTCGCAGATGCCCGAGCTGCGGGCAGTCAGGCTGGTGGACCTCCCACCGCGGCGCTTGGCGCTGATCTCCGCACGCGACGCGCACCTGTCGCTCGCCGACCGTGCTGCCCGCGACGCCGTGCGCCGCCTGATCGCGGCGCACCTCGCCGAGCGCACCTCCGGCTAGGGTCAGCTCGATGCCGGACGAGGAGAGGCGCGACGGGCTGGTGGTCTCGCCCGGGGCGATCGTAGGCATCGTCGTCGCCGTCCTGATCCTGATCGTCGCGATCCAGAACAGCGGCCCAGTCGCGGTCGAGATCCTGTTCTGGGATGCCGACGTACGCCTGATCTTCGTGATCCTGATCTCGGCGTTGCTCGGAGTCGGCGTAGGTGCCGTCGTCCGCCGCCAGATGCGCCGCCGCTGATCAAGCGGGCGCGAGCACCAGGCGGGCTCCGGCGACCTCCATCTCCACCGGATCACCTACGCCGCCGAAGACGAGACCCTCGAGCCGTTCGATCCCGGGCTGCTGCGTTTCGGTGTGCACCTCGGTGCGAACCTCGATGCGGATCCGAGAGCCGCCGGGCCAGACGAGATCCGCGTGGTGGTCGTCGGCCTGCTCGACGTCACCGCCGAGCATGCCGGCGAAGAACGCGATCGCTGTGTCGAGCGACGGAGTTCGCATCACGACGCGCTCGAGCACCCCGCGCCGATCGCCGGGCGGTGGCGGGTCGGTCCACCACTTGGGATGACCGTCAGCACCGTGCCGGCGGACGTGGTCGAGGAACCCCGACTCGGTCGCGAACTGGTGCACGGTCTGCGCCAGCTGGACAACGGTTCCGTGCGCCTCGCGGGGGAGGAGGAAGGCCTCCTGCCAGTCGGGGTCGGAGTGGTCGACGTTGACCGGGCGGTAACCCGCAGAACGGAGGCGCTCGATGGTGTTGCCGAGGCTGTCGACCTTGAACGTGAGGTGGTGGGGCCCGTCGCCGTGCCGGGCGAGGAACCGCTCCAGGAAGTCGTTCGCCGCGGTGTCCCAGGGCTCGAGCAACTCGACGCGCATCCCGGCCGTCTCGTCGCCGAGCAGCACCTGCATCGGGCGGAACCCGCGGGCTTGGCCGCCGAAGAGGACGAGGCCACCCAGCTCGCCGGCCAACATCCGGACCGCGGGCCCCGCGTCGCGCGTCGCGAGCGCGACGTGGTCGAGGTCGGTCGGCACCGGGTGCGAGGGGCTCAGGTCGTGGCGGTTCGGAGCGCGGCCCGCGGCGCCCGGCTCGGCACGTTGCCGGCCCGGGTGACCTTCTTCGCCAGCACGTAGGCGACCCCGAGGGCGAGGCCGCCGCCGACGGCGTCGAGGATGAAGTGGTTCCCCGTGGCGACGATCGTCAGCAGCATGACGCACGGGTACGCGATCGCGAGACGCTTCATGAGCCGGGAGGTCACGTGCGGGTAGATCGCGACCGCGCAATAGAGCGCCCAGCCGAAATGCAGGCTCGGCATCGCCGCGTAGGGGTTGCCCACGTGCTTGACGGGGCCGGTGGTGAACGACCACGCGTTGGGAAAGAGCGCGAGGGCGTCCTTGAAGTGGAACTGGAGGTCCCAGTTGAGCGGGTAGGTGTC
>Ga0075530_1001528_pt1 | contig 10974 bp, 8 predicted proteins | sample NGEPerD_2_FD_75101 | JGI IMG/M metagenome (GOLD analysis project Ga0075530, IMG submission 75101) | Arctic peat soil microbial communities from the Barrow Environmental Observatory site, Barrow, Alaska, USA - NGEE PermafrostL1-D | ecosystem: Environmental > Terrestrial > Soil > Wetlands > Peat ...
AAAGATAAAGTGAACATTTGATTATGAAACAGGCAATTGTGATATCCGCGAACACGGCTTCGGTTGGCGTGGTGCGAGCCTTGGGGCAGATGGGGGTTCCGGTGGTCGTAATGCATTACAACGAATCGGAAGACATCGCGCACGTTTCAAAGTATGTCGTGAAACGGATTAAAGTCCCGCATCCAGAAAATGACGAGCCCGAGTTCCTGCGATGTCTCGTGGAAAATGCAGCTCATCACGCTGGCGCACTGTTAGTCCCCACCTCCGACGAATCCGTCCTGGTCGTGGCCAGGCACAAAGAGGTACTGGCGCAGCATTACGTCGTCGCGTGTTCAGACTTGAGCATCGCGGAGCAATTTGTCGACAAGAAACACACCTACACGCTGGCCGAGAGAGTGGCTGTGCCGTATCCCAAAACACTGGTGCCGACGTCGGTCGCGGAAGTGGAGCGATTCGGCGGCGAGATTGACTATCCGTGCCTGCTCAAGCCTTGTCACAGTCACCGCTTCCATGCGAGTTTCCGGCGCAAGGTGTTCGTGATCGAGAACCCCGAGGAGTTGCTTTCGCGTTACCAGGACATCGCCGCGGCCGGCCTTGAGGTCATGATCCAGGAACTCATCCCCGGCAACGACACCAATGGCGTCAACTACAACTGTTACTTCTGGGACGGCAAGCCGCTGGTTGAATTTACCTCGGCCAAGATACGGCACGCGTGGCCCCGCTTCGGATTTCCCTGCGCCGTTGTCAGCCGGCATGTACCTGAGGTCATCGAACGTGGCCGCGCCCTGCTCGCGGGTCTGGATTACTACGGCTTTGCCAACATCGAATTCAAGCGCGACCCGCGCGACGGCGTCCACAAGCTGATGGAGATCAATGGACGTCACAACATGTCATGCCTGCTGGCGGTGCGCTGCGGCATCAATTTTCCCTGGACGCAGTACAACCATCTGATCAACGGCGAACTGCCGAAATCGCAACAAAGCGAGCAGGGCATCTATTGGCTGGACCCGTTCAGGGACATCGGCTACGGAATCAAATACTACCGCCAGGAGCAATACCGGGTCCGCGAACTCATCCGGCCGTATTTCAAACCCCATGTATTCGCCACCCTGGATATCGAGGACCCCAAACCTGCGGGACTGCGGATCATGCATCTGCTCAAGCGAGTCACCCGGCGCAGAGGGGGCAAGCTGCTTAGATTGCCGCGACGGCTGTTCAGGCGCTCCAAGAAGATGTTGCTCAGGGCGCGGGCTTGAGATAGCCGGCTTGAGATACCAGCGCCTGTAAAACGCATGAGAATCGAAAATCTACGCACGGAGAACGGTGGCGGGCGCGTAAGGCAGGCGGCGACCGTTGTCTGGGAAGATAACCACCGACCGCGTCAGGAAATTTACTTTGAAACCAGCAACGATTTTGCGCATGGATTCGATCTAAACCCGGATGCGTTTTTGCTTGCATGCGTATTGCCGGCCATGCACCACCGGGAAACTCGGATCGTCGTGGATGCCGGGATTTGTCCCGGCCTGCTCGAAGGACTCAAGTATGTCCTCGCCACGATGCGGCACTGGTTCTATGACCCTCAACACTCACCGATCCGCATCGAAAGCAGGCAGGGCAGCTACGTAACAAACGCCGCGACGACGCAATCCGCGGAGCACAAGATTACGGGATCGCTGTTCTCGAGCGGCGTGGACTCGCTCGCTCTGCTGCGCGACAACCATCTTCGCTATCCGCCCGACCACCCGTGGTTTATCCGCGATGCGTTTATCATCATGGGGCAGAACATCGAGTCCGATATGTCGGAACCCACCGTGCGGCAGGCGGTGGTCGACTTTTCGGCGGTGACCGCGGATGCCGGCGCGAGGCTGATCCCCGTCTATACCAATGTCCGCGCGCTGGAGACGGACGGCAAATTCTTCTTGCGCGTCAATCACGGCGCGATCATGGCGTCGGTCGTGCATGCCTTTGCCCAACGGCTGCACACTGCCTTCATCGCCTCGTCCGGTAGTATCGGCGAGCTCGCGTTTTATAAACAGCCCACGTTCCCGCCCTGGGGCTCCCACCCTCTGATCGACAACTATTATTCGAGCGCGAACCTGCAGATTCGCCATGAAAACCTGGCGCTGACGCGGCTGGATAAGCTGCGCGTTCTCGCCGACTGGGACGCGGGACTGCAACACATCAGAGTTTGCGGCCGTAACTGGCCGGGCCCCAACTGCGGAAAATGCGAGAAGTGTGTACGCACGCAGCTTGGACTGCTGGCGCTCGGTTTACTGGACAAGTCCAAAGCCTTCCCGGCCAACGACCTCACCGCCGAGGATCTCAACGTCGTCAGGGTGAAACACTTCGATCCGCGCTTCAACATCGCAACGCAGGCCATCTACTACGAACTCATGGCCCCGCTGGAAGCGGCCGGCCGGCACGACCTGGCGCGCGCCATCAAGCATGCCGAGAATCCTCGCGGGAAAACGCCACGCGCGCGCTTAAGGCGCGCGGGAAAACACCTGCTGGGGCGGGGTAGTGCGCAACGTGATGGAACAGGCAAGTGGCCGCCACCAAAGTAAACCAGGCGCGACGCGCCCGCCTGGTAGGGGCAAGCAGCAGGGTGCGCCGCGCGTGACACACATTCCGACAAGCCTCCAGGCACTCGCCAGCCGTACAGGGTCTTAAGAAGCAGCCAAAGCCCTGGCGAGGATTACCGCATCCTCGCGTCCGGCGCGCGCGGGGTAATACGCCTTGCGCGTGCCTAGCTCGTTGAATCCCTCGGATCGATATAGCTTGAGCGCGGCGTGATTGGAAGGCCGCGCCTCCAGCAGCATGGTGTCAGCGCCGTGGTCTTCAGCGATAGCTATCAGCCCGCGCAGAACTTCGCGACCCACGCCCTGACCGTGAATTTCGGGGTTAACGGTTAAATTCATCACGTGGCATTCGGCGGCCGCGATCGACATGATGGCGTACGCCTGGAGGCTGGTCTGCGCTTCGTACACCCAGCAGGAATAGCCCACGCGCAGACAGTCCCGGAAGATGCCCGCCGACCATGGATATTGGTATGCGCGACCCTCTAACGCGGCTATCTGCCCGAGGTCGCGCTTGCGCATTGGGCGCAGTCGGTATTCGGAAAGATCGAGAACAGCGCTCATTGGTTAATTATTGCTTTTCGTTCAGGAACCTTGGCGCGCAGCGACCTGCCGTTTTGCCCGCAATAGATCTTCCCACGCCTTGCGCTTCTCCAGCGGACTGCGCAGCAGATACGCCGGATGATACGTCACCAGCAGCGGAATGCCGGTATCGGCATAAACGTATTGTTGCCCGCGCATTTTGCCAATGGGCGCAGCCGTGCGAAGCAGGTTCTGTGCCGCGATACGGCCCAGCGCGATGATAATCCTGGGTTTGAGCAACGCGATCTGGCGCTTGAGATAAGGTTCGCAACAGTCCGCCTCAATCGGTTTCGGATCGCGATTCTTCGGCGGACGGCATTTCAGCACATTGGCGATGTAAACCTGCTCGCGGGAAAGACCCACGGCGCGCAGCATGTTGTTCAGCAATTGACCCGCGCGCCCGACAAAGGGTTCACCTTGCGCGTCTTCGTCCCTGCCCGGCGCCTCGCCGATGAACAGCCAATCAGCCGTGTGACTGCCAACGCCGAACACCGTCTGCGTACGGGTCTCTTGCAGTCCACACAAGGTGCAGCCGGCAACGCGTTGCTCAAGCGCATTCCAGTCGAGTGATGCAACCTCGCCGGCCGGCGCGGCAGCATCGTCGCGCGGTTCCGCATAACCGGCGGGTTTCGCTTGCGCCGCCATGCCTTCCGGAAGGGGACACTTACCTGGCATGTGTTTCGTATCCGCCCGCGGCGACGCATCGTGTCTTTTATCCGCCGACGGATCGAGGGCGGATGCGGAATCCGCGGCCAAAGAATCGGCAGCCTCTAAGTCCTGCCGCTCCCGCGAAAACTTCACGTCTACATGGTCGGCGAAGTCTTCCGGTTCCGCCGACGCGCTGGGCGAATCGTCCTGCTGCCGCGGCACCCATACGTCAATGCCAATGGCGCGCAGATAAGCCTGCCGTTGAGTTTCGTTCACGCGAATCCGCTAACGTTATTTTGCAGATTGAACCGGTTTCAAATTATCGGCCATGATGAAGCGCGGGCCGCGCCGCGGGCGGGCGCCCTGGTAATCGTCGGCGCCCGCGGCGAATGCTCATACGTCCCCCCGCTGCGGATGTGGCCTGGCCCGTTGCACCAGCTTGTTCAGCGCATTCAAATACGCCTTGGCCGAGGCGATCACGATATCGGTGTCCGCGCCCTGCCCGTTGACGATACGCCCGGCCTTTTCCAGCCGCACGGTCACCTCGCCCTGCGCATCCGTACCGCTGGTGATGGCGTTGACCGAATACAACTGCAACTGCGTGTTGCTCTGTACGACACTCTCGATGGCCTTGAACGACGCATCCACCGGCCCACCGCCGGCGGCCTCGCCACGGCGTTCCTCGCCGTCCACGCTAACGGTCACGCGGGCCACCGGCGTCTCGCCCGTTTCCGAACACACGCGCAGGGCGGCGAGCTTGTAATGCTCGCTCTCGGCCTCGACCTGCGCCTCTGTCACCAGCGACTGCAAGTCCTCATCGTAGATCTCGTGTTTTTTGTCCGCGAGATCCTTGAAGCGCGAAAACGCGATGTTGAGTTCCTCTTCCGAGGAGAGCGCGATGCCCAGTTCCTCCAGCCGCCGACGGAATGCGTTGCGCCCGGAAAGCTTGCCAAGCACGATGCGATTGTCCGACCAGCCGACATCCTGCGCGCGCATAATCTCGTAAGTCTCGCGGGCCTTTAGCACACCATCCTGATGAATGCCGGATTCGTGCGCGAAGGCGTTGGCGCCGACGATGGCCTTGTTGGGCTGCACCGGATAGCCGGTAATGCCGGACACCAGCTTGGAGGTCGACACGATTTGCGTGGCGTCAAGCGTGGTGTCGCAGTCGAACACGTCCTGGCGCGTGCGCACGCTCATCACGATCTCTTCGAGACTGGCGTTGCCAGCGCGCTCGCCCAGCCCGTTGATGGTGCACTCGACCTGCCGCGCGCCATTCATCACCGCCGCCAGCGAATTGGCCACCGCCATGCCGAGATCGTTGTGACAATGCGTGGACCAGATCACCCTGTCGCTGCCTTCCACGCGCGCGATGAGCTCGCGGATGCGCTCGCCCCACAGCGCCGGGATGCTGTATCCGACTGTATCCGGCACGTTGATGGTCGTCGCGCCCGCCTCGATCGCCGCGCTGAATACACGCACCAGAAAATCCATCTCCGAGCGCACCGCGTCTTCGGCCGAAAATTCCACGTCGTCAGTATACCGTCGCGCGCGTTTAACCGCCGCCACCGCCTGCTCGAACACCTGATCCGGCGTCATCCGCAGCTTGTTCTGCATGTGGATAGGCGAAGTAGCGATGAACGTGTGGATACGCCCCGAGTTTGCATTTTTAAGCGCCTCGCCAGCGCGATCGATATCATTATCCGTGGCCCGTGCCAGAGCGCAAACGGTGCTGTCTTTCACCGTGCGCGCCACCGCCCGCACCGCCTCGAAATCGCCGGGGCTCGAAATCGGGAAACCCGCCTCGATCACGTCCACCCGCATGCGCTCCAGGGCCTTGGCGATGCGCACCTTTTCCTCTTTGGTCATGGACGCGCCGGGACTCTGCTCGCCATCGCGCAAGGTAGTGTCGAAAATAATGAGTTTGGGTTTTGCCGCCATGTTTCAAGCTCCTGCCATGCCGCCAACCACTGGATGTTACTCAAGCGGCCAGTCGCATACACATATCAACGCCTGCCATTACGGCAGACAAATTACGAGAAGGGATGCGTTTCACCTCGCCAGGCATCAGAGTGGCCGCTAGCGCGGCAGTCGCAGGGGCAGCAGTTGACGGGCAAGAACAGATTGGTGGGCGCAATCGAACGAGATTTCAAAGGCATATTGTGCGCGATTCAAAGACATGGGCCGCACTATAGCGCCGCTGGCGGTCTTTGCCAAGGGCCGCCGTCTTGCCCGAATACTGAACAAACTGTTCTGGTTGCGGTGGCCCAGTTCGCTTGTGCTTGAAACAAAGAACTTTGGTTTGTGCTTGAATACTAATATATCTCGATAGTACGTAATCTTCTTTTACTGTAATCTTTTGATTGGTGTGAGGGTGAAATTCGGCTTTATGCCGCGTGACGGTCTTGCTTCGGCAAGTCAGTCCTATACCCTCCACCGCTTATTCCAGCGCTCCCTGGCTTCAGGTCAGGGGGCGTTTTTTGTTGTAGGTTATCCCTTTGCGGCCGCCTTCAACGCGGTCCATGTCGTCGATCTCCACAATCTTGTCCCAGATCAGTTCGATATAGCGGCCTTCAGCGCGCTCGTAGTAGCGCTGCAACGCCCACAGACAGTAATCTACTGCCTGCAAGCCCGCGCTTTTGGGCGGCGTGCTGACGGCAATGGCGACTTTGGCTGAGCGGCGCGTACCGTAGTCCCGCTCGAAGCGCGTCTCAGCGCGCTCGATCGCAGAGCGGAACGCCCTGGTTCGAGTCTTGCTGCCGCGCCTGGCAAAGCAGATGTTTAACTGGTCGGCGAACGGGTGATAGCGGCGGAAGAGTTCTTCCACCAGTGTGTCGTAAAGTTCGTCACCCTTGTAGCGATAGTCGGGTTCACGTTCATTGCGCTGCTGCACATAAGCCAGCAAGGCGGTCTTGCGACGCACCACGGCATAGAATCGCACGTCGAAGCGCAACATCAACTTGAATACTTCTCGCCGCACCTCAGGAACATCATCCTTGGCGTGGAACGCGAGCGCGGTTTTGCGCCGCTGCAGCTGCATGGACGGCACGCGCTTGAAGTAAGGATCGGCCAGCAACGCTGCACGCAGTTGGTCCAGCGCAGCACCGAGGGCGGCAGGGTCTGCGACATCCAACTTTCCGAGGATGAAGTAGGCAGAGCAGCCTTGCTGTCCGACCAGAATGCGACCCTTGCTATCGAACAGAGTAGGATCGCCAGCCTCGTCGACAAAGAAATGCAGGGCCGAGGGCGATTCTTCCTCAGTCACGCGTTTGCTTTGCCCTGAAAAGCGCCCGGCCAGCCGGCGTACTTTTCGATTACCTTATCGATCTCGACCATCAGGCGGATGGTTTCGGCCAGCGCGATGACGATTTTGTGGTAGCGGGCGATGTCGTCCTTCGAGAGTATGCGACCTTTGCGATCCTTGAGCCATTTGTGGCAGACCTGATAGCCGCCGATGTAGAAGTTCCAGATGGCTTCGGGCACGCCGCGGAAGCCGATGCTTCCCGGCTGTTGCCGAGCACCCTTCCTGCACGCCGGGGCGTCGATCCATACGGTCTCGTCAGACCAAGCTACACGACCGACTTCGGGATTCCGGCCGCCGATGAATTCGGTGCGGGGCTCGCCGAGCTTCGGCGATTCGAGCAGGTGCAAGGCGGTAAGTTCGCCGCCGAGCCGGGCCAGCGCGCGGAACAGCTCCAGGTTCCCGGTCAACGGCAGGCGCGGGAAATCAATCTTCAGAAACTCCGTGTAACGGCTCCGGTAGCCGGGACTGTGAAACACCGCGTAGGCGTAGTGGAAGATGTCTTCGGGCGTTAGCTTTGGCGCTTCGGGACCGATTGCTTTCCGCAGCGCACTTACAAACGACGGTGTGAAATTGCTCCGTCCCGACTTCTGGCTTGCGAGCAAATCATCGTCGAAAGCTAACAGCGGCGCGAAGTAGTCCTGTCCTTTATTGCCGAGGTAGAATGTGCCGTGGCAGATCGGTATTCGCGCGACGCTGAAGTGGGAAACGCTGTCGCCAACAATCTGCCTGTTGAAAATCATGCCCAGGTTCTTTTGTCCAACTATGTGCTGCATCACCTCGCGGCGGGGGTAAGCGAGAAAACCTTTCGTTCGTCCCGTCCAATACGTGAAACGAATGTCGAGCGGGCGGTAAAGAATGGGACAGAGAAACCGCTGGTTCGGTCCACTCGCTGAAATGTCCGCCTTCGCTCCTGCCACCGTCCAGTCGCGGCCATCGTCACCGAGGTCGAACTCCTCTCGTGCTTGCGCGGCAGTCAACGCGTGAAAACGTTGCACCCGCTCCCACATCTCTGCGCGCGTGAACGCTACGCATAGACCATCACGCTTCGTTTGGATGCCAGACGAAGCGACCCCAAAGGCGGATTTGATTTGCGGCCACTCAGCATACTCGGCTGCTGCAGCCGCTGTGTGCTCAGACAAATACGGCATCCATCGAAAATACGGTGGTGGAGTTTCAACGTCCGCCAACGCTGCGTCGATTGGCTGCTTTGCAATCAAGTCGGCGTATTTTTGCGCTCGTGTGCCGACACGAGAAGCGTATCGCAAGCCGGGGTTCGTTGACTTCGTGCTGAGGACGGTAATCGCGACGCCTTGCTCGATCTCGAATACATTCTCGTCTGCGATGTTTCCTTTTACGTCGCCGTTCAAATCCACGGCAATGCGAAGCGGGAACGATTGGCCTAGGTGTTCGCGCATCCGCCGTTTCACAATTCCGTCGAGGAAATCTCGATTGATGATGAAGCCGAGGATTCCTGCGCCCGTCACAGTGCAATGATGGTGCGCGAGCCGAAGGAACTTCCACTCCTCGCGGTTTAGGTCGCTCTTCGTCTCGTTCAACCCTTGCTTCCAATCGTCGAGCCGCCGCATCAACCACTCTGGTTCACAGATGGACGCTGAATACGGCGGGTTGCCGATAACGACGGTGAAGCGCTTATACCATTTGATTTCGTTCACGGCGGCGGCTTCGTGGGCGAGGGCGTCGAAGCCGATTTGCGGGAGCTGTTTGACCTTCGGTTCGAGGGCGTTGGTAAGGTAGATGCGGGCGCGTTCCTCGGTGCCAAAGCGGTAGCCGGTCTCGGCGAGCTTGAGGCCAATTTTCATGTGGGCGATGGCGTAGGGGGCCATCATCAGCTCGAAGGCGTGGAGGCGCGGGAGGAGGTGCTGCGGCACGTAGTCGTTCCACGCGGCGCGCTGCTGGGCGTCGGTGAGGCGTTGCTGCTTCCACTTCGCCGCGAGGGTGCGGTGGATGACGTCGATGACTTCGACGAGGAAGGTGGCGGTGCCGGTGGCGGGGTCGAGGATTTGGACGAAGGGTTCTTCCGGAGAGATGGTGTTCTTTTCGCCCGGCTCGTCAGAGAGCGGCGGCAACTTCATCTGCGGATGTTTCTTCAGCATCGCGCCCCAGGTGGTGGTGTCGGCGAGACCGTCGGCGAGGCCAAACTCGCGTTTGCAGGAGTTCGTGGACGCTGCGGACGATGTAGGAGACGACGGGCTGCGGAGTGTAAAACACGCCGCGCTGCGCCTTGAGCTTTCGGTCGTACTCCTTCAGGAAATTCTCATAGAAGTGAATCACCGGGTCTTCCTGACGCGTTCTGTTCCCAAAGTCCCGAAGCACTGCATCGATACGCGTTTGAGGATCATTGAGCAAGTCCACCACTTCCTGGATTCCGAGTTCGTCGAAATCCAGCTTGCCTCTGCGGCCGCCGGCCTTTAGGAAGCTATGCAGCATCTCCTTCAGGAAAGGATTGGTGACCGGCACCATGTCGACAACATTTTCTTGCAGGACGGCCGTGCCGGCGCCAGGAACAGTTCGCGAGACAGCGGCGGAAAACAATCCATAGGTGATGGTCTGCGCATACATGTCCGCGAAATGGCTCTCGTCCAAGTCGTGGATCAGCGCTGTCTTGAAGCCTTTCATCAGCTTGCGTAGAGCGCCTTTCTCGCTCTCGCGCGGGAGCAGGAGCAAGGCGCGGTTTCGGATGCGCTTGGCCAGTTCGGCAAGGCGCAGCGCCAGATCTTCGGCGGTGTCGATGACCTGCCAATGGCGCAGTTCGAAGGCTTCCGACCAGCGCTTGCGCCAGGCGTCTAGGTCAGAAATGTCCTCGGGCCAGGTAAGGTTCTCCTTGAGCTTGTCAGCGATGTAGTCCAGCTTAAGATTCGTGTCCTCATCGTCCCAGCCGAGAACCCGCAATGTGGGCTTTATATTAGCTAACTCACCGCACGGCTCGCTGAAATGCGCGAAAGTAAGTTGACGGTCGTCAGCCTCGCCGTATCGGGAGATGAACAGCAGATCGCGCTGTTTCCACGCGGCCTGATGCGCCTTATTGGCACTGGTGCGCTTCTTCATAACCAGTGAGTTCAGGATGCGGCGGAGGATGACGATGGGTAGGCGTTTCTTCTCGAAACTGACGAAGAAGATGCCCCAAGGCTGGCCGCTTTCCAGCGGGCGAAGCTGCTTGATCTCCTTGATGCCGACCCGCTCGGAATCTTTGAGGCCGAGGTCATCGGACCAGTCAAAGGTCAGGTCATCCTCGTCGTCCACATGTTCGATGGGCCAGTCGAGTTCATCGCGCAGGTAGGCGATGAGTTGCTGGAAGCTCTTGATGTTGCGCAGGCGCCTGCGCTGATCTTCGGTCACGTAATTACCCTCACCCTCTCCCGCGGGAGAGGGAATGAATCCTCAGTTAAGTTCCATCCACGCCTTGAGCACGGATCCCACTCCCAGCGGCGCCTGAACCTTTTTGAGGTACGTGTTCTTGATGTGCTTCTCCACCTTCTCACGCACCTCTTTGAGGAACGGCTGCGGGATCTCGCAGTGGCGAGGCGTGTCCGGTCTGGAGCGGATGAACTCTATAAGCTGCGGCGCATCTTCCAGAATCTTTTCTGACGCTAGATCGAAGAGATACCACTGCACGTAACCAGCGTCGAGCGACCATTGCGCCTGATCGTCCGCCTCGCCTTCACCCACCTGCCTGGCAGGAAGCCCGAAACAGAAGAAAACGGCGCTTGTGCCGGGCTTGAGATTCTGCTTGCCGCTGAATACTCGGCCCGGTAGCGCCTGTAACCGAGCTTCCAGTTCTGGATGCTCCTTGAGCAGGGCTTGTAGCTCCAGGTGCATCGCTTCGAGCGGCGAGAGCGTGCCCTC
>Ga0075530_1001530_pt1 | contig 10965 bp, 13 predicted proteins | sample NGEPerD_2_FD_75101 | JGI IMG/M metagenome (GOLD analysis project Ga0075530, IMG submission 75101) | Arctic peat soil microbial communities from the Barrow Environmental Observatory site, Barrow, Alaska, USA - NGEE PermafrostL1-D | ecosystem: Environmental > Terrestrial > Soil > Wetlands > Peat ...
TTTTTCGAAGACTTCTTGAACAGGCGGCTGTCACTGATCCGACTACCATGGACGATATATTCCATGGTTATGACTGGAGTTGAAATTTTCAGCTTGAGGAGGAGCTAAGGGGATACCCCCTTAAATTTAATTGAGCTTGGTATAGGCTAACGTCACCCAACAGCCCAGCCATTTCTTCTTCGTTCATTCCCATGCCGTCAGCTTCATCACCAGTTTCGCTGTTATCCAGTTGAACAAGGACTTCCGTCAAGCTAGCCACTGCTTGCCGGATGAGAGCTTCGTTGGTTGAAGATATTGTCCGACCTGCGTTATGAACTTCGGGCAAATAATTAGGCAGTGGATCAGTTTCTACGCTGACCACTGCCTGCTTGATGGGTTCTTCTTCGGGCCGTTCTTTAGAAGGTTCATCGTGTATCTCGTTAACTGGTTTTTCTGTTTCTGCACTGGCCAGTGCAAGTCTTGGAGGGTTACGGAACTTACTTAGTTCAAAGGACAAACCGTTCATAGTTAGGTGAGCCTTGTCTATTGATGCTGCAATTTGCCTGGACTCTTCTATCACATCAGCAAAGCCCAGGACCACTGCTTCTTCAGCGGTCAGCCAGGTTTCGGCGTTAACCATTTCGATAAGCTTTTCGGGTTCTAATCCTGTTTTTGCTTGGTAGGTTGTTAAGATGCTTTCATCAATTTTGTCCATATCATCCGCCAGTTTCCGGAGATCGTTGGCGTTTCCAATGGCCATGGTCCAAGCTTTGTGGATCATCATCATAGCGTTTCTGGGCATACAAACAGTGTCGCCAGCCATTGCTATTACTGAAGCAATGCTGGCGGCTAGACCATCGATATACACTTTTTTCTGAGCTGGATGGCGTTTGAGCATGGAGTAGATGGCTTGCCCTGCGAATACATCCCCGCCACCGCTGTTGATGTAGATGTTGAGGACGGATATATCACCGAGGCTTTTCAAATCTTGTGCAAAGGCTGAAGGAGTGATTTCATCTCCCCACCAAGTTTAGCTGGATATGTCCCCATAAAGTAAAAGTTCACCTACGCTTGGAGAGCCAGCCTTCGCCTTAAATTCCCAGAACTTTTTCAATCATTATCACCTCCCGTCATTGATCATCTTGTAAATTTCTGCAGCCATAATATTAGCTGGATCTACTGTGGTCGGTGTTTGACCGGCTTCTGTAAAGTTCAAGGGCATCATGTAAATATCTCCGTTGGGGATTGGCGTCATATTTTCGAGCTTGCGAATATCGTTAACCGATAACCAACCCCATTGCCTTCCTGCTGCATAAGAAGCTGCACGGCTTTGCATATCACCCCTTAGAAGCGAAGCGATATTAAACTCGACATAGAATCCTGCCCTGCGCTCAAGAGGAGATAAAAGTTGCATGTTGATGTTCTCTTCCCACCGCTTAAACCATGGCAACATCGTGTACATCACAAATTCTAAACTCTGTTGCTCTATATTCGAAAACGTCGCACGATCAAGGTTTTGAATTAGGTGCAGGGGACTCGATAGATCCGGGCAACATCTCCCAACTGAAACTTTTTGTTCTCGATCAGTTGTGCATCTGCAGGTTTGATCGCCAATTGGCTGAACTTCGCACCGCCTTCCAGGATGATGGGTTTTCCGGTGTTGGCTAGACCCTGATAACTTTTGGCAAAGTCCTTTTTCAAACGTTCATAGGCTGTATCAGCGAGGGCACCGGGATACTCAATTACCCCTGACGCATTGGCCCCGTTTTTATAGAAATTAATACCAAAACGTTCATAGGATAATCCCAAGCGTATCGCAGATGAGCTATATTCAATCGGGGATAGTCCCACAACGCCGTCCATACTCAGTCCAGCAACGTGAAAGACCTGTTCTCTTGGTAAATCGAGTGACTGACGGTACAGTAAAATATCCGGCGACGAAGAAAAGGATACTCATAAAAAACACATCGCCCAGAAACATATATATGTCAATAAGTCCGCTTGATCGGGATTCGTGAAACGGCCAGAATGAGGCAGCCGAAGTGTAACTTGCTCCGGCGTGGAAAACCAAGACCAACGCTACCATCAAGGAGCGCAAGTTGTCCAAAAAAGGTAGACGGTTTGCATTAGCGTCAATTTGTAGATTCATATCACACCTCCAGTTGTTTATTTTTGAGAATAATCACGTCAGACGTGCATCTTTCCAAGTTCACGTACACTCACGCCGCTCTTTTTCGCTTGTGACCGCCAACTTATGTGAGCCGCTGCAATGTAGACAAAGCGCCAACAACAGGCAACAGCCGAGCTATATCTTCATCCAAATCGTGCAAAATCAACCTCATTGATTGCAGCAACGGTTCATTTATGCCTGCCAGCGATAAACGAAATTAGTGCAAAGGCTGCATTATAAATTGAGGGGGGTTTCTTAACTTATTTCTTTCTGATAATATCGACAATCCAGTCGCTTTCGGGGAAAGGCAGATCAACGTCCAATGCCACGACTTGGCAGACACCTTGTATCGCCGCCCAGAAAGCTACAGATAATGCGAGTGGGTCGCCTTCTCGTATCGTTCCGTCCAATTGCCCGGCTCGAATGATTTTTGCCGACTTGTGGAAGCTATCTTGTTTGAGATGGATTCTTATCTCTTCTGGCAGGAAATCATTATTGGATGCCTGACTCATCAGAACAAACATCTTAGCGGCGAATGGGTCGTTCTTGGCTCGGCCGAGTATGAGTTCGGTAATGTTTTCAAAGAAAGCTAATGGTTCGCTATTATTAGCATTCATAATAGACTGTGACTTCGCCCCCCCCCTTTGTACGAGTTCCTCGTACAGCCGCTCCTTGGAATCAAAGTAATGGAACAGAAGCCCCACACTCATTCCCACGGCATTGGCAATGTCGGAAATTTTTGTTGCAGCAAAGCCCTTCTGGATAAACAGGTCGAGCGCAACCGTAAATATCTGCTTTCGACGGATTTCTTTTTGCTCACTTCTCGTTGTCATTGATTATACTCCTATACGTTGAAAATATATTCATTGAATTATAATTCAATTTTAGCGGTGCTATGGCTTATTGTCAAGAGGTTAAATTTGAGCAGTTATGAAATTACCTGTAACAGCAAAAACACCCCGCCTAAGAAACAAAATGCGCTGGTGTGAGAATTTCTTTCTCAACCAACGCACTAAATATTTCTTCATCGAACTCTTCAAGCAGCGAATCTCTGCTGTTTATTGCCTCTAAGATTTCATCAAACCTTTGTTTCAACCCATCTTTTGATTTGATTACCTTATCAAGCTCCAACCTTTTCTTCCGCACTTCCCTATCGGGTCCTATTAAATTTGACAACTCCAAAACCCATTGTCTCATCTATGCAAGAAATATTCATAGTAAGCGCCTTGAAAGAGTAAAACTATTTCACCGAAAAGCCCTACACATAAAAACAAGAAATAGTAGGTTGCCTTTGTTACGTCTTTACCAAATAGTTCTTTAAAAGCTTTAATAAACAAACGTTCGAAATTAAACCAATTTAGAATCCAACCAATAATTAGAAAAGTAATGATTGCCATATTGAATGACACCTCCAAATTACAATTTATTCTGACTAAGACAATAGAATTATCATATTATTATACTTAAAAATTCAAAGCTCATTTACTGCTTTTCCCAGGCCCCAATATTCATCGGGTATCCCGTGGTCTCTACATAGAATCTTTTTAAAATGAAGTAACACCAACGTGCCCTGTCACGTTAAAAAGAATATATTTTTATTTATGAATATTGCCGTTACCTACGACAACTATCGTAACACGGAGGGAAACTTCCAAAGGCTTTAAAAGACTTTTTGAACCAGGGGCATAGCCGCGTGTGGTTTCATAATACAAAAAGCTGTTGCTTTAACATTGCAACAGCTTTTTGTAGACAGTTCTAGACCTTGCCTCCTGTGTTCCTTTTTCAATAGCCGACCAAGGTAAAAAAAACACAGTCATCTAAACATTAAAGATTACATACTGGGAATCAACTATCCTTTTACCTTGTCAAGTCCCTTAACTATATTCCCTTCCTTCATTACCATATGAATCTTATTTGTAGTTGTCAAAATCTTAATATCCTTTAATGGATCACCCTCGACAACGATTAAATCAGCAAATTTACCTTTTTCCAAAGTTCCAGTGTCTGCCGATATATCACATGCTTCAGCTGCCGTCTTGGTCGCCATGATCATGGCTTGCTCAGTTGTCATCAGCCCCTTTTCAACCATTAAAACTAATTCAATGGCATTCAGCCCATGATGATTGTAGGGGGTTCCTGCATCTGTGCCCATCGCAATTTTTACGCCAGCCTTCACAGCCTTGCGAAGCGCTGTCATACTTGCCTCTTCTGTCTGCTTGGCCTTTTCCACCATGTGCTCTGGAACTCCGCCTTCAATGCCGTGTACCTTCCAAAAATAATCCACGGCTAAAGTAGGAACAAGATATATGTCATTTTCCAGCATCATTTCAATGCCTTCTTCATCAATAAAACTACCATGTTCGATCGTATAAACTCCTGCTTTGATAGCATTCTTTATACCTTGGGCACCGTGAGCATGGGCAGCAACCTTTTTACCAAGCTTATTAGCCTCCTCGACTATGGCCTCTAATTCTTTTAAATCTGGTTGCTCAGCTCCAGGTACCCCCCCAGGATTCATAAAGGCTCCCGTGGCCATTACTTTTACAAAGTCTGCCCCCATTTTCAGCTGTTCTCTGGCCGCCTTTTTAAACTCATCATAGCCATCAGCAATCCTATATAAGCCAGCAAAATACTCTGTACCTGAGCAGGTAATGGAAAGTATTTTACCACTGGTCAAAATCCGGGGACCCATTGCCCAGCCTTTATTAATCGCTTCTTTAACACTAAAATCAATAAAATTAGCTGAACCGGCATTTCGAACGGTCGTAAACCCGGCCATTAAGGTATCTTTCATTTCTTTGGCAACTCTAATCGATCTTAATTTATCTTCCACAAAGTTCTCAGAAAAAGTATCGGACATCCCATGCGAATCCATATGTATATGGCAGTCGATGAGACCCGGGAGAATAAATTTATCCTTAACATCAATTATTAACGCATCACTCTCAACCACTTGATAATATTGTTCCTCACCGACGTACTCAATTCTACCTTGATCATTAATGACGATAACAGGCTTATCGAAAATTTTTCCTGTACCGTCAAAGAGCTTTGCTCCTTTTACAATTTTCAAACTATTACCTCCTCATGGGAAAGGGACAGAGCTTATATTTCTCCGCCCCCATTGACCTTAATGGCTTATTCTTTAGAAGCTTGATCAGCACGCACAGTGCCTAACACATCAAGTTTAAATCCTTTAACATTACTTCGTACTGCAGCCGTATAGTTATTGTGGGCAATCGGGATAATTGGCGCAGCCTCATGCAGCTTTTGTTGGAATTCCTTCCAATATTTCTCTTGTTCACTACGATCATAGGTCCCTAACGCTTTTAGAGCAAGATCTTTAAGCTCTTTCGGTGCATAGCCTGTATGGGCACCCTCGAGGCCCATTGTTTTCAAGAAGTTGCTTGGATAAGGAATATCATACCATCCAGTAAGCGCAATATCATGCTTCATGTTCTTCATGATATCATTATGAGTTGCCCACTCATTGGTTACGATTTCCACTTTGATGCCTACCTTCTCCAAATCAGCTTTCATAATTTCAGCAACTTGAACAGGTTTGGATACATAAGGACGTGCCTGCAAGAAGGTATACAACTTCAACGTAAAACCATTTGGATACCCCGCTGCTTTTAACAGTTCTTTCGCCTTTTCCGGATTATATTCATAGGGCCCTGCCGTACTATCAAAGGCGAAAACAGTTGGCGGAAGTGCGTTAATGGCCCTTGTACCATTTCCTTCGTAAATAAATTTCACAATCTTATCTACATCAATTGCATAGTTAAGCGCCTGTCTAACCTCTAACTTGTCAAAAGGAGCTTTTGTCGTATTAATTGTAGCATAAAAAATGTTTGCACCCGGTACGGAAAGAAGCTTAAGTTCTTTATTTTTATTTATTTCTTCAAGCTGTGATGGATCAATTCCTTTGATGGCATCAACAGCGCCTGTTTGCAGTTCCATTAAACGGGTTGAAGAATCAGGAACGACTTTAAATATTAAAGTCTCAATTTTGGGCTTTTCTCCCCAGTAATCCTTATTGGCTTTTAATTGTAAATACTCACCTTTTTTCCATTTGTCAAACATATATGGGCCTGTGCCTACTGGGTTCTTCGGAAAATCAGCTCCGTATTTTTCAAGTGCAGACGGGCTTACAATGAATTCTGAGTAATATCCCATATAAGTTAAGAACGGAGCAAATTTTTGATTCAATTTGAATTCAACCGTATAATCATCCTTAGCGACAACATCATCAATGACATCACCCATTAGGTAGCCAAGATAGGAATACCCACCTTTTACTACATCATAAAATTTATTCTTCTTATCGATGACACGTTTAAAGCTCTGAACGACAGCATCGGCATTAAAATCTGTCCCATCATGGAACTTGACCCCTTTACGAAGCTTGAAGGTCCACGTTTTACCATCCTCAGAACTCTTCCACTCTGTTGCTAACGCTGGTTCTACCTCTAACTTATCATTCTTAAATTTTACCAAACCATCGTACATATGAAATACTATGTCAATATCGCCTTCACTCCATGCGAATCCTGGATCCACGAGTTCAGCTCCCGTGCTTCTGGCAATCACAAATTGGCTATTCTTACCACTATCGGTTTTGCCGTTTTGTACACCCCCACAACCTGCAAGGACCAAGCTTGCAGCAGTCATAATTACCAATAAATTTATAAACCTTTTGCTTCTGAAAACCATTAAAATCCACTCCTTATCTTATTCTCATTAGGACTTTTCCCTTTATATAAAAAGATGACATCGTACTTGATGACCTCTTGTTACTTCGACGGTTACTGGTACTTCTTGTTTGCAAATTTCCTGTGCCTGGTCACAGCGGGGATTAAAGCAGCATCCGTGCGGTGGGTTTATCGCACTGGGAACCTCCCCTTCTAGAAGCTTTAATTCCTTTCTTTTGGTAGGATCCACGACCGGGATTGATTGCATAAGCGCTTTGGTATAGGGATGTTTCGCATCCTCAAAAAGGTCCTTGGTCGTGGCAAGCTCCACAATTTCACCTAGATACATAACGGCGACTCGATCACTAATATACTTTACCACTCTTAAATCATGGGAAATAAAAATATAGGTTAGCCCAAATTCCCCCTGCAACTTTTTGAACATATTTAAAATCTGTGCTTGTGTGGAAACATCCAAAGCCGATACCGGTTCATCCGCAATAATTAGTTCCGGATTTAGGGCCAGAGCTCTGGCAATCCCAATCCGCTGCCTCTGACCTCCACTGAATTCATGAGGAAAACGATCGTAATACTCAGGTCGTAATCCGACTAAAGACATAAGCTCCAGCACCTTCTTGCGTCTTTCTCCAGGCGTTCCAATTTTATGAATCCTAATGGGTTCCTCGATGATACTGCCAACTTTCCATTTAGGATCTAAAGAAGCGTAAGGGTCTTGAAAAACAACTTGAAGTTTTTGCCGAAGCTCGCGCATTGACTTCTCATTAAGCTCAAAAATATTTTGGTCTCGATAAAACACTTCGCCTTCATCTGGCTCAAGCAAGCGCAAAAGAAGCTTTCTAGTGGTCGATTTTCCACAACCACTTTCACCGACGATGGCAAATGTTTCCCCTTCAAAGACTGAAAAACTCACGTTGTGCACAGCTCTTAACCGGGCATTAGATTTGCTAAACAAGCCCTTCTTCATTGAGAAATATTTTGATAAACCTTTAACTTCAAGTAACTTCTCTTGGCCCACGTTTAAAACTCCTATTCTACATAGAGTAAGCATCTTACTTTTCTATCATCGATCTCGAGCAAGGGCACCTCTTCAGTCCTACAGCGTTCCATGGCTTTGGAACATCTCGGTTCAAAGCGACATCCTGAAATCTTTTGAGATAAGTCCGGAACAATACCCTTAATTTCTTTCAAGTCTCCCCCTTCATGGTCTAAACTAGGAATTGTCTCCAGCAAGCCCACAGTATAAGGATGTTTTGGGGAAGCAAAAATCTCTTCAACTTCTGCATATTCTACAATCTGTCCGGCATACATGACTGCAACCCTGTCAGCGACTTGAGCAATTACCCCTAAGTCATGAGTAATTAACAGCACTGCGGTATTTAGTTTCTGCTGGAGTTCGCGAATAAGCGCCAAGATTTGGGCCTGCACCGTAACATCCAAAGCAGTCGTCGGCTCATCAGCAATTAAAAGCTCCGGATTACAAGCCAAGGCCATCGCAATCATAATTCTTTGCCGAATACCCCCACTCATCTGATGAGGATATTCTTCAATTCTTCTCTCCCCGTCTGGAATTTTCGCCATATTCATGAGGTCAATTGCTCTTTGCTTAATTTCTTTTTTAGTACCGCCTTGGTGATAACGAATGACTTCTCCGATTTGCTCTGCGATCGTCAAGACCGGATTAAGCGAAGTCATAGGGTCCTGGAAAATCATCGAAACCTTGTCCCCCCGGATCTTTTCCATTTCCTTTTCTGACTTGGCAAGAATATCTTCCCCCATAAAGTAAATTTCACCCGATATTTTAGTTTTCTCAGATAAGAGCCTCATCATTGAAAGCGCGGTGACACTTTTCCCGCAACCTGATTCCCCGACCAAACCCAAGGTCTCTCCTTCATTAATTTGCAAGCTAACGCCATCAACTGCTTGGATAAAGGCTTCATCGGTTGTAAAACCAATCTTTAATTCTTTTATCTCTAATATGGGCTTCACCGAATATCCCCCTTTAATCATCCATCTTGGGATCAAGTGCTTCACGGAGTCCATCACCAAAGAGATTGAAGGAAAGTACTGATAAAATAATCATCAACCCTGGAAACAGGGTGACCCACCAATCTCCCAGTAAAAGATAATTTCTCCCACTACTCAACATAGCGCCCCATTCAGGGGTTGAAGGATCGATACCCACACCTAAAAAGCCTAAAGCCGCAGTATAGAGAATGGCATCGGCTAAGAGCAGCGTTAAATACACGACAGTAGGAGCCAAAACATTGGGTAGAATATGGCCAAATATTATGGTGTGATCTTTAGCCCCTAGAGCTCTACTGGCTTCAATATAAGGAAGTTCTTTAACTGTCAGCACCGAGCCTCGAACGATTCGTGCCATTTGAGGGACATAAATAATGCTTATGGCCAACATTGCTTTTTCCAAGCCTGTTCCAAGGACTGCTACAACAGCGAGCACAAGTAATAAAGGGGGAAAAGAAAGAAAAATATCAGTAACACGCATTAACAATAAATCTGCGAGTTTGCCATAATAAGCAGAGATAATCCCCAAAAGAGTACCAAACACTGCCGTGATCGCGATCACTATATAACCAACCTTCAGGGAAATTCTTGTTCCATAAATTACCCTGGCCAAAACATCTCTACCCAATTCATCCGTACCAAAAAGATTCGTATAATTTCCTACCCAAAAACCAGGCTCAAGCCTATGTTCCAGCTGCGGCATAATAGGATCACTTAGCGCTAGGACAGGCGCTAACAATCCCAAAAGCATAATAAGTATGATCATAATAAGACCTGCAACTGCTAGCTTATTTTTTTTAAATTGCTTGAAAGACTTCCCCAGTAAAGACCTGGGCTTAGCTGTATTTTCATCCATATAATTTCACCGCCGTCTCTAATATGTAATCCGAGGATCTATATAGGCATATATAATGTCTACTAACAAATTAACGACAATCATAACTAGGGCAACAAGAAAGACAATACCCTGAATGATTGGATAATCTCTATTACTAATAGCCGAGACGACAAGCATTCCTATTCCCGGCCAAGAGAAAACTGTTTCCGTAAGAATAGCTCCGCCCATGAGAGTTCCAAGCTGAATACCAATCACCGTTAATACCGGGATCAGCGCATTCTTTAGAGCATGCCTATAAATTACACGTCTCATTGGAATCCCTTTGGCTTTTGCAGTACGCATATAATCTTGAGAGAGGACTTCGAGCATACTCGAACGAGTCACTCGGACAATTAAGGCTAATGGAATTGTTGCAAGTGAAACTGCAGGGAGAATAAGATGTTTCAATGCATCCATTAACGCCGGCAAGTTTCCAGTAATCATAGCATCTAGCAGGTAAAAGCCTGTGTGATCAGTTAAAGAAGAACCCATGGCTATACGTCCAGACACCGGCAACAATCCAAGTGTGACTGAAAATAAAAAAATCAGCATTAAGCCCAGCCAGAAAACAGGAATAGACACTCCGAGCAAGGAAACGCTAATAGCCGTATAATCTATGAAGGAATTTTTCTTCCTGGCAGCAATGACTCCAAGAGGTATTCCTGCGAATACAGCAATAATCAGCGCTGTCAAGGACAATTCAATCGTTGCCGGGATACGATTGGCAATCACTGATATCACTTTTTCCCCGCTTCGTACAGAGTAGCCAAAATCAAAATGAGCAACGTTAATAACCCAGTTTATATATTGTTTTACCAAAGGTAGATCCAGCCCAAGCTTATGACGTAATGCTGCGATTTCCGCTGGCGTACCCTTTGGATATAACATCGCCTGTGCTGGATCTCCAGGTATCAGATTGATCATCAAAAACACTAATATTGATACCCCTATCAAAGTAGGTATAACAGTAAAAAGCCTTTTTATTATGTAGTTACGTATACTCAAATCTATTTACCCCCATATTTGTGTACCTTTTTTAATTTATTAAGATTGTTAACATTAGCATTTGCAAAAAATTATAAGGGGGTATCCCCTTAGCTCCTCCTCAAGCTGAAAATTTCAACTCCAGTCATAACCATGGAATATATCGTCCATGGTAGTCGGATCAGTGACAGCCGCCTGTTCAAGAAGTCTTCGAAAAA
>Ga0075530_1001532_pt1 | contig 10955 bp, 9 predicted proteins | sample NGEPerD_2_FD_75101 | JGI IMG/M metagenome (GOLD analysis project Ga0075530, IMG submission 75101) | Arctic peat soil microbial communities from the Barrow Environmental Observatory site, Barrow, Alaska, USA - NGEE PermafrostL1-D | ecosystem: Environmental > Terrestrial > Soil > Wetlands > Peat ...
AACCAGTCCACCCATTCAAGCGTGGCAAACTCCACGTCCTGGAGGGTCTTCCAGGGTCCCTGCCCTCGGATGAGCTCGGTCTTGTAGAGGCCGATCACGGACTCGGCGAGGGCATTGTCATAACTTAGATGCGATAGAGCGCATTGTGGCCCATTCAGACTTGTACTCCTCGCGGTGGTCGAAGACCATGCGTACGGCCCGTTCCCGGACCTCCTTGGGATACCTTCTTGTGGTTTCCATGACTCCATCCTCTCAAAGATTGGAGCTTCCGGTAAACCCGGGGCGGTTCAACATCTCTAAGACTGCCTTTTTTGTTAACTCAGTTAACAAAACACGGACTCTTAGAGAAGGGCGGGAAAAGGGGGTCCGCCGGGGCCGGAAGGCATTTATCGGCTACTTGCTGCTCCCTTCGTCCGCCTGTCTGTCCCAGAGCATCTTCTGTTCCAAAGCCTGGACCAGGATGCCGATCATCCAGTTGAGGGGAGCGTCCACCCCCTGCTCCTCAGCCCGCTCCGTGACCGCCAAGTTGAGGGTATTGATTTCTGTTTGACGACCGGCCTCCACGTCCTGCAACATGGAGATCTTGTTGTCGCCCACCCCAGACAAAGCTCGAATGACGAAGCCCGAAGCGTCCTCCAGCTCGGGGAAATCGAAGCCCTGAGCGCGGGCGACCTCCCCCGTCTCCTCCGCCAGGGCCCGGATCAGCTCGTTCGTGGGCTGGAACTCGATGAGCTGCCTGCCCGTAAATCCGGTCAGGGCGGCGACGGGATTGGTGGAGACGTTGGCCAGCAACTTGCGCCAGATGGGGATGCGGACGTCTCCGTGGATCAGGTGGGTCTCCAGGCCGGAAGAGTTCAGCATGTCTACGAGCTCCCGCAGCCCCGGATCATCCGTCCCGTCGAACCGGCCGATGCTGACGCCTCCCACTCCGCCGTTATACTTGATGACGTTCAGTTTCAGAGGCATGGCGCTGTGGGCCGTGACCCCTCCGATCACCTTCTCGTCCCCCACCACTGCGCCGATGCGCTGGAGGTTCTTGAGGCCGTTCTGCACCGACAGCACGTACGTGTTCTCGCCGATCATGGGCAGCGCCATCTCCGCCGCCAGGCTGGTGTCGTACCCCTTGAGGGAGATCTGCACCAGATCCACCCGGCCTATCTCCTGGGGGCGGGACGTAATTTTCACCGGCAAAGTCTTCTTCTCGCCATCCGGCATGATGAGCGTGAGGCCCTCATCCCGGATGGCCTTCACCTTCTCCTCATCCACGTCAACCAGCGTCACGTCAAAGCCCGCGTCTGTAAGCAGAAAGCCGAATGTTCCGCCCAGCGCTCCCGCCCCCATGATGGCTACTTTCATGTTTGACCTCCCCTCATTGCGGCCTCATTGCGGCCGGACCGCAACCGATATTCTTCTTCACTCTACCAGTATCTACCAGTATGTAGACTGCGGGTGGGTGGCGAGGTTGACAAACCCCGAGGGACAGCCTACTCTTATTTGTTGACCGTAGAGAGAAAACGAAGTGGGGGATGCGGAGAGCGGCAGGAGCTGTGCACGGATTCTCCGTGTAAGGAGGTTGTTCGTATGTTGTCCGGGGTGAAAGAGTTCGCGAGAAGAGAACGGGGCAGGGCTTGGCTATCTGCGATGGCTGCGATTTTGTTTTTGCTGTTGGTGACCTTCGCCGCCGCGGGGTGCGGGGAGGAAGCTGCGGAGGAAGAGCAAGTGCCCCAGAGTGCGGAAGAAACCCTTACTATCAAAGTGGGGATCATCGACAGCTACTCGGGTCCGGCTTCGGGCTACGCGGAAGATGGACTGGACGGTTTCAAGCTCGCCGTGGAGGAGCTGGCAGAAGCGGGTAACGTGAACATTGAGTTCGAGACGCGTGACAGCGAATTCGACGTGAGCAAGGCCCTCGAAGCGGCCAAGGATCTGGTCATGCGCGAAAACGTGGACGTATTGGCCGGTACCATCAACAGTGCCGCTGCTTTGGCCGTCTCCGACTATGCGAAGGATGAGCAGATTCCCTTCCTGGTCTGGCATGCGCAGAGCGAGAAGATTACCGGGGAACAGGGACATCGCTACGTCTTCGGGATGATGCCCAACGCGGCTATGAGCGGGCGCGCGGGAGCGCTGGCCATGTCCGATCTGGCCCACCAGAACCAGAACTACTGGTTGGCGGGGAGCGACTACGAGTACGGGCACGCCATAGTAGGGAACTTCTGGAGCACGCTGAAGGAGGAAAATCCCGAAGCGCAACAGCTGGGGGAATCATGGTGGCCCGTAGGGGAAGCTGATTTCACGCCCTACATCAACGCCATCCGCTCAGAATCGCCGGATGCCCTGGCCATCGGCGCCGGCGGCGCCGACATGGTCTCGGTCATGAAGGCTATCGCGAACTCCGGGCTCCAAGAAGAGATGGACATATATCTGCATACGGCCACGGACCTGGGCACCCTCAGCCCGCTGGGGGAGAATGCGCCGGCAGGCGTGTATGGAACGAACAGCTACCACTACTACTATCCGGACAGCCCGGAGAACAACTCCTTCTCGGAAGGCTTCATGGAAGCCTACGAGCGGCAGCCGGGCTTCACGGCGCTCAACGGTTATGTGTCGGCCAAGTTCATCGCCGAGGCCCTGACCATCGCCGGGGAAGCGGATGCGGAGAAGCTGGTGGATGCGCTGGAGGGTTTGACGATCGACAGTCCCGTCGGAGAAGTGGGGCTGCGCGAATATGATCACCAGATCATAGCTCCACTCTTCTTCGGCAAGACCGCCGAAGACCCGGATAATCCGTACCTGATCGCCACCGACGTGGTCACCATCCCGGGAGATGAAGCGATCATACCGGAGGAAGAAGTTAGGGCGGCCCGGGGGGAGTAATTCCCGGCAACACAGAACCGGACGGCGGCTCCGGCTCCGGGACCATCGGGGCCGGAGCCGCCGTCCGCTGTACTCGTTTCCCTGCCTGGCACTGCCGGCCTCTTATGACCTCAATTCCATGACCTCATATAGATAGGGAAGATACTGCAACGTGGAATCATTCTCGATCGTAGGTAGCCAGCTGCTCATCGGTCTGAGCCGCTCCATGATCCTATTCATCGTAGCGGCCGGGCTGACGGTGGTACTGGGTGTGCTTCGGGTGATCAACTTCGCCCACGGGGCCATGTACATGCTGGGGGCCTTCCTCGCCTACAGTGTGGTCGCCTGGGCGGGAGCGTCCCACGGAGGATTCTGGGTGGCGCTCCTGGTAGCGCCCCTGCTGGTGGCGCTGATCAGTCTGCTGGTGGAGAGGGGTCTCCTGCGCTGGGTCTATCATCGGGAACACCTGGTGCAGCTGCTTCTCACGTATGCGCTGGTCTTGATTATCTCCGACGTCATCAAGATCCTCTGGGGGACGGGGTTCAAATCCATTCCCATTCCGGGGGAACTTGCGGGATCGGTGCAGTTCATGGGCGGTTCCCTGCCCGTCTATAACTTCCTCTTGGTGGGGGCCGGTCCGGTGGTGGCCGTCTGCCTCTGGTATTTCTTCAGTCGCACGCGGTTGGGAAAGATGTGCCGGGCCACGGCGACGGACAGAGAAACCGTGGACACGCTGGGCATCAACAGCGCCTGGGTCTTCGCCGTTGTCTTCTCCCTGGGCGGCCTTCTGGCCGGATTGGGAGGGGCGCTGATAGCCCCTACCACCAATATCGTCCAGGGCATGGACGTGGCGGTGGTGGTGAAGGTCTTCCTCATCGTCGTCGTGGGAGGCTTGGGGAATATTTGGGGAGCACTGCTGGCTTCCCTCGTTTTTGGGGTGGGAGAATCCATGGGCATAATGTTCTGGCCGCGGGGGGCCATTGTCTTACCGTTCTTGATCTCAGCGCTGTTGCTGATCGTCCGTCCCAACGGACTGCTGAAGTCGGTCTGGTGAGCAAGGGCGGGGTGACGAGCAGATGGTGCTGCTGTGATGCCTAAGATACTGCCCGCAGGGAGCAGAAGCTGGTGGCAGCTGGGGGCGATCCTGGCTGTTCTGCTGACGCTGCCCCTGGTGATCTCCCAGTACAACGTCTATCTCCTCACTCTGATACTGGTCTACGCCCTCCTGGCCACCAGCCTGAATCTCGTGCTGGGATACGGCGGAATGCTGCAGCTGCACCACGGCGTGTTCTTTGGACTGGGCGCGTATACCGTGGCGCTCACGGTCACCAAGACCTCCCTGCCGTTCTGGGCCGGGGTGGCGGCCGCTCCGCTGGTGGCGGCCTTCTTCGCCTTCTTGATAGGCTGGTTCTGCGTCCGGCTCAAGGGACTGTATTTCGGCATGTTGACCCTGGCGCTGGGGCAGTTGATCTGGTCCGTGGTCTACCGGTGGTATGAGTTGACCGGGGGTGATGACGGCATTCACGGCATCGCCGTGCCGGAGTGGCTCGATTCCATTACGGCCGCCTATTATGCGGGGCTGGCGGTGGTGGCGGTCTGCCTGTTCGTGCTTTACCGCATAGTGCGCTCTCCCTTCGGCATTGGGCTGCAGGCCTGTCGGGATAATAGCCAGCGGAGTGAGAGCGTGGGGATCAACCTCCGCAGACACCGGCTGATCGCCTTCGTGATTGGAGGATTCTTTGCCGGCGTGGCCGGCATATTACTCGTGTTGGCGGAGGGTTCTGTCTCCCCCGACGTCGTCTACTGGGAGATCTCGGCGGAGATCATGATCATGTGCTTGGCAGGGGGCATGTACACCTTCTGGGGCCCGGCCGTGGGCGCCCTGGCCGTGGTGTTTCTGAGCAATTTCATCGGTGCCCAGACGGAGTACTGGCTGTTGATACTGGGGGCGGTGCTGATGGCCATCGTGCTCTTCATGCCCCAGGGGATTCTGGGCTATCTGCAGGAGAAGTGGTCCTCCGTGTCCCTGCGGCGGGCGGCAGGAGAGAAGCATGTTGCAGGTTGAAGGGATAGACAAGTCTTTCGCGGGCTTTCAGGCGCTGAGCGAAGCCAGCCTGCACGTGCACCCCGGCAGCATCGTGGCCGTAATCGGTCCCAACGGAGCGGGCAAGACCACGCTTTTCAATGTGATAACGGGGCATCTGCATCCGGACGAGGGCAGGGTGCTCTTCAAAGGGGAGGACATCACCGGTGTGGCGCCGTACCGCATTTGCCACCGGGGAATCAGCCGCTCGTTCCAGCTCATTAACATCTTTGAGGGGTTGAGCGTCTGGGAGAACGTGCAGGTTTCCGTGCTCTCCCGCCGGGGGATGATACTGCGCGCCTTCGCGTCCAGCCGCGGCCTGGTGCAGGAAGAAACGCAGCAGATCCTGGAGAAGGTGGGTCTGGCGGACAAAATGAACGCTCCCAGCGTATCCCTCTCCCACGGGGACAAGAAGGTGCTGGAGATTGCCATCGCTCTGGGCAACACTCCCGAGCTGCTGCTGCTGGATGAGCCCACTGCGGGCATGTCCCCGGAAGAGACCCGCACCGTGATCGATCTCTGCAGGGAGCTGGCGGAGAAGGAGGGCCTCACCATCCTCTTCACGGAGCACGATATTGACATGGTCTTCGATATCGCCGACGAGATCATGGTTCTGCATCAGGGGCGCACCCTCACCCAGGATTACCCGCAAGAAGTGCGGCGGAACGAGCGGGTACAGGGGGCATATCTAGGGGAGACGTGCTGATGCTGGTGGTCGAGGGCATAGACACCTATTACGGCCTAAGTCAGGTTCTCTTCGACGTTTCCCTGGATGTGAAGCCGGGGGAGGTGGTGTGCCTGATGGGCCGCAACGGTGCGGGCAAGACCACCACCATGCGCAGCATAATCAACCTCACGCCTCCCCACCGGGGCAGCGTGCGGTTGGAAGGGAGGGACATAACCGGTGTGCCTCCTCACAAGGTGGTCCGCATGGGACTGGGTTACGTCCCTGATGACCGGCGCATCTTCCCCGACCTCACGGTGCGCGAGAACCTGGAGCTGGGGGAACGGAAGAGCAGCAAGGGCGGCAAGTGGACCGTGGAGGGGGTGTATAGCCTCTTTGAGTCTCTGCGCCCTCTGGACAAGCGGCGAGGGGGTAATCTGAGCGGCGGGGAGCAACAGATGCTGAGCATCGCCCGCGCGCTCATGGGCAACCCTCGCCTGTTGCTCCTGGACGAGCCCACGGAAGGGCTGGCCCCGCTGGTGGTTCGGCAACTGGAGGAGCAGATCCTGCTGCTGAGGGAAGAAGGGATCTCTATTCTTCTGGCCGAGCAGAACGTGAAGTCGGCCCTTTGCATGGCCGACCGCGGTTACATCGTGGACAGCGGCCGCATTCGCTACGAGGGCAGCAGCGAGGACCTGGAGGAGAACGAGGAGATACGGAACAAGTATCTCCTGGTGTGATCCCCGGATCTCCTGGTGTGATCCCCGGGGCGGGCTTCTATCAGCCCCTGTCCCGGGCCTCGGCGCGGCCGTTGTCCAGCAGGCGGCCGTTGTCCAGCAGGATCACGTGTACCTCGCCGGGGCCGTGGATGCCCGGCACCAGCTCGCAGCCGATGTCCCCCGTCTTGCTGGGACCGCTGATAAAGGAAAGATAGGCGGCCAAGTTCCTGCCCGTGCCGAAGATGGACGCGGCCCGCAGGGCCGCGAGGGCGTCGTCCATTCTGGGGTAGAGCTTGTCTATGCCCGCCACGCACACGTGGACCGGCGGCAGGTTGGAGACCAGGCGGGCGTTGCCGTGCTCCTCCAGAATGGCGATGGTTCCCGTCTCTGCGATGATCGCGTTGGCGCCGGTGAACCCGATGTGCGCCTCGGCGATGGCAGAGACGATCTCCCCTTCGGCCCCCGGGTCCTCCGTCGGGGTCTCGCGGATAGCGATCCCCGCGGAGCGCAGATGCTCCTGCAGGCCGATCTCTTCCAGGGTGGCGCTGTACGACTTCACCGCCTTTATCTCCTCTTTGGCTTTTTCCGCCGCAAGACCGTCGACGTAGCGCAGTGCATCCGCCGTAAGATCATCGGTGTAGCGCAGCGCATCCGCGGCCTGGGGAGCCACGTAAACCTGCACCCCCGCGTCCTGCAGCTTCTCCCGTGCCTGCTCCAGAAGAAGATCGGTCTTCTGCAGGCTCTCTCTTCTCTCCGCCCGCAGGGAAGCCAGCAGGGCAGAGTGGGCGGCTTTGGCGCGAGCGGCTTCGTTGCGATCAAGCATCTCGTTCCCCGGTTCCCCGGCAGGCCCGCTCCCACAACTGGGCGGTATGCAGCACGCGCTGTCCGGTCCCCGCCCGGGAGATCCCGTCCCGGAAGTGGGCGATGCAGGCCGCGCAGCCGGTGACCAGCAGGTCGGCGCCCGTGTCCTGCAGCCAGCTGAGCTTCCGTTCGTTGATGCGGTGCGCCAGGGGGTAGTGCTCCAAACTGAACGCTCCCGCGCAGCCGCAGCAGGTATCCGCCTCTTCCATCTCCACCAGCTCCAGTCCGGAGATGCGGCGCAGGAGCTCGCGGGGTTCTTCGCGCACGCCCATGCCCCGGGCCAGATGGCAGGGGTCGTGGTAGGTGACCCTGGCTTCCAGCGCAGCAGGGACGGGAGACGGAGAGGCTCCGGACGACGAGCTCCCGGACGACGAGCTCCGGGACGGTTCCACCTTCTCCAGGAGGAGCTGGGATATGTCGCGCACATTGGCGGACAACCAGTCGACGTGCGGATCTGCTCCAGACACCAGTCGCGGATACTCTTCGCGGAAAGCCGTGCCGCAGCTCCCGCAGGCGGTGACGACTTCCCCCGCCCCCGTCTCGTGGAGCAGGCGGGCGTTCGCTGCCGCTAGTCTGCCCGCCTCTTCTCGGAAGCCGTTGACGGCCAGGGGCAGGCCGCAGCAGATGTGTCGCGGGGGAAGCGCTGCGTCCACGCCCCGGCTCTGGAGCGCGGTGAGCACGGCCCGTCCGACTTCCGGATACACGTAGCGCGACAGGCAGCCCGGGAAGAACACCACGTCCGGGGCCTGGGAGGATCGGGTGGGAGCGGCCCTGTCCAGAGGTTGAGGAGGCAGCCGGGGGAAGGTTCTCTCCCGGGAGGGGAGGTTGGGCAGGCGGGGCAGGCGGGGCAGGTTTGGCAGGCCGGGCAGGCGCAGTTTCTGCCCTGCGTCCCCCTCCCGGCGGAATAGGACGCCCTGCACCCTCCTTCCCGCGCTGTAGGCCGGATTGGTCCTTTGCTTCTCCAGCACCGTTTTCAACACCCTCTTCTTGAAGAAGGGCGCGTGACCTTCTGCCGTCGCCCGCTCCCGCAGGTTGTTGATGAGGCGGGGAGTCTCTATTCCCACCGGGCACACGTCTACGCAGCTGCGGCAGTTGAGGCACAGGGAAAGCCCGGATTCTACGGCGGTGCGCAGGCCGGCGTGGAAGGCGGTGAAGACCACGCCTCTCCCTCCAAAGTGCCGAAAGCCGTAATTGCTGCCGATCTCCGCGTAGATAGGGCAGTGGTTGAGGCAGGCGCCGCAGTTGACGCAGGAGAGTGCTTCGCCGAAGCCCGCGTCCAAGGCCTCTTGGCGCCCGTTGTCCAGCAGCACGACGTGCACGTTGCGGGGTGCAGTGCCCCTGCCGGTGGCTGTACCCGGGTCCTCCTCTCCGCCCCGGGAGGGATGGCCGGAAATCACCGAGACGTAGGTACCGATGGCGGTGCCGCCCCCGTAGGCGGCTGTGGCCTGGACCACGGCCAGCGCATCCTCCAGCGTGGGGACGATCTTCTCCCAACCGGCGAGCACGATATGGGTCTCCGGCAACGACGTCACGGCCCGGATATTGCCTTCGTTCTCCGTCAGCACGACGGAACCGGTATCTGCGCTTATCGCATTGGCGCCGGAGAGGCCAACCCGAGCGCGGAAGAATTCCCTGCGCAGCGTCTCCCGGGCGGCTTTCACCAGTACCTGCGGCTGGGGGGTAAGGGTGGTGCCCGCTTCCGCGGAGAGCAGCTCCGCGGCTCTTTCCACGGAGAGGTGGATGGCCGGGGCCAGAGGGTGGGAGTGTTCCGTGTCTCCCAACTGGCAGAGCCTGTCGCCCAGGTCGGTTTCGATGGTATCCACGCCGTTTTGTGCCAGTGCTTCCGTCAGTTGTATCTCGTGGGCCGTGTTGCTCTTGGACTTGATGAGGGGGCCGTCGCCGGTGGTGCGGAGAATGTAGGCGCGGGCCTCCTCTGCGTCGGCTGCTTCGAAGACATGGAAGCCGTTCTGCCGCATGCTTTCTACCGCCCGCCTGCGCAGCTGGGGAGCGTTCTGCAGCGCCTGCTCTTTGATCCCCCGTACCCGGGAAGCGAGTTCGGCGTGTTGCTCCCGCATGGCTCTGGTCGGAGGGCGGATGGCGGCGAAGGCCATCTGTCTGCCCGCATAGGCCTGGGTATCTTTCATCCCGGTAGCTATTCTCTGCTTTAGGCTCTTCTGGGGCACGGTTATCTCCGGTTACGCTGCGAGTGTTCGGCAGAGTGCCTTATGCTGCAAAGCGCCCTTCCGGCGACCATATCAGATGGTGGCGCGAAGGGGTGTCGGCGGCGGGGGAAGAAGTCTCGGCGGCGGGGGAAGAAGTCTCGGCGACATCTCTAAGACTGCCTTTTTTGTTAACTCAGTTAACAAAAAAGGCGCTCCTTGATTGAACCGCCCCGGGTTTACTGGAGACTCATTTGCCCCGTGTCCTTCCTCTTCCTCTTCGGTCAAAGTAGCGTAGCAGATCTCCTCCCTTTCGGCCGGCGGGATGTTGCCGATACTCTCAAAGAGCCGCCGGTGGTTGAACCAGTCCCCCCATTCAAGCGTGGCAAACTCCACGTGCTCCTCGGTCACTGTGGTGCACGAGTCCTTCGACGTCACCCTTCCGGCGCCAAAGCGCCATCTCCAGAGCGCGCATGAGCCGCTCCACCGTGCATCGGGCCACGCGGTGACCTCTCGGTGAAGCTGCCGCCACACCTTGCGGGCACCGTAGACGGAGTAGTTCTCGTTAAAGACCCGGCGTACCCAGATTCTAAGCGCTCCCCGAGTCATACCGAACTTAGAGGCGATAGAGCGCATTGTGGCCCATTCAGAGTTGTACTCCTCGCGGTGGCCGAAGACCATGCGTACGGCCCGTTCCCGGACCTCCTTGGGATACCTTCTTGTGGTTTTCATGGCTCCATCCTCTCAAAGATTGGAGCCTCCGGGAAGCCCGGGGCGGTTCACTGCCGTAGTTAACAAAAACACCACTCTTGCACATGCAGCAGAAACCCCTACCCTACTCCACGCCAAAGGCCAAACACAGCAGGGACCCCCCCAGTGCCGCGCCCACCCCACCGCGGGGACCCACTGCTACCCACCACCACCTGCTACAATCCCACCTCATGCACTTCGAAACAGCCAAACGCTCCATAGCCAAGACCCTTTCCTGGCGCTTCTGGGCCACACTCACCACCGGCGCGCTCGTCTACATCTTCACCGGTCAGCTGATCCTGGCCGCCAGCATCGGGGTGGCTGAGGTGGTGGCCAAGATGGTCCTCTACTTCATCCACGAGCGGGCCTGGGAACGCATAGACTTCGGCAAGGAGGAAGTCCCGGCCTTCGTGGTGTGGTTCACCGGACTCCCTGCCTCCGGGAAAACCACACTCGCAGACCTAATCCACCAGGAGCTGGCCAAGCGCAAACTGCGCGTGGAGCGCCTGGACAGCCACAATGTACGCGCCCTCTTCCCGGAGACCGGCTTTGACCCCCAGGACGTGGACGGCCACATCCGGCGCGTGGGTCACCTGGCCGCCATGCTGGAGCAGAACGGGATAATCGTGGTGGCCTCCTTTGTCTCCCCCTATCGGGCCGGGCGGGAGTTCGCCCGCAGGGTAGCGGACAACTTCATAGAGGTCTACCTGGACACCACCCCGGAGGCCTCGGAGAAGCGGGATGAAAGCGGAAACTACCTGAAGGCCCGGCAGGGCTTGATCAAGAACTTCCCCGGGGTCAACAGCCCCTACGAAACCCCGGAGGATCCGCACCTTACGGTGAAGGTCGACGAGCACGACCCG
>Ga0075530_1001533_pt1 | contig 10951 bp, 7 predicted proteins | sample NGEPerD_2_FD_75101 | JGI IMG/M metagenome (GOLD analysis project Ga0075530, IMG submission 75101) | Arctic peat soil microbial communities from the Barrow Environmental Observatory site, Barrow, Alaska, USA - NGEE PermafrostL1-D | ecosystem: Environmental > Terrestrial > Soil > Wetlands > Peat ...
ATTTCGTATCGGCATTCTCCTCGTCAATCGCCTCGAGCAACGCGGGAAGCGTCGACTCGATCTTGCCGAGCCGCTGACCGCGCTGCTCAAAGCCCAGGCCGCCCAGCTCAAGGGCGATCCCGCGGCGGCACGGCGCGCCTTCGAGGGGATCCTGGAGCGTCCCGAGACTCAGCTTCTCGGCGTGCGTGGCCTGTTCCTCGAAGCCAAGCGCGGCAATGACGCCGATGCCGCCCGCGCCTTGGCCGAGCAAGCGATGCAGCGTGATCCGAGACTGGCCTGGGGCGTGAACGCCCTGTTCGACATTCAAGCCCGCGCGGGCGACTGGAACGGCGCGCTGAACACGCTCGCCATTGCCCGGCAGAACGGGCACATCGATACCGACACCGCCAATCGCCGCCGCGCGGTGCTGCTCACCGCCGAAGCGCGCGAAGCCGAAACCTTCGATCCGGACAAGGCGCTGACGCTCGCCAACGAGGCGCTGCGGCTTGCGCCGTCTTTGGTGCCGGCGGCGGAACTTGCGGGCCGCATCTTCGCCTCGAAGGGCGAGGCGCGCGCCGCCTCCCGCCAGATCGTGCGCACTTGGAAGCTGTCGCCTCATCCCGACCTGGCCATGGTCTACGCCTTCGCCAAGCCGGGGCTCGCGCCGAAAGACCGGCTGAAGCGCGTCGAATATCTCGCAGGGCTAACGCCGAACGACATCGAAGGACCCATCGCCGTCGCGGCCGCCGCCGTCGACGCCCAGGACTGGCAGCAGGCGCGCGACGCGCTCGCGCCGTATCTGGAGGAGCGGCCGTCCGCGCGCATCTGCACCTTGATGGCGCGTATCGAGGCGGGCGAGGGCGACAAGGGGCGCGAGCGGGAATGGCTGGCGCGTGCCGTGCGCGCGCCGCGCGACCGCGCCTGGATCGCGGACGGCTATGTTTCCGACCGCTGGTTGCCGGTGTCGCCGGTCACTGGCGCGGTCGATGCCTTCGAGTGGAAGGCGCCGGTCGACGCCATTGGACGTGGCGACGACACGCTGATGATCGCCGAAGATAGGGAGCCGCCGCGCGATGCGAGCGCCATGGCGACCCTCGAGATGACCCAGGCGCCCGAGCCGGCCGTCGTGGTCGATGTGACGCCCACCTTGTCCGAGACGCCCGACGAAACCAACGCGTCACCCGAGGCGCAAGAGGGTGACAGCACCGAAGCGCCCGCCGCGACGGACGACCTCAAGGCCGGAAAGGCCGAAACCTCCCCGGCCGCAACCGCGGGGCCGAAGGTGAGCGAACCCGGGATGGGCCAAAAGATGGAGAGGTCGGCCTCGCCGGACTTCATGCCGCCGCGGCCGCCGGACGATCCGGGTGTCACACAGCCGGAACCCGACGAAAGCCCCACCTCGCTGGAGCGCCTGCGCGCGGCGCATATTCGCTGAGGTTTCGGGCGCCGCAACCCTGGCGTCCAACTTGCGCCGTCCCGATATTGGCATTAAGCACGGGTGCCAAAGACGCTGGGGGCGAGACCCCAAGGGGCAAGACCCCAAGGCTTCCTTTAAGCGTTCCGCCTAAGGTTCATCGACGGCGCGAGACGCCCGGGGCCGCAATAGCTCAGTTGGTAGAGCGACGCATTCGTAAGCAGATAATCGCGAGGTTCGGGAACCGCGGTAAAGCTTGAATCCACGCGCACCAAGAGGCATGTTCGACCGCGCCGGCTGCAGACCGGCTGCAAGTTGCCCGTGAAAAGCCGCAGTAGCTCAGTCGGTAGAGCATCGCATTCGTAATGCGGGGGTCGGGGGTTCGAATCCCTCCTGCGGCACCATCTACTCAGTCGGCAACGGTCTGTTAACCGCTGGGTCGCTGGTTCGAGTCCGGCCCGGGGAGCCAATTTCAGCACCCTAAAACACATTCAACCTAGCTCGGGGCCCTCTCCGGGGCCCGGAGAGGTACCTCCGACCGCCGGGAGATGATCGCGGCGGGTGTCCTGGCTAGCCGGGCGCCCCGTGCCGCCGGAGCCGCCGCCGCGGCCGTCCGTGACCATTCTATCCAGTTCTCGCCTGTGCTTAGAGAGTTGACTTCTCCAAGGCGTTCAGGTCGCCGAGCAGGGCTCCCAGAATATTGACCTGCACGAGAGTGAAGTCGGCCGGGTCAACAGCGTCCGGCGACCCCGCGCCCGAGTAAGACCTGAACGTGCCCGCAAGGCCCTTCCGCTTCTTGGCAACCTCACGCGGTTTTCCGTGGTCAACATCGTGCTGCACCATCGTGCGAAGGTCGTTCACGTCCTTGAATGACTTCGGCATCTTTCCGGCAAGACGCTGACCGAGACTCTCCCTGAATACGAAGTAGGTGTTATCGATAAAGTTCTTGTAGTCGTCGAGCGACTTGATCGGCTTGCCTAGCGCTCCTAAAGCGGCAGCCGTCTTGTTCGTCGCTTTGAAGAGATCTCCTCCGTGTACCCCCGCGTAGCGATCATTTATTGACCGCACCGCGTCTCGGATATCTTCAGCTAGACTCTTTCTGTCCATCTCAAGGCCCGCCGCAATGTCGGCCGACCTGCCGAGGTTCGACCAGAAGTCTGGGTGTCCCCTGAAGAGATGTCTCAGCATAATGGTCTGACGAGTGCGCCCGCCGGACTTGAGGTTGGCGGTCACGGTTCTCTGAAACTCAAGGTAGTCCAAGTTGGTAGCCTTCTGGCCAAGCTCCACTTGTTTCCTCAGCTCCGTCAGGAAGGATTCGATAAACTTCTTCAGTACCGGCTCCTGCGCATTCTTCAGCCCAGCTTGCTGAAGGTGACAGACGAGCGTGATGACGGATTGCACGATGGTCCGATTACGGAAAAGGCTACAGTTTTCTGGGAAGTTCGCATGCAGGAACTTCAAAGCGCGATTGATCCTCTTGGCGGCAGCTGACTGTGGGGAGAACTTACTGTTCGCTTGGAACACCTTGCGGATGTCGTCGAAGCGAAGCCGTGCGTCTATCCCCTCAATCTCGATAGTGGCTACCTTTGAGACGATATCAAAGCGCGCGTAGCGTTTGTCCCTGACGGCGATCGTCTTCGAGAAGAACTGATGCCTTGCCGTCCTGGCGCAGTAGTCGCGAAGTTTGCTGTGAATTGAATTCAGCTTCTCGCTGCTCGTTAGAGGGAGGCCCTTTTGCAGCCTTTGGAAGAACTCCTTCAGTTCCTCCTCACCAGCCTCCGTAATCTCGTCGTACTCAATCTCATAGTCATCGAACGCGTCAGCAAGTGCCTCCAGGAGACTCTCGTAGTCGTCTCCTCCAAACTCCGCTGCTTGCTCCTTTGTCAGCTTCAACTCTCCATCCATGAACTCCCATATCGCAGTTAGCCGTTGTTGACCGTCTACGACGTCGAATTCGTCGGGCTCCTCGTTCGTCTTCTGGAAGTAGAACTTTGGAAGTCTCCAACCGCGCAAGATCGTGTCGATGAGCAAGCGCTTTTTGTCGGCGCTCCAAACATCTTGGCGCTGCCATTCCGGAATCTCGTATCGATCGCGTCGCTTATACAGCTTATCAAGAGCGCGCCGCGCGAATCTCATTTGCATAATGCCCCCCACAATCGTGGTGCTCAGGTGGTCATTGACAAAGCCACATCAGCCCACGAAGGGCTGGTTTGAAGCCTCGTTATCATCCACAGAGCATGTCGACTAATTTCGTCCGGAGACGGTCGCTCCTCGCCGAATAGAAGTCTTCGAAACCTTCCAGCGTTTCCGGAAGCTCGCCAAGTTCATGCTTGCCTAGGTAGTGCTGCTGGGTTGAGGGATCGGGATAATGCTTCCTGAGCCATGCGGCCGGCAGGGTCGCACGCTTCTCATTGTTGATCGGCCCCTCAAGCAGTGAACACCCGCTGGTGTCCATTCGAAGATTCGCGACGGGCTAAGGTCTCGCGGACTTTACTTCGACCTTCCTCAGCAATTTATATGGGTCCGCACCCAGTAGTCGAACAACGCGCAGGAACTCGATCACGTCGAGTCTCCGCTCACCCCTCTCAAATTTCGAAACGAACGACTGAGGCCGACCTAGCATTTCGGCCAAGCGCTCTTGCGTCACGCCGGCTCGCTTGCGGGCAGCAACCAGGAGATCCAGAAGTCGTCGATAGTCGTCGGAGTAGATTGAGGTCAACACAAGACCGCCAGCTCTGATGCCAGCAATCCAAAGAAACCCAATTTAGGATTATCCCAAAATAGGATATTCCGGCATGCTGCCTCATCGGCCCAACCACCCCGAGGCGGCGATGAAAGAGCAGTATGTCGGTGACGTGAACGACTACCGGAAGTACGCGCTCCTGCGCGCACTTGCGGATGAGGAGAGCACCATCGGTATGTGCTGGATGCTCACGCCGCCAGACGGCCGCGCTGACGGCAACAAGATTGACTATCTGCAGCGGACAGAATGGGCGAAGTTTGATGCGCCGCTGTTTGAGCTGCTTCGCTCGATAGTCGGCGAGCCTTGTCGTCGCCGCCTTCACGCTATCGAGGCGAGCGATATTCTTCCTAGAGCGGTCTACCTAAGCCGAATTCTCCCCGACGCGCGCGACGAGCGCTGCAGGTATTTCGCCGAGGCCAAGGACAAATTCAAAGACTGCGAGCTCGTGTTCTTCGACCCTGATAACGGAATCGAGGTGACGAGCATACCGAAAGGCCGTCGCAACTCAGCCAAATACGTCTACTGGGACGAAATCTCGACAGCCTATGCCGCGCGTCAATCGGTGCTCGTCTATCAGCATTTCCCTCGCGAGAACCGGCGCGCCTTCGTCGATCACTTAGCACGGCGATTCATCGCCGTGGCGCCTGATGCAATTCTATGGGCATTTTGCACCGCCCACGTGGCCTTCCTGCTCGCTATTCACCCGAGGCAGAGGGAGACACTCCTGACGCGCGCAAGAGCGGTAGAAAGCCGGTGGACCCGAGATTTTATTGATCCGCAACCTCTAGGCTGTGGCACTCCGCACGACTAACCCAAACTTGCGATCTAGTCTTCGACCCGGGCGAGCCAACCCACAACGCTGGTGGGAAGGCAAGCTCTGGGGAACCGCTTATCCCGGCGGCAAGGCGACTGCCGCCGTGAGACTTTGCCAATGACCAAAGGCCGAGAGGCGACGGGGATCGTTGACGCTATTCTCGTTGACGATGCGGGTTGCGGAGATGCATGCGCAGAGCGTTCAAGTCGTAGCGCCCCATCAGTAATTTCCCCGCGACTTGCTTCAGTGCGGTGTTACTTATCTTCTAGCGAGTCGGATACTTGAAGGCTGGGGGAAGACCATTGGGCGCTGCTGAGAACGAAATCCTCAAGGCCTATCTTGCCGAGATGGTGCGGGTACATGCTACCGGAGCAGGCACGGGAGAAACCTCCTATTACGGCGCACTACAGGGAGCGCTTAACGCGGTAGGAGACACACTTAGGCCTCGCGTTTATTGCCTATCCCAAATGTCCGGCGCTGCCGGATTACCCGACTTTGGTCTGTTCACCGATATGCAATCTGCGCGTGGGGGTCGAGCGGCAGTTTGGGCTGCTGGGGGCCCGATTCCTGAGCGGGGGGTCGTGGAGGTAGACGACGTTCCTGCGCCGCTTTCCATCAAACGTGGCTCAGTTCAAGTGGCGAATTACTTGGGCTCATATGGTCTTGTGCTAGTTAGCAATTACCGCGACTTTGAATTAGTCGAATCGTTGGCTTCTGGAGCACCACGCGTAGTAGAGCAGTTCAGTTTCGGCCTCAACGAGACGGCGTTTTTCGGTTGGGCCGCGGACCGCCGCCGACCAGAAGACGAGCCGATGGCGCTGTCTTTTGTCGAGTTTCTTCGCCGTGTCTTGGGCCGGCGCGCGCCATTGGCGGAACCGCGAGATGTCGCTGCCCTTTTGGCCTCTTATGCTAGAGACAGCCTGGCACGTGTTATGGCTAGCGCGGGCTTGCCTGCCTTAAGCACACTACGAGACGCGCTTGGGGAGTCGCTTGGTCTGCACTTTCAGCCGGGGGAGAAGGGGGATCATTTTTTCCAATCTACTCTCGTGCAGACCCTTTTCTATGGCTTGTTCTCTGCCTGGGCGACTCATGCCCGCGAAAGCGACACGCCGTTCGACTGGCGAACCGCTACTTGGACATTACAAGTTCCAGCGATACGGGCACTCTTCGAACAGGTGGCGACGCCTGGAAGGCTCGGCAGGCTTGATCTCATCGATGTCCTTGGATGGGCGGCGGATGCTTTGAATCGCGTCGATAGGAGAATCTTTTTCGACCGTTTCGACGAGGCGAATGCCGTCCAACACTTCTATGAGCCGTTTCTTGCGGCATTCGATCCTGATCTGAGGCGCGCCCTCGGTGTTTGGTACACGCCTCCGGAAATTGTCCATTACATGGTCGAGCGGGTGGACCGCGTCTTGCGCGACGAACTTGGCATTGCCGACGGACTCGCGGATTCGAACGTGTGGGTGCTGGACCCCTGTACGGGGACCGGTTCATATTTAGTCGCAGTACTCCGTCGCATCCAGCAAACTCTCCAGGAAAAAGGCGTGGGCGCCGCGCTGGCGCCGGAACTAAAGGAAGCGGCAACCCAGCGTATTGCGGGGTTTGAGGTTCTGCCTGCACCGTTCGTCATCGCACACTGGCAAGTCGCGACGCTTCTCGCGGCAGCAGGTTCGCCTCTGAATGATGCGGCAGGGGAGCGAGCATCCATTTACCTCACAAACGCGCTCACGGGTTGGCAATCCGCCGGCGCCGGCTCGCACCTTCCTTTCCCCGAACTAGAGCGTGAGCGCGATCTTGCTAACATTGTAAAACGGGAAGCGCCGGTACTCGTCATTCTCGGCAACCCTCCATATTCGGCTTTCGATGGCACGAGCCCAGAAGAAGAAGGCGACCTCGTCGAGCGCTACAAGGAGGGGCTGGGCGAACGCTGGGGGGTACGAAAATATAATCTGGACGATCTGTATGTGAGGTTCTTCCGAGTCGCAGAGCGTCGAATCGCGGATGTCACCGGCCGGGGTATGGTGTGCTTCATCACCAATGCATCCTACCTTAGCTACCGCTCCTACACGGTAATGCGCGACCGATTGGTTGGGGCCTTCGATCGAATTTGGATCGATGCCATGAATGGGGACAGCCGCCAAACCGGAAAGTTGACTCCAGACGGCCGGCCGGATCCTTCAGTTTTCTCCACGGACCTCAATCCGGAAGGTATTCGCGTCGGCACAGCGATTTCTATGCTCGTACGAAAGGATGCTGTCGAGCCCAAGCAGGCGGATGTAAAGCACCGTGAATTTTGGGGAGCCACAAAGCGAACCGATCTTGGAGCAACGCTTAGCCTGGACAAAGAAGATTTTGAAAACACCTATGTTAGCTCTCAACCCTCCGCCGAGAATCGATTCAAGCTCGCGCCAGATGCTACACTGGCAGTGTATCGCGCGTGGCCGTCACTTGCGGAGCTAACGATTTCAGAGGAGTGGAGCGGCGTTGCTGAGATGCGCAAAGGTGCGCTAATCGCCCACGACCGCGCCACTATCGAAGGGCGAATGGCCAGGTACTGCGATCCTGCCATTTCGCTAGAGACTCTGACGGAAGAAAATTGCGGGCCTATAGCAAATGCCGCACGGTACGATGCGCTCGAAGCCCGAAATCGCTTGCTGGCTGCTGGCGGTCTGGTGGCGGGACGCTTTGCTCCAATTGTATTGCGTCCATTTGACCGGCAATGGGCGTTCCACACCGATGTGAGACCTATCTGGAACGAGCCGCGGCCGGAGCTGGCAGCGCAGCAGGGCGCAGGCAACATCTTCATTGTGACGCGTTTGCAGTCGCGTAAACCGGACGAGGGCATTCCTGTCTTCGCCACTCGCGACTTGCCTGGCTACCATTCTCTAGATCCAAATGCCCACCCCTTCCCTGTCAAATTACATCTCAACGCCACAGGAACGGGCGGCCTTGCATTGCATGATGATGAGGTGGGACCAAATTTGTCCATGCAAGCGCGACAGTATCTTTCGGAACTGGAACTCGCCGAATGGCTGGCACCGAATCATCCGCAGGCCGACGCAGTTTGGTTTAGTGCGCTCGCGATCGCATACGCACCGGCATGGTTGGACGATAACGAGGAGGGCATCCTAGACGATTGGCCGCGCATGCCCTTGCCAAGCTCTGCCGAGCAGTTGTTACAGTCCGCGCGGCTAGGTCGCCGGGTTTTCGATTTGCTCGATACGACTATACCCGTGCCTGGTGTGACTGTCGGCACCCTCGATGCGTGTCTACGCGAGATTGCCGCACTGCAAAATGCCGGCGGTGGGTCAGCATCGACGATCGATCTCGCTGTTACTGCTCGCTGGGGTACTCAGGACCGGAGAGGAGCAGTAATGCCGGGTCCCGGCCAGGTTCTGGAGCGAGATTACGATAGCAGCGAGGGAGCGTGCGGTGACAAAGCGCCGTTGCTCGGCGTTCGCACCAATGATGTTTATCTTAACCAGAACATTTTCTGGGGGAACGTGCCCCAGGAGGTGTGGGACTTTACGATCGGCGGCTATCAAGTCCTGAAGAAGTGGCTTTCATACAGAGTCCTAACTATCCTCGGGCGACCCCTTACGCTTGCTGAAGTCAATCACTTCCGTGACACGGCACGCCGAATTGCAGCCTTGCGTCTTCTGGCGCCGGAACTGGACCGTAACTACCGCGCCTGCGCAGACGGATCTTATCCCTGGAGAACGATCGCAGCTCACAACGAGTAGGCGCTCTCCAGCGCAGCGAGTGCCGCCTCGCCGCCTCTGACGGCTTGCGTATAGTGACCCAGCGTAACGGCCGGGTTGGCGTGGCCGGCTAGCTTCGCCACCAGGCCGACCTCGATGCCCTGCGCCTGAAGCGTCGAGATGAATGAGTGACGCGCGGAGTGGAGGGTGACTTGGGGCAACTCAAGCCGCCTCAGTGAAGGCGCCCAGATCCGATTCCGAAAGTTTTGATAGAAGAGCGGCCCACCGCCGCCCTTGCGCGGTAGCGGCCATGGCTGAAGTCGCCCTGGCCCAGGGAATACACGGTGTAGTTCTTTTCCTCGGCGCGGGCAGGCAGTGCGCCACTCGAGAAGCATGTTGCGCAGCATTGAGCACATCGGCACTTCGCGCATGCCAGCTTCGGTTTTCGTCATATCCGCGAGGGTGCCATCGTTCTCCTGGGTTCGCCGAATGTGAATTGCGTTGCGATCGAAATCGACATCTTCCCATAAGAGAGCCAACTGCTCGCCGGGACGCGTTCCCGCGAGAAAAGGAAAGCCATAATAGATGCCGTGCTGCCTATCCTCTCGCGCCGCATCGAGCACGACCTTCACCTGCTCTGTCGTAAGGATTGCCTTCTTGAGCTTATACCGGCCGCGCCCCAGCTGGGTTGGCATGCGCGGCGTGTGAATCCCGAAATCCTCCTCGGCAAGCGCAAGCGCGGCAGCGAGAAACATCTTTGCGCGGTTCGCGGCGTAAAGGCTTATTTCGGAATTCAACGTCATATGCCACGCGCGAATGTCGCCGGTAGTGAGTTCGGACAGCCTAGTCTCGCCGAGGAGTTCGACGAGTTTCGTCCCCTCCGGCCGATCGCCTGTGCGCGTGTAGTAAGCCCGTTGTTTGGCACTGCCCCTGAGAAGCGGTCCCTTGATGGCCTTGGCACCGTCCAGATATCCGGCAAGGGTTCTCCGCCGGACTTGGCCTCGCTTAACTTCGAGCCAATGATCCACCGCGTCAGCAACCGTGTGGTCCTTACGGTTCGGCGCGTATGACCCGGTCTCCACGCTGACCACCAGTTGGTTGCGAAATGCCTCTGCTTCCTTCCGCCGCTCGAATGACGGCATTCGGCGCTGACCTGTCTTAGGGTCCGAGTAATTCACGAAATATCGAGTCTGCACGACGACGCGGTCGCCCTTCAGCTTCCGCTTGCGATCCTGCTTCGTGATCGAGACCCTGAAAGCCATCTCGTGCTCCCTTCAGCGCTACGTGATTTCCGGTCTCAAGGAAAACATTGCGCTGAGGCGTCAACAATTATTCCGCGATGTCCCACGTCAATCCATCTGCAGCCAGCTCGCCAACCAGAAGCCCGCCATAACCGCACAGCCCGCGCACGGGGCACCGAGATTCCTCGCTGGCTGAACAGTAAATCGCAGGTGATGCCCCGACCGGACGTGGGACGGTAACGGACAAAAGATAGGGGGATAGAGTGGGGGTAGACGGTGTGTGGTGCGGAGCACGCATCGTGACCCCTCCCCACCGACTGTGCGGCCGTCCATACCGTCTCATCGTCCATTAGTAATCACGGTCATCATCGGCCATCTCAATGGGCTCGGGGATGAGGTCGAGTGGAATTCCTACACAACGGCTCTTCTGGCGAGCCCCGCTGAAGTAGATCGGGTTCCTAAGGCTGAAGGATCCGTCCAGAGCGCGAAGTGCACGCTCCCAACCTCGACCCTCCCAGATGGTGTTCTGGTAGACTTCTTCAATCTTTGGAGACCCGTTGCGAATGAGGACACCCGGATCCTCGCCTGAAGTTCGCACCACGATGTCGTAAATTCGCATAACGCGCTCAGCATCGTAATAGCGCCGGTCATCCGTAGTCAGATTGAGCTTGGCAACGGCTATCCAATGGGCGAGAGGATAGTGATCCACAACGTGCGCTAGGAGGTGGTCCAGACACTCCGCGGCGTTATCGCGATGGATGTCTTCCGCATGTAGTTCCACGGCAGGGCCGTATTCGGTGGCCCAAGCGCTAGCTTCATCGGGCGACGGAACACGTCCATGTAGTGCAATGAATGCGGACGCCAAGAGCGTGGCCAGGTTCTGGCGGTGGCGTCTATCCACCGACGGCATGATCGGCCGCGCGCATCAGAGGTACGGCGCCGCTCACCATACGAATGAAGGAATAGGCGGAAATATCCATTGCCGTGAGGAAGCCGCCGCGCGAGCAATCCACCACGGGTGCATGGAGGTCCTCCTTGGGACAGAACGCGACGGCA
>Ga0075530_1001535_pt1 | contig 10944 bp, 16 predicted proteins | sample NGEPerD_2_FD_75101 | JGI IMG/M metagenome (GOLD analysis project Ga0075530, IMG submission 75101) | Arctic peat soil microbial communities from the Barrow Environmental Observatory site, Barrow, Alaska, USA - NGEE PermafrostL1-D | ecosystem: Environmental > Terrestrial > Soil > Wetlands > Peat ...
ACGGCCGATCGCGGCGCCGCGCTTGCGCAGCAGCCTCAGGTCGGCGTCCATCACGCGGGCGAGCATCTCGCTGTTCACGCCCGGCATCGAGGCGACCCGTGCTCCGTTCTCGCTGGCTGCCCGACGCGCCTGCGTATGCGAGATCGACTGGATCGTCGGCGCCACGATGACGTCGGCGACGAGCATCGCGGCGGCGACCGCCCGCGGCGGCTCGGCGGCGTGCGATTCCCGCTCGGAGATCACCGCCAGCGTCGCCTCGGCACCCTCGCCCTGGGCGTTGATCCGCAACAGCGCCCCAAGCTCTTCGGTGATCGGGTTACAGATCACCAACAGCTCTTCGGATGGGTTCAACTCCAGGCAATCCCGGATCAGCTTCATCACCGCCCTATCGAGAGCACTGCCCAGCATGGCGACAAGGCTAACCGCCGCACCGGCGCACGGCTCGCCGGTGCCGGAAGCCCCGCTAGCATCCCCAACCCGGCCGGAGTAGCTCAGCTGGTTAGAGCAGCGGAATCATAATCCGCGTGTCGGGGGTTCGAGTCCCTCCTCCGGCATGGCTTTGCGAAGCGGAATGCGGCTCCTGAGAGGGGGCCGCTTTTCGTTCGGGGCAACGCTCAGGGCAACACCATGCAGGCGACGTGCAGGCGCAGGAAGCAACCGTCGCGGAGCGAAGCTCCGTCAAATGCCAACCTCAGCATCCGCTGCGAAGACCATCGAGGAACTGCGCGACCTCTCGGATGAGGATCTCGCCGCCCAACACGATGGTCTCGCAAAGTCAACCTTCGTCGGCATTGGCTACTACCGCGACGAGCTATCGCGCCGTGTCTTTGAACGCCAAGGCCGGGAGATGCTGCGGCTGACCATAGTGATCGCCACCCTGACGCTAGTCAACGTCGGGGTGGTAATCGTGGGCCTCTCGACCTAGATGTCCAGGGCGACCGCCGCCGCGCGCAGCAGGTGCTGCACGGCGTCGAGGTCGGCGCGACGATGATGCGTGGCGCGCCCCTGGTGAGCCGAGCAGTACGGCCGACCGTCCCCCAGTACCTGTTCGCAGCCGGAATCTTGACAGCGACCGGCTCCCCGCGCGATTAGGATCGCCGCTGCCTCTCGATAGCGCGTCCCATCGCTCCTCCAGCGGGAGCGATCCACGGGCGAGGTCGGGCCGATGACCTCGCGCCCAAGATTGAGTTGGGCGAGTTTCAGCGCCTCGCGTTCGACCTCCCGGCTCTCCATGCCGGCGAGCGCCTGCAAAGCGCCCTCCACGTCCCGCTCCGGCGGTGCGGCGATGGCAGCGATCACGGCTCGGCCGCATCCGTGGCGCACGTAGCGGCCCGCCAGCGCGTCGGCTGAAAGATCCCCGCGCCGGACGGCGAGGCAGCCCTCGATCCAAGCCTCGTCGGTCGTCAGCGCCGCCACAAGCTCATCCAGTGCGGCGCAGCGCGCCTCTTGCGCCAGCTCGGCGTCCGTCCAATCGACCTCGCGGCGACCGGGCATAGCGCCTCGATGCGGCCGGGGCTTAACTGCGGCTTCGCGCGGTGCTGCGGCGCTCAGACTGGACTCCATGAACACCATTACAACCGTCGCCGCGGTCAGACCCGCCGACCTCCGCGCCCGACGCGAGGCCGCGGGGCTCACGCAGCGCCACCTCGCCGCCCGTGCCGAGTGCTCACTGAGCTGGATCGCGAACGCCGAGGGTGGCTACATCCCGCGCTCCGGTCCGACGCTCGGACGGGTGCTGGCAGCACTGGAGCTTGCCCTGAAAAGCGACGACCCCGCCCTGACCGGCGAGGCCGTCAAAGACCGGGGAGACCGCCCCGATGCCCGCCCACACTAGCGAGCAGCCCGGCGTGACCGGGGCCGGCCACTCGCCCGCCGTCATCGACTGGCTGAACGGGCACTACGGGATCTGCGAGGACATCGCCGCCCTGGTCGGCTTTTCCTCAGACGGCGACACGATCCGCTTCCAGTACGAGGACGCCGAGGGCAAGTACTTCCGCACCCGGAACCTGCCGGACGGCAAGACCATGCAGCCGAAGGGCCGGAAGCTCTCGCCCTGGGTGCCGCTTGAGACGGACGGCGCCCTGCTCGTCTTGGAGGGAGAGTCCGACCTACTCAGCGCCGCCAGCGCCCTTTACACGAGCGAGAACTTGGCCGCCGACGGCGAGCCTCCCGAATTCGAGCCGGTCCGCAGGGAGAACCTGCCGCCGCCCGTCGAGAACCTCGTCCCAGTCGCCGTCCCCGGCGTCGGCAACTGCCACCGGCAAGTCGCCGACCTGGCCGAGGAGCTTGTTGCCGATGTGCTGATCGCGTTCGACGGCGACGATGCTGGCCGGGAGAACGCGGCCAAGCTTGCCGCGAAGATCAACGCCAAGCCGAACGTCTCGGCCGCCATCGTGCCACTCCCTGACGGGCAGGATGTCAGCGACTTCCTGGGTGCGGTTCCTACCCTCGCCGAGCTCGCCGAGCCCTTGGCGAACCTGGTCGCGGAGGCCCAGGCCGCCGGCGAAGTCCCCGCAGAAGGCGATGTCGGCAGCGAGAATGATGCGCCGGTTCTCCCGTCGCCGTCAGCGCCGATGGACGTTGCGCGGGCGCTGATCGAGCAGCTCGACCTTGCTGAGCAGCTTCGCCACTGGCGCGGATCGTGGTGGGAATGGCGGCGTTCGCACTGGATCGAGGTCGAGGCCCGAGGCGTGCGCTCCAAGCTCTACCGGGCGACCGAGCACGCCACCTACGTGAACGGTGAAGGCGACCTGAAGCCCTGGGCGCCGAACCGCCAGAAGATCGCAAACCTAGTCGAGGCGCTGGCCGCCATCGACCACCTTCACGATCAGGTCGATATGCCGACGTGGCTCGACGGCCGGGAGCAGGTCGGCCCCATCGTCGCCGCCGAGAACGGCCTACTTGACGTCGAGCGTCGGGAGCTACTGCCGCACTCGCCGGCGTTCTTCAACCGCGTGTCGGTGCCCTTCGCCTTCGAGGCCAACCCACCGGCGCCCGAGCGCTGGCTTTCGTTCCTCGCCGACCTCTGGCCGGATGATCCCGAGTCGATAGCGGCCCTACAGGAGTTCTTCGGGTACGTCCTCAGTGGCCGGCTGGACCAGCATAAGATTCTCCTGCTCGTCGGCCCGACGCGAGCCGGGAAGGGCGTCATCACCCGCATCCTGGGCGCCCTGGTCGGCCCCCAGAATGTCGCCGGGCCGACGCTCTCCTCGATGGGCGGGAACTTCGGGCTGGCGCCGCTGCTCGGGAAGCCGTTGGCGATCGTCAGCGACGCCCGGCTCAGTGGCCGGAACTCGCAGGTGACGGTCGAGCGGCTGCTGGCGATCTCCGGCGAGGACGCGATCACCATCGACAGGAAGTACCGGGACCAATGGACCGGCAAGCTGCCCTGCCGGTTCGTGATCGTCTCCAACGAGCTTCCCCAGCTCGGCGACGCATCGGCAGCCATCGCCAACCGTTTCGTTCCGCTGGTCCTGGGTCGGTCCTGGCTCGGCAAGGAGGATCGCTCCCTCGAGGGCGATCTTCGCCGAGAGCTTCCGGGCATCCTCACTTGGGCTCTCGACGGGCTGCAGCGTCTGCAGGAGCAGGGCAGGTTCACGTCGCCGCCAAGCGCCGAGGAAGCGCTGGCCACCCTGATCGACCTCGCTTCGCCGACCGGCGCCTTCCTGCGTGAGTCCTGCGAGCTGCAGGCCGGTGCTGCAGTCGATGTAGACGACCTCTGGGTCGCTTGGAAGGCCTGGTGCGACGGCGCCGGGCAGCCGCCGGGCACGAAGGCGATGCTCGGTCGCAACCTGCGAGCCGCCCAGCCGCAGGTACGCAAATCGCGCCCCCTCGACCAGGATGGCAACAAGCGCAACGTATATCTCGGCGTCGGCCTGAGGGGGGCTGAGTAATGCCCACAGTGGCGACCTGCCGTGTCCACCCTGTCTGGCCGCATTCCAGAGCCGTTTTCACCCTGTCCGGCACCGTGTCCAACGTGCCCGGCCGGTCCCGCTGGACACGGTGGACACGGTGTCCGGCCAATGTAGCCCGTATTCAGGGAAGCGCATCGTGACGGCGCCGAACTTCACCGTCGAACGCATCGCGCTGCTTGACGACCTCCGGCGCCAGCTCGATGTGCTCACTGATCCGCGGGCCGTCGAGCGCACTGAACGTGCAATCCGGCGCATCGAGGTCGAACTTGCCGGCGGACGCGGTGTCGCGGGGAAGGCGGCCACCCAATGAACGCCCTCACTGTGAACTTCCCACCCGAGCTGGTCGAGCAGATCGCAGCTCGCGCCGCCGAGATCGTCGCCGAACGTACCGGCGCCGGCGATGCCGACACCTGGCTGACCGTCGCCGAGGCCGCCGAGTACTTGCGTTGCTCAACCGGCCGGATCTACCAGCTCGTCAGCGCCCGGCGCATTCCCTACTCCAAGGACGGCTCCCGCACCCTCTTCCGCCGCTCCGAGCTGGACACCTGGATCGAGCAGGGCGGTGCCCGATGCCCGTGACCCTGCCCGCCCTCGCCCTCGATACCTCCATCGGCGAGGCCCTGGTCCGCCGCTGCGTCCGGCGTGCCGCTCTCTACACGCTCGCCAACGACCGCAGCATGTCCGAGGAGGCCGTCGCCGCGGCGCTGTATGAGGAGGCCGACGGCGGCCAGGCGATGACGGAGACGGTCCTCGCCGAGCTGGGGGAGGAAGAGGCCCGCAGGATTGGTGTCTGGGCGCGGGACCACGCGCTGCGCCGCTGCGAGATCGCCGCCGGAGAGCTGGAAGCCGCCGCCGCCAGCCTTCGCGTTGACGCCGACCCTGCGGCCATCGCACTTCTCGCCGCCGGGCCGGCGGTCGGGAGGGCGATCCGGTGAAGATCCGCGCAGAGCAGAGAGGCCGGTTTTTTGTCTGCGCCGCTTCGTCCCCGCGGACGTCTACAATGTGTGTGTCCTGCTCGGGCTTGCGGCCTAGCCTCCTCGCCAGGGAGAGCCGCCTCATAGGAGCCGAGCGAGCGAGTGGGACGCCGCCGACCGGAGAGCCAGTTCTCGACGGAGAACAAGTTGCCGGACTGAAGCGGTACATCGCCGAAGCGCAGGGCGACCAGCGCAGGATCAGGTCGCAGCGGCGCGCGCAGGCATCACGTTCACGCGGAGCGTCATTGGCGCTCCCTTCCTTAAGGAGAACACGATGCCTGTAGCAGTGAAATATCGGAGTCGCGCCGAGGCGCGGCAGAGTGGGAGCACCTGGCGGATCGGCGACGCCGTCGAGGCGCGGGTCGAGCTGACCGGCGAGATGCGCTCGATGCTCGATCGCTGCGATGCCGAGCGCCGAGAGCTGACCGCCAGTGAGCGCAGGGATTATTCCCGGCTCGAGGGCGACCTCGACCGGATCAACGCTGACATCCGCGAGCACGAAGCCGGCCAGCGGCGAGGCGATGGAGCACCGCCCGACATCGCAGCCGAGGGCGCCCCGATCCGCAGCTCCGCGTCCGTCCTGGGCGAGCGAGGCGAGATCCTCGCTCCGGAGCAGCGCGTCGCGGACTGGGTGCGTTCGAGGCCGCAGAGCTTCGGTGAGCGTCCCGGCGACGACATCGACCCCGAGGAGTCTCGAAGCTTCAGCCTGGGCCGTGCCGTACGCGGCATGGTCTCTGGCCAGTGGGACGGGGCTGACGCCGAGCGCCGCGCCCTCTCGGAGGGCACCGATTCGGCCGGCGGGTTCCTGACGCCGGAGATCCTGTCGGGGCCGATCATCGACAAGGTGCGAAATCAGGCCCGGGTGCTTCAGGCCGGGGCACGCACGGTGCCGCTGGAAAGCGACAAGCAGTCCATCCCGAGGCTGAAAGCCTCTACCACCGGCGAATGGCGAAAAGAGGGGGAAGAAGTCGGCGGCACTGACCCCGAATTCGAGCGTGTCACGTTCGAACCGAAGACCCTCGCCGTGATGCTCAAGATGAACATGGAGCTTTTCGAAGACATGCTCCCCGAGTCGGCACAGGCCATCGAAGCGGACATCACGAAAGCCCTGTCGCTGGAGCTTGACCGGGTGTGTATGCGGGGATCGGGTGTCGCGCCAGAGCCGAAAGGTGTCCTCAATCAGACCAGTGTCACCACGGTCAAATTCAACAAAACGCCGGAAGACTACGACGTGCTCAGCGATGCGGTCGGGACGTTGCTCGAAGCGAACTTCGAGCCCAACGCCGCGATCTACGCCGCCCGCACGGCGAAGACCTTCGGCAAGCTGACCGACACCACGGGGCAGCCGCTGCGTCGGCCGCCGCTGCTGGACGGCGTGACGGACCTGGTCAGCAATCAGGTGCCCATCGACCTCAAAGTGGAAGCAGTCGAAAACCTCTCGGAGATCTACGTCGCCGAGTGGCCGAACCTGATGATCGGCGTCAGGCCGCAGATCGGCGTCCGGGTGAAGACGCTCGACCAGACCTTCGCCGACAAAATGCAGATCGGCCTTCTGGCATGGCTGCGAGCCGACGTGCAGCTCGCCCACCCGGAGGCGTTCCACGTCAGCACGGAGGTAAAAGCCTGATGAAGCTTGGGGCGGTGACGGTGGCGTTGGTGAACTACACGCTCCTCCGCCACGTCGCCGCCCCAATGGGCGGGGGGTGCCTCTCCAAGGTCGCCCCCGCCAGTTCCACCCCCCCGCGGCTGGGGGGCTGGCCGGGTCGCCGCGCGTCAGGACGCGGCGGCCCGGCCCTGTGGGCGTCCTCCAGCGGGGTTGCAGTTTTTTGTATGCGTTATCAGGACACCCCGCCTGCCCCATGTCTCATCAAAGAGTCGTCCGCCAAGTGAAAAACCGGAGGTCGAAATGAAGCCCCCATCCAAGCTCGGAGCGGCAGGCAAAGCGCTCCACAAAGCCATTTGCGACGACCTCCCAGAGGGCGTCGAGTTCGATGCGAGGGAGCTTGCCGTTCTCGACGCCGCCGCCCGGCAGGCCGACCTGATTGCCGAGCTGGAGACGGCGATCAAGCGCGACGGGATCATGGTCGCGGGCGCCGCCGGCCAGCAGCGGATGAACGCCTGCGTGACTGAGCTTCGCCAGGGGCGGGTCGCGCTTGCCCGCCTCCTCTCAGAGCTGCGGGTCGAGGCGGAGCCCGGCGGCAAGCCGAGGGCCGTGCCGAGGCCAGGTGAGACCCATGCCGCGTAAGGCCGCGCAGCGATATGCCGGCGACGACGTATCCGGCTGGAGTGATGCCCAGCTCGCGCACGTCGCCGCGATGGACCCCGAGAGGTTGCAGCCGCTGGGATTTGCCCGATGGCCACATGACCCCGGCGAGGAGATCGGGATCGGGATTCGGGAGATGATGACCCTCCAGCGCGACGCCGCGGCGGAGCTGGAGCGGCGAGCGTAGACATGTCGTCGCCGTCACTTACGATTCGTACGTGCCCGCCAGCGCCCGCCGCGAGATCGACCGCCAACGTCTCCTCGACCGCGACCGGGGCGCGTCCCTTGGCATTCTCGGCCTGCGGGTCCGCGCCGTCGCCGGCGCCCAGCGGGCGACGTTGGAGCGCTCAGAGGGCGCTACACCGGCGCTCCGGCAGTCTCTTGTCGAGCTGGCAGCCGTCGCAGCCGTCCTTGCGGACGAGATCGAGGCTCCCGGCGCTTCTGCGAAGCCCTGAGCGGCCCTCTCGCGGCCTGCGAGTACTCGCCGCGGGGGATTCGTCGCGGTGCGCCGTGCCTTGCGCTGCGCACGGGATCGGTGTACCGTCCCGACAGACAAAGCGGGGCCGGCGTGCGCAAACACCCGGCCCCTGGCGCCCGGCCAAGTCTCCAAGGTCCGGACGCGAGGGGAAGGGTACCCGTGCTGGCGGCCTTGTAAAAGCGGCCCCCGGCGGCGCTTGCACGCCAACCGAGGGCCTGACCAAAGGAGACACGACTCCAATGGCTGATTCCAACCCTACGGGGAACCGCATGGCCGTTCCGCTCCGAACCCCGGAACGGCACCGCGGCTTTCTACGCGACACCCTCTCGGCTTGCCTCAGGGGCATCGAGAGCGACCTGGAAAACCCCGACCAGCACCCCGACCCGGCGAGGGCGCAGCGCGAAGCCGACGCCTACCGGCGACTGCTGGCGGCGATCGACACCGGCTCGATCATCCCCGACCCCGAGCTGCGCCCCGTGGTCATGGCGCTGCTCGACTCTGTGGACGACGCGAACGAATATGGCCGCGTCCTGCTGGAGCACGCGGCCCTGGTCGGCTTGTTCGATCAGGTCGGCGGAGGGCGGTCCTGATGGCGGCGAATGCGGGGCTCGGTGTTGCCCGTCGATTCGGCGAGAACCTGCGACGAGCCCGGCAAGCTGCCGGGCTCTCGCAGGAAGCCGTTGGCTTCGCGGCAGAGCTTCACCGGACCGAGGTGGGGCTGCTGGAGCGCGGGGCGAGGGTCCCGCGCATCGACACCCTGATCAAGCTCTGCCGGGCGCTCGCCGCATCCCCGGATAGCCTGCTCGCCGGTATCCGGTTCGAGCCCGGCAGAGTCGAGGTCGAGCCGGGCAGCTTCAACACTGAGGGGGAGCGCTAATGGCGAAGCTCACCACGACCAAGACGCCGGGGATCTTCCGGCGCCACCGGAACGGCTGCGACGGCGAGGGGCGCTGCGAGTGCTCCTACGTCGTCGTCTGGCGGCACCGGGGGAAGCAGCACAAGGAAACGTTCCGCACCTACAACGAGGCAGCCGAGGCGCAGGGCAAGCGCAAGGGGGGCGACCGTCGCCCGACCGCGACGATCACCTTCGGGGAGTACTTCGCCGAGTGGATCGAGACCTACGCCGGGCTGACCGAGCGGGGGTTCTCGGAGACGACCCGGCCGGAGTACCGGCGACCGATCGAGGCCCATGCGCTACCGCTCTGGCGAGGCTGGAAGCTCGCCGAGGTTGACCCCGAGGCGATACGCGGTCTGTTCGGGGCGATGCGGAAGGAAGGCAAGAGCACGTCGGCGATCAAGAAGCTGCGCGCCGCCCTCTCGGCGATGTACTCGACCGCCGTCGAGGACGGGAAGGTCCCCTACAACCCCGTCAAGGGCGTCCGCATCCCTGTCGCGCGCTCCGATGAAGTCGAGAGCGAGGAGAGCGCCAAGAACCTCACGCAGGGAGAGCTGCGGCTGCTCTTGACCGCGATCCCCAAGGAGTGGCATCTGTTCTTCGAGTTCCTGGCCGTCACCGGCCTGCGTATCGGCGAGGCGGTCGGGCTGACGTGGGAGCACCTGGAGCTGGGGGACAATTCGCACATCAAGGTCCGCGAGCAGGTCTACGAAGGGCAGCGGAAGCGGTTGAAGTCGAGGAAGGCCCGCCGGGAGGTTCCCCTCTCCCCCGCGATGTCAGCGCGGCTGCTCGCCCACCGCCGGGACACCTACAGCGGCCCGAAGGCACCCGTCTTCGCGACGATGACCGGAACGGAGCTATCCCCGGCCAACGTCTACGCCAGGGTGCTGGCGCCGGCGGCGATCAGCGTCGGGCTCTACGTCGAAGTCGAGGGCAAGGGCGGCAAGCCGCGCAAGCGCTCGACCGTCAGCTTCCACACCTTCCGGCACACCTGCGCGTCGATCCTGTTCGACCAGGGCCGCAACGTCGAGCAGGTGAGCAAGTGGCTGGGGCACGCCAAGACGAGCTTCACGCTCGATACCTACGTGCATACGATGGACGCCGAGGTCGGCGAAGGGCTCGATTTGGACGCTCAGGGCAACACCGGGGCAACAGGAGGTCTGCAAACCACTGCAAATCCGGCCGAGGGCAAATCGCTGGAAACGGCTTGATAGCAGGGAAAACGTCGAAGCCCTGCAAAGCCCTGTAGACGCCCGGCCAGAATCATAATCCGCGTGTCGGGGGTTCGAGTCCCTCCTCCGGCATAGCAGCAGCAAGCGGAATGGGAGACATCCCGGGTCGGAGAGGGTCGATGTGGCAGGGGATGGCAAGGAAGTGGCACGAGCCCAGTCCCCTGAAAAGCCCGTGGAGGCAGCGGGTATCATCGACTGCGTGAAACCCATCCGCACCGATTTCAAGGGTCACGAAGGCAAGTACGTGGCGACCGACACCCGCACGGGCCAGGTCGTGATCGCCGACGAGGACTTGAAGGTCGTGCTGGATAAGGCCCGCAAGCTGGACCACGTTGTCGTCGGCGGGCGGGTTCCCTACGCAGACGAGCCGATCTACGTCGGCCTTGGCTGAGCCGAAGGCCCCCCTGGCTCTATCCCTACGCGCCCGAGCTCAAGTTCGGCGGCGGCCCCGTCGAGCTGACCGCGTACTACGCGGCGCTGGGTGGGATCTTCGCAATGGCGGACACCGGTCGCATCGAGCTCGACGCGTCAACCTTGGACATGGATGTGGACTTGAAGCAACAAGCCGATACCTTTAAACGGAGAGCGAAATGAGCCCCGACGAGATCAAGCACTTCCTGGTCGCCTACGACCCGGCCACCGGCGAGGTCGACGTGCGCTCCTTCGGCACTGACTACGACGCCGCTCAGAAGGCTTATGCGAACGCAGAGTTGGAGCACGGCATCGGGACTAGCCTGGACATCGTTTTGCTGAGCGCCGACTCGCTGGACACGATCAAGCAGACGCACTCGAGCTACTTCAACGGAAAGAGCGGCTCGCGACTCCAAGAGCTGCTTCCAAGCTGAGACTCAGCGATAGCAGCACGCCGGCCACGCGGGCGGACAGCGAGGCGTCGATCTGAAGTCCACTGCGTGGCGCGGGAGGGCTTGACAGCGGCATGGCAGGGCTCAGGTTCGGGGGCGGGGTTGACGATTGCCCCACATCGACCGTCGCGGCCTGACAGCCCTCACCATCGTTTTCTTCCTCGCGAGCGCGACACTGGTCGGCTGCAGCTTCGAGATCAGTGCCGGCACCTCGGAGGCTGGGACCGCCGATACGGAGAGTGTCGAGCGGCTGATCGCCACGGAGCTGACTCAACAGTCGGGCGTCTCCCCCCGGTCTGTGGACTGCCCCGAGGAGATGGCCTTG
>Ga0075530_1001536_pt1 | contig 10937 bp, 7 predicted proteins | sample NGEPerD_2_FD_75101 | JGI IMG/M metagenome (GOLD analysis project Ga0075530, IMG submission 75101) | Arctic peat soil microbial communities from the Barrow Environmental Observatory site, Barrow, Alaska, USA - NGEE PermafrostL1-D | ecosystem: Environmental > Terrestrial > Soil > Wetlands > Peat ...
CCCGGGTCGAAGCCGAGGGTGGGCGGCAGCTGCCACAGCAGGGGTCCGAGCTTGGGCCCGAGCGCGAGCACGCCGGAGGCAAGGAAGTTGGCCAGCGGGGTCTCGACCTCCGCGAGCTTCTTCATGTGCGTGATGAACCGGCCGGCCTTGACCGCGAACACGAAGTCGTCAGGGGTCTGCTCGGCCCACCGCTGGAAGCTCTCCGGCCGCTGCAGGGCGTAGAACGACCCGTTCACCTCGATGCTGCTCAGCCGCGACGCCGCGTGGCTCAGCTCGTCGGCCCGGCGCAGCCCACGCGGGTAGAACACCCCGCGCCACGGCGGGTACGTCCACCCCGAGATGCCGACCCTGACCTCCGCCACCCACCGAACCTATGCCTCCAGAGGACGCGGGGATCACTGGCCGAGGCGGCGCACCATCGGCAGCCGGGACCGGGTGAAGAGGTACCCGGACAGCACGGCGAGCACCGGCACCCCGACGGTCATCGAGGCGAGCTGGGGCCAGGGGACGACGACCTGCCAGGTCGGGTCGACGAAGGGGGCGCCGTACCGGTTCATCAGGACGACGACCACTCCCAGCACCGCGCCCGCGACGACGCCGAGCAGCACCCCGAGGATCGCGACCACCCCGGCCTGCGAGCCGGCGACCCGCCGCCGGACGCGCGGCGACGCCCCCACCGCGGCGAGCGTGGCGAGGTCGGCGCGGGAGTCGGCGGCGGCGAGACCGACCGCGATGCCGGTGGCGCCCAGCGTGACGACTCCGGCGGCGATCGCCAGTGCCAGCAGGCCGATGTCGTTGGTGCTGGTGTAGCCCTGCTCGAGGTAGAGGAAGGGCTGGGCCACGCCGGCGTCCGTCAGGGCCGCGCTGGCCCGTTCGACGGCGGCGTCGTCGACCCCGTCGGTGCTGGCGATCACGCCCGTCGCCGCCACCCCGGCGTCCAGCTCCTCCAGCAGGGACGACGGCGCGATCAGCGCGGTGCCCTGCAGGTCGGCCGCCACGGCGGGGACGACGAGCTCGGTGGTCTCGGTCTGACCGTCGGAGAATCTGTCGAACGCCTCCACCCTCAAGTGGGCCATGCCGTCTTCCCAGATCTCGTCGGTGGAGCCGACGACCGCCGATCCGGCGGCGAGGGCGCGCTCTGCCGCGGGTGCGTCGTCGCCGAGCAGCACCTCCCAGTCGGTGCCGTGGTCGACGAGCGTTCGGCCGACGGCTGTGCCCCCGTACTGCTGTATCTCGGCGCACCGCGGGTCCTCCCTGGCCGTCGCGATCTCGGCCTCAGTCGGGGCGACCTCCTGGGTGTACAGGGGGCACTCGTGCTCAGGGGCGGTGATCGGCGAGACGTAGCGCTCCATACCGTCCGGGTCATACGTCGAGTACGGGACCTGGACGTCGGTGAAACCCGGCTGAGCGGCCAGGGTCGTGGCGGCCCGCTGGGCCTCTGCCTCGGCCACCTCGGCGGCGTTCTCCTGGCCGTAGTTGACCCCGCCGAACCACACCACGGTGCCCATCGGCGCCGTCGGCGTGTACATCTCCTCGAATCGTGAGTCCTGCGCCGTGAGGTAGAGCGAGACGGCGACCGAGCCCGCCACTGCGGTCATCACCGCGGCCACCGCCGGTGCGGTGCGGCTGCGCTGGCGGGCCGCGTCGCGCAGTGCGATCCGCGGGGCGACCGGCAGGTGCCGGGAGATGCGGGCAACGGTGGCGACGAGCGCTCCGGTGGTCGCCACCAGGCCCAGCTCGGCGAGGACGGCACCGGCGAGCACGACGTAGGGCAGGCGGGTGACTGCCCCGATCACCGCGACCGCGGTCCCGGCGGCGGCGACGACCGCGCCGGTCACCGGCACCCAGCGCCGTACCCGCACCTGGCCGCGTCGTCCGGCCAGCGCCGCAACGACGTCCTGCCGGGAGGCCTGGACGGCGGGCAGCACCGCCGCGGCCAGCGCGGTCAGGCTGCCGCCGGCGACCAGCGCGAGCAGGTCGAGGGCGTGCACGTGCAGCGACGGCAGGTAGACCACCTCGAACCGCTCCAGCACCGGGCGCAGGCAGGCTGCCAGCGCGACGCCGCCCAGCGCGCCGGCGACCGAGGCGCCGAGCCCGATCACGAGCCCGCCCGCGAGGACGACGGCGCGGACGTGCCGCCGGTCACCTCCCGCGGCGGCGACGAGCGCGAGCTGGCGTCGGTTGCGCCGCGCCCAGACGGCGAACGCCGGGCCGGCGAGCAGCGCCACCTCCAGCAACGCCAGGCCGACGACGACGACCACGGCGGCGACGGTGGCGGCGCTCGGCCCGGACCCGTCGAAGACCTGGTCGCCCTGGTAGAGGGGTACCTCGCTCCGTGGGGGCGGGTCGAGGAGCACGTCCCGGCTCACCGCCGCCACGCCGATCTCGTTGAGCTCCCGCACGTCCGACCACGTGACCGGCGCGTCGCCGACGACGAACCATGACGTCGTGACCGCGCCGACCACCGGGTCGTCGGGTGAACGGTCGGGGAACAGGGAGCCCCGTAGCCCGAGCACCTCCCGCACGAAGCCGGGGTTGTCTACTACCCCGACGACGGTGACGGCGCTCTCCGCGTCGGCACCCGAACCGCGTGGCGCCGCGGTGATGGTTTCGCCGATGGCGAGGCCCGCGTGCCGGGCCAGAGAGGAGGTGATCGCCACCTCGTCGTCGGCCCCGGCCAACCGGCCGTCGACCAGGGTCGCCGGGCCGGGCAACGAACCCTCGGAGTCGACCTCTGCCCCGACCGCATCGACGGCGCGGTCACCGACCCGGAGCGTCACCGACCCCTCCACCACGGCAACGAGGTCGGCATCGGCACGCAGCAGCGTCTGCACAGCGGCCCGGACGCCGGCCACGGTGGCCGTCTCGCCGCCGCCGAAGGCTCCCTCGGGGGACGCGAAGTCGGCCCCCGTTGGGTCCTGCAGGAGCGGCTGGCCTCCGACCGGGGTCTCGAGCCGCGCCTGGGCCTCGCCGAGCTGAGTCCGCACCGTGTCGGCCGGCGAGAAGTCGCTGGACCGGGCCAGCACGTCGACGGTGGCCACGGCCAGCACCGGCAGGCCGATCATCAGCGCGACCAGCGCCGTCCTTCCCTTGGCGCGCACCGCGTCCCGGCGGGCCAGTCGCAGCACCGCCCGCCAGGCCGCCGTCCGTCCGGTCATCGGTCGTCCGTGCCGTCGTCCAGCAGCGAGTCCGCCCCCGGCACGGACCCGGTGCTGTCGACGACGACCCCGTCACGCAGGAACACCACCCGGTCCGCCCAGGCGGCATGACGCGCCTCGTGGGTGACCAGCAGGGCCGCGGCGCCGGCGTCCACCCTGGCGCGCAGCACCCGCATCACGTCCTCGCCGGTCGCCGAGTCCAGCGCCCCGGTCGGCTCGTCGGCCAGCACCAGGCGCCGCGGCCCGACCAGCGCACGGGCGATCGCCACCCGCTGCTGCTGGCCGCCGGACATCTCGTCCGGGAACCGGTCGGCCAGCTCGCGGACACCGACCTCGGCCAGCGCTGCCCGCGCCTCCCGGCGCGCGTGCCGGGACGGCGTGGAGTCCAGCTCGCGCGGCAGCATCACGTTCTCGACCGCGGTCAGCGCCGGCAGCAGGTTGAGGTCCTGGAACACGTAGCCGACGCTGCGACGCCGGATCCGCGCCACCGCCGCACGGCCCAGCGAACCGAGCACCTCCCCGTCCACGGCCACCGTCCCGCCGGTCGGTGAGTCGAGGCCGCCGGCCAGCGTCAGCAGGGTCGACTTGCCCGAGCCCGACGGCCCCATCACCGCCACCAGCTCGCCGGGCACCACCACCAGGTCGACGTCCCGCAGCGCGACGACCTCCGCCTCCCCGTGGCCGTGCACCCGGGTCACCGACCGCATCCGGAGCACCGGGGCCGTCGTCGTCCCCGTGGTCTCCGGTCGCTCGGTCGTCGCGGTCACCGGGCCACCTCCCGCGCGTCCGCCGACGTGGTCGCCCCGGCAGCCGCTGGTGCGGACGCGGCGGGCCACCGGGCCAGGCGCGCCTCGACGTGGTCCAGCCAGCGGACCTCCGCCTCCGCGGCGAAGACGAGGTTGTCGAGAACCAGGGTCCAGGCCAGGTCGCGCTCGTCGCCGCCCGGCTCCCGGCGCTTGAGCCGGGTGTAGTCCTGCAGGGCCCGGACCGTCTCGGTGCGCTGGCGCTGGACGACACCGCGGACGTCGACCCCGGGCACCGTGACCGCCAGGGCCAGCTTGATCGCCAGCTCGTCACGGGCCGGCGCATCCCGGGTCACCGGCGTCGTCCACCACCCGTCGACCGCGGCCAGGCCCGGACCGGTCAGCTCGTAGCGCGCGTGCCCCTCGTCGTCCGCGCCAGCCCCCGCGACGAGCCCGTCACGCTCCAGGCGCCGCAGTGTCGTGTAGACCTGCCCGATGTTCAGCGGCCACGTGCCCCCGGTCCGCGACTCGAACTCCTGCCGCAGCTGGTAGCCGTACATCGGCTCGACCGCCAGCAGCGCCAGCAGTCCCTGTTTGATCGACATCAGACCCCCGCATACTCGGTATCCCTTCGGCCAGGTATACCCGGTATGCAGAAGTCGGTCAACCACCCCAGGGCTACGCGCGGACGACGAGCAGCAGCTTGCCGACGTGGGTGGACTCCTCCATCCGCCGGTGCGCGTCGGCGGCCTGGGCCAGGGGGAAGCGCGTGTCGACGACCGGCCTGACCGTGCCGTCGGACAGCAGCGGCCAGACGTGCTCGCGCACCGACGCCACGATCGCTGCCTTCTCGGCGGGTGGCCGGGCGCGCAGCGAGGTGGCGATCACGGCGGCGCGCTTGCGGAGGAGGGCATTGAGGTCCAGCTCCGCCGTCGTCCCGCCCTGCAGCCCGATCACGACGAGCCGACCGTTGGGCGCCAGCGCGGAGACGTTGCGGGACAAGTACTTCGCGCCCATGTTGTCGAGGATGACGTCGACGCCGCGCCCGTCGGTGACCTCGCTGACGACCTCGACGAAGTCCTGCTCGCGGTAGTTGATCAGGACGTCGGCACCGAGCTCGCGGCACCGGTCGAGCTTGGCCGCGGAGCCCGCGGTCACCGCGACCCGTGAGCCGAGGGCGCGGGCGAGCTGGATCGCCATCGTGCCGATGCCGCTCGACCCGCCGTGCACGAGCAGGGTCTCGTCCGGGCGCAGTCCGGCCGCCATGAAGACGTTCGACCACACCGTGCACGCCACCTCGGGCAGGCCGGCCGCGTCGACGAGGTCCACGCCGTTCGGCACCGGCAGCAGCTGGCCGGACGGGACCGCGACCCGCTCGGCATAGCCGCCCCCGCCCAGCAGGGCGCACACCGGGTCGCCGACGGACCAGCCCTCGACCTCCGCCCCGAGCTCGGCGATCGTGCCCGAGCACTCCAGCCCCGGCCACGGCGGCGCACCCTCCGGCGGCGGGTACGACCCCTTGCGCTGGATGACGTCCGCGCGGTTGACGGCGCTCGCGGCGACGTCGATGAGCACCTCCCCCGGACCCGGGCGGACGTCGTCCACCTCGCTCAGCTCGAGGACGTCGGGACCACCGGGCTCGCGGATCGTCACTGCCTTCATGTCGGTCGACCCTACGGACCCGGCGCGTCCGCCACGTCCGTCGCCCCGGGCCACCGCGGCGCAGGACGCAAGGAGGCGCGCCGGTGTTGCTCCGAACGGGTTGCTAGGCCGAACGGGTGAACAGGGGGGCCGCGGCGAGCCCTCGTGATCAATCCCGCCGGGTGCCTGACCGAAGCAGTACGGACACGGGGGTCCGGATTTGCGGACGTCGGATTCGAGCGGAAGGTCGCCATGCTGCGCAACATCGGCATCAGGTCGAAGATCCTGGCTGTCCTGGCGCTGCCTGTGGCGGTCCTGCTGCTCGCGGCGGGCATCATCTCGGCCGGTGCCGTCAGCGACGCCCGGCGAGCCGCGCAGGTCGAGGTGCTGGCCGGCCAGGCGGACGACCTGAGTCAGCTCGTCCGCGGGCTGCAGGCCGAGCGTGCGCTGTCCGTCTCCGTCCTGTCCGGCAACGCCGACGCGCGTGGCCAGCTCGAGGAGGTCCGCGCCCAGATCAGCGCCGGCCTGGCCCAGGTTCGCGGCGCCATCGACGGCGTCGACCTCGACCTGATCGACCCGGCTGCCGCCGAGGCCGTCGCGCGGTCGGAAGGGGCGCACAACCAGATCGACTCCCTGCGCGCCCAGGTCGACGCGGAGGCCCTGACGGCGTCCGCCGCCCACACCGCCTACACCGACATCATCGTCGAGGACATCGCGCTGCCCGGTCGCATCGGCGACGCGGTCCTCGACAAGGAGCTGGCCTCCCACCTGCGTGCCTACACGACGCTGGAGCGGCTCGCCGAGGCGATCACCAACGAGCGCGACCTCGGCGTCGGCCCGGTGGCTGCCGGTGGCTACACGCCCGAGGCGCTCGCCGCCATGACCGCCCTGATCAGCCGGCAGGACGCCGTCCGCACCGACGCCACCAACACCGCCGCCCTCGTCGGCGCGCGCGTCCCGGCACTCGGCTACGAGCTGCAGCTGGCCCGGCAGCAGACCGTCTTCGACCCCGACCGCGTGATCGACACGGTCACGGTCGAGGAGTGGCGGACGAGCCTCGACGAGGAGGTCGGGGCTCTCGACAGCACCCTCGACCGCCTGGCCACCGGCGCGTCGGAGCGGGCCACGTCACTCGCGGACAGCGCGCGGACGCAGGCGATCGCGGTCAGCGCCCTGGCCGTGGCCCTGGTCGTGCTCCCGCTGCTGATCGCGCTGTTCATCGCCCGGGGCATCACGCGCCCCCTGCGCCGCCTGACCGAGGCGGCCGGCCAGGTCCGCAACCAGCTGCCCCAGATGGTGGAGCGGATGCAGACCCCCGGCGAGGGCCCCGGCTCCGAGCTGCCCGAGATCCCGGTCGAGTCCAACGACGAGCTGGGCCGGCTGGCCACCGCGTTCAACGACGTCAACGCCACGACCGTTCAGGTGGCCAAGGAGCAGGCCGCGCTCCGCGGCTCCATCGCCGCCATGTTCGTCAACGTCGCCCGCCGCGACCAGGTGCTGCTCTCGCGCCAGCTCGCGTTCATCGACCAGCTCGAGCGCACGGAGGAGAACCCGGCCACGCTGGACAACCTCTTCCGACTGGACCACCTCGCGACCCGGATGCGCCGCAACGCCGAGTCCCTGCTCGTCCTGGCGGGCATCGACACCGGACGCCGGCTCCGCCGTCCGATGCCGTTGTCGGACGTGATCCGGACGGCGTCCAGCGAGATCGAGCACTACGAGCGCATCGACCTCGCCCTGCGGGTCGACCCGCCGATGGTCGGCCACGTGTCCCTGACCGCCGCCCACCTGCTGGCGGAGCTGCTCGAGAACGCGACCAACTTCTCCGACCCCGGCAGCCGCGTGGTCGTCAGCACCGGTACCGGCCCCCGCGGCATCGTCGTGACGATCACGGACGACGGCCTGGGGATGACCCCCGACGAGATCGCCGACGCGAACACCCGGATCGCCGACCCGCCGGTGAGTGAGGTCGTGGGCTCCCAGCGTCTCGGCTTCTTCGTGGTGGGCCGGCTCGCGCGCAAGCTGGACGCCGTCGTCTCGCTCAAGACCGGTCGGAGCCGCGGCACCATCGTCACCATCGAGCTGGCCCCGGCCCTGTTCACCCCGGGCACCGTGGTCGAGCTGCCCGCGGCCCCGGCCGAGGACGACGTCCCGGAGGTCGGGAACGGCCAGGTCGACGACCTGACGGCGGACGACGTGGCGTCGGCACACGAGCACCCCGAGTCGCCCGAGTCCCGCGTTCTGGACGCGCCGCCGTCCGGAAACGGTTCCCTTCCCCGCCGCGGATCGCCCGCCACGCCACGGATCGCGCCCCCTGGCCATGTCCTTCGCCCGGCGGACTCGCGGATGCCCGGTTCCGAGGGACCGGCGGACGCCGTCTCCGACGACACCGGTCCGCTCCCGGCGGACGCCGGGCCCACGGCCGACCTGCCGCTGCCCCGCCGGTCCCGCGGAGCCGTCGACGTGCCCCCGGCGCCCCCCGTGGAGCCTGCGGTCGCGGACGCCGAGATCCCGACACCGGACGACGAGGCGCCGGCGGCCGAGGTGCCGGTCGACGACCCCCAGTCCGATCCCTCGATCGTGCCCGCCCCGCGCGAAGAGTTCCGCCGTGACGGACGTCCTGCTCGCTCCGGCGGCCTCTTCTCCGGCTTCCGGGCGCGCCAGGAACGTCCTGCCACGTCGACATCGGACGTCGATCACGAGCCCGTCTCGGAGCCCGTCTCCGAGGCCGCCGTGCCGGACGGCGCGGAGCCGGTGGGCGAGCCCGCGTCCGTTCCGCCGGTGCCCGAGCCCGTGCCGGTGCTGGAGCCGGTTCCGTTCCTGGAGCCGGAGCCGGAGCCCGTTCCGTTCCTGGAGCCGGTTCCGTTCCTGGAGCCCGAGCCGGTGCTGGCGCCTGCCCCGCTCGAGCGGATCGAGCTCGCGCCGGTGCCTGAGCTGGAGTCGATCCGGCTCGCCGACGAGCCGACCGCGGTGCTCGAGCCGGCCGCTGGTCCCAGCGCCCTGCCGCTCGACGAGGCTCCCGGCCAGCACCTGGGTGTCGGCGAGCTGTCGGCACTGGCGACGCCGCCCGAGCCCGAGGTGGCCGAGGACGCGACGCCGCCCGAGCCCGAGCCCGAGCCCGAGCCCGAGCCCGAGCCCGAGCCCGAGCCCGCTCCTGCCCTGGGGGCTGCCGCGCTGGACATCCTGCCCGGCCGCGCCGCCGCACGGGCGTCCCGCACGACCGGCCGCGGCTTCCGCTTCGGACGCAAGAGCCAGGCTCCGTCGCGGCCCGCTCCGACCCCGCCGGTGGTCCAGGCGCCGCCGGAGCCCGTCGTTCCGCTCGTCCCGGCGCAGATCCGGACCGAGAAGGTCGCCGTCCCCGCGGCGGCCGAGCCGGAGACCGACGAGCGCCCCGCCGTCCAGCCCGCCCCGTCGTCCCTGTTCGACTCGCTGCCGGCGGAGGCACCCGACTTCGGGACGTCGGCGCCGCCGTCCCCGGCGGCCGAGCCGGCCCCGGTCGCGGCCACCGACGTGTCGTCGCCGGCGCCGGTCCCTCAGCCGATCGGAGACGTGCTGCGCCAGCGTTCGGCCCTCGCGTCGGAGGCGCTGACCGAGCTCAGCCGTCTGTCGACCTACCGCCCGGCGGCCGTCGACCATGACGCCCCGGCAGCACTGACCCGCCGCACGCCGGCGGCCCCGGCCGTGGAGACCCCGCGGCCAGCCGCCGCCGGCAGCGCCCGTCGAGCGCGGACCGCGTCCGACGTCCGCAGCATGCTGTCGGGCTTCCAGGCCGGGGTGGAGCGTGGGCGGACGTCGCCCGGCGCCCACCAGAGCACGGACCACTCCCCGGCAGCGACGGAGTGATCGTGAGACGACAGCAGAGCGCCATCCACCCGCCCCCCGATCCCCAGCCCTCGACCCAGGACCGTACGACCGGAGGACACCCGTGACCACGATGAGCACCGAGGCAGCCAACTTCAACTGGCTCCTGGACAACTTCGTCAAGAGCGTGCCCGACGTCCGTCACACGCTGGTGGTCTCCGCCGACGGCCTGCTGATGGCGATGTCGGACGATCTCGACCGCACGAGCGGCGACCAGCTGGCGGCGATCGTCGCCGGCATGTCCAGCCTGACGCGCGGCGCCGCACGCCAGCTCGACGCCGGCGAGGTGAGGCAGGCGATCATCGAGATGGACTCGATGTTCACGTTCCTGATGAGCGTCTCCGACGGTTCGGTCCTCGCGGTCGTGGCCGACGCGGCGCGCGACATCGGGCTGATCGGCTACGAGATGGCGCTGCTGGTCAGTCGCACCGAGTCCACCCTGACGCCCCAGCTGATCTCCGAGATGCGGTCCCGGCTGCCGGTCAACGGCAAGCTCCGGACCCCGGCGATGGGGTGATGCCTGATGGATGAGACCCGGGAGCCCTTCGGGGGCCGGTTCGCGCCGGACGACGAGGACGACGCCTCCACGGTGCGTCCCTACGCGGTCACCGGTGGGCGGACGACGACGTCGTCCGCGCAGATGCCCGTCGAGGCGCTCGTCCAAGGCATGTCGCCCACCGACGTCGGCATGACGCCCGAGCGCCGCACCATCCTCGAGCTCACCGCCAACCAGTACCTGTCCGTCGCCGAGCTCTCGGCCCACATCAAGCTCCCCATCGGCGTGATGAGGGTGCTCGTGAGCGACCTCGCCGACGAGGGCAAGATCCGCGTCCACGGTCTGACCACCACCGACCACCCGGGCTCGCCCGCCTACAACCCGGCGGCCAGCCTCAGCGTCCTGGAGAGTGTTCTCAATGGCATTTCCGCGCTCTGACGTCGCCCCGGCCGCACCGGCCGGCCAGCCGACGCCACCGTCGTCCGAGATGGCCCCCGAGGCCGCTCCCACGGTCGTCAAGATCGTCGTGGCGGGCGGGTTCGCCGTTGGCAAGACCACGTTCATCGGGTCGCTGTCGGACATCGAGCCCCTGCGCACCGAGGCGGCGATGACCGAGCACTCGCTCGGCGTCGACGACGCGGGTGGGCAGACCGACCGCAAGACGGCCACCACCGTCGCGATGGACTTCGGTCGCATCTCGCTGCCCGGCAACCTGTGGCTCTACCTCTTCGGGACGCCCGGCCAGGACCGCTTCCTGTTCATGTGGGACGACCTGGTGACCGGTGCGATCGGTGCCGTCGTGCTCGTCGACACCGAGCGCCTGGAGCAGTGCTTCCCGGCCGTCGACTACTTCGAGTCCCGGCAGATCCCGTTCGTCGTGGCGGTCAACTGCTTCGACGGCGTCGCCAAGCACCAGCTCGACTCGGTGCGCGAGGCGCTGGCGATCCCCGCGCACGTGCCGGTGATCTACACCGACGCGCGCTCGCGGGCCGCGACGAAGCAGTCCCTGATCACGCTGGTCCAGCTGGCGATGCAGCG
>Ga0075530_1001537_pt1 | contig 10930 bp, 9 predicted proteins | sample NGEPerD_2_FD_75101 | JGI IMG/M metagenome (GOLD analysis project Ga0075530, IMG submission 75101) | Arctic peat soil microbial communities from the Barrow Environmental Observatory site, Barrow, Alaska, USA - NGEE PermafrostL1-D | ecosystem: Environmental > Terrestrial > Soil > Wetlands > Peat ...
GTGCATGTAACGAACGGCCTTGACCGGCGAGAGTGTGTCGAGCTTCTGCTCCAGGCCGAGCATGTTGAGCGTCGTGATGCCCAGGATCTGGGTCTCGCCACGTTGGAACAGGGCCGAACCGTGGACGCGCGGGATGACGCCGACTTCGGCGCTCAATTCGCGGATGTCGGCGAGGCCGCGCCCGTCGATGCGAACCTTGTCGCGCAGCACGCGCTGACGCACGAGCGACTTCGTCACTGCCCGTACCGCCGCACCGAGTTCCTTCTCGCGGCCTTCGAATTCGGCCCCGATCCGGTCGATGACATCGGCCTTGATCTCCGATTCGCGTGCTTCGCGATCGGCCTTGCTGACAATCGTCATTGCCGCAGCAAGCTGATCAGATGCGACCCGAGCGACCGCGTCGTACGCGTCGTCCTGGTAGTCGAGGAAGACCGGGAACTGCTGGACGGGCTTGGCGGCCACGGCCGCGAGTTCCATCTGCGCTTCGCAAAGCTGCCTGATGGAAACCTTGGCGGCCTCGAGGCCCTCGGCCACAATGTCTTCGGTGGGCGCCTGCGTCCCGCCCTTGACGAGATCCCAGGTGGCTTCGGTGGATTCTGCTTCGACCATCATGATGGCGACATCACTCTGCCCATTTTCAGTGGCCGAGATACGGCCGGCAACGACCATGTCGAAGACGGCGTTCTCGAGTTCGCTGTGCTTCGGGAAGGCAACCCACTGGCCGTCGATCAGCGCAACGCGGGTCGCACCGACCGGACCGGAGAACGGCAGGCCCGAAATCTGCGTCGACATCGACGCGGCGTTGATCGCAAGCACGTCGTATCCGGTGTCGGGGTTGAGCGCCATCACCGTGATGACGACCTGAACCTCGTTGCGCAGTCCCTTCTTGAATGTCGGGCGCAGCGGACGGTCGATCAAACGACACGTCAGGATGGCATCATCGCTGGGACGGCCTTCGCGGCGGAAGAACGAACCCGGGATGCGACCCGCTGCGTACATACGCTCTTCGACATCGACCGTGAGCGGGAAGAAGTCGAACTGTTCCTTCGGGTGCTTGCCGGCGGTTGTGGCCGAAAGCAGCATGGTGTCGTCGTCGAGATAGGCGGTAACCGAACCGGCGGCCTGGCGGGCGAGCAGCCCGGTCTCGAAGCGAATCGTGCGGGTGCCGAAGGTGCCGTTGTCTATCACGGTTTCGACGGTGTGAATGGTGGGTCCCGTCATGGGATACCCCTCTCTGCAGACATCAGTCTGCTGTCTCTTAAATCAGAGACAGAGCGTTTCTGTGTGCCGGTCTTCGATCGAGGCGTGCGGGCTAGTCATCGACTTCCCGAAGGCCACTACCGAGGACCGAGCTTCGTCATGCCTGGTGCTCTGTCCTGAAACTGTTCAAACGGTATGAAGTTGTGGGGAGTGCTGCAAGATGACGCCCCGTTGGAGGATCGCTTGCATGAAACGGGCGGCCCACCATAGGAGCGGGTCCCGCCCGTTCGACGTTTTATCGGCGCAGGCCGAGCCGCTCGATCAGGCCGCGGTAGCGCTCAATGTCAGTCTTCTGAAGGTAGTTCAGGAGGCGCCGGCGCTGGCCGACGAGCAAGAGCAGTCCACGACGGCTGTGGTGGTCGTGCTTGTGCTCCTTGAGGTGTTCGGTCAGGTGCACGATACGGGCGGTCAGCAGTGCGATCTGGACCTCTGGGGATCCGGTGTCGCCTTCGGACGTGGCGTACTGGGTAATGATGTCTTCTTTGGCCGCGTTAGCGACCGATGGTGTAGCGCTCTTCTTCGACACGCGGTCTCCTTCTGTTTTCCGTTGCACGGCGCGCCGGGGCCTGTTCACCCGGGCACTATCATTCCGTGGCCGTTACACGGCAGTCTTCAGGTTATCAGCGGAGAGGACCGCGAAGCCAATCGGCGTAACTCCCGGCGAACTTGGACGTTAGTTCCAGTACGCGTCTCACGCTGCCGCAACTGCCGCGTACGAAGACTATGTCGCGCTTGGCGATTCCTCTACCGCCGGCCCGTTGATCCGGCATCAATTGCCGGGCCCACTGGGCTGCTTCCGATCATCGGCGAACTATCCGGCGTTTCTCGCGAGCTATCTCAAGGTCAGGACGTTCACCGACGTGAGCTGCTCGACGGCGCGCGCGGAGCACTTGTTCGAACCGCAGACCGGCAAGCTGCCGCACTGCCCGAATCCCATCTCCTCAAGGTCCAAAGCCTGACCAGCAACCTCGAGCTCTCCTAGGAGTTTGCGGGCGGGCGGCTATAGGCCAAGGAGTACCCGCGTCTGTGCCACGTCGCCCCGCATGGTCTCGACCAATGCGTCTACGGCATCGAACTTCACCTGGTCCCGGATCTTTGCAACAAAGCTGACCGTGACCTTTTTGCCATACAAATCGAGATCGTCCCGATCGAGGACGTATGACTCGATGCGGCGCTCGACACCGTCGAAGGTCGGATTGCTGCCCACCGATATGGCTGCCGGCATTGACTCGGCGTCCTCGCAGGCAAGCCAGCCGGCGTAAACACCGTCTGCCGGAACTGCGAGCCCGTCGGGGGCGGGGATATTGGCCGTCGGGAATCCCAACTCGTGGCCACGCCGATCACCCTTGACGACGAAACCGGTAACTTCGTGCGGTCGCCCCAGCACAACCGCGGCCTGCTCCACATTGCCGCCGGTCAGCGATTCACGTACGAGTGTTGACGACCACGGGGCACCATCGCCTCCCAACGAGAGCGCCTCGACGACGAAGCCGAAACGTGCACCCGCGTCTCGCAGGAAATCACAATCGCCGGCCGCTTTGTACCCGAAGCGGAAGTTCTCCCCAACGACGACACCTGCGGCATGGATCTGGTCGACGATGATCCGTTGGACGAACTCTTCGGGAGTCCATTCCGACATCTCGGCCGAGAACGCGAGGACATAGACCTGGTCGACGCCGCACTGCTTGAGCAATGCGATGCGCGCCTCCAGCGACGTCAGACTCTGTGGCACGTAGTCCGGCGCGATTACCGACATGGGATGCGGGTCAAAGGTCACGGCAACAACGGGCAGCGCACTGGCGCCAATCGAACCAGCCAGTTCACGCGCACGCGCAATGACATGTCGGTGGCCGAGATGTACGCCATCGAAGTTGCCGATCGTGACAACACACGGCCCAACCATCGGGTCGGAGGAGGCTCCCGGCACCGCTCGCCAAATAATCACGGACAAACTGTGCCACGCAAACGAAAACGCATTTCACGCCGGTCGGATTATCTGCACCAACCGTGACAGAGAAACCCTGAACTCAGAGCAACGGTCGCAGCGGTGCGAGAATTCGTTCGCAGACATGCTCGACGACCGAGCGCTGCGCCCACTCAGGACCCGTCAGTTCCTTCGCATTGGTGCAATCGGTAGCGAAGATCCGTTCCATCTCACAGGCGAGGTCGTCATCGATAACCTCGAGATTGATTTCGTAGTTGCCGGTGAGGCTCAGGCGGTCGATGTTTGCCGTACCGACCGTGGTCCATTTGCCATCAATGGTGGCCGTCTTGGCATGGACCATGGCGTCCTTGTAGCGGAAGATCCTGACACGGGCGTTCAGGAGCTCGTCATACATGCCGCGCGCGAGCCAGTCAGCAATCACGTGATTGGATTCGTGTGGCATCAGGATCCGCACGTCGACGCCCCGCTTCGCGGCTTCCATCAACGCCCGGCGAATGTCTTGGTCGGGGATGAAGTATGCCTGAGTGATGAAGACGTGATGTTGTGCCCGGTCGATGGCCTCGAGATACATTCCGCGGATGGGAAAAACCATCTGTCGAGGAACATTCCGGAGCGCCCGGATGCGCGGTTCCCAGCTGAAACTGCCCGACTCCCGCAGGATCGGCTGGCCGGACCTCTGCCGCATGTTCCAGAAGTCGACGAATGCATTGTCGAGATCCCACGCCGAAGGCCCCTTGATCCGCAAATGGGTGTCACGCCACTCGGCCGCATAGGTTGATCCGATGTTATAGCCGCCCACAAAAGCGATATCGGTGTCGACGACGAGAATCTTGCGGTGATCACGTCCTGCACGGCGCACATCGAAGATCCACCAACTCGTCGCAAACACCGGGTAGCGCAGGACGTGGATGGACTCGGGGAATCGAAAAAATCGCGGTGATACGACAAGATTGGCAAAACCGTCATAGATCACATGGACGTCGACGCCACGAGCAGCCGCTTCGACCAGCGCCGCCTTGAACTCTTTGCCGACGCCGTCGGCTTTCCAGATGTAGGTCTCGAAGAGGATGCGTTTCTTCGCTCCTCGGATCGCCTCGAGCATGTCGGCATACAGGTCCGGACCGAACGTGTATGTCGTGGCGGTCGATTTGCCGACGGGAAGGCTGACCGGCGGCGATATTGGGAAGCCTTTGGCGGTCACCACACGCAGGCGCTTTCTCAGCCCGCTGTACGTCATCAGCCCGATGATCGTCGCCACCTGCGTATAAAACAATCCGAGCAGGACACGACGAACCGCCCGACCCGGATGCTGCTTCCACCAGCTCATGATGAGATCAATGTAGCGAAAACCGCGAGCGGTTTCGCGCCCTTTGCAGAACGTTCATAGAGGGCCAGAAACTCACCGTCCGGCGCGAACAGCGCGACAGGGCCGGCGGCGCCGAGTTCAACGTCGGGCAACGCACGGCCGAAACGGACGTTGGCCACCTGCTCCGCATCGGCTTCAAATGCGGGGAAACTCTGTCTGGCGGCGTCGTCAAGACCGAGCATTTCAAAGTGTTCGGCGAGTTCCTCAAGCGTTTTCGCCTGATCGATGGTGTAGTCGCCGACCCTCGTACGGCGCAACATCGTGAGGTGACCGCCAACCTGGAGCGCGGCGCCCAAGTCCCGAGCCAATGCACGGATGTAGGTGCCGCTGGAACAGATGACTCGAATGTCGACGTCAACGAATTCGCCATCGGTGCGGACATGTCCGACTTCGAATTCGGCGACGTGTACGGGGCGCGACTTCAGCGTCACTTGTTCCCCGGCCCGCACCCGCGCATAGGAACGCTTTCCGTCAACCTTGATGGCCGACACTGCCGAGGGGATTTGCTCGATGTCGCCGGTGAAGCCGGTGACCGCGTCGCGGATCTCTTCTTCAGTGACATGCGTGGCACTGGTCCGCTCGAGGATGTCGCCTTCGCGGTCATCGGTGACCGTGGTCGCACCCAGCCGGATCGTCCCCACGTATTCCTTCTCTGCCAGCATGAGATGGCCCAGCAGACGGGTCGCCTTGTTGACACCCAGGACGAGAACACCCGTTGCCATCGGGTCGAGCGTGCCGGCATGGCCGACCTTCCGCGTCCCGGCGAGACGACGAAGCCGCCCGACGACATCGTGGGATGTCCATTCGGGCGGCTTGTCGACGACAACAATGCCTGACGTCACGCGTGGCCTTCGTCGCCGACGATTTCGCCATCCTCAGCTCGTACGACGTCGTCGTCCTCGGCTTCATGCTTTTTGTATGGATCGGCGTCTCCCGCGTATTGCGCGCCGGCGGCTTGCGCGGCGACTGCGGCATCGGAGTCACGCGCTTTGGCGAGGAGATCCTCAATCTGGCGCGCGTTTTCGGGCACGGCGTCGAGGAAGAACTCGATGCTTGGCGTCTGCCGCAAGCCAAGTTGCTTGCCGACTTCGGAGCGGATCACTCCGGTGGCGCTGCGCAAGGCGGCGGCCGTGGAATCGATCTCGTCCTGACCGCCCATGACGGTGTAGAAGATCGATGCTTGCTGGCTGTCGCCGGTAAGCCGCACATCCGTCACCGTGACGAAGCCCAGACGCGGATCCTTGATTCTGCGCTCGAGCATTTCGGCCACGATGACCTTGATCCGGTCCGCAATCTTCTGGACACGAGGTCCCGCCATTACCGTTCCCCTCCGCCCGTTCCGTCATTCCCCCGCAAGCGGGGGAATGACGTAAATCTAGACACGGGGCTTCTCGCGCATTTCGAATGTCTCGACAACGTCACCGATCTTGATGTCGTTGTAGCCCCTGAGCGTGAGACCACACTCAAAGCCTTCGCGGACCTCGGAGGCATCGTCCTTCTCGCGCTTCAGGCTGCCCAAATCGAGATTGTTGGCGACGACGGTGCCGTCGCGGAGCAGGCGAGCCTTCGAGTTGCGCCTAATCGTGCCCGTCGTGACCATACAGCCGGCGATGCTGCCGATCTTGGACGAACGGTAGATCTCGCGGATCTCTGCGGTGCCGAGCTGGGCTTCTTCGAACTCCGGCTTCAGCATGCCCTTGAGTGCCGCTTCGATTTCGTCGATCGCCTGGTAGATCACCGAGTAGTAGCGCATCTCGACGCCTTCGCGATCGGCGACTTCCGTCGCCTTGCCCTGCGGGCGCACATTGAAGCCGATGATGATGGCGTTCGATGCTGCGGCGAGCATGACGTTGGTTTCGGTGATCGCACCGACCCCTCGGTCGATGACTCGCAGCGCCACCTCGTCACCCACATCGATCTTGGACAATGCGTCTTCGAGCGCCTCGACCGAACCGGAAGCGTCACCCTTGAGGATGAGCAGCAACTCGTCGGTTTCGCCCTTCTCCATCGAAGACATGAAGTCTTCGAGGGTGCGGCGTCCGCTCCGCTGTGCCAGCGCCGCGTTGCGGTCACGCGCTTCGCGCTTTCCGGCCACCTGGCGAGCCAGACGGTCATCGGTGACCACCATAAAGTTGTCACCGGCACCGGGCACAGCGGTCAGGCCGAGCACCATGGCCGGACGCGACGGCGTCGCCTCGTCCAGTTGGTTGCCGTGCTCGTCGAGCAATGCGCGCACGCGGCCGAAAGCCGGCCCGGCGACGAGCGAATCGCCCACGCGGAGGGTTCCGCGGTGGACGAGCACCGTGGCGACGGGGCCACGACCTCGGTCCAGGTGCGCTTCGATCACGAGACCTTCAGCGTTCTGCTTCGGGTTCGCGCGCAGATCGAGTTCGGCGTCTGCCGTCAAGATGATCGACTCGAGCAAGTGGTCGAGGCCAAGCTCGCTCTTTGCCGAGACGTCCACGAACATCGTGTCGCCGCCATACTCTTCGGGTACGAGACCGTATTCGGTCAACTGTCCACGCACCTTGACCGGATCCGCATCGGGCTTGTCGATCTTGTTCACCGCAACCACGACGGGTACGCCAGCGGCCTTGGCATGGTTCAACGCCTCAACCGTCTGCGGCATGACGCCGTCGTCGGCTGCGACAACAAGCACCGCAATATCCGTTGCCTGGGCTCCACGGGCACGCATGGCGGTGAATGCCTCATGACCGGGGGTGTCGATGAACGTGATGCGGCGTTCGATGCCATCGACTGTTGTCGCGACTTGATAGGCACCGATTGTCTGCGTGATGCCGCCGGCTTCGTTGTCGACGACGTTCGACTTGCGGAGAGCATCGAGAAGCCTGGTCTTGCCGTGATCGACGTGGCCCATGACCGTGACGACCGGCGGACGGGCGGCGAGATCTTCTTCGTCACCTTCGTTCTCGCCGAACTCGAGGTCGAAGGACTCGAGGAGTTCCCGATCTTCTTCTTCGGGCGAAATGACCTCAACGCTGTAGTTGAGCTCCTCACCGAGGAGTTGCAACGTTTCATCATTGGCCGACTGCGTCGCCGTAACGACCTCGCCCAAGTGGAACAACACTTCGACGAGCGATGCTGCGTCGACGCCGATCTTCTCGGCGAAATCGCCCAGCGACGAACCACGGGTCACGCGAATCGTCTCGCCATTGCCCTTGCGCACACGGACGCCGCCGATTGCGGGCGCCTGCATCTGGTCATATTCCTGCCGTTTCGCACGCTTGCTCTTGCGTCCCCTGCGCACGGGGCCGCCTGCGCGACCAAATGCACCCTGTGTGCCACCGCGGTTGTTGCCGCGCGGACCACCGGGACGACCGCCGAAGCCGCCGCCACCGGGACGACCGCCTCCGGGGCGATCCGGTGCGCCGGCACCAGCCGGTGCGCCTGGACGACCAGCGCCTGGGCGAACGCCACCGCCACCGGCACCGCCACCTGGACGGCCGCCGGGCCCACCGGGTCCGCGGCCGGGCCCACGACCGGCGCCTAGCGCCGGCGAGGACTGCTTCGGCATCATCGCGGGGTTGGGGCGTGGCATGCCGGGGCGACTCGGCGCGGCGCCCTCACGGGCAGCCGCCGGCACCGCGCCCGGACGGGCCGGTCGCTGCATGCCTTGTTTTGAGGAAAACGGGTTGTTACCGGGGCGGACACTCGGCGGACGCGGTGCGCTCGGATGTGGGCCAGGCGTGACCGGGCGTGGAGCTGGCTGCGCTGCCGGTGGCTCGGGGTCGTGTTCAGTTGTGGGGGCAACTCCGGCAGAGTGGGCTTCGGCAGGTGCTTCGGCGATTTGGGGCTCAGGAGCGGCTTCGGCCTGCTTGGCGGGCTTCGGCCCGGGAACCGGCGATGTTGCCTTCCCGGACTCGGGCGCGACAACGTCGTCGACAGCGGGCGCGGCTTCGGCTTCGGCTTCGGCTTCGGGGGCATCCTTAGCGGCGGCGGCGGGGGCACCTCCCGATTTCGGGGCCTTCTTGGCAGGTTTCTTCTTCGCTTCGCCGAGGGTCTGGAGCCTCTCGCCGTACTCTTCTTTGAGTCGGCGTACGACGGGCGGCTCCACGGTGGAAGACGCAGATCGTACGTACTCGCCCATGTCCTTCAAGGTGGACAGGACTACTTTGCTTTCGACTCCGAACTCGCGTGCGAGTTCATGGACTCTTACAGCCACTTTTCTCCTTCAGGGTGTCCGAACCCTGAGAGGGGCGCAGACCGCTAGTTGACGTGCAGGCTCATTTGGAGAAACTCATCGAGTGTTCATGAGCAGGTGCTCCGATTTCTTCTCGGGAACGCCCCGGTTGGGCGAACCTTGCGGTCAGTCGTTCAGGTCTTGCCTGTCGTCGGCCATTGCGGCCAGCAACGTGACATCGACTTCACCCTCTATCTTAAGGGCTCTGCGAACCGCGTTGCGCCGCCTGGCCAATTCCAGACATTGTGTCGTGGGGTGCAGATGCGCCCCCCGACCCCGATGCGGCACATCGGTATCGGGCGTGATCACCCAAGCGGTGTCCTGCCAAATTCCGGTGAATCGCACCAAATCAGTTTTGTCCGCGCGCTCCCGGCAACCGATACACGTGCGGATCACCATCACCAAGTCTAGCCGTTCGCTTGAGGTTGCGTACCCTCGGTGTCCGAACGTATGTCAATGCGCCAGCCCGTGAGGCGTGCGGCGAGACGCGCATTCTGCCCCTCCTTGCCGATCGCGAGCGACAATTGGAAGTCGGGAACGACCACCCGGGCTGCCCGCGCCGCCTCATCGACCAAGGTCACACTCTTGACTTGCGAAGGTGACAGCGCGTGGCCGATGTACTCGGCAGGATCGTCGCTGTAGTCGACGATGTCGATTTTTTCGCCATGCAGTTCGTGCATGACGTTGCGCACCCGCTGCCCCATCGGCCCGATGCATGACCCCTTGGCGTTGATGCCCGGGACTTTCGACTGCACAGCGATCTTTGTCCGGTGTCCTGCTTCGCGCGCGATCCCGACGATAAGCACCGAACCATCGGCGATTTCTGGTGCCTCAAGGGCGAACAGTTTTCTGACCAGGTTCGGATGGCTGCGCGAAACCTGCACCTGCGGACCCCGCATACCCTTCTTGACGCTCGTCACAATGCACTTGATGCGTTCGCCATGAACGTACCGTTCCTCCGGGACCCGCTCATTTGCCGGCATCGACGCCTCGATCTTGCCGAGGTCGACCAACACATCCCCGGGTTGACGGCCCTGCTGGATGATGCCGGAGACGATGTCGCCTTCCTTGCCGGAGAACTCGCCGAACATGCGTTCATCCTCGGCGTCGCGGAGTCGCTGCATGATGATGCCGCGAGCGGTGGATGCGGCGATCCGTCCGAAATTGTCCGGCGTGTGCTCGAATTCGGGGCCGAAGGACGACTGCGGTCGTTCGCCATCCTCGTCGGGTTGGGCTTCTTCGAGTCGCTCCTTGGCCCAGACGACGACGTGGCCGCTTTTGCGGTCGAGTTCGACGCGCGCGTGATGGACGGCATCAGGTGTCTTGTGGTAGGCCACCAGCAACGCATCCTCGATCGCCTGGACCACGACGTCGAAGGACAGGTCTTTCTCGTGCTCCAATGCGCGCAGCGCAGCCATGTCGATTTCCATGTCAGACACCCTTCCTATTGAGCTCAAACTGCACGAGCGCTTTGTCAATGTCGCGGTAGGCGAGGGTGACGTTCCCCGCCGCCGTGGTCAGGTTCACTGACGAGTCGTCGCTGGCGGCGATACGGCCTTCGATCGTCGTGCCGTCCACAAGATGTGCCAGCACCTGTCGATCGTGATTGCGGCGCCAGTGGCGCGGCTGCAACAACGGACGGCCCGCGCCGCGGGAACCAACTTCGAGCGTGTACGGCAACGAACCCATGACGTTTGTCGAATCAAGGAGGGCGGAAATTGCATTCGTCGCGCGCGCGATGTCGTTGATGTTCACACCGTCGTCTTGATCGACGGCTACGCGCAGAACACGGCGTTTGCCTGCCGGGGTGAGCTCGAGTTCCTCGAGGTCGAGGCCGAGTTCGCTCACACATCCGGTGAGAAGTTTCTCCAGGCGATCGGGAATCGAACCAGTCATCCGGTCGCCTTTCGTGTTCTGTTGTGGGTGCCTTCACTCATGCATATCGGGTGCGCTCAACTGTAGCGGTTCACGGCGGCTGAGATAACCTTCCCGACGTGATGACTCGCCGAGCGCTTCTGGCCACCGGTGCCGCGCTCGTCGTGGCAGCGGGCGCTGCCGTCGCCGGCCAGCAGACGGGGCGTCTCGACGACGGGGCAGAAGCGGTCGGCCTGGAACCGCGTCGGCTCCCAGCCGAGAGCGACGAGACACTGTTGCGGCA
>Ga0075530_1001539_pt1 | contig 10925 bp, 10 predicted proteins | sample NGEPerD_2_FD_75101 | JGI IMG/M metagenome (GOLD analysis project Ga0075530, IMG submission 75101) | Arctic peat soil microbial communities from the Barrow Environmental Observatory site, Barrow, Alaska, USA - NGEE PermafrostL1-D | ecosystem: Environmental > Terrestrial > Soil > Wetlands > Peat ...
ACGGCGCGCGTGCTTCAGGCGCTGCTTGCGCGCTGGCCGAGCCATCCCGACGTGGCGCTGGTCCCGACGGACGGATTCTTGTTGCCCAATACGGTGCTCCAGGACCGCGGGCTGATGACCCGCAAGGGTTTCCCCGAGAGCTACGACCTGGCGCGGCTGCTGAACTTTCTGGCGGATGTGAAGTCGGGCAAGGCGGCGGTCGAGGCGCCGGTCTATTCTCATCTGGTCTACGACGTGCTGCAGGATCAGACGCTCGTGGTCGACCAGCCGGACATCGTCATCGTCGAAGGCCTCAACGTCCTCCAGCCTGCGAAGCTGCCCAAGGACGGCGAGGTTATTCCCTTCGTCTCGGACTTCTTCGACTTCTCGATCTATATCGATGCCAGCGAGGAACTGGTCGAGGCCTGGTATGTGGAGCGCTTCTTGCGCCTACGTCAGACCGCGTTCCGCGATCCCGCCTCTTACTTCCATCGCTACGCCACGCTGTCGGAAGACGAAGCGCGCGAGACGGGGCTGTCGATCTGGCAATCGATCAATGTCGTCAATCTGAAAAAGAATATCCTGCCCACGCGCCAACGCGCGGATCTCATCCTGCGCAAAGGCGCAGATCACGCGGTGGAAAGCGTGGCGCTCAGAAAGCTCTGAGCCGCAATCTCAGTATTGATCAGGATAGAGCTGCTGCGAGCCGAGCCCGATATTGAGCCGGAGCATGGTGCGGGTGGCGAACACGGCGTCTTCGTCGATCCGCGTCGTGCCGCCGACACCGGCATATTTCATCTGCGGTACGGAGGAGATGTATTCATAGTCCGTCCACAGCGACAGGCTGGTGCGCGTGCCGAGCTGCTTGCGGGTCTCCAGCGATACAGTGCCGATGAAGGCGAGTTCGTCGTTTGACTTGGCGAGGCTGGTGGGAGTGCCAAGACCGGTGAACCGGCCGTTATAGTCCGTCTCGGCATTGTATAGGCCGGCCGTCGCATTCACGAAGGTGCGCAAGCCGAGACTGTCGTAAATCCCACCGACACTCTTGACCCCCGGGATAAAGCCGAAGCTGTACTCGCCGCCCATGCCGATGTAGCCACCGGAATAGGTGGTGTCGAGAGTCTCTTTGTAGGTGAAGGCCGTGCCCCGGATACCGCGAAGCTTGTTGTCTTGGTCGATGCCGCGCACGTCAAAGCCGACGATGAAATAGTCGTTGCGGTAGATGTCAGGCTTGACCTCGGTCGGCGCGCCGGTGGCGAACTTCAGTTCGGCCTGGGCGCCCCAATAATCCGCTTCGCGGTCCGTCTTGGTTTTGAGCGTGCTGCCGGTATACGCCTGGGTGCCGGTGGGATCGATGACGAAGCAGGCCGTGGCGCCGCCACTGCAACCGATCGTATGGTCGTCTTCGACCTGGGACCAAAAGCCCTCGACGCTGCCGCTCACGCGATAGCCGCCCCAATAGCCGAAGGACGTCTCGAGACCGCCGCCGACAGATCCGCCAAAGTCGAGCCAATCGCTTTCGGTGTTGTGCTGCCGGTGTCCGCTTTTTCCGGTGAACCGAATATCGGGGAGCGACAGAAACTGGACGCCGCCACCCGCCCAAATGGTGGTGCCGCCGTAGGTCGCGGTCGTGAAGTCCTGTGCCGCCGCCGGCTGGGCAGCAACGGCCGCCGCTCCGATGAGCGTGGCGGCGAATATGTAGGACAGTCTCGACATGGGGGCCCCAAAAAAAACGCATCAAAGAATCTGTGGACACGATAGCAGGGGAATCACCTGCCGCGAGAGCTATCTCTCGCCGTCATAAGACGATTTTGCCCTTGCGTGGCGCATTGGCCACAACGCCGAAAGGCGTTCCAGCCGCCTAATCCAGGAGCCCGCGGGCCCCGGCGAGCTTGGCCAGGCTGGTTTCGGGGCGCGCGCCGATGTGGGAGATGACCTCCGCCGCGGCCAGGCTCCCCAGCTTCCCACACACCGCGACGGGCAGTCCTCGAGCGAGGCCGAAGAGAAATCCCGCGGCGTAGAGATCTCCCGCACCGGTTGCATCCACGACTTTCGACACGGGATCGGCGGGGACCTCGATGGTCTCGCCGCCGCCCACGATCACAGATCCTGCTTCGGAACGGGTCAAAACGGCCAGCTCGCAGTCCTGAAGCGCCGCATCGGCCGCCTCGGCGAAGGAATTCACCTCATAAAGCGTGGTGATCTCCTTCTCATTGGCAAAGACGATATCGGCGTCCTCCTTGACCAGCTTGAGGAAATCGGCCCGGTGGCGGTCGACGCAGAAGGGGTCGGATAGTGTCAGGGCAACCTTGGCGCCGGCGGCCTTGGCCAGGCCCGCCGCCTCGCGGAAGGCGGATTTGGCCGCATCCTTGTCGAACAGATAGCCTTCGAGACAGACGATCTTGGCGTTGCCGATGAGATCGGCATCGATGTCGGCCGGCGTGAAATCGACGCTCGCCCCGAGAAACGTGTTCATGGTGCGCTCGCCGTCGGGCGTGACCAAAACCAGGCAACGCGCGGTGGGCGCGCCGTCATCCGCGGGCTCGGTGGTGTAGGCGATGCCAAGCGAGCGGATGTCGTGGCGGAAAATCCCGCCGAACTGATCGGCGGCGACGCGGCCAATGAAGCCGCATTTGGCACCGAACGAGGCGAGGCCGGCGATGGAGTTCGCCACCGAGCCGCCGGAGCGCTCAATGGCCGGGCCCATGGCCTCGTAAAGCTTCGCGGCCTCATCGGCATCGATCAGACGCATGATGCCCTTGTCGAGATCGTGCTTGGTCAGAAAGCCCTCGTCGCAGCGGGCAATGATGTCGACGATGGCGTTACCGATGCCGACCACGTCGTAGGATTCTTGAGCCATAGTCCCCCGATTCTATTCAAACTTGGCAAGGCGTCCCGGCGTTGGCGTCCGGCGCTGGCGTCACGCGCGCGGCCCACTATATTCGCCCTGCCGAAACCTCAAGGACAACGTTCATGCTCGCCGCCGCCGGTCAAGCCTTCGAGGAGCTGTTCTCGCCACCCTTTCGGGGGGTGATGGTGAAATGCGTGGGTTTCACCCTTGCTCTGCTCGCCGGACTGATCGTCGCGGTGGAGTGGTCCTTCACCCATTTCGTCGCCTGGCCGGGCTGGATCGAGACCGCGATCCAATGGCTCGGCGGCTTGGCGCTGGTGGCCGCGTCGATCTTCCTGATCCCGCCCGTGACCTCGCTGATCGCGGGGCTCTATCTCGACGACATCGCGGGCCAGGTGGAGCGCTCGGCCTTTCCCCAAGACCCGCCGGGGCGAGAGCTGCCCATGGCGCGCTCCGTGTGGCTCGCCATCAAGTTCTTCTTCATAGTGCTGGCGGTGAACCTGCTGGCGCTGTTCCTGCTGCTCATTCCCGGGGTGAACCTCATCGCGTTCTACGTGGGCAACGGATATCTGCTCGGGCGTGAGTATTTCGAACTCGCCGCCATGCGCCACATGAGTCAAGCGGACGCCAAGCGCCTGCGCAAAGCCAATCGGCTGACGGTGCTCATATGCGGCCTGATCATCGCCGTGCTCGCTTCGGTGCCGATCCTCAACCTCGTGACCCCGCTCTTCGCCACGGGGTTCATGGTGCGGATGTTCAAGCGGCTGGCGGCAAAGTCCGGCCTGCAGCTCGCGCCGCGGCCGATCGCCTAATCAGAATCTTATTAGAAAAGAACGGCTTAGTTGGCGGAGACGACGGCGGAGCCCACCGGTGCCGCGACGGCGCCAATGGCCGCGCCCGCGGCTGCGCCGACCGGACCCCCAAGCAACAGCCCGGTTCCACCGCCGACGGCGGCCCCACTCACGATCTTCTGTGTGGTGGTGCATCCCATGATGCCGCCCGTCATTGCGGCCAGGGCCAATAGGGCCGGCACGAAGGCAGGTACGCGTGTCACTATTTCCCCCTCCCGCACTGGCGGGTTCCCAAAGGGAAGAATGGTTGTAAATCACTAATTTAAGGTTGAGGGCGGCCGCATGACGGCGACGCGGGGCGGGCTCAAGCGGGCGCGGGCGTTTTCGGCTTGAAGACGCAGATATCCTCGATGATGCAGCGCCAGCATTCCGGCTTGCGCGCTTTGCAGACATACCGGCCGTGCAGGATCAGCCAATGATGGCAGTTGTGCTTGAAGCGCTCGGGCACGACCCGGTTCAGGACCTCTTCGACCTTCAGCGGGGTTTTGCCCGGGGCCAGCCCGGTGCGGTTCGAGACACGGAAAATGTGCGTGTCGATGGCGATGGTGGGCAGGCCGAAGGCGACGTTGAGAACGACATTGGCCGTCTTGCGGCCGACGCCAGGCAGGGTTTCCAGCGCCTCGCGGGTGTCCGGCACCTGGCCGCCATGCTCCTCGATGAGCTTCTTGGAGAGGGCGACGGCGTTCTTGGCCTTGTTGCGGAAGAGCCCGATGGTCTTGATCTTGTCGGTGACACCCGCCTCGCCGAGCGCGATCATCTTCTCCGGCGTGTCGGCCACGGCGAACAGCGCCGGGGTGGCGCGGTTGACCGAGATGTCGGTGGCTTGGGCCGAAAGCACCACGGCGACGAGCAGGGTGAAGAGGTCTTGGTATTGGAGCTCGGTCTTGGGGTCGGGGTCCAGCGCCTGGAATCGCGCGAAAATCTCGTCAATCTGGGCTTGGGTGAGCTTGGAACCCGGCGCTTTCCTGGTGCCGCTGGGCGCCTTCCTGCTGCTGCCGGGCGCCCTTTTGCTGCCGCCGGGCGCCTTGGCCGCTTTTTCGCGTTTGGTTTGAACGGTCACAGTCCCTTGTCACCCGCCAGGAGTGTATTAGCTTCCTTGCTATGACAGAGCGCTCCCCCGATCCACAAGGGCCTTTGACCGAAGCCCCTCAGGACGATGACCCTCAGTTCAGCGCCGTGCTGGCGCCCCATCGCTCGCTCGGGCCTCAGGGCTTCGTCGTGTTCATGGCGGCGATCAGCTCGATTTCGTTCGGCACCGGGCTGATGTTCTTCTTGATGGGCGCGTGGCCGGTGATGGGCTTCATGGGTCTCGACGTGCTGCTGGTCTATGTCGCCTTTAAACTGAATTTCCGGGCGCTCCGCATCTACGAGACGGTCGATCTCAGGGCTGAGACGCTCACGGTGACGCGTGTCGATCCCAAAGGCCGGGAGCAATCGTGGCGCTTCAATCCCTATTGGGTGCGGCTCAGTCTCGTTGAGCGCGTGGGGCGCACGTCGGAATTGTCGCTGAAGAGCCACGGCAAGAGGCTGGTGCTGGGAAGCTTCCTGACGGATCCGGAGCGCGAGGAATTCGCCGCTGCGTTGAAGCAAGCGCTGCGCGGTGCGGGCGCGGTCTAAGCGGCGAGGTCGCGCTTCTCCACGCTGCCATCGGCGTTGAGGCGATAGATCACCGGCGACGCGGTGGCGAGCGAGTAATCCTTCACCTCCTCCGGCGTGAGCTTGTCGAGCTCCATGATGAGCGAGCGAAGCGAGTTGCCGTGGGCGACGACGATAACGTTCTTGCCCTCTTGCAGCTCGGGCACGATCCATCTTTCGAAGAAGGGGCAAACGCGCGCGGCGGTGTCTTTGAGCGATTCACCGCCCGGCGGGGCGATATCGTAGGAGCGCTGCCAGATTTGCACCTGCTCGGCGCCGAAGCGCTTGCGCGCCTCTTCCTTGTTGATGCCGACGAGCTGGCCGTAGTCGCGCTCGTTCAGCGCGGCGGCCTTGATGATGGGGAGCTTCCCCTGGCCGACCTCGTCGAGGATGACGTCGAGGGTGCGATGGGCGCGCTTCAGCGTCGAGGCGAAGGCGCTATCGAATACCAGGCCGGCTTCCTTGAGCCGTTGGCCGGCGCGATGCGCCTCCGAGACGCCCTCCTCGCTGAGCCCAACGTCCTTCCAGCCGGTGAACATATTGAGGCGGTTCCACTCGCTCTGGCCGTGACGGACCAGCACGAGGACGTTCTCCGCCTTTCGGGGTTTCTCGCTAGCCTTTTTGAGCATGTCCCTTGGAAGGCGCCCTGTTAACGCAAATCCGGGGTCCTTGGAGCCGTATTGGCCGTTCGGACGTGCCGGCCACTATAGGGGGGAAGGTTAAATCTGGCGCTACCATCGCTCTTCTTTTGGGCCACTTTCCGACCGTGAGGACATTCGTTTTAGGCGCTTGCGCACGGTCTTGCCAATGCCGAACCAGCAAATATCAACGAGTTGTCACAAACCTAGCACATCGGCCATCGCGTAGAGCCCGGGCGGCTTGCCGCGCCCCCACAATGCGGCCCTTACGGCGCCCCGGGCGAAAATCCCACGGTCGGTGGCGACGTGGGCAAGTTCGATGCGTTCGCCGGGGCCGGCGAAGATGACGGTGTGCTCGCCGACCACATCGCCGCCGCGAAGCGCGGCAAAGCCGATATCGCCAACCTTGCGCGGACCGGTGTCCCCGTCACGCGTCCTCACGCTCTTGTCGGCCAGTGAGACCGCCCGCCCTTTAGCCGCGGCCTCGCCCAGCATGAGCGAGGTGCCCGAGGGCGCGTCGCGCTTGTGGCGGTGATGCATTTCCAGGATCTCGATGTCGAACTCGGGGCCAAGCGTCTCGGCCACGCGGGCGGTGAGGGCAGCCAGGAGGTTCACGCCCATACTCATATTGCCGGCCTTGACGATGGTGGCGTGATTGGCCGCGGCCTCCAGCTTCTCGAGATCATCGTCCGAGAAGCCCGTGGTGCCGATGACGTGGACGATGCGGGCCTGGGCCGCCAGCGCGGCGAACGCGACCGTGGCCTTGGGCGAGGTGAAGTCGAGCACGCCGTCGATTTGGGCGAAGAGCTGTACGGGATCGTCGCTGATCGCGATGCCGAGAGGGTCGAGCCCCGCGATCTCGCCAAGGTCCTTGCCCACCGCAGGCGAGCCCTTGGCTTCGAGACCGCCGGCGACCGCGCAGCCCGGCGTTTCGGCAAGCGCCCGGGTCAGAGCCTGCCCCATGCGCCCAGCGGCGCCCAGAACGGCGATTCTCATGTCACTCATGATGCTGTGGCCACCTCTGCTGCGATGAAGCCTGTGCCCGCGAAAGAAAGAGGCTCCAAGGCCGGTCTCGCGTCGTTCTAGGACGGCGCGGAGCCCGTCACAAGTGCGCGAAGGTGGCGGACGGTCGCCCGCCCGGCTTCGATTCGCAAGCGGGCCCCCTTGCGGACCTACGGCACGGGCGGCAATCAGATCGACTAGGCGACCAGGAGGCGGTCCAGCGGCGGGATGTCCCGCGGCGTGTCACCCTCATCGTCTTTGGAAATATCCGCCTCGGGCCGGCCGTAATAATAGCCTTGCACCTGATCGCAGCCCCACTCCTTGAGCAAGGCGGCTTGACCTTCGGTCTCGACGCCTTCGGCGGTGATGGTCACGTGCAGGGACTGGCCGAGGCCGACGATGGAGGACACGATGGCGCTGTTCTGCGGGCTTGAACCGAGCGTGTCGATGAAGGAACGGTCGATCTTGATCTTCTTCACCGGGAAGCGGGTGAGGTAGCTCAGGCTCGAATAGCCGGTGCCGAAATCGTCCATGGCAATGGAAACGCCGAGCTGGTCCAGCTTGGTCAGCGTCTCGAGGACGGATTCGGTGTTCTGCAGGATGATGCCTTCGGTGATTTCGAGCTCCAGCCGGTTCGGGTCGAACCCGGTCTCGGCAAGGACGCGGCGGACGAGGCCGTAGACGTCCTGGGTCTTGAACTGGGCAGGCGAGAGATTGACGGCAAGCTTGGTGTCGAGCGGCCACGTCGTGGCATAGGTGCACGCCGTTTTGAGGATCCATTCGCCCAGCGGTACGATGAGGCCCGTTTCTTCCGCGATCGGAATGAACGTGGTGGGCGGGATGTCCCCTTCCGAGGGATGCCACCAGCGCACCAGGGCCTCGTAGCCGGTGAGCTTACCGCTCCCAAGACCGAACTGCGGCTGATAGTCGAGATAGAGCTGGTTCTTCCGCAACGCGTTGCGCAAGTCGTTCTCCAAGCGCCGGCGCTTTTGCAGCGCCGCATCCATGGCCGGCTCAAAAAAGCGGAAGGTGTTGCGGCCGTCTTCCTTGGCGCGGTAGAGCGCAAGGTCGGCGTTCTTCATCAACGCATCGATCGGCTCGCCGTCCAGCGGGCCAAGAGCAATGCCGACGCTGGCCGAGATCGTGACCTCGTGACCGTTCACCTGATAGCCGGCGCCAAGCGCGTTGCAGATTCGGCGGGCAAGGCGCATGGCATCTTCCGGCGTGTCGATCTCCTCGGCGACAACGGCGAACTCGTCGCCGCCAAGCCGGCCGACAAGATCGACCTCCCGGGTGCTTTCCTTCAGCCTCGCGGCGACTTCCTCAAGGAGCGCATCGCCCGTGGCGTGGCCGAGCGTATCGTTGACGCCCTTGAAGCGGTCGAGATCGAGACAGAACACGGCCATCATGTTGCCGTGGCGCTTGGCGCGCGCCACCGCGCGCTCAAGATGCTGATGGAACTGGACGCGATTGGACAGGCCCGTCAGGGAGTCGTGCATGGCGAGGAAGTGGATCTTGTCCTCGGCGTGCCAGCGCTCGCGGATGCGCCGCGAGGCGATCGCCGCCGGCACGGAGAAGCCCATGACGATGAGAAGGCTGGTGGTCAACGTCACCACGGTCAGCGCGACCTTGGTAAGGGAAGCGGCCGCCGCTTGATCGACGGTGAAGGCGTAAACGCGCGAGAGCTTGCCGTCTTGCATGACAGGCACGAAGGCCATGCGCAGATCTTTCTGCCCGTCGCCGGAAAGGGCGGTGAGCTCGATGGTGTCATCGCGGGTCGCATCGGCGAGAGCCTGCTTGACGTCGCCCTGGTTGAGGATGCCGGAAATTTCATCGGCCGAGAGATCGCCACCAACCGCAAGCGCACGACCGTTCGGCGACAGCACGGCGAAGCCGTCCATCCGGCTGACGAACTCACCCTTGTTCTCGTCGAGATCGCTGAGGAACCAGCCGCGGGTGAGGCGATCGAAGCCATCGATCAGATTGAACCCATCGTTGCGAAAGCTCGGGCCCGCTGGAAGGGCGACCTTCTGCTCGCCGGCACCAGCCACTGCGCCCTCGAGGGCGACGGCGTTCAGGACTTCGATGTCACCGCCCGCGCCACGGGGCGCCGTGACTTCGGTCGAATTGCGCAGGCCCTCATCGATCTCGCCGGTCCAGGCCAGCGCCGCTTCGCGGGCGTCCCGGCCGAGGACGTAATTGATGGTCGATTGGCCCGACAAAACGCCGGCGAAAACGGTGAACAGCCCCAGGGTCACCAGACCGGCCATAATCCACCGGTCGCGCGTGCCAACTTCGGTCATTTTTCGCGAGTCCCATAGCCCCTATCGGAAGCCGCGAATGTAGGAAAAGGTCGTTAAGGCCCAGCCAACGGGTGCGGTAAATAAATTATTAAAGTTGTCAGGCCCAAGCGAACGCAACTTTGCGCAAGGACCTGTCGCCGAAGCTCTCGGCCCCTTCGGCGATGGGCTTGCCACCCTGCCGCAAGTAGAAGCCGCAGGCCGCCTCGTTGTCGGCAAGTGCCCACACCAGAAGCCCTTTTAGCCGCATCTCGCCAAGCCGCGCACGGGCGCCCTCGAACAGCTTCTCGCCAAGGCCGAGGCCTTGATAGGTGGGGTGGAGGTAGAGCTCGAAGATCTCACCTTTGTAGGGCGCGTGCGACAGCCGGCAGCGACCGAACGTCACATATCCCGCCGCTTCGCCACGGAAATCGAGCACGAGCAACGGGGCCCGCTTGCGCAACGTGTCGTGCCACCAGCGCAAGCCGCGCCGGGCAAGCATGCGTTCGAGGGGAAGGTGCGGGATGACGCCCTGATAGGCGCCGCGCCATGCCTCCTCGTAGGCGGATGCAAGTGCGGGCGCGTCCTTTGGCCGTGCCGGCCGGATGTGAGCGACATCGACGGACATGGGTATGAGCCTAGCGCAGGATTCGGGCGCCGGGCAAAGGCCACGTTCGCGTTATCCCTGGCCTTCGCGCTCTTTGGCCTTCGCGCTTAGGCGACCTCTTCGGTGACGCGCTGGCGCTCGGCCTTCTTGCGGTCGTTGGGATCGAGATGGCGCTTGCGCAAGCGGATCGATTTCGGCGTCACCTCGACCAGCTCGTCGTCCTGGATATACGCCAGGGAACGCTCGAGAATCATGCGCATGGGCGGGGTGAGACGCACCGCCTCGTCCTTGGAGGTGGTGCGGATATTGGTCAGCTTCTTGCCCTTGAGCACGTTCACCTCAAGGTCGTTCTCGCGGGTGTGCTCGCCGACGATCATGCCGCGATAGACCAGGGTCCCGGGGTCGATCATCATCGGCCCACGGTCTTCCAGGTTGAACAACGCATAGGCGACGGCCTCGCCCTGGTCGGTCGAAATCAGCACACCGTTGCGCCGGCCCTGGATCGCGCCCTTGTGGGGCGCGTAGGCATGAAACAGACGGTTCATGATGCCGGTGCCGCGCGTGTCGGTGAGGAGCTCGCCCTGATAGCCGATCAGCCCCCTCGTGGGCGCATGGAACACCAGGCGTTGGCGGCCGCCGCCGGACGGTTTCATCTCCACCAGGTCGGCCTTGCGCTCGGACAATTTCTGCACCACGACGCCGGAATGCTCTTCGTCGAGGTCGATGACCACCTCTTCGATCGGCTCCAGCAACGTGCCATCCTCGCCGCGCGTCAGCAGCACTCGCGGCCGCGACACGGAAAGCTCGAAGCCTTCGCGCCGCATGGTCTCGATGAGAATGCCGAGCTGCAGCTCGCCGCGGCCGGCGACCTCCATCGAATCTTTCTCGTCGGACTCGGCGATCTTGAGGGCGACATTGCCTTCGGCTTCACGCAGGAGCCGGTCGCGAATCATGCGGCTCGTGACTTTGGAGCCCTCGGTGCCGGCGAGCGGCGAGTCGTTGACCCGGAAGGTCATGGACAGGGTGGGCGGATCGATGGGATGGGCCGCCAGCGGCTCGGTGACCTCGGGCGCGCAAATCGTA
>Ga0075530_1001540_pt1 | contig 10924 bp, 10 predicted proteins | sample NGEPerD_2_FD_75101 | JGI IMG/M metagenome (GOLD analysis project Ga0075530, IMG submission 75101) | Arctic peat soil microbial communities from the Barrow Environmental Observatory site, Barrow, Alaska, USA - NGEE PermafrostL1-D | ecosystem: Environmental > Terrestrial > Soil > Wetlands > Peat ...
CATTTCATAAGTGGCCATCGCTTTTTTAATTGCCTCTAGAACAGTGACAAATTCTTCTTTGATTTGGTCTTCGCGACAGAAAGAGTGCCCATCGTCTTGGCAAAAACAACGCAAGCGGCTTAAGCCGTTTAATTCTCCGGGACGCTCATCGCGGTATAAATTAGCAAAATCGGCGATTCTAATTGGTAATTCTTTGTAGCTTCGGCTTTGGGAGGCATAAATTTGAGTATGTTGCGGACAATTCATCGGTTTAAGAAAATACTCTTCATCGCTATAATTGGAAACAACACGGAACATATCTTCCTTGTATTTTTCATAATGCCCGGAGACTTTAAACAATTCGGCTTTATTCATATTCGGCGTGTGCACCTCTTGATAACCGATAGCGCTTTGCAATTCATTGGAATATTCAATTAGTAGTTTTCTAATCAAGGCCCCTTTATGAGTATAAAGAGGCAACCCCGGACCGACTAAATCGGAGAAGACAAATAAACCCAATTCTTTCCCCAGTTTTCGGTGGTCTCTTTTTTCGGCCTCGGCCATCATTTTTAAATATTCATCTAATTCCTCTTTAGTATCAAATGCTAAACCATAGATACGAGTTAACATTTTATTTTTTTCGTCCCCGCGCCAATAAGCGCCAGCCAGTTTATGAAGTTTAAAACTGCCGGGTTTGATTTCCTTGGTTGACTCGATGTGCGGGCCACGACAGAGGTCAGTAAATTTGCCAACAGTATAAAAACTGACATTGGTTTCGCCACCTTTCATCAAATCGCTGATTAATTCAGTTTTATAAGGATTGCCTTCTTTTTTAGCTATCTCTAAAGCGGCGCCAATTTCCATATCAGCTCGTTCAAATTTTAAATTCTGTTTGGCGAGATGGGCCATTTTCTTGGCAATGTTTTTTAAATCCGTCTCCACGATTTTAACATCCCCGAAATCAATATCGTAGTAAAATCCGTTATCAATGGCCGGCCCGATGGCTAAGTGAGCCTGAGGCCAAAATTCTTTGACGGCGGCGGCTAGTAAATGCGCCAGGGAATGACGCTTAGTTTCTAATTTTTCCATATTATTAAAATTATCTTAATTAATACTTAATTAATAAAAAAATCCCCTCCTAGTAAAAACAGCAAAAACTGCTTTTACTGGGACGGGACTTATTTGGGGTCTCGCGGTTCCACCCAGTTTCTTTCTTGTGATTAAAGAAAGCGCTTATCAATTGTTTTTTAGTTTTAGGCCTAAAGGCGATTTTTCAATCTCGAGCTTGGTGCGCCCGACAATCAACTATTTTTAATTTAGCACAGCGGCGGCGGTTTGTAAATATGTTTTTAATTGAGAGTGCGTTTAACCTTTTTAACCTTTGGCGGCCACCAGGGCAATAATTTTTCTGGCGCCGGCGGTCTTTAAGACTTTAGCCGCTTCTTCCATGGTAGTACCGGTAGTTATAACATCATCAATCAATAGAATATCTTGGTTAATCGGAATTTGTCCTGTCCATTTAAAGGCCTCAATAAGATTACCTATTCGTTTAGCGGCGTTTAAGTTGGATTGAGGTTTGGTTTCTTTAATTTTTATTAATTCTAAATTTAAATCATAACCAAAGTTAAGCGCTAAGCCACGGGCAATTATTTCTGATTGATTAAAGCCGCGTGCTCGAAGGCGCCGTCTAGATAAAGGAATAGGAATGACTAGTAAGTATTTAGATTTTAAAGAAGCCTGTCCTTGCCAAAATAAAGTTAGCCAAGCAATCAAAGTTTTAGCGGCTCCCGGAATGGCTTTAAATTTTAAGATTTTAATTAGCTCGGCTAGGCGTTTATCATCATAGTCGCCGGCAATGTTTACTTCATCAATAAATTTTAAATTTAGATTAAGTTGCCCACCATAGAATTTTAATTTTTTAAAACAAGCAGCGCAAAGATAAGCTTCGATTTTTATTTCTTGGCGACAACCGACGCAAATAATCGGGAAGAGTAAATTGAGAATTAATTTCTTTAAAAAAAGAGCCATAATTATCGTTAATAAATAACGAGCTTATTATGGCTCAAGCAGGCTAAAGAGAAAATAAATTACAAGTCAACTTTATAGATTAATTGCGTGCTTTTATCGGTAAAGTATAGAGTCTTTTGGTTCTCTGGTACTAAAATTTGGGATACGTTATAGGCGCCGTCAGGAATAGCGATTAATTTTTGGGTACCAGTTTCCAAATCTATTTTATAAAGGTTGTCTTTAGTCTTGTCGGCAAGTTCTGGGAACATCCCGGAACCGGCTTGCAGTTCTTCAGGCACGGCACAGTATATTTCAGTGTTAGTGGCATAAGTACATTTGTTGGCCCAAGTTTGTAGATTAAAACTGCGGCGATTTTCTCCAATACTGTCGGTGTTGGCATCAACTATCCATAAGCGCGGTTTCATTTCGTCCACTGTACTATAAACGCTATATAAAAGAGTGTTGCCTTCAGTTGACCATTGGGTTTGTAAGCCCCGACCCTCTATCATAGTTGATTTAAAATTTTCACCGTTTAAGCCGACAAAATATATTTCTTGGCGATTAAAATCTACGCCCTTAGTGTACATAGCGACAATTTGATTGTTTGGTGACCAGGAAGGATAAACGGTATTGGCATTAGCGCCGATATCTTCCAGGGCGGTAGCCTTGGTGCCGTCACTACCAGCGACAATTAACCAATTATTTTCGACATCTAAACCGATGCTCTTGGCCACAATTTGTTCGCTATCATTAGAGAAAGAAAAGTTTTCCCAGTAAGAGGGCAGGGTTACTTGTTTATCAGTATTAAAGTTGTACATGATTTTACTGTTGTCGGGATAGGTAATAATAGCTTTATCACCGCTGGGCGCCCAAGTTACACTATCAGCTTCGTGAAAAACTTTGTCGCTCATTTTAACAGTCTTACCATTTTCATCTAGTCTATAAAAACGTCCATCATCTTTATTATAATATCTAACTGAACCATCGGCGGAGACGGTGGGGTTAAGAACCTGAGCAGAAATGAGCGGCGATATGCTGGTTAAGCCGCCAATAGCGGTTTGGCTGGGAGCGGTGGCTTCTGGATTTGGATTGCCGACAGGCATTCCGCCACTACTTGGCGTTTCTTCTCCCGGCAGATTTCCGCTACCGGTTATATTACTAATATTTCCGCTACCGAGTTCGGCCGCTGGTAATCCGGAAGTTGTAGAAGTGGAAGTTGTTTGTTCTCCGGGAACGGAGATATTATTTTGAAAAAATAATTTCCAGAGCAGATAACCAAAAAGCACAATTAACCCTAGAAATATTATGACAATAATTATTTTTTTGAGACGAGGAGATATACCCATAAATACTTGTTTAATGTTTCCAAATATTATATAATTCATTATATACTAAGAATGCAGATTATTCAATTTAGTTTTGCAGTGTTTTAAATATTATGAGTTTTATAACTTTAGGAAATGACAACCTGTTTTTAGGGATAGATATTGGTGACTCTTCTTTAAAAATGGTAGAGTTAAAAAAGAAGGGCCAAAAGATTTTGCTTTCCAATTACGCTTTTAGCGAGAATGTTAGTGAAATAAATTTTAATAAGGTTGAAGATGTAAATTATCTGTCCCAGGCGATTACTAAAGTGATGAAAGAGGCTGGCATGAAAGCTAATCGCGCTACTGTTTCTCTTCCGACTTTTGCGGTTTTCTCTTCAATTATTAATATTGCTAACGTTGATAGGAATACTTTAGCAAATGGCGTTAATGAAGAGGCTAAAAAAGTTATTCCTTTACCACTGGAAGAAATGATTTTAGATTGGAAAGTTATTCCGGATAAAAATGGTAAAACCCCGGTTTCGGGGAATATCCAGGTTTTTCTAACTGGGTCTCCTAAAAAACTAGTTCGTAAATATATAGATGTTTTTAAGAAGTCGGGGGTAATCTTAGCCAGTTTAGAAACAGAAACTTTTTCGCTAGTTCGTTCTTTGATTGGCGACGATAAGGCGCCGATGATGATTGTGGAAATCGGGGCTAATAGTACAGATTTGTCCATTGTTAAAGACAGTATTCCCGTTTTAAATCGGAGCTTAACTGTTTGTGCTTCCACGGTTACTAAAGCTTTGGCCGCTAAATTAGGAATGACTTATGCGCAAGCCGAACAGTTTAAACTTGATTTGAGTTTTTCGCTCAATGCTGATGCTAGCCAAGAAGATTTGCCCCAATTAATTACCAAGACTTTAGAGCCGATAATTACGGAAATTCAGTATTTGATAGATTTTTATCGTTCGCAAAATGATGAAAGTCTAGAAAAAATAATTCTTTCTGGCGGCGGCTCGCTTTTTTTGAATTTGGCTGATTATTTTTCTAAACGATTAAATATTAAGGTGATAATTGGTAATCCCTGGAGCCGCGTTGAATATCCTCAAGAAATAAAACCAGTGCTTGAGGAAGTGGGTCCAAAATTGGCGGTAGCTATTGGTTTAGCGATGCGAGAAATAGAATAATTATGCTTTTTTCAAATAAAAACAAAAAACAAAAAAAAGAAGATCCGCTAGCTAATGTTTTAAAGAACCCAAAAATTTTAGAAGTTAATCTGATAAAAGATGAGGTTAAATTAGGTTTTGATTGGAAAACTAATATTAAATCATTAGTAGTTGCTTTGCTGGTAGCTATTTTTATAATTGTGGAATTATCTTTAGGACTTGATTGGTGGCAGAAAGATGAAGAAGTGCGTTTAGAGCAAACTAAGGCCACTATTTCTAAGACTTCTAAAGAAGTTGCGGATTTTAGACAAGCTGCCGCTGACGCCTTGGCTTATCAAGATAAGGCTATAGAAGTTGATAGTCTTTTAAATAATCATATATATTGGACACAATTTTTTAATTGGTTGGAAAGAAATTCGCTTAGCACAATCCACTATGGTAATTTTGTCGGTACCACTGACGGTCAATATACTTTAACGGGGTCAGCCAGTTCATTCGCTGATGTTTCTTGGCAGGTTAAAACTTTTCATGATGATCCGATTACTTTAAATGTTTCTGTGGAAAATGTGTCTGATTCCGGCGCTGGTATAGAGAGTAAGGAAGAGGCTAAGAAATTAGAAACGGCGACCCCGGAAGAAATTGCCGCCGCTCTAATCAATCGACAGCTCGCGGCGCAAAGTAAAGTCGGATTTACCATGGCGCTTGATGTTAATCCGGAAATTTTTAATAAATAAAACATGAAAGTTCAAAACGATTTACAAAATAAAAATTCTCTAAATTTATTTCTGAATCAATATTTTAATTTGTTCACTCTTTTATTATTGCTAATCATTTTTGCGTTCGCTTATTTTTTAATTATCGGTCCTAAGTTTCAATCAACGACCACGACAATTAAAGATAACATTGTCGGTCAGAAAAGATTATATACGGAACAGGAAAAAAAGCTCAGAGATTTAAAAACAGTTAAGGATGTTTTTGATGATATTAGTCCGGTAAACATTAAAAAGTTTAATAGTGTTTTGCCCGATAATTATATTAAAGAACAATTATTTGGTGAATTGGAAGAAATTGTTGTTAAAAATGGTTATTTAATAAGCTCCGTGACGATTGCCAATGATGATAAGCTTGATCCTGATAATGGCAAGGGCCTGCCGGCGCCCGGGGCGCCGACCGATAATGAAAAAATTGGTAAAGTAACGGTTATGGTAGCAATTGCCGCTATTGATTATCCGGGACTAAAATCTTTATTAAAAACATTTGAGGCTAATACTCGTTTATTTGATATTGAATCTGTTAATTTTTCACAGGCCGAAAGCTCCGCGCAATTGGAATTTGTAACTTATTATTATAAACCCGTGCAATAATTTATGAAAAATAATTACGCCGTTGTCTACTATACAATAATAATTATCTTGGTCTTAGCGGGTGTTGTTTTGTTATTTTTGCGTCAGCCTTTTGTTGAGGCTTTGCGTAATCAAACTGGTATTTCTACAGTTGATGTTGTAGTCCGTCATAGCGCGCCCGCTAATGAATTGTTAGATACTGCCATTTTGGAAGATGCCCGAATGACCGCTTTAAAAAATAATGTTAACGTTTTTGTGTTTGATGAAATCTGCGGTCAGAGTGTTAATTCCATTAAGCGCTGCGTTAAGGGAAACAATAAGCCCTTTTAGTAAATTAGAATAATCAATCTGAGTCCATGCTAGCTAATAACGACCCTAAATTAATTAACCTCCTGCTTACTAAAGGAGTAATAAATACCGAAATTGCCACGAAGTTAAAGACAGAAGCCTTAGACAAAGGAAAAAATCTGTCCGTTTTTTTAGTGGATCAGAAAATTATCGAAGAAGAAAAATTAACGGAAATAAAGGCCGAATTTTTTGGCTTAAATTACTATAATTTAGCCGATAATGACGTCCCGGAAGCGATTCTTAATTTTTTACCGGAAGACATCGCACGCACCTATAAAATTATTTGTTTTGGTAAAGAAAATAGGAATATTAAAATCGGCTTAGTGGAGCCAAATTTAAAGGCGATGGAGGCGGTTAATTTTTTGGCTACTGAAGAAAATTTAGAAGTAGAATATTTTTTAATTTCCTCGTCTAGCTGGCATAAGGCCTTTAAACAGTATCAAAAAATTGAGCAGGAAATTTCCAGTGCTTTGGAAATTAAGGCTAAAGAAGAAGGAGAGGAACTTTTAGAGGTTAGTCCGGAAGCAAATGATTTCAATCAGGACGATATTAATAGCGCGCCAGTTTCCAGAATTGTATCGGTTATTATTCGTCATGCGGTTGAAGCTCGCGCCTCTGATATTCATATTGAACCATATGCTAAAGAAAGTCGGGTTCGTTATCGTATTGACGGTATTTTGCATACCTCACTTACCTTGCCTAAAAGTATTCATAACGCGGTTATCGCTCGTATTAAGGTTTTGGCAAAATTAAAGTTAGATGAAACTAGAATCCCACAAGATGGTCGTATCCGTTTGGTTATTAGTAATCGGGAAATTGATTTTCGTGTTTCTACTCTCCCGCTTGCTAGCAGTGAGAAGGTCGTTATGAGAATTTTAGATACGGTTCGCGCTATCCAGAGTTTGGAAAATTTAGGTTTTAATCAATTGGCGTTGCGTCGAATGAAAGAAGGGATTCAGAAAACTAGCGGTATCATTTTAGTCACCGGTCCGACTGGAAGCGGTAAAACAACTACTCTTTATTCTCTCCTTAATATGTTAAATCAAGAAGGGGTAAATATTTCTACGCTTGAAGACCCGATTGAATATGAAATTAAAGGTATTAATCAGTCTCAGGTTCGTCCCCGTATTGGTTTTTCTTTTGCCAATGGTTTACGTTCCTTATTGCGCCAAGATCCGAATATTATTATGGTCGGTGAAATCCGCGATGAAGAGACGGCGGAGTTGGCTATCAACGCTTCTTTAACTGGACATTTAGTGCTTTCTACTTTGCATACTAATGATGCCATTGGCGCCGTTTTCCGTTTGTTGGACATGAAGATTGAGCGGTTTTTAATGGCTTCAACCTTACGAACAGTTGTTGCTCAGCGTTTAGCTCGTCGTTTATGCGATCATTGTAAAAAGGAGACCGAATTGTCTCCGGACGTTAAACAGGATATAATTAAGGAGTTAAAGGATATTCCCGAAACAGTTATTAAAACTGAGCTTCCAAGTTTTACGAATTTAGACGAAATTTTTTCCCAGCATAAATTATATCAGGCTGTCGGTTGTCAGCGCTGTGAAAATACCGGTTACTCTAGTCGAATCTCCATCGCTGAGGTAATTGAAATTAATGATAAGTTACAGGAAATAATTAATAGCGGTCAAGGGGAGTTAAATATTGAAGCAGTTAAGAAAACTGAAGATTTTGTCTCCATTAAACAGGATGGGATTATGAAAGTTTTACAAGGAGTAACCACGATGGAAGAAATTTTACGAGTTATTGAAAGTTAAATATGGCAATTTTTAGATATAAGGCCACTGATAAAAATGGCCACACAAAAAAGGGACAAGTCGTCGGATTTAGCGAGTCAGATGCTTCGGCGAGATTAAAGAAAAAGGATTTAAATCCGATTTCTTTGGTTAATATTACTCATACGTTGGATTCGCGCTTCTTGATGATGATTGCCCCGATTAAAGTGAAAGACTTAGCGATTTTTTCGCGTCAATTTTCGGTAATGATTAGCGCTAATGTTCCGGTAGTTGAATCTTTAATGATTTTGGTTGATCAAACTGAAAATATCAGTTTGAAAAATTTGATTGCGGAAATAGGTTTTGAGGTGGATAGCGGTTCTTTTTTATCAGAAGCTTTTAGCAAGCGCCCCAAGATTTTTTCGGAGTTTTTTATTAATATCGTTAGGTCTGGTGAAACCTCCGGTAAGTTAGATGAAGTTTTAAACTATTTGGCGGATGAAATGGAACAGAATTATGATATGGTAGCCAAAATTAAAGGGGCCATGATTTATCCAATTTTCGTTACCGCCGGTTTAATTGGAGTTGGGATTGTGTTAATGATTTATGTTATTCCTAATTTGACCGCGATTTTAACCGAGACTAATGCTGTTTTGCCGCTTTCCACGCGCATTGTTATTGGGGCTTCCAATTTCTTTAAAAATTATTTATGGTTGGTGGCTTTAATTATAGTAGCTATCGGAGTGTCCATGCATTTTTATTTAAAAACTTATTTTGGTAAACGCCAGCTGGACGTTATTAAATTAAAGATGCCCATTTTTGGAAAATTATTTAAGTATATTTATTTGATGCGTTTTACGCGCTCCTTATCTACCCTGCTTAAAGGTGGTGTCACGATTACTAAAAGTTTGGAAATTACCGCGGATGTTATCGGCAACATTGTTTATCGGGAACTTATTATTGAAACTTTAAACGCGATTAATGATGGTAACCCGTTATCCATGGTGATGGAAAATAGTTCTTATATTCCCAAGATGGTGCCGCAAATGATCGCGGTCGGGGAGCGGACCGGAAAACTGGATGCAGTTTTAGATAGAATTACTACTTTTTATGCGCGTGATACCGCTAATATGCTTAATAATTTGAGTAAATTAATGGAACCGATTATTATGGTTATTATGGGTGTTGGCGTTGGAATCATGGTTGCCGCGGTTATTATGCCGATGTATAATATGGCCAGTCAATTTTAAACGAAAATAATCGCTGGCGAATACTTGTTAAAAACTCTTGCTTGGTTTTTTGATTAATGCTATAATTTAATTATATAAAATAATTTAAACATCGCTTATGTTAATGTCTTTATTAAGATAGCGATCAGCCTTTAAAGAGAGGTTTACTATGCAACAAAATAAAAAAGGATTTACGCTCATCGAATTATTAGTCGTTATCGCAATTATCGGTTTATTGTCCACGATGTCAATTCTAGCCCTTAATCAGGCCAGAGCCAGAGCGCGCGACGCCAAACGTATTTCTGATGTTAAGCAAATCCAGACAGCTTTAGAGTTGTATTATAATGAAGAGGGTCAATATCCGGAGACTGGGGATATAGTTGCTGGAGCCTCAGTCGCTTCTACTGCCGGTAATGTTTATTTAGTCTCTATTCCTACTCCGCCAGAACCAATCGATGGCGGTAATTGTCCGGCGCTACAACCAAATTATACTTATGCTAAGCAAACAACCAGCGGCACTGGCGGTTCTTATACCATCAACTATTGTCTAGGGGCAACCATTAATACTGTCCCGGGAAACTCTTTGCAAGTCGCTTCTCCGGCGGGAATTACCATGGAGTAATTTATTCGTTTCAATTTCGTAATTTTCTCTTTTGTTTATGAGAGGCTAGTTTCACTAGCCTCTTTTGGTGTTTATGCTATACTTTTTCTATGGAAATAATAAAGATTGCTGATCGAAAAAAATGGTCTGATTTTTTAATTGCTAATCCGGGCGAGTCCGGATTAGAGTTTTTGGCTAGTCCGCAGTGGACTGATATTATAGCGAGTGAGGGAAAGTTAATTTTGCCGCTAATGGCCGTTAATGAGGCGGGTGATATTAGCGCGCTGGTTTGTCTGATTAAAGAAATATTGCCATTGGGATTTTTTTATTGGTATGCCCCGCGTTCGCCAATTTTTAAAGTTGGAATTAGTCAAGTTGAGATGGCAAAAACTATGGAGGCGGTAGTTTTAAAGTTGAAAGCGGATTATCCAAAATCAGTTTTTCTAAAAATTGAACCGGCGCAAAATTTTCTGCAGGCAGGGATAAAACTTGTGCCGGTGGCCGATATTCAGCCGCGTAAAACTTTAGTTTTGGATTTGAGAAAAGGTGAAGCTGAGTTGCTCTTAGCGATGCACCAAAAGACCAGGTATAATATACGCTTAGCAAAGAAGAAGGGGGTTAAAATAACTTTGGGCGGCCTGGTTGATTTTCCGGAGTTTTGGCGTTTAATGAGGGCGACCAGCGAGCGTGATGGTTTTAGAATACATAGCCAAAAACATTATCAAAATTTATTAGTCGCTCCTCAAAATTTTATCCAATTGTTTTTTGCGGAGTATGAAGGGCAAAAAATCGCCACGGCTTTGGTTTGTCGGTTTGATGCTCAAGCGACTTATCTTCATGGTGCGAGCGATAACAAGTATCGCAATGTAATGGCGCCTTATTTATTGCAATGGGAAATAATTAAGCGCGCCCAAGCTGATGACGCCTTGATTTATGATTTTTATGGGATAGATGAAAAAAAATGGCCAGGAGTGACTAGATTTAAGCTTGGTTTTAGTGGGGAAGAGCGAATATATCCGGGAGTATTTGATATTATTTTAAGGCCGGTAATTTACAAGCTGTATCAAATTTTTAAGAAAATCAAGAGAATTTGGCGATAAAAAAACCTCTCCACGAGGGAGAGGTTTTTCTTGGTTTCGGAATGGCTCCCGAAATATATTGAACCAGGACTTAACAATCAATTGAACCCAGCTTTGACATTATTGATATTATAC
>Ga0075530_1001542_pt1 | contig 10914 bp, 13 predicted proteins | sample NGEPerD_2_FD_75101 | JGI IMG/M metagenome (GOLD analysis project Ga0075530, IMG submission 75101) | Arctic peat soil microbial communities from the Barrow Environmental Observatory site, Barrow, Alaska, USA - NGEE PermafrostL1-D | ecosystem: Environmental > Terrestrial > Soil > Wetlands > Peat ...
AGGTGCCGCCGGACAGTGGGGATAATGCGGTATCTAAAATATCCAACCCGCCCATAATGGCCATGAGGGCCGACATGGAAGCCATCCCCGAAGTGTAATGTGTGTGGAGATGAATCGGGACCCGAACCGTTGCTTTCAAGCGAGAGATCAATTCATAGGCTTCAAAGGGGGGAAGAAGTCCCGCCATATCCTTGATACAAATGGTGTCTGTGCCGAGATCCTCGAGTTGTTTGGCTTGTTCCACAAAATGATTCAGACTGTGGACTGGACTGACGGTATAACAAATGGTCGCTTCGATATGTTTGCCGCAGGCTTTCACCACTTCCATGGCAGGTTTGATGTTCCTGATGTCATTCAGGGCATCAAAGATCCTAAAGACATCAATGCCGTTTTGAGCCGATAATTCGATGAATTTTTCAAGGACGTCGTCAGCATAGTGTCGATAACCCACAAGGTTTTGGCCGCGCAAGAGCATTTGAAGACGGGTTTTCGGCATGGCCTCACGGAAGGCTCGAAGGCGCTCCCATGGGTCCTCCTTCAGAAACCGGAGACACGAATCGAAGGTTGCGCCGCCCCACACTTCTAATGACCAAAAACCCACTTCGTCCAATTCTGACGCCACGGATAAGAGATCTTCTGTGCGCATACGTGTCGCCAAAAGAGACTGGTGTCCATCTCGTAGAGCCACGTCGGTTAAAAAAACCTGGCGTTTCGGAGACGCTTCGATATCCAGAGCGGGAGCGGCATCCAATTTCGTCCGGGTAGGGACGGGACGACTGGGTTTCCTGCTTTTATCAGAGTGTGCTGTTTTGCGTGACATAAGGAGACCTTTCACATGTGCAACGGATCACAACGTTTCATGACGGTTGTTATAATCCTTCAAATGCGGCGATAGCGGCGGACAGGGCAATGACCAGATCTTCCGGTTCTTCCGCCTCTTCATATTCAAAGAGTTCGGGATGGCGTTCAAGATAGGATGTATCAAACCGCCCGGCCCGGAAATCCGGTTCTTCCATGATCTTTGCCATAAATGGAATAGTGGTTTTGACACCCCGCAGCACAAATTCCTCAAGCGAGCGATGCGTTCGGCGAACAGTTTCGTCCCAGGTTCGACCATGAACGGTCAACTTGGCTAGCAGGGCATCATAATACGGAGGGACGGTATAATCCTTGTATACCGCGCCGTCAATGCGAACTCCAACACCACCCGGGGATAAATAGGCCGTGATTTTTCCCGAGGAGGGCCGAAATCCGTTTTGGGGATCTTCAGCATTCACTCGACATTGAATGGCATAGCCCTGGAGATTGACCTCATGCTGCCCGAAGACCAGAGGACGCCCTGCTGCAATCCAGAGTTGGGATTGCACAATATCAACGGTGGTAATCTGTTCCGTGACGGTATGTTCCACTTGAATACGAGGATTCATTTCCATGAAGTAGTACCGTCCATCGGGATCTAAGAGAAACTCCACGGTGCCGGCATTATAGAATTGGGCGGCACGGGCCATGGCGATGGCGGCTTCTCCCATTTCTGCCCGTAGACGAGGGGTTAACACAAGTGACGGGGCAATTTCTATCAATTTTTGATGGCGCCGTTGGATAGAACAATCCCGTTCTCCCAAATGAATCACATAGCCGTTTTTATCTGCCAGTAATTGAAATTCAATATGGTGGGGTCGTTCCACATATTTTTCAAGAAATAAATCCCCATTGCCAAAGGCGGCCAGAGCTTCTCGAGCCCCAGCTTCCATTGCCTCTTGTAATTCATCGTCTGAGCGCACGACGCGAAGGCCTCGCCCTCCACCCCCGGCGCTGGCTTTGACCATAACCGGGTATCCCGCTTTATGGGAGAATGTCAGGGCCTCTTCCAGCGTGCCAACACTGCCATCAGTCCCGGGAACAACAGGCACGCCAATTTTAATGGCCAGAGCTCGAGCTTGGACCTTATCGCCGAGTAGTTCAAGTGAGTGCGGAGATGGGCCAATAAAGAGAATGCCGGCCTCTTCACACAGTCTGGCAAAATCAGCGTTTTCAGCTAAAAATCCATACCCTGGATGAATGGCATCGGCTCGAATACGCTTCGCTAATCCCACAATTTGTCGAGCATCAAGATAGCCTTGCACAGGACCTGGACCGACTAAATACGCTTCATTAGCTTTTTTGACGTAAATGGCGGTGGCGTCACTTTCTGAATAAATCGCCGCCGTGGCAATGCCGAATTCTCGACATGCCCGGATGACGCGCATCGCTATTTCTCCCCGATTGGCTATTAAAACTTTTTTTAACATTTGATTCTAGTGTTGGTGTCTCAATGTTTGAAGTGAATGACCGTGCCCATGATGCTCTGGTCTTTACGAGGCTGAGATAGTATCAGAAGATGAGCAAACGAATCAGGGATTCCCGCCAATTATTGATCCTTAAGAAGTGGATAATATTTTCCTTTTCGCATAAGGTTTTGGCCTTCCAGTGAAAGGGCAAACTGTTCAAAGGCCAGGACCTGCTGTGAGGGACGGGAATGAGTGATGAGCGTCACCGGTCGTTGGAGCGGATAACGATTGTCCAATATGGTTTGCACTTCCGGCTCCACCCGATTGATGAACAGAAGATTAATCGCGATCCCGTCTTCCTTGGCCCGGAGAGCCGGGGTCATGGACACAAACGTAATGGCCTCCAAATTCCCGCTCACCGCTTTAATGGCCTCATCCTCGGTTCCCGCTCTATAAGCGGAACGCGGAATCCCATCTGGAATCTGTAACGTTTTTTCGAAACCTTGTCGAATATTTTCATTAGGGGTTCGATTGATCAGCACAATTTTGGTTTGAGGGGCTTCCTCATAGATCTGAGACCAATAACGAATTTTTCCAGAAAAGACATCCGCAACTTGCTGGATACTCATTTCTTTTACCGGGTTTGAAAAATTGGTTAAGACGGCAACGCCGTCTCTGGCAATGACCGTGGATCGGAGAGAAGGGACCTTTTCGCCCGTGATGCCAATATCTGCTTCGTTGAGTTCGATGGTTCTGATTGGTTTGGCATTGGGGTGCCAGAAAATATCAACGGAAACAGAGGGATGGCGGGACTCAAATTCCGCAGCCAGAATTTCCAGAAGATATCGCTCAGGTCCATTGCCAACGATGAGAATGGTTCCGGAAATTGTTGTTGGAACCGTAACCGGAGGTTCTGAGGTAGTGGATTCTTTTGAATGAACCGGGCTTAAGAGAAATACCAGTCCACAGAGAAAACCGATCCCGATCATACAAGTAATCTTGACCACGTTATGTTTACAGAGCCTGATGGCCGCCATAATTTTTATGATCCCTCGTGAAAGCAACGGCCGCGCAAGTGGTCGAAAAAACAGATTAAGGTATCACCAAGATTAAAAAAACGGCCACATCTTTCCGGTTTATAGAAATAAATGTCAAGGGGCGGGGAATGTGGAAGATAGAATATCTTGAGCGGTCACCCTTATACATGTCCGCCCAAGCTTCATCCTATTCTCCTACTGGGGGTTGAAAATTTGACTCGGTCGGCTCCGCGCGTTGGCCCATAATAGGAGGGAGTTTGGAAAACTTATCCATTCGTTCATTCAACATATTATAGGCTTTGCCTTCTGCGAATCCTGTTTTATGTGTCCCCACAATTTTCGACGCAAAAGAGGACATGATTCGTCGACTCTGGGTGGTGTTGCATTTTGGGCAAGGGGTTTCTTCTGGTTTCACGCTCAGCGCTTGCATGGCCTCATAACGATGATCGCAGCCTTCGCAGACGTATTCATACAATGGCATAAATAACTCCTTTAAAATTGTACGAGGATGAACATGATTAATATCTCTGTCAGAATGACAGTATATCGAAGATTGTATCGGCGTGGCCAATGGATAAACTTGGTGTCCTTAGGAAATGTCCAAAAAAGATTGACGGCAAGTTTATGATTTCACTATAATTTTTCGTTGGTCTTATTACAGTCAAATTTGGAGGAATGAGTCATGTCGGTGTTAATTCGGAAATTTAAATTGCCCACGGGAATGGTCAAGGAAGAACGCATTGATGATGCAGATCGCATTGAGCGGTATATGCAGTTTTTTGATAAGGAACAGCAAGCCAAGCTTGATGCCGGCCAAAAAGTTTTTTTAGACAAAGATGAATGGCAATTTGTGGATAACTGAATTCCTGCAGGTCAGTCTGCCTCTCCGTTACATTCCTGACAGGTTGTTTTCTCGTAAATCTTTGATCGTGCCTGGGGGGCAGGCTCGGCGCACCACCCAGTGAAGGAGCATCAGGACTATGGGGTATTGGATCCATGTGAAACGATCACTTGATGAAGCGATGATCCATCGGGATCGTTGTCCGGAGGTGCCTTCAGGCCCGCATCGGTCGGACTTTTGGGAAGGCGGGTGGACCGAATATCCAGATAAGGATACGGCTCTGGAATATTTGGAAAATACTGATGCCACCACGCAACTCAAGTGTCCCTTATGTAAACCGTAACTCGTGGTTGCTGATAATGGTGTTTTTCAGTTCACGAGTCCCTGAATAGGATTCTTTTTTTATAATATTTTGTATGGCTGAAAAATTTGCTAATGGACGGTGGGTGAAGGAGGGATTTTTAGACAATCGGATTGTCGGATCGGTTGTCGGGCAAATTACTTTTGCCGGTCTTGAAACCGTGGATGTGTATTTAATTGGTGATTTTGTTGGAGAGATTGCCGGAAAAGTCGTGGGTTTCCAAAACCCACGATTTTTAGATGATCCTCAGGCAGGGGAATCGCTCTATGATTTTTCCATCCCTCAACTAGGCAAAGTCAGTCTCATGTCGTTTGATCCGCACCCTCTTCTTGACCCCCATCCTTACTTTGAATGGTTTTCGACTGATCAACAACATTATCGCATTGAACTGCAGCCGGATGAGGCGTGGCTCATGTCTGATGCTCAACGAGATATTGTGGAGGGTCAGGCCCAAAGAATCCGGCAAGAGCTAGCACCTCTTTTGCCATGACCGGAAATGATTGGTGGTGTTCCGTCGTATTCAACAGGCAAGAGAGGGAGATAGTTTTGGATCATAAAGAAATGTGCCGTGCATAATACCAACTAGCATCACTTTTCGAACGTTATTGATTGACTCACTTTTCCTCCATTCGTAGAATGCCCGCCATGAATGACCGATTTATAAAAGCCTGTATGCGTCAGCCTGTAGACCGGACCCCCGTTTGGTTTATGCGTCAGGCAGGACGATACATGGAAGAGTACCAGGCTATTCGACGCAAGTATTCTATTTTAGAGGTATGCAAAACACCGGAGTTAGCTGCCGAAGTCACGCTTCAACCTATTAATCGCTTTGATCTGGATGCGGCAATTATTTTTGCGGATATTTTGTTGCCCCTGCAGACCATGGGATTAAACCTGGAATTTGTTGAGGGGAAGGGTCCGGTTATTGATAACCCGATACGAGGTGAGATGGGCATTGTGGATCTGCGTCCGGTCGATGGGGAGGCATTCGCTTATGCCGGAGAAGCCATTCGCCAGACCCTTCAGGCTCTTGATAATCGAGTCCCGTTACTGGGATTTGCCGGAGCGCCGTTTACGTTAGCCAGTTACGCCATTGAGGGCGGAAGCTCACGTGACTATGCCAGAACCAAAAACTTGATGTTCTCGCAGCCAACCGTGTGGCATCAATTAATGTCCAAACTGTCTGTGGTTGTCGTGGAATATTTACGGGTGCAAAGTCGAGCAGGCGCCCAAGCCATTCAACTCTTTGATAGTTGGGTCGGCTGTTTAAGTCCTGGCGATTATGAAGAATATGTCCTTCCTCATGTTCAAAATATTTTTTCAGCCCTACGGGTTGAAGGGATCCCCCTTATCTATTTTGGAACGGGGACGACAGGGCTTTTTCCGCTTATGCGAAAGGCTGGAAGCGATGTGATGGGCGTCGACTGGCGTGTTCGTTTGGATGAAGCATGGAGGACCATCGGGTTTGATGTGAGCATTCAAGGTAATCTGGACCCCCTGGTCCTGTTCGCCCCGGAAAAAGAAATCGAGCGTCGGGTTAAGGATATTATGCAGCAAGCTGGTGGCAGACCCGGTCATATTTTTAATTTAGGTCACGGAATTCTTCCCAATACCCCTTTGCACAGCGTTGAATTTGCCATTGAATGTGTTCGTCGGTTTTCAACGCCTTCCTCATGTGAATGATGTAGCGGTGCTTTCTCCCGTCAGATTTTTCCCGTCGCTCCATGAAACCCTGCTTATTTCAATTTTTACCCACGTCCTAGCATTTCCTTGTTGATTGCTCGAGCCTTCATGAGGAAGACACCGTACCAAGTGGTTATTGTGGGAGGAGGGATATCCGGCCTTGCCACCTCGTATGCCCTCATGGAGGAAGCGGAGCATACGCAGACGGCCGTCCAATGCACAGTCGTTGAACGAGAGCCTCGGTGGGGTGGAAAAATTCTGACACATGTCACGGACAACTATCTGATTGAAGGGGGACCTGACTCCTTTCTAACTTCCAAGCCGTGGGCGCTCGAATTGTGCCGTACCTTGGGGCTTCAAGATCAATTAATTTCTACCAACTCCCAACACAATCAAACATTTTCATTTTGCCGGGGAGCCTTGAGAGAACTTCCACAGGGCTTATTGGCCTTTCGGCCAAGACGGGTTGATACCCTTGTTTCCAGCGGACTCTTATCCTGGGGTGGAATGCTTCGCATGGCGGCCGAACGCTTTTGGCCAAGGCGGAATCCTTGGCCGGCAGACGAATCACTGGGAGAGTTTTTTCGTCGACGCTTTGGGACTGAAGCCTTTGAGAACCTCATTGAACCATTGGTGGCAGGCATTTATGCCGGGGATGCGGATGAACTGAGTATTGAGTCGACCTTTCCTCGATTTCGCGAATTAGAGCGAGAACATGGCAGTGTCATTAAGGGAATGCGGAAGGCACTGGCCAACGCGCCATCCGCACCGCGCTCATCCGGCGAAGCCACGACGATGTTTATGTCGCTTCGAGGGGGATTAGGTGAGCTCATTCGGACCTTGGTGGAGACATTGCGCAAACGCGGAGTAGGATTAATGGGAGGAGTCGAGTGTCTGGAAATCCAGCCTCCGACTCCGGAGTCGGGGGTATTCCACGTCATGTTGGACAATGGAGATCGGCTTCCAGCTGATGCCGTCGTGTTGGCCACTCCGGCGTATCAGACCGCTCACTTACTTCGTGGCTTTCAGCCTGAAGCAGCGAGTCTGTTAGAGGGCATTCCCTATGCCTCGACAGCTACGATTTCTATGGCATATCCCGCTGAATCCATTGGATCGCAGATTCGAGGATTCGGATTTGTTGTTCCCCGGAAAGAACAACGCCCATTGCTTGCCGCAACTTGGACTTCATTAAAATGGCCGGATCGGAGCAGAGCTGGAGAAACCCTGATCCGTTGTTACATCGGTGGTCGAGGGCGAGAGACGGTTCTTGAGCAGGATGATGGCTCACTCGTGGAGTGTGTTCGGGGAGAATTAACGTCTATGGTCGGGATCACGACCGCTCCAACCTATACAGAAGTCCATCGATGGAAGCAGGGAATGCCTCAATATGTGCTCGGACATCGGGACCGGTTGGCTAAGGTTCAGGAACAATTAGCCAACTCGCCAGGCCTCTATGTGACGGGAGCAGGAATGTATGGCATCGGTATCCCTGACTGTATCCGAGAAGGCACGAAGGTGGGAAAGCAGCTTCTACAGGATTATGCCCCTCTACATTCAACAAGGGATCCCGGAAGCACAGTTTCCCGTTGAAGGAAACAGATTGGATAACGTGGAAAAAAAGAGGGACGCGATTGTTCGAGCTCATGCCTATGTCAGTGGAAAAGTTCAAGGAGTCGGGTTTAGAGCATTTGTGCAAATGCAGGCCAACAACATGGCATTGCATGGGTGGGTGCGAAACCGTGCTGAAGGAGAAGTCGAATTGGAAGTTGAGGGGCCACAAGCATCTGTTAAGACCTTTCTCCAAGCCCTCCACAAAGGACCTCCTCTCTCTCAAGTTCTTCAGGTAATAGTTGACTGGAAAGAACCAAACAGGCAAACTGAACGGTTTCAAATCCTTCGTACTTTTCTGTAAGGGATAGGGGACATTGCAGATCGCGTGATTCCGATCTCATGAATGGAAGAATCCATAGGCTTCATCAAGATTGAGCAGTTAATTTATGGACTATAAAGCACATATTCGCGAGGTTCCGGATTTTCCCAAACCCGGTATCCTTTTTTACGATATTACGCCCTTATTAAACAATCCTGCTTGCTTTCGTTCCATCATCGATGAATGTATTCAACACTATCGGGATGCCGGCATTACTAGAGTGGTTGGAATCGAATCGCGAGGATTTATTTTGGGGAGCCCATTGGCGTATCACCTGAATGCCGGGTTTGTTCCTGTCCGGAAGCCTGGTAAATTGCCGGCCGATGTGTTTGAAGTCAATTATAATTTAGAGTATGGCTCGACGGCTTTAGCGATTCATCGTGATGCGATTCAAAAGGGAGAGCGCGTGCTTGTGGTTGATGATCTTCTTGCCACTGGAGGAACGGCCGCGGCTACGGTCCATTTGATTCGGCAATTGGGGGGAGATATTGCCGGCGTGGTATTTTTAGTCGAATTACTTGGGCTCGACGGACGAAACAAATTAAACGGGTGTGACATTCACTCCCTGATTACGTATGAATAAGTCTATAGACTGTAGTTTTATTGCATGATGAAACGGGGAAGGGGTCGCAGAAATTGATCCTCCAGTCGTGTGAGAGAATGGTTAACTTTCGAAGGAAGAAAGGAATGTAGTATGGCCGAAAGACCAGCTAAGAAAGAAACGAAAACGACGGTCTCTGCCGTGACAAAAAAAACCACGGCCAAAGACACATCAAAAGCCACCTCCACATCCCCCGCTTCGCGGAAGCCGGCGAAAGCCCAACCGGAAGATCGTCATGTGGCATTAAAGGAAATCCTATTGGCCAAACGGGAAGCGCTGATTCAAGAAATCAAACAACAGCTTGGACAATCAGTGACTGAAGAACAGCAGCGCCGGCTGGAAGCGGCCATGGATAGCGGAGACCAGGCGTTGGTGGATTTGGATCGCGAAATGGGAATTTCGCTTCAGGAAATGCGAAATCGTGAACGACAACTGATTGATGATGCCTTGGATAGTTTGGATGAAGGCACCTATGGTGTGTGCGCAGAATGTGGGGGAGAGATCAATGAAAAGCGCTTGCAAGCCCTTCCGTTTGCGCGTCTATGCGTTGAGTGTAAATCCAAACGTGAACTGATGGAAAAAATTGAACGATCGGAACAGCGGCAATAATCAGAAGGATTACTTCAGGTGCTCTCTCACCGTGTCTAACTGGGAGTGTCATAAACTCATCCAATTTGGCAAAGGCGTTTTGCGCCTTCAACTTCCCTTCCAACAAAACTTGAGTCCGTGACTGATTATTCCTTATACCCCGCCCTATCCATCTGATAGGCGAGAGGAAAATGGTTCAAGAAACGCTTTCGTATGCTTAAGTCAAGGATTGTTGTTCTGGCAAGTGGCGGGTTGGACTCAACGGTGACGGCGGCCATTGCCAAGTCAGAAGGACATGAACTGTATTTCCTGACTATTGATTATGGACAACGTCATCGAACAGAAATTGATTGTGCGCAAAAAATTTCTGAATATTTTGAGGTCAAAGAACACAAAATAATCCAACTGGACTTGCGAACGTTTGGGGGATCGGCCTTAACCGATCAGATTCCCGTTCCCACCAATCGAACGGCCCGGGATCGTGAGCAGCAGATTCCCGTCACCTATGTTCCGGCCAGGAATACGATTTTCTTAAGTCTGGCGCTGGCCTATGCCGAGGTGTTGCGTGCCTCCAGCATATTTTTTGGGGCCAACATTCGTGACTATTCCGGCTATCCGGATTGTCGACCAGCATTTATTCAGGCGTTCAAGGACGTGGCTCGCCTTGGCACGCGAATGGGAATGGAAGGTCAACAAATCGACATTCTCGCTCCGCTGCTCTTTTTGACCAAACGAGAAATTATCCAAAAAGGACATGCCTTAGGGGTGCCTTTTCAATGGACGAATAGTTGTTATAATCCAGGACGACACAATCAACCGTGTGGTCAATGTGATAGTTGCGTGATTCGTCAAGAGGGATTTGAAGAGGCACAACTTCCTGATCCGCTCTTTGCCGGATAAATATGAGGCTGTGGCCACGTTTGATTGTGAACGAGGATGGGTGTAAAGGAAATTGAACATGAACCATCATTCTAGACGGATAATTCTCAGAGGTTTTGCAGGGTTTCTTTGTTGGTTTGTTATTGGCTGTTCGGAGAATGGGACGAGTGCCGGGGAATCCTCTGCTCCCGCATCCATAGCACAAATATCCGTAGTAAAAGATCTTCCAACAGAATTCAAAGATGGCGAAGAAAAATTCAATGCATTTTGTTCTCCTTGTCACGGGACGCAAGCCACGGGATCCGCGCAAGGTCCTCCCTTGGTTCATAAGATTTATGAACCCAGTCATCATGCGGATTTTGCTTTTCAGCGGGCTGCGGCCCAGGGGGTCAAAGCCCACCATTGGAAGTTCGGGAACATGCCGAAGATTGAGGGCGTGACCGCCGATGATGTCACGCAGATTATTGGCTACATCCGGTGGCTTCAACGCCAGGCAGGAATTTCCTAAGGCATCGCAGGATGTCGTCCAGTTCAGCTTTCTTCTGTAAAGATAGCCATCGTGCGAACACTGCCTGTTGTTTGCTCCTGCGGGTTTAACCCGTTTGGAGGAGTTATAGTCAAATCTGGTGTCTGAGCTGTTGCTCACGCGGCGACTGAGTCACTGGTTGTCTCTTCAAGGCCGTCGACAAACTGAATCCCCTCTAACACTTTTGCTAATTCACGGAAA
>Ga0075530_1001544_pt1 | contig 10904 bp, 6 predicted proteins | sample NGEPerD_2_FD_75101 | JGI IMG/M metagenome (GOLD analysis project Ga0075530, IMG submission 75101) | Arctic peat soil microbial communities from the Barrow Environmental Observatory site, Barrow, Alaska, USA - NGEE PermafrostL1-D | ecosystem: Environmental > Terrestrial > Soil > Wetlands > Peat ...
CGTCGACGCTGCGCCTGCGTCTCGTCGAGGGCTCCGCCGTTGAGGCCGCCGCATGGGGTGAGGGTGCCGACTGGGTGCTTGCCTCCGTGCCGTCCATGCTGGGTGACCTTGACGACACCACGGGCTTCGTCGCCCACCACCCGCAGGTCGCCGAGGCGGCGCGACGGTTCAGCGGGTGGCGGGTGCCCCGGACCGGACTGGTGCTGGAGGCGTTGATACCTGCGGTCATTGCTCAGAAGGTCACTGGTCAGGAGGCCGGCAGTTCCTATGGCACCCTTGTCCACCGCTATGGCGAACGGGCGCCGGGGGAGGGCGGCGCGCGTGGGTTGTGGGTCGTCCCCAGCGCCGGTGCCTGGGCACGGATCCCGTCGTGGGAATGGCTGCGGGCAGGGGTTGACGGCGCGCGATCTGCGGCAGCCGTTCGGGCGGCCGGTGCCGCGGGCCGGTTGGAGCAGTGCGTGGATCTCACCCGCGACGAGGCGGATCGGCGACTGCGGGCCATACCAGGGATCGGCGTCTGGACGGCGGCCGAGGTGCAGCACACGGCGCTGGGTGATCCGGACGCGGTCAGCTTCGGCGACTATCACGTGGCCAGGAGCATCGGGTGGGCACTGACCGGCGCCGAGGTTGACGACGCCGGTCTGGCCACACTGCTGGAACCCTATGCAGGACACCGCTATCGGGTGCAAGGGCTGCTCAAGCTGGCGGGTGCTGGGCCTCCCCGACATGGTCCTCGGATGGCGGCCCGCACCCACCTGCCGCACCAGTTCCGCTAGGGCGCCGCAGACACTCGTTAGCGGATTAGTTTCATGGTTGCCTGATCCACGGCGCGCATTGATGAAACAAAACAGCTACTCGCCGTGCGACCCGTCGGTGTTCGACTCCCTTCGAGGAAGCTCGAGTTGAGTCGATATCGGGTCAGGGTCGGAACTCAGGCTCGCTCGACGCTGAGCAGCTCTCCCGGCTGACAGCGGAGCACGTGGCAGATCGCGGTGAGAGTGCTGTAGCGGATGGCTTTGGCCCGGTTGTTCTTCATGATGCTGAGATTCACCAGCGAGACGCCGACCGCGTCCGCGAGTGCGGTCAACGTCATGCCGCGCGCCTCGAGTAGGTCGTCGAGGTGACAGACGACGCGGTGCGGTTCCTCGACCGGCACTCAGACCAGACCTTCGACGTCGTCGCGTATCTGGACGCCTCGGCGAAACGCCTCGCCGATGAGCGCGATCACGAGCATGACGACGAGGGGCAGCGGTGTGAAGGTGAACACAAAGGCAAGGTCGCCGTTGTCGGGGAGGCGACCCATGGTCTGGATCGCGTTGTCGGCGACCCCCTGGGCGAACTGCACCACGATCCAACCTAGGCCGATGACAAGGGCGATCGTGTTGATGCGCCGCACGTTTCGCAGGGTGAACGGTTCTCTGGCCTGGGTGGAGCGGAGCAGCTGGAAGAGCATCCAGGCGACCGCGATGGTCAGGCCGGCAATCAGGAACTCCGGGAGCGCCTGCGTGAGGCGCTCGCCCAGTGTGGCGTTTGTGAGCAGCAACTCCATCGTGGCCTCGCCGTCGTGGGTCGCGCCGCGAGGCAGTTCGATGCCGCTCGTGATCTTGGTCGTGTAGGACACAGGTAGCGGCGCGTTGGTGACGGCGGAGACCACCGGACCAACGAGGCCGAAGAGGACGGAGCCGACCACGGCGATCCCGAGGATGATCTTGGTGCCCAGGTAGTCCGCGCGGTCGAACGCGAGCCAGTCCCTCTTGGTCCTGCCGGTTCCGTTGGCTTCCATGGTGATTCCGATCGGTTATCGTTTTTCGTTGTTATTGAAAAACGATAACCACGCTGGGGTGAGGTGTCAAGCCGTTCTCCGCAGGGGCTGCGGTCGGGGTCGGCATCGGGGACGGTGTGCGAGTGAGGTTTGTGGCCAGGCCTTCGCCGTGCAGCGCCACCTCTGCCCGGGTGGCCGCCACTCCAAGCGTGAAGTCGTCAGGCGCCGTGAGCCGGATGGTCTCGCCGTCGACCTGGCCGGTGGCGTCTGGGCAGGCCAGCAGGGCAACCCTCAGCGCTCGACTCGCCCTGACCGCGACGGTTTCGGTGTTCATGGAGGGTATGCCGACCACGGCCGCCTCTGCGGATCCCGGCGGCACGCCCAGGGCCGTGCGTACCGCTTCAGCCTGACCCAGGCTGAACCAGTCACCGGGCCCGGTCCGGACCAGACCCCTTGAGCCAGTGTCTGACTCGCGGTCGTGGACGTACTGGCCCAGACCCCGGATGTGGGCGACCGGCGTGCCCGCCGTCTTGCCCTTGACCAGGTCGGCGGCGGCGGCGATCTCGTCCGCGACGCACCGTTCGGTCACCCAGAGGAGCCGCCCGTCGGCGTCTGTTGAACCCCGCAGGTCATCGACGACCTGGATGCCGGCGGCCCCCAACGCGAGGTCGACCTGCCCGATCCGCCAGGGCCGGCCGGCGGTGTCGCTGAGGACGACACCCAGCCGGAGAGGCCTGCCCGAGCGGGACTCCCAGCCAGCCGTGACGCCGCCTCGGATCTCCCCCGCGACGGCGTCGGGATCGCCCGGCAGAACCAGCACGATGGACGCGTCGGCCGTGTTGGAGGCGTCGACGCCGGCGGCCGCCATCACCGGCCCCGCGACCGTCTCCACGATGCTGGTGATGCCCAACGGTGTCATCCGCTCGGCCACGACCCTCACCGTCTGCGCCACCACCACGTCGTCCCGCTCTGCGAGGGGTGCGCTGAGTCCCATCGCCTTCGACGCGATCTTGCTCGAGACGACCAGAATGTCACCGTCGACGAGCTCGATCGTATTGTCCTGCAACGCCTTCAGCACGAGCTCGACCAGATCATCACCCCGGCGCACCTCAGGGAACCCGGGCAGCGGGGTGAGCGTGACGGCCGAGGTGCGTGCCGTCATACCGACCGGGTCCCGCGCAGTTTGAGGGCGAGATCAACAGCCGCCCCGGCGATGTCGGCGGTGGTCTCGAGGTCGTTCATCCACAGTTGCCGGGCCTGGACCTCGAGCAGGGGAGGGAACCCGATACCCGGCTCATCCAGGTCATCGACCAGCCAACCATCCAGGAAGTCCGCGTAGAGGCCGGCCACGGCCTGCGCCGTGCACTCGACCCCGATGGCCGTCAGGCAGGCGTCGGCATGTCCGCGAACGGGCGCGCCACCGATCAGCGGGGATACGCCGACGACTGGGGCGACGCTGCCACGCAACGCGTCCCGCACCCCCGGCACTCCCAGGATGATGCCGATCGAGACGGCCGGGTTGCTCGGAGGCAGCAGGATGATGTCGGCCTCACGGATTGCGTCGAGGACGCCGGGCGCGGCGGTGGCACGGTCCATGCCGACGGCGATGAACGTGCGGGCCGGGACGGCGGCGCGCATCCGGACCCACCACTCCTGGAAGTGAACCGCTCGCTGCGGAATGTCACCCGCACCATCACCGTCGCCATCGCCGTCTTCGCTGTCGATGACGACGTGGGTCTCGACGGGGGAGTCCGACATCGGCAGCAGTCGCACGCCCTGATCGGGCAGGCCCCAGCGGGCGCACAGCCGGGCGGTCACCTCCGAGAGCGAGAGACCCTGCCCCAGCCACTGGCTACGCGCGATGTGGGTGCCGAAGTCGCGATCGCCAAGACCGAACCACTGCGGCACAGCCCCGTATGCCGCGAGCTCGCCCTGGACGGATTGCGTCTCGTCCGCGCGGCCCCAGCCCTGGTCCTCGTTGATGCCGCCGCCGAGCGTGTACATGACGGTGTCGAGGTCGGGGCAGACCCGTAGCCCGAACAGGGTGATGTCGTCACCGGTGTTGCCGATCACGGTGATGGTGGAGTCGGACAGGGCGGGCGTGCGGTCGAGGTGGGCGCGCAAACCACGCAAGAAGCGTGCTCCACCCACTCCACCGGCCAGGGCGGTGATGCGCATGGCGGCAAGTCTGTCAGGGCGGGTCCGGGTCGGTTGCCGGGGCGGGGTCGGGGCCGGCGGTAGGAGCCGGGTCCGGACCGGTGATTCCGGCCGCGGATGAGGCTGGAAGAGACCTGTGGCCGTTATGCGAATTATGTGACGCAAGGTCATCTGGCCAATATCAGAGATCCGCTTGACTTCCCCGTATGACACGCGTGTAATTCCATTGTTGTCATCCAAAGGGACCACCCGACAAGATCACTTCGGCGCAGAGCTCATCCCAACAGATTGTGAAGGCGGGATTGGCTACCGGTCGAGGATCAGGTGCGGATTCTCCCCACAGGTCCGATAAACATTACTACTGGCGATTGTTGGGTCGAGGAGGGGCCGTGCGAGAGCTTCAGCTGATCACGAACGTGGAGTTGATCGAAGCCGCCGAGGACGAGGGCGAGCTGTCCTGGCAAGAGCGCGCATTGTGCGCGCAGACCGATCCCGAGGCGTTCTTCCCCGAGAAGGGCGGCTCCACCCGCGAGGCCAAGAAGGTCTGCGTGGGTTGTGATGTGCGCGGCGAGTGCCTGGAGTACGCCCTGGCACACGACGAGCGGTTCGGCATCTGGGGTGGGCTGTCCGAGCGCGAGCGCCGCAAGCTCAAGAAGCATGCGGTCTAGTCGCTTCGGCGACGCCGCGGGACTGTTCCTGATCTGATGACGCTTGCCCCGCCCCGTGGCGCGATCCACCCACCCTCGCCGAACAGTGAGACGTCGCCACCCAGCGATCAGGGGGTGGCGCGTCCGGCCGTGAGATCGGTCATTGTCACGGGGGTGCTGGTCGTCCATGACGGCGCGGCGTGGCTGGACGAGTGCCTGGACGGCCTTGGACTGCAGACGCGACCGCTGGATCGGTTGGTCATCGTCGACACCGGCTCCGTCGATGACAGCCGTGGTCTCGCGGCGTCCCACGACCGAATCCGCCAGGTGATCGGCGACGTTCAGACGATCGCCGCCCCCCGCGCCAGCACCTTTGGTGATGCGGTCGGTCGGGCGGTCGACCAGCTGCTTGCCCGGTCGGTGTGGTCCGAGGGTGCCCTCGCCGGCGAATCCAGCTTCGGCGAAGCCAGCTTCGGCGAGTCCAGCCAAGGGGAGTGGCTCTGGCTGCTCCACGACGACAGCGCGGCCGATCCCGGGGCCCTGGACCACCTGCTGGATGCCGCCCGGCGGTCACCTTCGGTCGGCGTCGCCGGCCCCAAGCTCACCACGTGGGACGACCCGTCACGTCTGCTCCAGGTGGGGCAGCAGATCACCCGCGCCGGCGGTCGTGCGGGTGGTCCGGCGACCGGCGAACCTGACCAGGGTCAGCACGACCACCGTGGCGACGTCCTGAGCGTCAACACCTCGGGGATGCTCATCCGGCGCGAGGTGTTCGACTCTCTCGGAGGTTTCGACCCCAAGCTCGGGCAGTTCGGCGATGGCCTGGATCTCTGTTGGCGGGCGCACCTGGCCGGCCATCGGGTCGTGGTCGTGCCCCGGGCACGCATGCGTGCCCGGGGCACGACCACGACCCGATGGCCGGCCAGGTGCGCCCGCCAACAGAGATCCAGGCCATCGCCGAACTGCCCGAGCTTGGGGTCGAAACCTCCGAGAGAGTCGAACACCTCGCGCCGGATGAGCATCCCCGAGGTGTTGACGCTCAGGACGTCGCCACGGTGGTCGTGCTGACCCTGGTCAGGTTCGCCGGTCGCCGGACCACCCGCACGACCGCCGGCGCGGGTGATCTGCTGCCCCACCTGGAGCAGACGTGACGGGTCGTCCCACGTGGTGAGCTTGGGGCCGGCGACGCCGACCGAAGGTGACCGCCGGGCGGCATCCAGCAGGTGGTCCAGGGCCCCGGGATCGGCCGCGCTGTCGTCGTGGAGCAGCCAGAGCCACTCCCCTTGGCTGGACTCGCCGAAGCTGGCTTCGCCGAAGCTGGATTCGCCGGCGAGGGCACCCTCGGACCACACCGACCGGGCAAGCAGCTGGTCGACCGCCCGACCGACCGCATCACCAAAGGTGCTGGCGCGGGGGGCGGCGATCGTCTGAACGTCGCCGATCACCTGGCGGATTCGGTCGTGGGACGCCGCGAGACCACGGCTGTCATCGACGGAGCCGGTGTCGACGATGACCAACCGATCCAGCGGTCGCGTCTGCAGTCCAAGGCCGTCCAGGCACTCGTCCAGCCACGCCGCGCCGTCATGGACGACCAGCACCCCCGTGACAATGACCGATCTCACGGCCGGACGCGCCACCCCCTGATCGCTGGGTGGCGACGTCTCACTGTTCGGCGAGGGTGGGTGGATCGCGCCACGGGGCGGGGCAAGCGTCATCAGATCAGGAACAGTCCCGCGGCGTCGCCGAAGCGACTAGACCGCATGCTTCTTGAGCTTGCGGCGCTCGCGCTCGGACAGCCCACCCCAGATGCCGAACCGCTCGTCGTGTGCCAGGGCGTACTCCAGGCACTCGCCGCGCACATCACAACCCACGCAGACCTTCTTGGCCTCGCGGGTGGAGCCGCCCTTCTCGGGGAAGAACGCCTCGGGATCGGTCTGCGCGCACAATGCGCGCTCTTGCCAGGACAGCTCGCCCTCGTCCTCGGCGGCTTCGATCAACTCCACGTTCGTGATCAGCTGAAGCTCTCGCACGGCCCCTCCTCGACCCAACAATCGCCAGTAGTAATGTTTATCGGACCTGTGGGGAGAATCCGCACCTGATCCTCGACCGGTAGCCAATCCCGCCTTCACAATCTGTTGGGATGAGCTCTGCGCCGAAGTGATCTTGTCGGGTGGTCCCTTTGGATGACAACAATGGAATTACACGCGTGTCATACGGGGAAGTCAAGCGGATCTCTGATATTGGCCAGATGACCTTGCGTCACATAATTCGCATAACGGCCACAGGTCTCTTCCAGCCTCATCCGCGGCCGGAATCACCGGTCCGGACCCGGCTCCTACCGCCGGCCCCGACCCCGCCCCGGCAACCGACCCGGACCCGCCCTGACAGACTTGCCGCCATGCGCATCACCGCCCTGGCCGGTGGAGTGGGTGGAGCACGCTTCTTGCGTGGTTTGCGCGCCCACCTCGACCGCACGCCCGCCCTGTCCGACTCCACCATCACCGTGATCGGCAACACCGGTGACGACATCACCCTGTTCGGGCTACGGGTCTGCCCCGACCTCGACACCGTCATGTACACGCTCGGCGGCGGCATCAACGAGGACCAGGGCTGGGGCCGCGCGGACGAGACGCAATCCGTCCAGGGCGAGCTCGCGGCATACGGGGCTGTGCCGCAGTGGTTCGGTCTTGGCGATCGCGACTTCGGCACCCACATCGCGCGTAGCCAGTGGCTGGGGCAGGGTCTCTCGCTCTCGGAGGTGACCGCCCGGCTGTGCGCCCGCTGGGGCCTGCCCGATCAGGGCGTGCGACTGCTGCCGATGTCGGACTCCCCCGTCGAGACCCACGTCGTCATCGACAGCGAAGACGGCGATGGCGACGGTGATGGTGCGGGTGACATTCCGCAGCGAGCGGTTCACTTCCAGGAGTGGTGGGTCCGGATGCGCGCCGCCGTCCCGGCCCGCACGTTCATCGCCGTCGGCATGGACCGTGCCACCGCCGCGCCCGGCGTCCTCGACGCAATCCGTGAGGCCGACATCATCCTGCTGCCTCCGAGCAACCCGGCCGTCTCGATCGGCATCATCCTGGGAGTGCCGGGGGTGCGGGACGCGTTGCGTGGCAGCGTCGCCCCAGTCGTCGGCGTATCCCCGCTGATCGGTGGCGCGCCCGTTCGCGGACATGCCGACGCCTGCCTGACGGCCATCGGGGTCGAGTGCACGGCGCAGGCCGTGGCCGGCCTCTACGCGGACTTCCTGGATGGTTGGCTGGTCGATGACCTGGATGAGCCGGGTATCGGGTTCCCTCCCCTGCTCGAGGTCCAGGCCCGGCAACTGTGGATGAACGACCTCGAGACCACCGCCGACATCGCCGGGGCGGCTGTTGATCTCGCCCTCAAACTGCGCGGGACCCGGTCGGTATGACGGCACGCACCTCGGCCGTCACGCTCACCCCGCTGCCCGGGTTCCCTGAGGTGCGCCGGGGTGATGATCTGGTCGAGCTCGTGCTGAAGGCGTTGCAGGACAATACGATCGAGCTCGTCGACGGTGACATTCTGGTCGTCTCGAGCAAGATCGCGTCGAAGGCGATGGGACTCAGCGCACCCCTCGCAGAGCGGGACGACGTGGTGGTGGCGCAGACGGTGAGGGTCGTGGCCGAGCGGATGACACCGTTGGGCATCACCAGCATCGTGGAGACGGTCGCGGGGCCGGTGATGGCGGCCGCCGGCGTCGACGCCTCCAACACGGCCGACGCGTCCATCGTGCTGGTTCTGCCGGGCGATCCCGACGCCGTCGCGGGGGAGATCCGAGGCGGCGTCACGGCTGGCTGGGAGTCCCGCTCGGGCAGGCCTCTCCGGCTGGGTGTCGTCCTCAGCGACACCGCCGGCCGGCCCTGGCGGATCGGGCAGGTCGACCTCGCGTTGGGGGCCGCCGGCATCCAGGTCGTCGATGACCTGCGGGGTTCAACAGACGCCGACGGGCGGCTCCTCTGGGTGACCGAACGGTGCGTCGCGGACGAGATCGCCGCCGCCGCCGACCTGGTCAAGGGCAAGACGGCGGGCACGCCGGTCGCCCACATCCGGGGTCTGGGCCAGTACGTCCACGACCGCGAGTCAGACACTGGCTCAAGGGGTCTGGTCCGGACCGGGCCCGGTGACTGGTTCAGCCTGGGTCAGGCTGAAGCGGTACGCACGGCCCTGGGCGTGCCGCCGGGATCCGCAGAGGCGGCCGTGGTCGGCATACCCTCCATGAACACCGAAACCGTCGCGGTCAGGGCGAGTCGAGCGCTGAGGGTTGCCCTGCTGGCCTGCCCAGACGCCACCGGCCAGGTCGACGGCGAGACCATCCGGCTCACGGCGCCTGACGACTTCACGCTTGGAGTGGCGGCCACCCGGGCAGAGGTGGCGCTGCACGGCGAAGGCCTGGCCACAAACCTCACTCGCACACCGTCCCCGATGCCGACCCCGACCGCAGCCCCTGCGGAGAACGGCTTGACACCTCACCCCAGCGTGGTTATCGTTTTTCAATAACAACGAAAAACGATAACCGATCGGAATCACCATGGAAGCCAACGGAACCGGCAGGACCAAGAGGGACTGGCTCGCGTTCGACCGCGCGGACTACCTGGGCACCAAGATCATCCTCGGGATCGCCGTGGTCGGCTCCGTCCTCTTCGGCCTCGTTGGTCCGGTGGTCTCCGCCGTCACCAACGCGCCGCTACCTGTGTCCTACACGACCAAGATCACGAGCGGCATCGAACTGCCTCGCGGCGCGACCCACGACGGCGAGGCCACGATGGAGTTGCTGCTCACAAACGCCACACTGGGCGAGCGCCTCACGCAGGCGCTCCCGGAGTTCCTGATTGCCGGCCTGACCATCGCGGTCGCCTGGATGCTCTTCCAGCTGCTCCGCTCCACCCAGGCCAGAGAACCGTTCACCCTGCGAAACGTGCGGCGCATCAACACGATCGCCCTTGTCATCGGCCTAGGTTGGATCGTGGTGCAGTTCGCCCAGGGGGTCGCCGACAACGCGATCCAGACCATGGGTCGCCTCCCCGACAACGGCGACCTTGCCTTTGTGTTCACCTTCACACCGCTGCCCCTCGTCGTCATGCTCGTGATCGCGCTCATCGGCGAGGCGTTTCGCCGAGGCGTCCAGATACGCGACGACGTCGAAGGTCTGGTCTGAGTGCCGGTCGAGGAACCGCACCGCGTCGTCTGTCACCTCGACGACCTACTCGAGGCGCGCGGCATGACGTTGACCGCACTCGCGGACGCGGTCGGCGTCTCGCTGGTGAATCTCAGCATCATGAAGAACAACCGGGCCAAAGCCATCCGCTACAGCACTCTCACCGCGATCTGCCACGTGCTCCGCTGTCAGCCGGGAGAGCTGCTCAGCGTCGAGCGAGCCTGAGTTCCGACCCTGACCCGATATCGACTCAACTCGAGCTTCCTCGAAGGGAGTCGAACACCGACGGGTCGCACGGCGAGTAGCTGTTTTGTTTCATCAATGCGCGCCGTGGATCAGGCAACCATGAAACTAATCCGCTAACGAGTGTCTGCGGCGCCCTAGCGGAACTGGTGCGGCAGGTGGGTGCGGGCCGCCATCCGAGGACCATGTCGGGGAGGCCCAGCACCCGCCAGCTTGAGCAGCCCTTGCACCCGATAGCGGTGTCCTGCATAGGGTTCCAGCAGTGTGGCCAGACCGGCGTCGTCAACCTCGGCGCCGGTCAGTGCCCACCCGATGCTCCTGGCCACGTGATAGTCGCCGAAGCTGACCGCGTCCGGATCACCCAGCGCCGTGTGCTGCACCTCGGCCGCCGTCCAGACGCCGATCCCTGGTATGGCCCGCAGTCGCCGATCCGCCTCGTCGCGGGTGAGATCCACGCACTGCTCCAACCGGCCCGCGGCACCGGCCGCCCGAACGGCTGCCGCAGATCGCGCGCCGTCAACCCCTGCCCGCAGCCATTCCCACGACGGGATCCGTGCCCAGGCACCGGCGCTGGGGACGACCCACAACCCACGCGCGCCGCCCTCCCCCGGCGCCCGTTCGCCATAGCGGTGGACAAGGGTGCCATAGGAACTGCCGGCCTCCTGACCAGTGACCTTCTGAGCAATGACCGCAGGTATCAACGCCTCCAGCACCAGTCCGGTCCGGGGCACCCGCCACCCGCTGAACCGTCGCGCCGCCTCGGCGACCTGCGGGTGGTGGGCGACGAAGCCCGTGGTGTCGTCAAGGTCACCCAGCATGGACGGCACGGAGGCAAGCACCCAGTCGGCACCCTCACCCCATGCGGCGGCCTCAACGGCGGAGCCCTCGACGAGACGCAGGCGCAGCGTCGACG
>Ga0075530_1001545_pt1 | contig 10902 bp, 12 predicted proteins | sample NGEPerD_2_FD_75101 | JGI IMG/M metagenome (GOLD analysis project Ga0075530, IMG submission 75101) | Arctic peat soil microbial communities from the Barrow Environmental Observatory site, Barrow, Alaska, USA - NGEE PermafrostL1-D | ecosystem: Environmental > Terrestrial > Soil > Wetlands > Peat ...
CGGCCGATCATCTGACCGTGGTCGAGCTTTGAGTCGCATAGCGGTTCAAACCTCGACCACGTTCCTGATTGGAGATCCTCTTCCGTTCTCCTTCACGCGGCGACCGCCGTCGACATCGCCTCGGGCAGCGGCGTGAAGGGCGGGGCGCCGGGATCGCCGAGGTAGGCGGTGGCGATGCGCATCTCGACCACCCGCTCGCCGACCGCGTCGAGCCGATAGCCGCGGGCGGCGGGGCGCGAGGCGACGACGCGGCTCAGCTCAGTGCCGGTGAAGTGCAGGGCAGCGCCGTCCTCGGCCGCGTAGCCGGCGCGCATGCCGGCGCGGAGCAGGTCGTGGTAGGTGCGACGGCGACTCGAGGCGGGCTCGTAGTGGACGCAGTTGCTGAACGGCAGCAGGCCCAGCCCCTCGACGGGCCGCGGGGCGCCGTGGAAACCGGTCACCGCCTCGGAGAACCAGCAGAGCGAACCGGCGGAGAGGCCGCAGAGGACGACACCGCGCTCCCACGCTTCGCGCAGGATCGCGTCGATCCGGTGCGCCCGCCAGACACCGAGCAGGCTGATCACGCTGCCGCCGCCAACGTAGATCAAATCCTGCGCGAGCAGGTGGGCGCGCAGGTCCTCGGGCCCCTGCTCGCGGCGGAAGAGGGAGATGTGGCTGGCCTCGCAGCGATCGGCGCCGAAGGCTCGGTAGAAGCGGACGATGTAGTGGTCGGCATAGCCACTGGCCGAGGGCAGGAAGCAGACGCGTGGACGCGCCGTGCCGGTGAGGCCGAGCACGTAGTCGTCGAGCAGCGGGTTGCCGGACTCCATCGAGAACCCGCCGCCGCCGAAGGCGACGATCTGGCGGAGCGTCTTCGTCATGCTCAAATGGTCGCGACGGCGCGGCCAAAGGTCGTTGTACAGCGGTCCGAAGTTTTGAGTAGCGCGCTCGCCCGCATGTACAGTGATCCCGGCGGCGTTCCCAGGCGGAGATGAATTGTTAATCCGGTACTGATTCGTCCACAGAGCGACGCTCGGGGTGTACAATTGCGTTTATCGTGAATCTCAGCGGGATGATCGAGAAGGAGCACCTCCCCGCCGGCCGCGAGGCCCTGGCCGAGCCCCTGGTTGCCCACTCCCAGCGGGAAAGGATCCTGGTCGCGATGGCTGAGAGCTGCGCGAGCAAGGGCTACGGCGCGACGACGATCGCCGATGTCTGCGAGCCGGCCGGCGTCTCCCGCGCCACCTTCTACGAGCTGTTCAAGGACAAGGAGGACTGCTTCCACGCCGCGATGGAGGTCTCGCTGGCCGACGCGATGGGGCGGATCGTCTCGGTCTACTCGGCCGACAAGCCCTGGGCGACGATGGTCAGCGACGCCGCCGCCGAGTTCCTCGACCTACTGGCGAGCCGCCCGGCGTTCGCCCGCATGGCGCTGGTCGAGGCACCGGCCTCCGGCGATCGGGCCTTCGAGCTCTACGCCTCCGGCAAGCGCGTGCTGCAGTCGCTGCTCGACCGCGGCCGCGACGATCCGGTCGAGGAGGAAGCGATCCCCTCCAGCGCCGGGCGGGCTGCGCTCTCCGGCGCCGAGTCGCTGATCGTCGGCCAGATCCTCGCCGGCAACGCCGAGCGGCTGCGCGAGCTGCTGCCCGACATCGTCTACATCACGACCGTTCCCTACCTCGGCCAGGAGGAGGCGCTGCGCCAGTCGCGCCAGGCCGAGAAGAGCCTGGGTTCCCCCGGAGGTTGAGCTGAGTGGAGCCGGCGGGGGCAGAGACGGGGGGTCGGTGGCGCCCTCCGCGCGGGCGTCACCGGCTGCCCCCGGAGGTCGTCGCGCGCTCACAGCGCGAGCGCCTGCTCGAGGCAGCGGTGCGGGTTGTGGCCGCGAAGGGCTACGGGGCGATGACGATCGGTGACCTGACCAAGCGGGCCGGCGTCTCGCGGACCACGTTCTACGAGCTCTACGAGGACAAGCAGGCCTGCTTCCTTGCCGCCTATGACGCCGCGGTCGCGCTGCTCGTGCGGCGTGTGATCGCCGCCTACGAGTCCGAGCAGAGCTGGCCGGAGCGGGCCGCCGCGGGCCTTGCCGCCCTGCTCGAGACGCTCGCCGCGGAGCCCGCCCTGGCCCGCCTCTCGCTGGTCGATATCGGCAATGCCGGGCCGGCGGCCCAGCGCCGCTACCGGGCGGCGATACAGAGGCTGACGCCGCTGTTCGAGGAGGGACGGGACTTCGCCCCCGGGGGCCGCGGCCTGCCCGCCAACACGTCGCGGATGGCGATCGGTGGGGTGACCGGGCTGATCGCCGACGAGCTGGTAGCCGGGCGCGCGGAACGGCTCCCCGGCTTGCTTTCGGACCTGCTTTTTGCCACGCTTGTCCCCTATATCGGCCCGGATGCGGCAGCCAGGGAGGTCGAGAGGCTGACTCGATAAACGTTTACGTACACGTTGCCGCTATGATTCATATACCCGATAGTTCAACCCTGACCGGTGGGCCGATGGCAGGCAGCGAAACACGGCGGCAATCGATACTCGAAGCCATGGTGCAGGTCGTCGGGCGCAAGGGGTACAAGGGAACCTCGGTCGCCGATGTGATCGAGGAGGCGAACGTCTCCCGCACCACCTTCTACAAGCATTTCGAGGACAAGCACGAGTGCTTCCTCGCCGCCTACGACCTGGTGGTCGAACGGGTGCTGAGCGAGGTGATCGCCAGCTGCGACGGCGAGCAGGCCTGGCTGGAGCGGGTGCGGATCGGCCTGGCGAAGGTGGTCGAGATGTTCGCGCTCGACCCCGAGCTGGCCCGGACCGCGATCGTCGAGGTCGCCGCGGCCGGCGCCGACGCCCGCCGGCGTCACTGGAACGCGATCACCAGGTTCACCGAGTTCCTCGACGACGGCGAGCAGCTGAGCGGCAGCCCCGACCTGCCGGAGAACATCGGCCTGATGGCGGCCGGGGCGGTCTCCGGCCTGATCTTCGACGAGTTGCTCACCGGGCGCGCCGAGCGCCTGCCGGAGCTGCTGCCCGATCTGCTCTTTGCGCTGCTCGTCCCCTACATCGGCCCCGGCGCGGCGACCGAGGAGATGCGCAGGGCAGCGGCCGGTTAGAAGGAGCCGATCTCGCGGCGCAGCTTGGCGCGCACGCGATGCAGCCGGACCTTGACCGTGCCGAGCGGTATGCCGAGGCGACGGGCGATCGCCTCCTGGGTCAGATCCTCGTCGTAGCGAAGCCGCACGAGCTGACGGTCGCGCTTGTTGAGACGCTTCAGGGCGGCGTGCAGATCGGCCCGTTCGACCGTCGCCAGGACGCGCTCGTCGTCGCGGCCCTGCCAGTCGTCCAGCGTGTCGATCGGCGCCGGCCGTTTGCGGCCAATCTCGCGTAGGGCCTCGTTGCGGACGATCCTCGCCAGCCATGCCTTGCGTGCCTCGGCTTTGCGCAGCGTGGTCCGCTTGCGCCAGGCTCGTACCATCGAGTCCTGGGCGATGTCTTCGGCCTCGACGCGGTTCTTCGCGAAGCGGAAGGCGAAACGCAAGCAGATGCTGCGGACTTCGTCCCAGTCCCACGAGTCGCTCGGATCTGCTCCCAAGCCAACCCGGTGATCGAGACGACGAACCTCCACAATGGCGAGCAGACTAGCAGATTGGATCATTGAAACGATATCGATCACTCTATGGTCTCGGCGATTGTGGATATAGCAGCAGCCCAGCCGGGGGCCCAGGGGGCCGAGCAAGCCTACGAGGCGATGGCACCCGTCTATGACGATTTCACCGCCCACCACGACTACGAGTTGTGGCTGGGCAACCTCCTTCCCAAGCTCCGCCGCCACGGGTTGAGCGGGCACCGCCTGCTCGACGTCGGCTGCGGGACCGGGAAGAGCTTCCTGCCGATGCTCGAGCGGGGATGGGAGGTCACCGCTTGCGACATCTCGGCATCGATGCTGGACCTGGCGCGAGCCAAGGCCGGCGACGCGGTGCGACTGTCCGTGGAGGACATGCGGGAACTGCCGGTGTTCGGCGAGTTCGATCTCGTCTGGTCGCTGGACGATGCGGTGAACTACCTGCTCAGCCGCGAGGAACTCGGGGAGGCGCTGAGCGGGATGCGGGCCAACCTGGCCCCCGGCGGGCTGCTGATGTTCGACGTCAACACCCTGGACGCCTACCGCACCTTCTTCGCCGAAGAGCAGCGGGTCGAACGCGGCGGCCGCCGCCTCGTCTGGCGCGGCCAGGCGTCCGCCGACACTCCGCCCGGCTCGATCAGCGAAGCGCGGCTCGAGGTCGCCGTGGAGGAGGGCGACGAGCCGGTCGAGACGCATGTCCACCGCCAGCGGCACTTCCCGGAAGGAGAGGTGCTCGAACTGGTGGCGGGTGCGGGACTGGAGTGCCTCGACGTCTACGGCCACGGATTCGACGCGGTCCCCAAGCAGCCGGTCGAGGAACTGGTCCACTCCAAGGCTGTCTATATCGCACGTCGCCGAGACTGAACAACACATAGACTTCCACAGAAGGACCCTTACTCCGATGATTTACACACGGTGTAAGAGTCTTACCTGACGCGAAAATTACCCGAACGTTCGAGTGCTGTTTCACACCATTCCCGACTTTGGGTTTTGCGTGGGGACTTCTCTTGGTACGCGTAAGTGTGAAGTTTTGAGCGCCGTGACTAGCTACTTATATTCTGTAGACTCGTAACGAGATAACTGGCAGGCTCGGCGCGTGTCGGAGGTGGCTCTAAAGGCTCTTGGCGAAGCGATACGTACGCGCCGGGGCGAAATCGACGGTCTTTCCCAGGAGGGACTCGCCGACCTGGCTGGAATGCATCGCACCTACGTCAGCGAGATCGAGCGCGGATTGAGAAATCCGAGCTTTCGCAACCTGTTCAAGCTGGCCACGGCGCTCGAAGTGCCGCTCTCCGATCTGGTCGCCCAAGCGGAGCGCAGCATCGGCGGCGACCAGCTGGCATCAGAGGCCTAAAGGACACCGGACAGAGGCCTAAAGGACACCGGATCGAGATCCGGGGTTGAGCTACGCCGCGTCGGCAAGCACCTTGCCTGCCTGCCCGCGATGCTCGCCCGCCGGCTCATCGAGGAGCCCGCGGATGTCGTCGGCCGTGACGCCGCCGGCGAACAGGTCGCCGTCGTCCATGACGCCGCTGAACAGCTCGGCCTTGCGACGGGCGAGGGCGACGACCTTCTCCTCGATCGTCTCGCGGGCGATCAGCCGGTAGGCGATCACCGGGCGGGTCTGCCCGATCCGGTGGGCGCGGTCGATCGCCTGCGTCTCGGTTGCCGGATTCCACCACGGGTCAAGCAGGAAGCAGTAGTCGGCCTCGGTCAGGTTGAGGCCGAAGCCGCCCGCCTTGAGGCTGATCAGGAAGACCGGGTCGGTGCCCTGCTTGAACCGCTCGATCACCCGGTCGCGCTTGCGCGTGCGCCCGTCGAGATAGCAGTACTCGATCCCCTCGCGATCGAGGCGGTCGCGGACCTTGGCCAGGAAGCCGGTGAACTGGCTGAAGACGAGCGCCCGGTGCCCGCCGTCGATCACCTCGCCGAGCTGCTCGACCAGCGCCGCGAGCTTCGCGCAGGGAACGTCGCCGTGGCCCTCGTCGACCAGGCTCGGGTCGATGCTGAGCTGGCGCAGGATCGTGATCGAGCGCAGGATCGTGAAGCGGTTGCGATCGAAGTCGTCGATCAGGCCGAGGATCTTCTGCCGCTCGCGCTGCAACCGGGTCTCGTAGAGCTTGCGATGACGCGCGTGGAGGTCGACCTCGAGCGTCTGCTCCTGCTTCGGCGGCAGATCGGCCGCGACAAGCTCCTTGGTGCGGCGCTTGACGAGCGGCTTGATCCTGCGCCGCAGGCGCGCCAGCCGCTCGCCGTCGCCGTCGCGTTCGATCGGCCGCGCGTACTGCTCGGCGAACCGCTTCGGGTCCGGGAAGAGCCCGGGCGCCGCGATCGAGAGCAGCGACCACAGCTCGGTCAGGTTGTTCTCCATCGGAGTTCCGGTGAGGGCGAGCTTGAACGGCACCGCCAGCTCCCGGACGCACTTGTACGTCTTCGACTGGTGGTTCTTGACGGCCTGCGCCTCGTCGAGGACGAGGCCTGCCCACTCCACCTCACGATAGGCCTCCGCGTCGAGCCGGAACAGCGTGTAGGTCGTCACCACGACGTCGGCGGCCGCGAGCTCGTCGATCGAGCGGCCGGACTTCCTCAGCGTGTCGGTGACCGCGCTGACCGTGAGCTCGGGCGTGAACCTCCCCGCCTCGCCGACCCAGTTCGAGACGACGCTCGTCGGCGCGACGATCAGGAACGGGCCGACGCCGGGGTCGCGCTCGCGCGCGTGGCAGAGCAGCGCCAGGGTCTGCAGCGTCTTGCCGAGCCCCATGTCGTCGGCGAGGATGCCGCCGAGCCCCAGCTCCCATAACGATGCCAGCCAGCCGAACCCCTCGCGCTGGTAGGGACGCAGCTCGGCCTCCAGCGCGGCCGGCGGGTCGTGGCGGGCGACCTCGTCGAGCTCGAGCAGCGCCCCAGCCTGGCGGCGCCAGGCCTCGGCCTGCTCGGTGACGACGCCGAGCGCGGCGAGCTCGGCCCACAGCCCGGCCTGGTAGCGGCTGATCCGCAGCGATGCCGACGGGGAGTCGGCGAGCGCCTGCGCCTCCACGATCAGCTGCCGCAACGACTCGAGGCGGGGATCCCCGAGCGAGAGGTGGGCGCCGTCGTCGAGCAGCAGGTGCGGTTCGCCGGCGGCCAAGGCGACGAACACCTCGGCGAACGGCAGCTCGCGCCCCTCGATGCCGATCGTCACGCCGAGGTCGAACCAGTCGCTCTCCCCGGCGATCTCGGCGGTCGAGACGCCGATCGTCAACGAGTCGCCGACGTCGCGGTAGTCGGCCGGCTCTCCCACCACCTCGACCGCGACTCCGTGCTCCTGCAGCCGCGGCAACAGCTCGGTGGTCAGGCGCATCGTCTCGATCCCGGCGAGCGAAGTCGGCGGGGCCTCCACCGGCCGGGAAGCCGCATCGAGCAGGCCAAGGTCCTCGAGGCCGGTCCCGGCGAGCTCGGTCTCGGCGAGGATCGCGCGCTCGGCGCGGCGGTCGCGGAAGCCGCCGGCAGCCGTGCCGATCCCGAGCGGCACCCGTCGCGTCTGCGAGCCGATCGCGTAGGTCCAAGCCCAATCGAGCTCGAGCGCGTGCCCGGCGCCGTAGCTCGCCCGCAGCACAAGCTCGGGCGGTGAGACCTCGGGTGGGGTGAACGAGCCATCGGACGAGGAAACCGTGGCGATGTGGCGCAGCCCGGGGCAGATCTCGGCCGCGAACCGCTCGAGATCGGCCGCCGGGATCTCGAGCCGCTCGCGGTCGAGCAGCAGCTGCTGGAGCTGCCGCGGGGCCGGCCGTGCGAGGCGCACCAGCCGTAGTCGCCTCCGCGTGAGGCCAGGGTCGTCCCGATCGGGGCCCTCGGCAGCCTCGCCATGCTCGCCGCGCTCGGCGCAGATGACGCCGTGCCCACTCGAGCCGAGGAAGAGCAGCGGCTCGAGCCCGGCCGTGTCCTGCTCGCCGCCGAGGCGGAGCGCCGCGGTGACGACCGAACCCCGCTGACCGTCGCGGCTCACGTCGATGAGGAGCTCGCCGCTCTCATAGGGGGGCAACTCGCCGAACGCCGGCAGGTCGTGGATCAGCCTCAGATCGATCCGCGCCGCCTCGTCGAGCAGCGACCACAGTTGGGGGCTGTCGAAGGCGCTCAGGTCGATCGCGCGGTCGCCGTTGTAGGGGTAGCGGTAGGAGGAGCCCGCGGCGGCGCGGTGGACGGCGTACAGCTCGCGGGCGAGCGCCAGGTGGTCGGAGCGATACTCGCCATCGCGAACGTGCCACGAGTCGAGCCCGTCCCACGAGAGCGAGCCGTTGACCCAGCCGCCGCGGGCCCCGGGGCGCATCAGCCGCGCCATCAGCTGCGGCCCGCTGCGACCCGGCCGCAGGGAGAGCTCGATCGCCAGCGACCGATCCCCCGCGGGCGCCCGCGCATCGATCAACTCGAGCAGCGACTGCTCCCACGCCGAGGCGCCGGGCGAGGCGGGGCCGCGCGGGGAGGCGCTCCGAACGCCCGGGATGGAAACGCGTTCTTCGGCCACGGCGATCGCAATCGCGGCGACGTGCTTGCAGTCGTATCCCACCGGGCACGTGCATTCGCCGGCGTCCAAGGCGAGGCCCCCGTCGACCTCAGCGAAGTACGCGGTCGTGACGTAGGGCGCGGTGCCGATGACCGTGCCCCTCAGCGTCAGATCGCTCGGATCCCAATCGACCGCGACGACCCGCTGATTGCGAGCGTAGGCGCGTCCGCGGTCGAACGACCTCGACCCGACCTCTTCCCGGACCTCCGACAGATCGATTCGGCTCAACTCGTCGATCGCGCCAGGCATGAACGGTGCACACTAGCGGCGGTGCAGGACCGCAGCGCCCGCCTCCCCCGTGGAGGTCAGACAGCTTCGAGAGTCGAGGGAGTGGCGCTGACGGGTGTCAGGACACGGGATTGAGATTCGGGGCTGAGCGCGCGAGGGCGACAATCGATCAAAGTTTGCGCTGCGCCCGCTGAACCAGAGCCTGTGCGCGCTCGAGGACCAGCATGTCGAGCCGCAACCGGTGGACCCGCGCGACCCATTCGTGGAGGACGCGCAGCTCGTTGTCGTCGAGGGCGCCGAGTGAGGTGCGGCGATCCAGGGCTGCCGACGGCAGCCGCAGCAGCGAGCTGACGATCGCAGCGTTCTCGACCGGTAGGCCCCTGAAGCGCTCTGGCTTCAGGTGGAAGAGGCCGGGGTCAGAGCCTTCGCGCACACGCTCGCACTCCGCCTCTGAGCTGAGCTTCTCGAGGCGGCGCAGGCGCAGCGCCAGCACTTCCTCATGCTCGGGGAGCACCTCGGTGATGACGAGGACCGGACGGGCCTTCACCGGAACCAGCAGCGCGAACTCGCTCCCCCCTTTTCGGGCGGCCTCGGTGAACGGCTCCACCGAATCGACCGGCCTGGGTGCGGCGCCCTCCTGGTAGATCCGGAACGGCGGCGCGGGGGCGAAGGGGGCGAGCGCCCAATAGCAATGGCCGAGCGGCGGCGGCAATTAGCCGAACAGCTCGGCGAGCACCGCCGGGTCGGTGATCGGCTCACCCGGTGTGCCCTCCTCGAGATGGGCGCGGAGAGCCTCCGGCGTGGGCTCAAGCGACGGCAGCTCGGCGACCTCGGCCAGCATTTGGTCGAGCTCGTCGAGGCGATGAAAGTCGTCGGGGTGGACGAGCATGGCGCGCTCCTTTCCATAGCGAGAGATCACGGTCACCTCGCCCGCCTGCGGGTCCGGGACCCGGACCTCGTTGCCGCTGACGACCTTGGCGGTGAGCGTCATGGGAGCAAAGGTAGCACTCTCGGACGACAAAACCAAAGCCGGACGAGAAGTGCTTGGATACAGGGCAACGGACTCCGAGAAAGAACGTCTACCGGCTCTACCCGCGCTTCGACCCGAGCGCAATCGACCAGGCGCTCGACCTGGGATCAGCTCACAAGGGCGCTCCTCACTGGCGATGCTGCTCGTCGGAACCTTCTCAACCGACTCGCCGTCTACTCGCCACAATCCGAACTTCACTGGCATTGGCGTGATGCATCCCCTTCAGGGGTGCCTTCTTCCTGAAGCGCCCGCCGTCGAACCGGACGATCAACAAGACGTCGCGACCTCCGGCGTGACAGGAGCGACCCAGAACACGGCTCAGACAGCCAGATTCGGCTGTTTGATGCGGAATGAGAACGGCTGATCGACTTCGGCGCTGAGCCGGGAATAGCTGCGATCTGCGCTCGATTTCGGACGGTTTGGGCAGAAACTGCCCAATGGGACGCTTGGCTGCGTTGCGTTGCTGACCGGGGTCAGCTAGTCTTTACCTATGGCAGAGAAGGTAAAGAACCAAACGCGGGTGTCCAGCAAGCACCAGGTCACGATACCCGCGGCCCCGTTCCGCAAGGCGGGCTTCGAGCCCGGGGACACCCTTCGGGTGGAAGCCGAGGGAGCGGGGCGCGTCGTCCTGACGCGGGTCAGTGAGCTGATCGACCGCTACTCCGGCTGTCTCGACACCGGCGGCGACCTACGCGCGCAGGTGGATGGGCTGCGCGGCGAGTGGCGGTAGTCCTCGACTCGGACGCGGTTGTCGCCTTCCTCGATCGCGCCGACGCCCTCCACGAAGCCGCCGACGAGGCGATCCGAGACCTCCTCGGCGGGGATCGGTTGTTCGCATCGGCCGTGACCTACGCCGAGGTGCTAACCGGCGCACGACTCGGCCGCCACGACGAGAACCGCGTCCGAGGCTTCTTCACCGACCTCATCTCCGAGATCCTGCCCGTCGATGCCGAGGTGGCCGACAAGGCCGCCGACCTGCGCTCCCGCCGCAAGTCGCTACGGATGCCGGACGCCCTGATCCTGGCCACAGCCGAACTGCACCCCGAAGTCCATCTCGTCGTGACCGGCGACCAGAAGACAGCCAGGACGGCTAGATCGAGCTTCAAGGTAAAGCTGCTCCAACAACGCTGACCATGACGCCGACATCACCAAACGCAGAGCGGGAGCGACGGGACTCGAACCCGCGACCTCCGGCGTGACAGGCCGGCGCTCTAACCAACTGAGCTACGCCCCCTTGGGGTGGACGGCAGGACCGCCCGGCGGGGATTATCTCAGGGTCGCTGGATTCGCAGCTTGAAGGCTCGGCCGGTGCGGGCGGAGGGGTGGATCGCGAGGCGCAGGCGGGACTGGCCGCAGACGGTGAAGTCGAGCCGGCGGCCGTGGCCGCGGCCGTGGCGCGAGCTGCGCAGTACCCGCCCGGCCCGGTTGAGCAGGCTGAGCTCGTAGCGCGGCCGGCCGGCCGGCCGCGCTACGAGCTCAGCCTGCTCAACCGGGCCGGGCGGGTACTGCGCAGCTCGC
>Ga0075530_1001546_pt1 | contig 10895 bp, 8 predicted proteins | sample NGEPerD_2_FD_75101 | JGI IMG/M metagenome (GOLD analysis project Ga0075530, IMG submission 75101) | Arctic peat soil microbial communities from the Barrow Environmental Observatory site, Barrow, Alaska, USA - NGEE PermafrostL1-D | ecosystem: Environmental > Terrestrial > Soil > Wetlands > Peat ...
CAGCGAGGCGGTGATGGTCGCCCTCGCCGCCGTCGTGGGCCTGGTCACCGGACTGCTCGCGGTCGCGCTGATCATGCTGGTCGAGGCCGTCCAGGAGGTCTCCTTCGGATCACTCCCGGACGTGCCCGCCGTTCTGCTGATGCCAGCCCTCGGCGGGCTGGTGGTGGGCCTGCTGACGTGGAAGGCCGTCCCGGAGGCCCGCGGATCGGGAATCTCCAGCGTGATGATGGCCATCGCCGTGCGTGGCGGCCGCATCCGCCCGATCGTCGGGCCGGGCAAGCTGGTGGCCTCTGCGGTGTCGCTCGGCACCGGGGCCTCGGGTGGACGCGAAGGCCCCATCGTCCAGATCGGCGCGAGCGTCGCCTCGAGCATCGGCCGCTTCTTCGCCCTGGATGAGGAGCGCCTCCGCTCGCTGATCGCCGCCAGCGCCGCCGGCGCCATGGCCGCCTCCTACAACGCCCCCATCGGCGGGATGCTGTTCGCCATCGAGGTGATCGTCGACGGCTTCAACATCCGCAGTCTGCAGACGATCGTGGTGTCCGCCGTGATCGCGTCGGTGACCGCGCGCCAGATCATCGGCGAGGCCCTGATCTACAACCCCCCGCAGTACACGCTGGTGCACCCCTGGGAGCTCGGGCTCTACGCCGGCCTCGGCCTGTTGGCCGTGGCGGTCGGCATCGGCTTCTCGCGCCTTGAGCAGCTGGTCGAGCAGGCCACGCGTCACCTGCGCGTGCCGCATCCGCTCGTCACCGCGGGCGGCGCCCTGATGGTCGGTGCGATCGCCCTGGCCGTCCCCGAGGTGCTCGGCAGCGGTGACCGCCTGCCCGACGTGCTCGGCGTGAACACCGAGCCGGTCGCGGCGATGCTCGACGGCGAGTTCTCCTTGCAGTTTCTGCTGCTCCTGCTCTTCGCCAAGATGCTGGCCAGCGGCATCGCGCTCGGCACGGGCAGCGCGGTGGGATCGTTCACGCCTCTGATCGTCCTGGGTGCCGCGCTCGGCGGGGCGTACGGCCAGGTGGCCGCCATGGTGCTGCCCGTGGAGGGGTTGAACCCGGGCGCGTATGCCCTGGTCGGCACGGCGGGCGTGGTCGCCGCGGGAGCCCACGCCCCCCTCACGGGCGTGCTGTTGGTGTTCGAGCTGACGGGCAGCTACGAGCTGGTTCTGCCGCTCATGCTCACCACCGGCCTGGCTACCTTCATCTCCGAGCGCGTAACCACCGGATCGCTGTACACCAGGCCGCTGCTGGAGGCGGGTGTGGTGTACGCCGAGCCCGAGGACGTCGACATCATGCAGACCGTCCGCGTCGGCGAGATCATGTCGACCGGTGTGGAGACCATCGGTCCGCGCCAGTCGGTCGCCCACCTGCGCGAGGCGCTGCGCCGCTCGCGTCACCACGGCATGGCCGTGGTCGACGAGCGCGATCCGGGCGACCCTCGCCTGGTGGGCATCGTGACCCTCACGGATCTGGCCGGCACCGTCGGCAGCTCGACCGGCGACCTCGCGGCCGAGCGCCACATCGCCGTGGAGGAGATCTGCACCCGCCAGCCGCTGACGGTGACCCCCGATGACCCGGTCTTTCGAGCGCTGCGTCGCATGGCCAGCATCGACGTCGGGCGGCTGCCGGTGGTGGCACCTGAGGACCACGGGCGCTTCGTCGGCCTGGTCCGCCGGGCCGACGTGGTCAAGGCCTACCAGCGCGCGGTCACCCGCGGCCTCGGCGCGCAGCAGCGCCAGGCCTCCTCACGGCTGCGCAACCTGGCCGGCGCGACCTTCGTGGAGCTGATCGTGCGGGAGGGTGCGCCCGTGGCGGGTCGGGCAGTGCGCGAGGTGTCCTGGCCAACGCGCACCATCCTCACCAGCATCCGCCGCGGGGGCGACCTGGTGCTGCCCTCCGGCGACACCGTGCTGGAGATCGGCGACGAGGTGGTGGTGCTGACCGACAGCGACACCACCGCCGACGTTCGTGGCCTCATCGCCGGCGAATCGCAGCCGCGCGCGAGCACCTGAACGCGCTGGCGACGCCGCCGCCCGGCGGGGTTGCGTCACCCGACCTCGACGATGGCCTCCACCTCGACCGGGGAGTCGGTTGGCAGCGACGGGACTCCCACCGCCGAGCGGGCGTGCTGGCCCACGTCACCGAAGACCTCTGCGAACAGCTCGGAGGCTCCGTTGGCGACGAGGTGCTGCTGGGTGAAGCCGGGCGTGCTCGCGACGAACACCGTCAGCTTGACCACCCGGTTGACCCGGTCGAGCTCGCCGAGCGCCGCTTTGACCTGCGCCAGGACGTTGAGCGCGCATTGGCGCGCACAGGCCTGCCCCATCTCCAGATCCACGTCCGCGCCCAGCTTGCCCGTGGCGATCAGGGCGCCGTCGCGGACCGCCACCTGGCCCGCGGTGAAGAGCAGATGGCCGCTGCGGACGAAAGGCACGTACGCCGCCGCCGACGCAGGTGCCTGCGGCAGCGTGAGCCCGAGCGCCTGCAGCCGGCGCTCGACGCTCACGACCTGGGGCGCTTGAAGTACGCGACCATGTCGACGACCTGGACGAGCTCCCAACCGTCATCACCGAAGTTGTTCAGGATCTCCTGCAGCGCGTGGTTGATAAGGGGCGCGGTGGCGTACTCCCACTTCTGCACGGGTTGCTCCTCGTCGTCGACCGTCGGGCAGCGACCGTAGCAGGCGCTCGGCTCAGCTGGCCTTGCGGCGCGCGAGGATCATCTGCTTGCGCTCGGATTCCGAGCGTCCACCCCAGACCCCGTGCGGCTCCCTTGTGGTCAGCGCCCACTCCAAGCAGTCCTCGCGAACCGGGCAGCCACCGCAGATCCGCTTTGCCCGTGCCTCCCGCGCCTCTCGGTCGGGCTTGTGCTCGAAGCGATTGGACGGTGGGAAGAACAGCGTCCCGTCAGCCTGCTTGCACGACCCGTGCTGTTGCCATTCGACGGAGAGATCCGCCGCCAGGTCAGATACCGCTGTGATCGATCGCCCCACCGTCACCACCTCGCCGCGTCGGGCTGCGACAGTTGCAGCCTGCAATGAGCGAGGGTACGACTCCGCGCTGTCGGGGGAAAGGGGCACTTTCTGCATGCAGGCCGACATCTCCGGCGTCAGTCCGCCGGAGATCGTCCTCGCCTGCACGCGTCCTGGGCCGCGTTTCGTCTCCCGCTCAGGCGCCGCCCCCGGTGCCGACGGTGCCCCCGGTGCCCGTGCCGCCGGCCGGAGTATCGGCTCCCCCGAAGGCGGAGCGGAATGGCCCCAGCAGCTCGATGGGGATGGGCAGCACAAGTGTGGAGTTCTTCTCCGCAGCCACCTCGGTCATGGTCTGCAGCATGCGCAGCTGATAGGCGATGGGATGCACCGCGATCACCGCGGCGGCCTCCGACAGCTTCTCGGCCGCCTGGAACTCGCCCTCGGCGTTGATGATCTTGGCGCGCCGGTCGCGCTCGGCTTCGGCTTGGCGCCCCATCGCGCGCTGGATGGACTCCGGCAGGTTGACGTCCTTGATCTCCACCAGCTCGACCTTGACGCCCCAGGGCTCGGTGAGGTCATCGACGATGTGCTGGATCTCGGAGGTGAGCCGCTCACGCTCGGCCAGCAGCTCGTCGAGCTCGGCCGTGCCGCAGACCGACCGCAGTGTGGTCTGGGCGATCTGCGACGTCCCAAAGATGTAGTTCTGGATGTTGACGGTCGCCTTGACGGGGTCGACCACCTTGAAATACGTCACGGCGTCCACGCGCACCGTCACGTTGTCCCGCGTGATGACGTCCTGCGCCGGGATGTTCATGGTGACGGTCTGCAGGTTGACCTTCACCATCTTGTCGATGATCGGGATGATGAAGAACAGCCCGGGGCCCTTCGCGCCGGCGATGACGCGGCCGAGGCGGAAGATGACGCCGCGCTCGTACTCCGCGACGATCTTGACCGACGCGGCCAGCAGCACGATGGCCAGCGCCAGGACGACCAGCACACCGAGTCCCAGTCCGTCGAACATCTTCGCCCCCTCGCGAGTGGGTGGAGTGGCCGGTGCGGCCTTGCCACCGCTTCTCGAGCGTGGACCCTAGCGCGTCCGCTCAGCTGACGGAGGCAGCCTCGGCATCGTCGGTTGCCGCCGCGGCCTGCCCGGGGCCTGCCGCCCCGTCGGCGACGACCTCGACTTCGAGGGTCAGCCGGTCGTTCATCCCCAGGATCCGCACGGGCGTGCCGGTGCGGACCTTGCCGGCGCCCTCGGGCGCCCGCGCGCGCCACAGCGCGCCGTCAACGAAGACGTGGCCCTCCGGGTTGAGCATGGAGCGCACCACCGCCACCTTGCCGATGACATGCTCTGCGCCGCGCAACGCGATGTCGCCCTGGTTCCGCAGCACCGTGGTCATGATGCCGATGAAGAACACCGCGCAGAAGGCGGTGACCAGCCCCGTCACCCACAGCGACACCGTCAGCGGCGCCGGACCGGGAAAGAGCGTGACGGAGCCGACCCCCAGCAGCAGCGTGCCTAGGATCGACAGGGTGCCCAGGCGGGCGAGCGCCAGATCGGCGGCCAGCAGCAGCAGTCCGACGAGCACACCGGCGAAGGCCAGCCAGCTGCCGGGGAGCACCGCAAAGCCGTACAGCCCCAACAGCGCCGTGGCGATGCCGGCGATGCCGGCCACGCCGAAGCCGGGCTGGAACAGCTCGAACAGCAGGGCGAGCATGCCGGACACCAGCAGGATGTAGGCCAGCGTCGGCATCGCGACGGTGTGCAGCGTGCGATCCCACAGCCCCAGGTTGGTGAAGCGAACGTCGGCCGCCGTCGGATCGACGTCCAGCATGCGGCCGGCCACCTGGCGGCCGTCGAGCTCGGCCAGGACGTCGGGCAGGGTCGGTGCGGCGACGTCCACGATGCCTGCCGCCACCGCCTCGTCCGTGCTCACCACGGTGACGTCGTCGCGGGTGAGGTCGACGGGCAGCGGCAGGACGGCGGGCAGCTCGGCGCCGGCCTGATCGGCCAGCGCCACGATTCCTCCGGCCTCGCCGGTGAGCTCGGCGATGGCCCTGACACGGGCGCCGGCCGCGATCTCCGCCGAACCGGCGACGTCACCGAGGTCCACGGGTGCGGGCGCGCCGAAGAGGGTCGCCGGCGCAGCCAGCAGCAGGTCGGCCGCGTCGGCTAGCACGGCGGCCGCGCCCAACGCGCGGGCCCCGGGTTCGCCGATCCACACCACCACCGGCACATCGGTGTCGAGCAGTGTGCGGACCTCCTGCGCGGAGACCGCCAGGCCACCGACGCTGTCCAGCTGCACGACCACGGCCACAGCGCCGGCCCGCTCGGCCCGGGCCAGCTGGTCCTCCAGGTGACGCAGGACCACGCGGTCGAAGATGCCGTCGATCTCGACGACATCGATGCGGGGACCGTCCACGGCCGTCTGGGCACGCGCCGGAGCGGCCAGCGAGGGCACGACGAGCAGCAGGAGGCCGGCCAGCAGCAGCAGCGCTGTGAAGGACCGGCGCACGGCGACAGGGCGCAGGTGCGTTGGCATGCGGACCAGTGTAGGCCGCACCCGCCGAAGGGCTGCCGCGCAGGCGCATGGGTGTCCCGCGGGCAGCGGGGGGTGATCATGGCGGCCGAGGAGAGGAAGGTGTCCGCGTGGAGCTGTCCAGCTTGCTCGACCCACGCTTGTTGCTGGTGACGGGAAAGGGCGGGGTCGGCAAGTCCGCGTTGGCGGCCGCGCTGGCCCTCGCCGGCGCCCGCACCGGCCGCAAGACCTGCCTGGTGGAGGTGGAGGGCCGCCAGACCATGTCACGGCTGTTCGGGACCCCGCCGTGGGACTTCGACGAGCGCGAGTTCCGACCCGGCCTGTGGGGCATGTCGATCGACCCTGAGGCATCGCTGGTTGAGTACCTCGACATGTTCTACGGCGCCCGGCGCATCTCCAAGTTCGTGGTCGGCAACCCCGCCGTGGAGTTCGCCACCACCGCCGCGCCCGGCATCAAGGACGTCCTGCTGATCGGCAAGGTGAAGGAGATGGAGCGGCGGCGCCAACCGGATGGGCGCTTCACCTACGACCTGGTGGTGATGGACGCCCCGCCGACCGGCCGCATCGTCAACTTCCTGAAGGCTCCGGACGCGACCACCGAGCTGGTCAACGTCGGACCCATCCGCACCCAGGCGCAGACCCTGGTGGACCTGTTGAGCGACCCGGCGCGGACCCGCATGCAGCTGGTGACGCTGCTGGAGGAGATGCCGGTGCAGGAGACGGTCGAGAGCGTCGAGGCCCTGGAGGCCCTCGGCGTGACCGTCGGGCCGGTGCTGGTGAACCGGGTCCTGGCTGATCGCTTTCCGGATGATGCCGTGCGCAAGGCGCTGACCGACGACCTCCAGGCCGACTCGTTGCGCGCGCTGCTCGCCGGCGCCGGCCTGGAGATCGGCGCAGATGCGGCCCAGGGCCTGCTCGACGGCGGGCTGCTGCACCTGGATCGCTTGGCGCTGCAGGAGCGGATGCGCGCGGAGCTGGACGAGCAGCTCGCTCTGCCACGGCTGGAGCTGCCGTTCCTGCACACCGCCGAGTTCGGCGCCGATGAGATCACCGAGCTCGCCGACATCGTCTGCGAGGTGGTGTCGCCGTGAGCCCCACGTCACTGGCGACGGCGCGCACCCGATCACTGGCCGGCATCGTCGCCAGGGGCCACGTGCTGGTGTGTACCGGTACGGGCGGGGTGGGAAAGACCACCGTCGCCGCGGCGCTGGCGGTGGCCGCCGCGGAGCAGGGCCGGCGCACGATCGTGCTGACGATCGACCCCGCCCGGCGGCTGGCGCAGTCGCTGGGCCTGGCCGCGCTGGACAACAGCCCGCGGCCGGTCGAAGGGGTCGCCGGCCTGGACGCGATGATGCTCGACATGAAGCGGACCTTCGACGAGGTCATCGACCGCCACGCGCCCTCCGTCGGGCGCAGCCAGCGGATCAAGTCCAACCGCTTCTACCAGCAGCTGGCCGGCTCGCTCGCGGGCACGCAGGAGTACATGGCCATGGAGAAGCTCTACGACCTGCACCAGACCGGCATCTACGATCTGATCGTCATCGACACGCCCCCGACCCGCAACGCCCTGGACTTCCTGGATGCCCCGCGCCGGCTGACGGACTTCCTGGAAGGCCGTTTCCTCAGGATGTTCCTGGCTCCGGGCATGGCGGCCGGCAAGCTGGCCAGCCGCGCGGTGGGCTTCGGCACCGGGATCTTCATGCGGGCGGCCTCGCGCATCACCGGCGCGGGGGTGCTGGACGACCTCGCGCAGTTCTTCCAGTCCATGGACGGCATGTACGAAGGGTTCAAGGACCGCGCGCAGGCCGTCTACCGGCTGCTGCAGTCCCCCGGCTCCGGGTTCGTGGTGGTGGCGACCCCGGACCCGCCCGCGCTGCGGGAGGCCCGCTACTTCCTGCAGCGCCTGGCGCAGGACGGCATGCCAACCGCCGGCCTGGTGGTCAACCGGGTGACGCCCGCGCCGCCCGAGGGCCTCGCCGCCCTGGACGCCGCGGCTGTGCGGCGCACCGCCGCCGCACTGGAGGCGGGTGGGCCCGAGCAGCAGGCCGCGGCGAGCCTGCTGCGGCTGCACGCCGCGCGCCGCGACGTCGCCAAACGCGAGGGCCGCGCCGTGTCGGCGGCTCTGCACGGCGTGGACGTGCCGGCGCTGGTGGAGATCCCCCTCATGGCGACCGATGTGCACGACCTGCGCGGGCTGCGGCTCATCGCCGCGCACCTCATCGGCCCGCGTCCGTAGTGGTTGGTTGAGTCCAGCGGGCATGCACTGGCATGCTGGGTGCGCCAACCATGACCGCGCCGACGATGCCCCCACCCCGCCCTCACAGCCGTCCGCGCACCCGCCTCCAGGCGACCGCGGACGCGCTCGGGAGCCCCGCCACCTGGGGGCGCCTCGGCATGCTGGCCGTGATCGTGGTCAGCTGCGCGGTGCTGGTCGCAGCCTTGCTCGCCCCGGTGGCCAGCCTTGCGGATTCCACGCTCGCCACCGCCGCGGCCGGCGTCGACTTCGGTCCGCTGCCGGGCTTCACCGAGACTGCCGAGCGCTCGACCGTGCTGGACCGCGACGGCAACGTCATCGCCGTGCTGCGGGAGGAGAACCGCACCCTGGTGGACCTGGATGAGGTGCCCGCGCACGTGGTCGCTGCGGTGGTCGCCACCGAAGACGACCGCTTCCGCGAGCACGAGGGCGTGAACTGGCGGGCGGTGGCACGCGCCGCGGTCGGCAACCTCGGAGCCGGCGAGATCACAAGCGGGGCGTCCACCATCACCCAGCAGCTGGTCAAGAAGACCGTCGTGGGCGTCGGCGAGGAGCAGACCTTCGCCCGCAAGATACGCGAGGCCGTCTACGCCATCGAGCTGGAGCGGCAGCTGACCAAGGATGCCATCCTCGAGCGCTACCTGAACGAGATCTACCTGGGCAACCGGGTCTATGGGATCGGCACCGCAGCCGAGTACTACTGGGGCAAGGACGTCGGCGAGCTGACCTTGTCGGACGGGGCGCTGCTCGCCGGCATGATCCGCTCGCCGGCGGCAAACGACCCGGTGCGCCACCCTCAGGCAGCTCGCCAGCGGCGCGACATCGTGCTCGCCCAGATGGTCGCCGTCGGGGCGCTGCACGCCGACGAGGCGGCCCGCACCATGCGGCAGCCCCTGGCGCTGGACGTCAGGCCGCTGCCACCGCCGCAGAATCCCTTCTGGGTGACCTACGTCCGCACGCTGCTGCTCCAGGACCCGGCGCTGGGGGCCACCGCCGACGAGCGCGAGCGCACGCTGCTGCGCGGCGGGCTCACCGTCCGCACCACCATCGATCCGCAGCTGCAGGCCCTGGCCGACGCCGCGATCGCTGAGTTGCTGACCGACGTCGAGGGCCCGCAGGCGACCCTGCCGGTCGTGGACCCGCGAACGGGCGACATCCTGGCCGTCGGCTTCGGCCCCCGGACCTTCGGCAAGGGCCCCGGGAAGACGCAGGTCAACCCCGCGCTGCCCGGGGTCGGCAGCATCGGGCGCCAGAGCGGCTCCACCTTCAAGGCGTTCGGCATCGTCGCCGCGCTCGAGGCCGGCGTGTCGCCGACGTACACGATGGACACGCCCTCCCCCTACGTCGCGGAGAACTGCCCCACCGCGGGCGGCCCGTACACGGTGGGCAACTACTCCGACGGCGGCGGCGGGATCATGGACATGGCCGCGGCCACCGCGCGGTCCTCCAACGTCTACTTCGTCCATCTGGTCGACCAGCTCGTGGCGCCCGAGGCCCTGTCGGAGGTGGCCGCGCGCATGGGCATCACCTCACCCGTGGGCCCTTATTGCTCCTCGGTGCTCGGCACCAGCGAGGTCTTCGCAGTCGACGTGGCGTCGGCCCTGGGGACCTTGGCCAACGGCGGCTCGCACTGCGCACTGCGGGCCGTCACGGAGATCCTCGATGCACAGGGCCGGGTGATCAGCCGCCATGATCCCAATTGCGACCAGGTCGTGCAGCCGGGCGTCGCCGCGCGTGCCACCGCACTGCTGCGGGGGCCGATCGAGGACGGCACCGCCAGCCGCCACGGTCGCATCGGTCGGCCCGCCGCCGGCAAGACCGGCACCACCGACTCCTACGGGGATGCGTGGTTCGCCGGTTACATCCCGCAGCTGTCCGCGGCCGCCTGGGTGGGGCGCCTCGAAGGTCGGGTCCCGATGACGGACCCCCGCTGCGGCGACGTCACGGGCGGTTGCCTGCCGACCATGATCTGGGCTGGCTTCATGCGGCGGGCCACCGAGCAGCTGGCGCTGCCCATCGAGTCCTTCCAGCGACCGCCGCCGCTGCCGCGCGGCACGGTGCCCGAGGTGGTCGGCCAGCCCCGCGAGGAGGCCGAGGCGATGCTGATCGATGCGCGCTTCCGGCCACAGGTGCGGGTCGTCAACGACTATCGCCCGGCCGGGGAGGTCGTCGCGCAGGAGCCGGGCGGCGGCGCCCGCGTCGAGCAGGGCACCACGGTGGTGCTGAGCGTGTCCGACGGCGCGGCGGCCGTGCCCACGATCGCCGACCTCGTCGGCCTGCCCCGGGCCGACGCCGAGGAGGCCGTGCGGGCCCTGGGGCTGGAGCCGCGGGTGGGCGAGGTGCCGGTCGAGGACCCCGACGACTACGGCATGGTCGTCTCCCAAAGCCCCGAGGCCGGCACGCCCATCGACCAGCTCGCCGACGAGCCCGACAGCCCCGGACGGGGTGAGGTGGTGCTGCGCGTCGGCCGTGCGCGGACCGCCGCGGACCCCGAAGCGTCGCCGAGCCCCGATGGGGACGGCGGAGAGGACGGGGACGGGGACGGGGACGACGGGGACGGCGCGCCGGAGGGCGAGCCCGAGGCCAGCCCTCCACCCGACGTCGGCGGCGATCCCGGAGCGGGCGACGACCCCGGGGCCGGCCCCGCGCCCGGCGGCTCCGGCGGCCTGGGCTGGCCGGGGCGGCGCTGGCCGCTGACGCCCTGACGGCTGCGGCCCTGAGCGCTGCGGCCCTGAGCGCTGCGACATCCTGGCCACGCGGATCGTGGTCGATACTGCGGCCATGACTGTCTCCCCACCGCATGCCCGGCATCGTCGCGCTGCCCGCCGAATCGCCTGCCGAGCCGCCTGGGCGTCCGGCGGCCTGGCCGCGGCCGGGCTGACCGCGCTGGCCTACGCCAGCCTGGTGGAGCTGCGGTGGTTCGCCCTGCGCCACGAGACCGTGCCGGTCCTGCGGGCGGCCGCCCGGCGGCCCCTGCGGGTGCTGCACCTGTCCGACCTGCACCTCACGCCGCGGCAGGCCGACAAGATGGCCTTCGTGCGCTCCTGCCGCAGCGTCGGGGCGGACTTGGTGGTGGTGACCGGGGACATCCTGGGTCACCGCGAGGGGGTGGCTCCGGCCGTGGCGCTGCTCGC
>Ga0075530_1001550_pt1 | contig 10873 bp, 15 predicted proteins | sample NGEPerD_2_FD_75101 | JGI IMG/M metagenome (GOLD analysis project Ga0075530, IMG submission 75101) | Arctic peat soil microbial communities from the Barrow Environmental Observatory site, Barrow, Alaska, USA - NGEE PermafrostL1-D | ecosystem: Environmental > Terrestrial > Soil > Wetlands > Peat ...
AAGGGCTATCCATATCGATGCAGTAGCCTGTGATGATGTTGGACGAGCCGAAGGTCGGCATGCATTATCCCGGTGGGCTCTCCGACCTACGGGCGTGGTTTCCCGACGATGCGGCGTGCCTGGACTACTTGGACTGGCTGCGGTGGCCGGACGGGTTCGCCTGTCCTCACTGCGGAAGCGGGGTCGCGTGGCGGCTGGCCGACGGGCGGTACTCCTGCGGTGGCTGCAAGCGTCGGGTCAGCGTGACCGCGGGCACGATCTTTCATGGCACCCGCACCCCGTTGACGGTGTGGTTCGAGGCCGCATGGCTGATGATGACCTCGAAGTCGGGCACCAGCGCGCTGAACTTGCACCGGGTACTCGGTCTGGGCAGCTACCAGACGTCGTGGGCGATGCTGCACCGCTACCGCGATGTGATGGTCGTGCCAGCGCGCGACAAACTCTCTGGCGCAGTGGAGATGGACGAAACGTTCATCGGAGGGGTCAAGCCCGGCAAACGTGGCCGGGGTGCGGCGGGCAAGGTACTCGTGGCCGGCGCGATCGAGCGGGCACCGCAGGATCGGCGCGGCTTCGGCCGAGCCCGGCTGGCGATCATCGCGAGCGCGAAGAGCGACGCGTTACGCGAGTTCATCACCGCGAACATCGCCCCCGGCAGCATCGTGATCAGCGATGCACTGTCCAGCTACCCAAACGCGCTCGCCGGGCCGGACTACGAACACGACCCGATCAACATCAAGCGCTCCGGGTTGCAGGCCCATCAACTGCTGCCCGGCGTACACCGGCTGTTCAGCCTGTCCAAGCGGTGGCTGGAGGGCACCCACCAGGGTGCGGTCGAAGGTGATCATCTGCAGTCCTACCTGGACGAGTTCATCTTCCGGTTCAACCGGCGTACCGCACGCCAACGCGGCCTGCTGTTCCTCCGGCTCCTGGAGCGGGCAGTTGAAGCAAAGCCCATCCGCTACCTCGACATCGTCGCCAACCCCCGGCCGGCAGACCGCCCGCACAGGCCGCCGGGGCCACGCTCTTGGCCCGGAACTCTCGCGGTCGATCCGCTCGACAGGCCGTGGCGAACTGCGAAATGATCAGCTGAATCTACTGCATCGATATGGATAGCCCTTTTAGCTATTATGGCGACTTGCCACGGACTGGAACGACTATGCCAACCAGATGCGAATCGTCCTGGCTGGCGCGAAGGACTTCGACGTCTGTGAAGGCGTTCGTTTCGACGGACGCGTGCCGACCCGCTTCGAAATTAAGGGCGCACATGTCGGTCGCGATATCCATGACTTCTCTGCGGTGCGATTGGCATAGCCGCCACTATGCTGTAGGGCATTTTCAGACTTCGGGGGACGTTCAATAAAATATGTCGCCATAGCCCTGGCACTCGTCCTCGTTGACGGTGCCCTCGATTTGGTACGACACCGTCGAGACGCCCCACCCGAAGTCGCGTCCGAAGGCGCCCCGGAGGCGCGGGGTGGACGGCGGACAAGTCGCTTGGCATGTCGACCACGGGCGCTTTCTTCTCAGCCGTTTACGTCGTGCAGATGATGAACAACGTCGTGCAATCCATATTGGGCGAGGGTAGCGACCGTGAAGGTCGATCCGTTGCTGCGCCGACCCTGGCGCTCCCAATCGCCGATCCCGTCGAGCAGCGATGCGTAATTCTCCCCCGCCTGGACCAGCGCCTGCGCCACTTCGGCGGGGTCCTGTCCGGCGTAGTCGTCGGCTATCGCGGTTTCGTCCTGGTCCCAGTTCGCAAACTGCGGGTTAACCTCGGCGATCATCAATGCGGTGCGTTCGACGAAGAGCAGGTAGACATCGCGCACATGGGCGGCGTATTCGAGCGGCGACCAGGTCGACGGGTTCGGCCGATCGCGGACGTCGGCTCGTTGGAGCACGGCTTCCCAGCGCGGGAGGTCCATACGAACACGGCCCGCGATCTCGGTTGGCGGAAAGTCTGCGGCCGCGAATCCGCATTCGGCACAGGGTTCGTCGAGCACCCAGGTCCAGTCTTTGGTATCCGGTTCAATCGCCATGCTCAGAGCGTAGTGCGATCCAGCAACCGGCGCCCTGATCGGTGTTTCACATAACGCACGGCGGATCCGCTTACGGTGTGGACTGGACAAGCGCTTTACCGCGCTGACCAAGCACGGCCACCGTGCGGCGGCCGTGGTGCCCGCCGCCGCGGCCGAGTTGCTTGAGCAACTGGAGGACTTTCTTGATGAACAGGCCGTGCGTACAGCGCTGGCCAGCCTTGAGACCGGCGACGAGGAGCGTGTGCCGTTCGTTCGGCGTGCCCGCCGACAGACCCGCTTGAGTGTCCTACTCGATTGAGACCCTTCGGGCCGCTGATAAGTTCCTGGACAAGCTGAACAAACAACAACCGTCCGACGCCGATGCGATCGAAGTTGCCATCGACGGCCTTAGTGATACCCCGCGGCCGCACGGCTGTAAACCGCTCAAAGGCTACTCCGGCATCTGGCGGATCAGGGTGGGCAACTACCGGGTTTGCTGTCAGGTCGACGACGGCGAGTTGCTGATCCTGGTCATCACCATCAGCACTCGCGACGAGGTCTACGAGGCTCTTCGGCGCTACCTCGGTCGCTAGACCGAGCGCTCCCCTCACCCGAAATTGGCCAGGCATCACTCGCACAGGAATGTCCAGGGCCACATCACTGCGATGGTTCGGCCGCTCGCACACCACCTTCGTTCGCTCGCGACTGGCGCGTTCCGTAACCGGAACGGCCAATGACACAACGGATGTGGACCGGACGCGCGTGAGGCACGGTCGACGTTTTGAAGGTGGGGTTGCTACAGTATTCCAGTGATGACTGGAACTTGTGATGGGTGATCGCACCGCCAAGAGCGAGTTGTTCGAGCAGTTCGCGCGGGTCGCGAAGGCGTTGGCTGCCCCGAGGCGGCTCGAGTTGCTCGATCTGCTGGCACAGGGAGAGCGCAGTGTCGACGGACTCGCACGGGCCGCCGGGATCGGGATGTCGACAGCATCGATGCATCTGCAGTCTCTGCGGCAGGCGGGCCTTGTGCGCACTCGCAAGGAAGGTACGAGCGTGCATTACCGGCTGGCCGGCGACGACGTCGCCGGGCTGTACGCCCAGGTGCGCGACGTGGCGCTCGCGCACCTGGCTGATGCGGACCGCGCCCGGGTCGCATTCCTCGGCGACGACACCGCCCCGGCGGAGTCCGTTCCTCGCGAGGAGTTGCTGCGTCGCGCCCGCCAGGGCGAGGTCGTGGTTCTGGACGTTCGGCCGCGGCACGAGTACGTCTCGGGGCACATCCCCGGCGCCGTGTCGGTCCCGGTCGACGAGCTGGAACAACGATTGACCGAGTTGCCCGCCGACGTCGACGTGGTGGCCTACTGTCGGGGCGCTTACTGCGTCCTCGCCTACGACGCGGTTCGGTTGCTGACCAGTCGCGGTCGGTCTGCCCGTCGGCTGCGCGAAGGCATGCTCGAGTGGCGACTGGCTGGGATGCCGGTGCAGACCGGTGTGGCGTTGAGTCTGCAATGAACGGGCGTGCTCGCGCCCAGGCGCTGCCTCCGTGGCGCTCCGTCCTGGTCGTCGTCGCTCATCCTGACGACGAATCCTTCGGTCTCGGTGCGGTGCTCGCCGCATTCGCCGACGCTGGAGCGGCTGTGGCGGTGCTGTGTTACACCTGCGGGGAGGCGTCGACCTTGCACGGCGTCGAGGGGAGTCTGTCCGTCATCCGTGCTGGTGAGCTGGCCGGCGCCGCACGGGTGTTGGGCGCCGCCCCGATACGACTGCTGGACTTCCCCGACGGCGCGCTGACCGAGGTTGAACTGGACGAGTTGACCGCTCCGGTGGTCGACATGACCGCCCAGGTCGGGGCTGAAGGTCTGCTCGTTTTCGACTCTGACGGTGTCACTGGTCACCCGGACCACGTCCGGGCCACCGCCGCGGCGATGGCCGCAGCGCAGCGCCTGGGGCTCGACGCGCTCGGTTGGACCCTCCCGGCCTCCGTCGCGACTGTGCTCGCCGAGGAGTACGTGGCGGCGTTCACCGGTCATGACCGTGGCGAGATCGACATCGTCGTCGAGGTCGACCGGACCCGTCAGCTCGAGGCTGTCGCTTGTCACCCCAGCCAGGCCGTCCCCGGCAGCGTCCTGTGGCGGCGGCTGGAGCTGCTGGGCAACTACGAGCACCTGCGTTTCCTGCAACAACCCCACCCTCACCTCGACGAGAAGACGGATGTGTAGCCCCATGAAAGTTCTGATGATCATCAACGGTGCCGCCTATGGTCAGGACGCCACCTACAACGCGGTTCGTCTCGCCGCGTCGATAGCCAAACGTGAGGACGTGACCGTGCAGGTCTTCCTCATGGGTGACGGCGTCACCGTCGCCATGTCCGGACAGAAGACGCCCGACGGCTACTACAAGCTCGACAGGATGTTGTCGGTCGTTGCCCGTCACGGCGGTCAGATCGGCTGCTGCGGCACGTGCATGGACGCCCGCGGCATCACCGAGGGCATGCTCATCGAGAACGCCCAGCGGTCCACGATGGACGAACTCACCGACTGGACCCTTTCCGCCGACAAGGTGTTGGTGTTCTAGTGGACGGCCGGAACCAGGGCTCGGATCAGACCGTGATGGTCCCCGGCGGGGGCATCGGCGTTCCGTGCCTTGTCGGGACGAGTGGAGATAACCGCGCTAATTTATCGCCGGCAGTGACTATATCCTTCAGGGTGGTGAACGACGCGACCGCTGATTCCACATGGTCGAAGGTGACGTGGCGGCGTGGCGGCGTGGCGCCTCTATGTTAAGGACTTCGAAACTCGAACCATGTTGCTGGATGTAACCGAGCACTTTCTCGGGGGACCGCTCGTCTCGCCGCCAGTCGCCCACAGGCCATTCGTGGTCTGAAAGAAGGCATACTTCGAGGTCAGGCTTGACTGTTTCCGCTGCTTCTCATTGCTGAGCCCAACGGTAGTCCCCGAGCCGCCGCGATCATGGAGTTGTCAGCGAATCGGTCGCGAACGAACGCGCGGTGCAAACGACCCAGCTCAGGCGAAACCGCTCGGCGTGAACCTCTCGCCTTGTCGGACGGACTTGACGCTCTCGCTACCGACCAGCTCGAGGAGGCGATTCCCCACCTCGAACTCACTCACCGTGGCGCGACCAGAAACAACTGATTCGCACGGTGCCCGGAAATTACACCTACTCAGGCCAGATGGGGTGTGGTCGAACCGGCGGACTTTGGTGTGCTCAGCTCGTGCTGTCCAGAATCAGCTGCACCGCCTGGGCGGGCTGGTCCCAATGCGGGAAGTGTCCACATGCCTTGAACCAGTGCGCGTCGGGTCCGGGAAGAGGGCGGTTGCGGTCGAGTCGCCAAGGCTTGGCGGAGAACTGCGCGAGCAGCACAGTGCGCCCACCCGCGTATCGGGTGAGAACCGGACGCGCGGGCTGGATTCTACGGACGAGCGCAAAGGAGGCCCGCACGCTGGCACCGAAGACGGCCGCCTGCCGGTCGCGCTCCAGAACCCGCCCGGATCCAACGACACCGTGGTGCCCGCGTGGCCGCGTCGCGCCATCTCGAGAACCATGCGCGCACCCATGGAGCTGCCGACGATGTCGATGTTGTCCAGGCCCTCCGATGTGAGGAACTGTTCGACCGCATCAGTCAGCGTTGCGATGGTGCCTTCACCGTTGAGCGGTGCGGTTTCTCCGAAGCCTGGGAGATCCACGGCGATCACGTCGCGCTCCAAAGCCAGGGCGGCCACGACAGGATCCCAGTTGCGCAGACTCGAGCCCAGTCCATGGACCAAGAGCAGGGGGGCTTTCCAAGCCCTGTCGTTCGAAGTGCATTAAGACCCTTCCGTCGTTGAAAAGCTGGAGTTACGAACGTTCATGCGGATTGCTCGATACGACACGGGGTGGCTTCGGCTGCGCAGGGGCCACGCCGGGAGGCGGTTTATGCCCGCCTCCCGCCTCCCTGTGAGTGGTGGGCGGTCATCGGGCCAGGAACCGCAGAAGCACCTCGTTGAGCTCGTCAGCGTGGGTCCAGAGGAGCCCATGGGGGGCACCTTCGATCTCGACGTACTCGGCGCTGGGAAAAGCCTTGGTGAACGGGCGGCCGGTGGCGTCGATCGGCAGGATGTTGTCGGCCGTGCCGTGCACGATAAGCGCGGGCACATCGATCTTGGGTATGTCGGCACGGAAGTCGGTCAGCCAGGGGAGCTGTGCCGCGACGGATGCGTACGCCGAGGCGTCCGCGGCGATATCCCAACTCGCGCGGAGCGCCTCTTCGCTGAGCCGGTTGCCCAGGTAAGTGTCCGTGTTGAAGAAGTTCTTGAAGAAGTCGGTGAAGAATGCGTAACGGTCGTCCGTGACGGCCGCCAGCAGCCCGTCGAATACCTCCTGCGGAACACCGGTCGGGTTGTCCTTTGTCTGCAGGAGGAATGGTCCAAATGATGAGAGGAAAGCGGCCTTGGCGATGCGTGCCGACCCGTAGGTGCCGAGGTAGCGCGCCACTTCACCGCTTCCCATTGAGAATCCGGCGAGTACGGCGTCGTGGAGGTTGAGGGCCTCGAGCACGATGTTGAGGTCGCTGGCAAAGGTGTCGTAGTCGTAGCCGATGGTGGGCTGGCTCGATTGGCCGAAGCCGCGACGGTCATAGGTGATAACGCGGTATCCGGCGTCGAGCAGCGCCACCGTCTGCTTCGCCCACGATGTACCGCTGAGCGGGTAACCGTGGATTAGCACGATGGGCTGGCCGGTTCCGTGGTCTTCGTAATACAGCTCGATGTCGGTGCTGTTCTCGGTTCCTACTGTGATGTAAGCCATGGTTCCATTCCTCTCCTCCGGTGAGAATGTTCGTTCTCACTGTGTTCTGGCTGAGCCTCGATCGGTGGATCGAGTCTCAGGTCACTCGCTCGACTGCCTCCGGGAAACACATCGACGCCGTTAATGGAAATTGAGGGCGACCCGGCAAACGGAACACGCTTAGCGTCGTCCGAAGTTCTGATCAGCATGCAGTTCAAAACTACTTCTCGGCGACCTGTCGCGTCCAGCGCGGATCGCACGCGCTGACCCGCCTCATCCGAATTGGGGCACCCGTCGATATGCAGGGCATCTGGTGGGTCCTCGTCAAGTGGCATGGTGAAGTGACGAACGCGTTTTATCGACACACGGTCAGACTGGGGGCCCCGCCCGCTTGCGGGGGAATAGACGCGGGTTGGTTGCCTCAGGGCGAAGTGTTGGGCCACTCGGGCGATTTCGTCGAGAAGGGGTGGGTAGAGTCCCTCCAGGAGTTCATGTTCTCCGAGTTGATACGTACAAGCAGAGGCTTATTTGTACGCGATGGGAATCCACAGCAAGTTCCCTACGGAACCTGATCTCACACACAACGGTGTTACTTGCCCACGGAATGCCCTCGATTATGGTCACGTCATCGAGGCTCTTCCTCCGCCAGACCGGCGAGCTGGCGAACGACCCGCAGTCCTTCGGATGTGCCGGGCCAATGCCGTTCAAGCACTTCGGCACCGGCGTGCCTGGCTACAGACCGCAAGGCGATGGCAACGATGATGATGACGTCGGCGTAGCCGACCACCGGGATGAAGTCGGGAATCAGGTCGATTGGCATGACCAGGTAGGCCACGAGCAGGCCCAGTCTTATCCGCACACCCCGTGGCAACGTGGGATCAACGGCCAGGCGGCGGAGCAGCCGTACTAAATCCGGAATGAACCGCAACGCTTCCCTCAGTTGGCCCTGGTCTGAGTCTCGCCGCCCAGTAAAATACAAGACGGTCACCATCGCCGCCCATACCAAAAGCAGGCCGCCAGCGAGGTTTGCCACAAACTGCCAACTCATAGAAGGACCTCCCCTTCCTCGGCTTGGAGCTGGACTGCTGGTGTGCGGCGATCAGGTTATGGCAGGTTGCGCCATCGATCCCCGGCTTTGGGTCGCGCCTTAAGTGGTTCGCGGGCACCCTGAGCCTGTCGAGTGTTCTCCCCGCGGATGGACTTCTGTCCACGAGACGAACCTTTGAAACGCACGGTGAGCACGGTCGCCTCGATCCAGCGCCAAGCCCCGTACGCTCCAGCGAGGGCAACAATCACGATCGCCACGTTTGCGATAAACATCCAGTCCATGGCCAGCCTCCTCTCTCGACACGAAGTGGGTTATTTGCGTCATACCCTTGCCCTGCATAAACGAAGCCCCGTTTCGATCCGGTTTACACAAGTTGAGTCGAAAAATTACACAGAGACACCTATTGGCAAGCCGACAAGCGACTCACATTTCACGACCTGCCCGTGCCGCAATCCTCGTACCCAAATCCTCGAGTTCGTCGAGGATTGACGCAGCACCCCAGATCTGATCTCTCTTTCGATTGGTCAGCGGAACGAGGACGCCCGCATCGGCCAAGCGATCAATCGCCAAATAAACGCCGCTGCTCGCTACTCCGGGTAGCAGCCTCGACGCATCGTCTGCTGAAACAATTGGGTTGGTTGCGACGTTGCCAAGCAACTTATGTACGGCGCTTCCTCTCCTGACACGTCCAACCTTTTCCGCCCATTCATCGGGAATCTCTGCCAGACGCTCTGCGGTCTTCTGTGACTCGTTTGCTGAAATCTCCGATGCCTTGGCGAAGGCAGAAACAATCGGAGTTGCCTTGCCAGATCTGTATTCGCCAAGCAAATCAAAGTACCGCTCACGCCTCGCCACGATTGCTGATGCCACTGGAACAACGACCTCAGAAGTCGTCCCGCGCCTGCGGAGAACCGAGTTGACGAGCGCTCGTCCAATGCGTCCGTTGCCATCGGTAAATGGGTGGATGGATTCGAACTGCGCATGAGCAATCGCTGCTTGTGCGAGTACAGGTATGTCATCCCTGTTGCAGAACACGATGAGGTCATTCATGTACTCGTCGACAGTTTCGGGAGGGGGAGGAATGTACATCGCGTTTCCAGGGGAGTAGTCGCTTCCGCCGATCCAATTCTGCATGTCGCGCGTAACACCCGCATATGCACGTTCGTTCGAATCGTCTTTCATCAGTGCGCGGTGTGCTGTCGTAATGGACTCGAGTGTGATTTCCCCCGAATCCTGAACATCGTCAATCATCGCCTGCAGTGCTCTCGTTGCTGCCGCCATAGACACGGCCGATGAGTTCGACTTGATTCCGTGAAGTGCTCGGGCGTAATCCTTGATGTCTGCTTCAATTTCCTCAATCTTGGATGAGGCTACAGACTCGGTGCGGATGAGCAGTGTTCCGAGTGGTCGCAAGTCTTCGCCGTGGGATCTGTCGAGTACAGCGATCTCCTGAATGGCGTTTTCCATCGAGGCGACGAGACTCGGGTCTGCATCGAAGTCTAGGTCGGAAATATGAGGAGGGAGGGAAACGTCAATCTTGCGGAGCATACGGTCTTCGCGGCTTCCTTGCCTATACGTCTGCCGCCAATCAACGGTTTCTTTGGAGTGGGCGGGCCAGTCGGTGTCGCCTGAGGTCACTTCGATGGATGATTCGTAGCGTAAATTCTCCGAGAACTCACCCCGGTTCTTGGGATTCCCGCCACGCGGGTGTTGTCTATGGTCGAACGTCATCGTGCCCTCCTAACTCGGAATAGTGAAGGTGCTATTCCTAGTTATTGTACATAACTAGGAATAGCGAGTGTGTTATTCCTAGTTAGAAACAACCTTGCCAACTTCATGACAAGCAGGTGTGCGGCGATGTATGCAAACGAAATTGGGTTATTTCACGAATGCCCCCGAAGTGCTCCCGGTGGGACTCGAACCCACACTGTGACGGTTTTAAGCCGTCTGCCTCTGCCGATTGGGCTACAGGAGCGTGCTACTGAATCGCGGGAGAGTGCTCCTGCGATTCAGGAAGTTAGTCGCAACCCTATCTGGCTGCCAGACAGCCAACTCAGGCCAGCGACCAGGCAATGCCGTCGAGGATGTCGTGCTCGCTCACGATCATCTCCGAGACCGCCGGAGAAAGCCTCGCCATGATGCGTTGCACGATGAGCGCTCCCCCACCAATGACGTCGGCACGGCCCGGATGCATGAACGGCATCGCCTTCCGCTCGGCCACCGTGGCGCGAATCAACGCTTCGCAGGAATCACCCACTTGGTCAAACGACAAGCGAGCCAGATGGATCCGCTCCGAGTCATAGCGTTGCAGTCCGAGCGTATGGGCGGCGACGGTGGTGATGGTGCCGGCAACTCCGACGAACGACCGTACGGTACCCAGGTCGACGTGCGAAGAATCCAGAACGCCGTCGATATCAGCAACGGCCCTAGCGACTTCTTCGCGACTCGGCGGATCCGAATGCAGGTGCCTCTCGGTCATGCGTACCGACCCGATATTCAGGGACTGGGCTGCGTCGACCGTCTCGCCGTGTCCGACGATGAGTTCGGTCGATCCACCGCCAATGTCGACCACCAGCGTCGGTCCGCTGAGCGAAGGAAGATCCCGGGCCGCACCCAGGAAAGACGCCGCAGCCTCGTCGTCGCCGCTGAGGACTTCAGGGCGGACGCCAAGGATTCCCTCGATGGCAGCGGAGAAGTCTGCCGCGTTGCTCGCATCCCGGGCTGCGGAGGTCGCACAGAACCGGATGCGTGTTGCGCCCAGGGCCCCGACCAGATCGGCGTACTCGCGCGTGGCCGAAAGCATCCGCTCAATAGCTTCCGGGGCAAGCGCGCCTGTCTTGTCGACATCCTGCCCGAGGCGGACGATCTGCATCTCGCGCACAAGATCGGTTTTGGTGTCCCCGTCGATGTCGCTGACCAGCAGGCGGATCGAGTTCGTGCCACAGTCGATCGCCGCGACGCGCGTCATGATTCGCTCGCGCCTTCGGCCAACCGATCGGTGTCGCCTTCCGGCGACAAGCCGCAGGAG